>Ga0181560_10000031_pt1 | contig 103362 bp, 104 predicted proteins | sample 011ome_20_FD_133751 | JGI IMG/M metagenome (GOLD analysis project Ga0181560, IMG submission 133751) | Coastal salt marsh microbial communities from the Groves Creek Marsh, Skidaway Island, Georgia - 011509CT metaG (megahit assembly) | ecosystem: Environmental > Aquatic > Marine > Intertidal... | reverse complement strand
TGGCGCAGCTTCGAGACAATCTCTTCCGGTTTGTGTCGTTTCGTTGCCATCTTTGATCCTCCGTTTCCTATCATAGCCGGTGGACCAATTCAGTGGGGGAGGATCAGTTGGCTGCCCTGTTTGAAGAAAAGTTTTCTGAATATGTGCCCCACATGTCGGGGTTCGTGAAGGTCGAGATTACGGCCGCTGAATTCATCCTCTCGCCCGGTTACGATGTCGGCTATACCGAACAGCAGTTGAAAGAAGCCAATTTGGCACGACTGAATGCGCTGTAAGTTTCCGCGTTAGCCTTTGAGGAGATCTTTCCATAGCCTGCGATACGCATCTTCTAACAATTCCTGTGCCTTGGCCTTATTTGGAAAAATCGTGCCATCAGGTACCAATCCCACACGCTCGCGGTTTTGCCCAATGAAGATTTTATCCGAGAGCGTTTGGCTTCCCCGGCTTTCGGTCAGGCGTAATGAGAACTTGGTCGAGACATCCATAGTATCGCCTAGTAGCAATACTCTATTGGCTTTTCCCGACTGCACCAGTGTCAGCCGTGCGTCCACTTGTAAATCCGAATTGGGCGAGATGTGAAAATAAAGGCCCAAAATACGCCGTAGCTCTTCTGTCATGTCCTCGGACAAGTAGTAGCTCGCTTGATGGTAAGTGACTTGTTGCTTGCCCAAATTATTTCTGGACGTGCGTTCTGTTCTCGTGCTCCACAGCAGCTGATTTTCCCTGGGTGCGTCGTGAATAAAGATCCCGGATACCCAGGTTTTCTCTCGCTCTGACATTTGCACCGCCAATTCCGTGCCCAGCGAGGGCAGTGTCAGAATGTGCGTGCCCGTTCCCGTCTGCGGATTGCTGCCCAGAACGGTTTCCGGCTCTGGCTTTGGGGCGCAGCCCACGAGGCCGATTGCGGCGACCAGAAACAAGGTCCTCAAATGGGCAGATTGAATTTTCAGAGGCGCGGGCAAATCTTGCGTTCCATTCGAATCAGATGATTTTTTGAGTCTAATGGAGGTTGGATGAGCGGTCTATAGTGGGAGGAGAAGCTGCCCCCTCACACCCGCTTTCGCGAGTGCAGGCCTGTCCTCTCCCCCACAATGTGGTGGAGAGGGACTCTCGGACTTAGATAGCTCTTACCCCTCTTCTCCTTCTAGGAGGAGAGGTTGGGTGAGGAGGTTACTGAAAACGGGTGTCACATATTCCGGCGGTACTGCCCGCCGGCATCGAACAATGCGTCGGTGATCTGGCCGAGAGAGCACACCTTCACCGCGTCCATCAGCACGGCAAACATGTTCTCGTCATTAGTCGCTGCATGTTGTAGGCGTTTAACCATGTCGGCTTGGGCATCGGCGTGGCGATCTTGGAAGTCACGCAGGCGCGTGATCTGGCCTTGTTTTTCTTCTTCGGTTGAGCGGCGCAGTTCAATTTCCTGATCGACCGGCGGGTTTGGATTGCGGAACGTATTCACCCCGATGATCGGGTATTCCCCGGTGTGTTTGAGCATTTCGTAATGCATGCTCTCGTCCTGGATTTTGCCGCGCTGGTAGCCAGTTTCCATGGCACCCAACACGCCACCCCGTTCGGTGATGCGGTCGAACTCGGCCAAAACCGCCTCTTCGACCATGTCCGTCAATTCTTCGATGATGTAGCTGCCCTGGTTCGGGTTTTCGTTGTTGGCCAGTCCCCATTCCTTGTTGATGATCATCTGAATGGCGATGGCACGGCGGAGTGAATCCTCTGTTGGCGTCGTGATCGCCTCGTCATACGCGTTGGTGTGCAAGGAGTTGCAGTTGTCGTAAACCGCTATCAATGCCTGCAACGTGGTGCGGATATCGTTGAAATCCATTTCCTGCGCGTGCAGTGACCGGCCCGATGTCTGGATATGGTATTTGAGCTTTTGCGAGCGTTCGTTTGCACCATATTTAAACCGCATGGCCGTCGCCCAAATGCGCCGCGCGACCCGGCCCATGACGGTGTATTCCGGATCCATCCCGTTCGAGAAAAAGAAACTGAGATTCGGCGCGAAATCATCGATGTTCATGCCGCGCGCCAGGTACGCCTCAACAAACGTGAACCCGTTGGCCAGGGTGAATGCGAGCTGGCTGATCGGGTTCGCGCCCGCTTCGGCGATGTGATAGCCGGAAATCGAGACCGAGTAGAAATTCCGAACCTTGTGCTGCACGAAATATTCCTGAATGTCGGCCATCATCTTGAGGGCAAATTCGGTCGAGAATATACAGGTGTTTTGGCCCTGATCTTCTTTCAGGATATCGGCCTGCACGGTGCCCCGCACGGTTGCGAGGGTCCAGGCGCGGACCTTTTCAATCTCGTCATCGGTTGGTGCGCGACCGTTCTCTTCCTCGAACTTGGCGAGTTGCTGATCGATGGCCGTATTCAGGAACATTGCCAAAATCGATGGCGCCGGGCCATTGATGGTCATGGACACGGACGTGGTCGGATTACAAAGATCAAACCCGTCGTACAGCACCTTCATGTCGTCCAGTGTCGCGATGGACACGCCTGAATTCCCAACCTTGCCATAGATGTCCGGGCGCTCGTCAGGATCAAACCCATACAGCGTGACGCTGTCGAAGGCGGTCGACAAGCGTTTGGCGTCTGAGTCTTTGGACAGGAACTTGAACCGCGTGTTGGTGCGGAATGGATCGCCCTCGCCTGCGAACATACGGGTCGGGTCCTCGCCCTCGCGCTTGAATGCAAACACACCCGACGTATAGGGAAAACTGCCGGGCAGGTTGTCTTTGAGCAAAAACTTCAGGACCTCGCCCTCGTCCTCGTAACTCGGCAAGGCCACGCGCGACATTTCGTTGCCGCTGAGAGTGCTGCGCTTCAGGCCATAACTGATTTCCTTGTCACGGATTTTCACCGTGTAGGTATCGCCGGAATAGCTTTTGACCAAATCGGGCCACATATCGACCAGCTTCTTGGCACGGGGATCCATGGCGTCTTCGCGCGCCGCCAGCAGATCATCCAGATCAGACGCATCTTTGCCACTATCGGCCAGCATGCGTTTTGTTTCACGCAACTGCTGGCGCTCGCGGGCCAGCTTGACCTGTTCGTTGATCGTCGCGTGATAGCCGCGGACGGTTTCGGATATCTCGGCCAGATAACGGGTGCGCTCGGGCGGCACGATGGCCTGGCCAGGTTCGGAAATTTTTGTCTCCATCTGCGGGATGGAGCATCCCAAATCCTTGAAGCCTTTGTCGATGAACTGGGTTAGCAGTTCTTGATAAAGAGCGGTCACACCGGGGTCTGCAAACTTGGATGCCATGCAGCCGAACACGGGCATGTCTTCGGGCGATGAGCCAAACGCTTCGCGATTGCGCTGCACCTGTTTGCGAACATCACGGACGGCATCCAGGGCACCTTTGCGGTCCATCTTGTTGATGGCGATGGCATCGGCAAAATCCAGCATATCGATTTTTTCGAGCTGACTTTGCGCACCGAACTCCGGTGTCATGACGTAAAGCGACGTATCCACCACATCGACAATGGCGCCATCGCCCTGCCCGATGCCGGGCGTCTCAACGATGATAAGATCAAAGGCCGCCGCCTTGGTCGCGGCGATGATGTCGCCCAGGTATTCCGGGACTTCGGTCTTGGCGCCGCGGGTCGCGACGGAGCGGAAATAGATATTGGGCGCGGAAATCGCGTTCATTCGGATACGGTCACCCAGCAACGCGCCGTTGGTTTTGCGCCGCGTCGGGTCAATCGCGATGACGGCGATCTTGGGTTCGTCCGAATACAGTCTGAAGCGACGGATCAATTCATCGGTCAGCGATGATTTGCCCGCACCCCCGGTGCCCGTGATGCCGAGGATGGGCGCATCGGTGTTGGCCTTGGCCGCGTCGTGAAGCGATTTCAACGTATCGGCATCCAGCTTACCGCGTTCAATGCCGGTGATGATGCGTGACAGATCCTTGGTGTCGCCATCGGTGAGCTTGCCAGTGCCCTCTGGCAGGTCTTCGGACGGATCAAAATCACATGTTTCGACCATCCAATGGATCATGCCTTGCAGACCCATTTGCTGCCCGTCTTCCGGTGAAAAAATACGCGTCACGCCGTAGTCGTGGAGTTCCTGGATTTCCTTGTCGACGATGACCCCACCGCCGCCGCCAAAGATCTTGATATCTTCGCGCCCGGCTTCTTTCAGCAGATCGACCATGTATTTGAAGTATTCGACGTGTCCGCCCTGATAGGACGACAGTGCGATGCCCTGCACGTCTTCTTGGATGGCGGCATCGATGACGTCCTGAACGGATCGATTGTGGCCCAGATGAATGACCTCTGCACCCGCGCCCTGCAAAATTCGGCGCATGATGTTGATGGATGCATCGTGGCCATCGAACAGGCTGGCCGCGGTAACGAACCGCACCGGGTTTTTAGGGGTATAGGGTTTCTGGGTTGCCGACTGCCCGTCCCTGCCGCTGCCGACAGACTTAGACTGCTTTCCATCATCTGGCATGGTGATCCTCCCGACCGTGCGCGACGCGACTTTGGCGCAAGTATAACAACTACCCGCCCCGTCTGCGATGCCGAATGCGTCAGGATTTATAGTTTACGTTAACGTAAACGTCAATTATGACCGGATTTAACACCGCCCATCACCCTGAATACACGCCTTCGCGGACACAGGCTCGTTTGAGGTTAGATTTTGGCATACTCCCGATTTTGCCGGGGGGTGATTGGATGCTGAAACGAGTTCAGCATGACGTATGAATAAGCGCATTGTGAACAATATCCGCTCGTCACCCTGAACTTGTTTCAGGGCCCATGTTTGCCCGCGACGGTTCGTGCCGGGGTCAGGATAGATGCTGAAACGAGTTCAGCATGACGATTTAGGATTGGTATGGCGGCTCAGGGAGAACAGATATTGGGATACAAATCATCCCAGTTCGGATTGTCTCTTTCAATCAAGTTGATTTTCCAGTCACGATGCCAGCGTTTCAACTGCTTTTCGTTATCGATGGCATTTTCAATGGACGAGTGCTGATGAAACCAGACAAGCTTGGTCAGTCTGTATCGTTTTGTGAAGCTTTCGCCCTCGTCAGATCGATGTTGGTAGACGCGCCTGAGCAGGTCCGCAGTTACGCCGACATAAAGCGTTCCGTATGCCTTGTTCGTGAGGATTTACGTGTAGCCACCTTTTTCCATACGAAGTGCTATGGGTGGTCTAAAGTCATAATTTCAGCGAACCGTCACCCTGAATTTATTTCAGGGTTTATTTATGCAAGTGAGGGATTGCGCCACGATTGAAATGGAAGCTGAAACGATCCCGGATCAAGCCTGTGCCCGCGAAGGCGGGTATCCGGGACATGGTTCACCGTGGACTTGAATACTCCCTATTTCGTCATTCCGGCGAAGGCCGGAATCAACTCTTCAATAGTGGACCCCGGCCTTCGCCGGGGCGACATCGCTAAAGCGACATCGTTTGACAAAAAGCCCCGAAAATCAGACCTTCCGCACTTCCAATCACATATCTGAGTAATCAACCGGAGAATTCCCGTGGACGAGAGCAAAATGCATCCTGAAACCCTGGCCCTGCACGCCGGATACCGCAAAGACGAAACCAACGCTGTCGCGGTGCCGATCCACCAGACCACCGCCTATCAGTTCGACAGCACCGAGCACGCGGAAAACCTGTTTGCGCTCAAAGAACTCGGCAACATCTATTCCCGGATCATGAACCCGACCTGCGATGTGCTGGAAAAGCGCATCACAGCGATGGAGGGTGGCGTCGCGGCCCTCGCCGTTGCGTCCGGCCAGACAGCATCGACATTCGCTGTCCTGAACCTGTGCCGTGCCGGTGATAACTTTGTTTCATCGACCGATATCTATGGCGGGACCTGGAACCTGTTTGCGAACACGTTGAAGGATATGGGCATTGAGTGCCGGTTTGTTGATCCGGCAGACCCCGAAGCCTTCCGCGCCGCCGTGGATGACAAAACCCGTTGTTTTTATGCGGAAACCTTGCCGAACCCGAAATTGAACGTGTTTCCGATCCAGGAAGTCGCCGATATCGGCCGTGAACTGGGCTTACCGCTGATCATGGACAACACCGGGTGTCCGCTACTGTGTCGCCCACTTGATCATGGGGCGGCCATCGTTGTGTATTCGACCACCAAATATCTGGGCGGTCATGGCACATCCATCGGCGGCCTGATCGTTGATGGTGGGAATTTTGATTGGGAAGCCGGTGGTGACCGGTTCCCGACCTTGAACCAGCCGGACGCCAGCTATCACGGTGCCGTCTGGACCGAGGCTGTTAAGCCCCTCGGCCCTATTGCCTACATCATTCGTGCGCGCGTGATCTTGCTGCGTGATATCGGTGCATCTATGAGCCCGATGAACGCGTTCAACTTCATCCAAGGGGTCGAAACCGTGCCGTTGCGCATGGAACGCCATTGTGAGAATGCGGCCAAAGTGGCTGCATTTTTGAATGACCAGGACAAAGTCGAAAGTGTGATCCACCCGTCGTTACAGACCGGTGAACTGGCTGCACGTCGCGATAAGTACCTTTCCGGCGGACATGGCGGGTTGTGTGGTTTTGAGCTGAAAGGCGGCAAAGACGCCGGCCGTAAGTTCATCGATAGCTTGGAACTGCTCTATCACGTCGCCAACTTGGGCGACGCGCGCTCGCTGGCGATCCACCCGGCATCGACCACGCATTCTCAGTTATCCGTCGAAGACCAAGCCATGTCTGGTGTTACGCCGGGATATGTGCGCTTGTCGATCGGGATCGAGCACATCGACGACATCTTGGCCGACATCGGTCAGGCGCTGGATAAGGCGTAGGTTCTATTCGTCGTCCCGGGCGTGCTTAGGTGCGCTCGGGCCTTTAAATCAAATCGTCACCCTGAACTTGTTTCAGGGTCCATTTATGCATTTGACGGCTCGTGCCGAGTTCCAAATGGATGCTGAAACAAATTCAGCATGACGCACTAGAATTCTAAGCGTTAAAGTCCAAGCCCCAATCGCGGTAGCGTTCGGGGTCATCGATCCAGGCATCGCGGACTTTGACGAACAGGAATAGATGCACGCGGGTCTCGAACATATATTCAAGGTCTTTCCGAGAAGCGGACCCTAACTCTTTGATCCGAGATCCTTTATGGCCCAGTACGATCGCCTTTTGGCTATCACGCTGCACGTAAATGACTTGTTCGATCCGGATGGAACCATCGTCTTGCTGGGTCCAAGTTTCGGTCTCAACCGTCGCCGCATAGGGCAGTTCTTGATGCAGTTGCAGGAATAGCTTTTCGCGTGTGACTTCGGCGGCCAACAAACGCGACGGCATGTCGCTGATTTGGTCTTCTGGGAACAACCACGGGCCCGGCGTCATGCGTTCGGCAAACACGTCCAACACATCGCTGACGCCATCGCCGGTCAGGGCTGAAATCATGAACGTATCGGAAAACAATTCGCGTTCAGAAAGCTCCTGAACGATGACCAAAAGGCGTTCCTTGGCGACGCTGTCGATTTTGTTGATGCACAGGATCGGTGCGGGGGATTTTGGGCGCTCTTGTTTGCGTTGTTCCAACCCATCCAAAATGCGCTTGGTATCTGGATCGATGCCGCGTTCTGCATCGACCATCAACATGGTGATGTCAGCGTCGGCGGCACTGCCCCAGGCACTGGCGACCATGGCGCGGTCTAAGCGACGCTTGGGCTCAAAAATGCCGGGTGTGTCCATGAAAATGATCTGTGTGTCATGAACGATCGCAATGCCCAAAACGCGGGTTCGCGTGGTCTGAACCTTGGGCGAGACAATGGACACTTTGGTGCCGACAGCCTGATTCACAAATGTTGATTTGCCTGCGTTGGGCGCACCCAGGACGGCGACAAAGCCTGCTTTGGTATCGGTCATGCGTCCTTTTGCTCCAACTTTTCGATGAGTGCCGTTGCCGCGGCTTGTTCGGCCGCGCGCTTGTTTTGACCGCTGCCCGATGCGGTCCCCGCCCCTGCAAGTTCAACATCGACATCGAATTCCGGCTGATGGTCTGGGCCGGATTGTCCAGTCACGGTGTACGTTGGCAATCCAAGTCCCCTGCCCTGGGCCCATTCCTGAAGTCGCGTTTTCGGATCTTTTGGGGGGCGTTTGTCTTCTCGCATGATTTGCGTCCAATGCGCACGAACGAACGTCTGCGCGGCGACCAGCCCGCCATCCAGATAAATTGCGGCCAGGACAGCTTCGACGGCGTCGGCCAACACACCAGGGTTCTCGCGACCACCAGTCATATGCTCGCCAGTCGACAGCTTTAATTGCTCAGCCAAGCCGACTTCGCCCGCGACACGGGCCAGTGCATCGCGTTGTGCCAAGGCCGTAAAGCGATAGCCGATGCCGCCTTCATCTTCGTTGGGATATGCCTCTAGCAGCATTTCCGCCAGAACGAGGCCGAGAACGCGGTCCCCCAAAAATTCCATGCGTTCATTGGATTTGACGCGTTTCGATGCGGCGCTTGAATGGGTCAGCGCCTGTTTCAGCAAGGATGGATCGTTAAACGTATAGCCGAGCGCTGCCTGTAACGTGTTGAGGTCGGCGCTCATTCGATGCCTGTGAAGAAGCGCGAAGGACGTAATTTATCGAGCCAAGTCCATATCTGCCAGGCCGACCCATCGATGGAGAAGAACAGGAATTCGGCCTGCCCAACCAGGTTTTCACGCGGCACGAACCCGACACCGCTGAAGCGCGAGTCATTGGAATTGTCGCGGTTGTCACCCATCATGAAATAATGTTTTTCCGGGACCAGGAATTCTGGGGTGTTATCGGACCCCAAGTTGTTATCTGACTCTTCGACGATCAGATGTTCACGCCCATTGGGAAGAACCTCTATGTATTGGTTCATGCGGGCGAATTGGCCCGGGTTTTGTTCGTAAATGAAATCATCGATTTTCTTGCGCTCGACGGCATCACCATTGATGTGCAACACGCCGTCGATGACCTGAATGCGATCGCCGGGCATGCCCACAATGCGCTTGATAAAATCGGTTGAATTGTCCGCTGGCAGCTTGAATACAGCGACATCGCCGCGCTCCGGTTCAGAGAAGAAAACACGATCCGGCGGCAACAATGGAATACCGAATGGTAATGAATAGCGGCTGTAGCCATAGGCAAACTTGGACACGAACAAATAGTCACCGACCAACAGCGTCGAAACCATAGAGCCCGATGGGATCGAGAACGGCTCGTAGGCTGCGACACGAATTGAAAGCGCGATGAGGACCGCATACACAACGGTGCGGATTGTATCCTTCATCTGGGGCTCCTGGGTGGTCAGTTAAAGTCGACGTGCAATTGGGACCGGATAGAGCCAGCCAACACCTTATCTGTCAAGGGTTTCGGCGGATGGAGACTGCGCATTAGCTATTTGATCAGGCGGGTTTCCCAGCAAGCCAGCCTTCGACGGCGGGTTCCATGGCATCCCAAAGGCGAAAGCCCATGGTCAGCGCCACGGGTTGCGTGTCCCCATCGACGCCCACGACCGTCGGAAACCCCTGGATTCCTGATCGTTGCGCATATTGGAATTCGCCTAGTGTTTCCTGTTTGGTTTGTTCGTCGGCAAAGACGATCTCGAAATCGCCTCTTGGTACACCGACTTCACTGGCTAGGTCTGCTAATACTTCAGCATCCGTGGTGTCTTTGCCCTCGCTATAGAATGCCTTGTGCAGTCGGTTCAGCATATCGATGGCCAACTTAGGCTCGATCTTGCGCACAGCGACGATGGCGCGGCACGCAGGCTCGGTATCATAGGTGAAATCTTCGCGATCAAAGAATGTGAAGTCGAAATCTTGCCCAGATGCTTCTTGGACGTGGGTCCAGTGATTTCGGACATATGATTTATCTTTGTCGGTCATTGCGTGTTCGGTAAAGGGGCGCAAACCGCCGACGAACACCTGAATATCGGCCTGATCACCGATTTGCGCGCGGACCTTTTCCATTACCGGGGCAAATCCCCAGCACCAAGAACACATGGGATCAGCGAAGTAGAGAATAGTTTTAGACATGAAATTTCCTTCCTTATTCCTAACCTAGGGTCTCTAAACGCATAATCAAACCCTTGCCCTTTTTGTCTGTCCTCGCGAAACTGCAAGAAAGCGATTTCTGAGGGGCAATCCATGACTACTGCGACACCATCGTTTCCGTCTATTCGTATGCGTCGAAATCGTCGCACCCCATGGCTGCGACGGCTGGTTCAAGAATCACGGATGACGCCAAACGACTTCATCTGGCCAATATTTGTTATAGATGGCGAAGAACAAAAAATTCCTGTTGATGCCATGCCCGGCGTTTTCAGGTACTCGCCCGATATGTTGGTCGATGCGGTTCAAGGTGCCAAAGACTTGGGCATTCCAATGGTCGCGATCTTCCCATTTGTGGACCCGGCGTTGAAGACCCCAGACGGCGCTGAAGCCTGGAACAACGACAATCTGGTCTGCCAAGCTGTGCGTGCGATCAAAGACAACGTGGACGATATCGGCGTGATGTGTGATGTCGCTTTGGACCCGTTTAATTCAGATGGTCATGACGGCTTGGTTCAAGACGGCATTATCTTGAATGACGAAACGGTGGAGTGCTTGGTCAAACAGAGCATTTGCCAAGCCCAGGCGGGCTGCGACGTGATTGCACCGTCTGACATGATGGATGGACGCATTGGCGCGATCCGTGCCGGCCTTGATGGCGCAGGCTTTCAGGACGTGGCCATTATGTCCTATGCCGCCAAATTTTCATCCGGATTTTATGATCCGTTTCGTGATGCCATCGGTTCGGGTGGCGCTCTTAAGGGTGATAAGAAAACCTATCAGATGAGCCCGGCAAACTCGAACGAAGCATTGCGCGAAGTGGCGTTGGATATCTCCGAAGGAGCCGACATGGTGATGGTTAAACCGGGTCTGCCGTACTTGGATATCGTGCACCGCATTAAAGAGCATTTCCACATGCCGACGTTCGTCTACAACGTGTCGGGCGAATATGCGATGCTGCGTAGCGCCTGTGACAATGGTTTGCTTGATTACAACCGGGTCATGATGGAAACCATGCAAGCCTTCAAGCGCGCCGGCTCAGACGGAATTCTGACCTATCACGCCATCGATGCGGCGACGCTTCTAAACAGATAGTTCTCCCGACCTTCTCCCGCGTCGTCCCGGGCGAACGTCAGAGAGACCCAGGATCTTTTTTCGGTTCCAAGAGCTATCTAAGTTGAAACAAGGTCCCGGATAGTATGATGCCTTTCGGGACGATGGGAACTGGAGTGGGTTTACCCCAGCCAATCCATGATGATTTTGATTTGATCGTCCGCCATCAACGCAGGCGCGTGACCGCACCCGTCGATGGTCACCAGTTCCGCCCGTGGCCCGCGCTGGGTCATTTCCTGCGCAGTTTCAGGCAATAGCAAATCAGAGTTCGCTCCGCGAAGAACCAAGGTCGGGCACGCAATCCGATCCCATACGGACCACAGATCGACATCCTCAACGGGGCCGGAAATAAATGCATCGGCGATGGCAGGATCGTAATGAAGTCGATAGCCACCCTCGCCATTTCGCTCCGAACTAGTTGTCGCCAAGTGTTGCCATTCTTCGTCGGACAGATCGCCAAATGGCGCGTGAACTTCGCGAAGATAGGCTTCGATCCCCGCCACGTCTGGGAAAGATGGCGCAGCGCCTACGTAATCACCGATCCGGTTCAACGCCTCTTTGGGGATAAACGGCCCAATGTCATTGATGATCAGCTTGCGGATTGGGCTGCCGGGCATGGCGGCCAGCATCATGCCGATCAATCCGCCCATGGATGTGCCGATCCACTTCACACGCTCGGCACCGATGTGGCTGATCAATCCGGCCATGTCGCCCAGATACGTCGGGTAAATGTATTCTTTGGGGTTTTCCAGCCAATCCGACGCGCCACGACCTGGCACATCTGGGCACACCACATGGGTGGACTTAGACAATTCTGCCGCCAGGACATCAAAGTCTCTGCCCGTGCGGGTCAATCCATGCACACAGATAGTGGCCTTGCGGCCGTCCGGATCACCCCAGTCGGCAAAGGCGACCCGATGAAAACCGCTTGGTCCCAATGACAGAAAACTTCCGGCTTTGGGCGGTGTTGGAATGGTCATTAAATGATCCCGCAATCGCGAAGTTTGGCGATCTCGTCGTCATCCATTTCTAACAAATCGCCCAGCACAGTATCCGTATGCTCGCCCAGGGTCGGTGGCGCCAAGCGCGGCTCTGGCGGCGTGCCCGACATTTTAATCGGGCTGTTCATCATCGGGATTTTTGCACCTGTTTTCGGCTGCTCCATCTCGATCTGCATGCCGCGCGCCTGCACATGCTCGTTAGCGAATACCTGATCCATCTTGTAGATCGGACCGCAACTGACGGAATTCTTTTCAAGTTCCGTGAGCCAAAAATCCATCGGCTTTTGTTTGACGATGTCTTTGAGAACGGGGATCAACTCGTCGCGGTTTTTTAAACGCAGACCGTTGGTCGTATAGCGCGCGTCCTCGGCCAATTCCGGGCAACCTGCGACAGCGCAAAAACGCTGAAACTGGCCATCGTTCCCGACGGCCAGAATGATCGCGCCATCAGATGTTTCGAACCCTTGATAGGGCACGATATTCGGGTGCGCATTGCCCAGGCGCTTGGGATTTTCACCGGTCGCTAGGTAGTTCATGCCCATGATTGTCGAAAACGCCACCATGACATCAAGCATCCCGATGTCGATATGCTGGCCTTTGCCTGTGACTTCGCGGTGTCGAAGTGCGGCATTGATCGATGTGGCCGCGTACATGCCGGCCATCAAGTCTGCGACAGGAACGGCCGTCTTCACCGGCTCGCCCTCTGGTTCGCCATTCAGGCTCATCAATCCGCTCATCCCTTGGATTAAGACGTCGTATCCCGGGCGGTTGGCATAGGGGCCGGTTTGACCGAACCCAGTGATGGAGCAATAAACAAGGCCCGGGAACTCGTCCTTTAGGTCGTCATAGGACAGACCATATTTTTTCAGGCCGCCAGTTTTGAAGTTTTCGACCAGGACCTGAGATTTGCCGATCAGCTTCTTCGCCAATGCTTGTCCCTCGGGTTTGGAAATGTCCAAGGTGATAGACTTTTTGTTGCGGTTGGCGGCGCAGAAATATGCGCTTTCAGACGTGTCTTCGCCATCGTCGCCCTTGATGTATGGCGGTGCAAAGTAACGTGTGTCGTCGCCTGCACCAGATCGTTCGATCTTGATGACCTCTGCCCCTAAATCTCCCAAGATTTGCGTGCAGCTTGGTCCCGCTAAAATACGGGTCATGTCAAAAACGCGAATGCCATCAAGAGCGCCCGGCATAAATTCCTCCCACAGAAACAAATGAATTTTGAATATCCTGAGCGTCGTACATAGCGACGAGGCTTCTCACAATCAAGCAATGGAAGCCGATGGACGCCAATGGAAGCTTGCCAGCGAGCCGTTGCTTTGCTCAAACACTGCCATGCAAAAGATCTGGTTCAAATACGTTATCGTGCCACTAGCAATCTGCGGCATCGGGCTTATCAGCGCCTATTTCTGGCTGCGCACGTCCTTGCCGCAGATCGAAGGTGAAATTCGCTTGCCAGGTATTACGGTCCCGATTGAGATTTCCCGCACGGAACACGGGTTGGCGGCGATTGAGGCCAACTCGATGGAAGATGCGTGGTTCGGCCTTGGCTATGCGCACGCACAAGATCGATTATGGCAGATGATGAGCATGCGGCGGTTTGCGCTTGGCCGCCTATCAGAGGTCATCGGCGATGACACCTTACAACTGGACATGCGCCAGCACCGATTGGGATTTGGTCGTCTCGCCAAGGCACAGTTCGATATTTTGGATCCGGCTACGCAAACCGCCCTCACCCGTTATGCCGAGGGCATCAATACCTATTTGGCGACAACGGATGACGCGTGGCCGCTCGAATTCCAACTATTGCGATTTGATCCTGTCCGGTGGGAGCCGTGGCATGGTCTTCTGTGGGGCCGATTGATGGGGCACCAGTTATCGGCACGTTGGCGAGAAGATTTGGCACGGGCGACCGCCCTGCCCTTGGCGGGCGCACCAAAAATGCAAGAAATTTGGCCAGAGATAACGAGTGAGCAAGAAAATGCATCTCTCGATATTGAATTGCCGTCGCTATTTCACCCTGACCCCAAAGGTGCTTCGAACGCCTGGGCGCTCGCGCCCCATCGCAGCAAAACGGGCGCTCCGCTCTTGGCGGGTGATCCGCATTTAGGGCTGGCCATACCGGGTATCTGGTATGTGGCGCGCATAAAAGTTGCGGACCGCGTGATTGAAGGTGCGACAACACCAGGTGTTCCGTTCATCATTATGGGCCGCAACAATGGATTGGCTTGGAGTCTGACCAGCAACGAGGCTGATCTGCAAGACGTGATCAAAGTGGGCCGCGACGACATCACATCCCGCATTACCGAAGTCATCAACATCGATGGCGAATTCAATGAGAATGTGACCGTCTCGTTCTTTAACCAAGCGCCCATCATCATAGGCGAACTGGCTGAGAGCGGCGATGGTGAAGGGTATGCGCTGCTTTCAACAGCACTTAGCAGAAACGACCGATCACCCGATGCGTTGCTGCGATTGAGCATGGCGAACAGTGTTGATGAAGGGATCGAAGCGCTGAAGTTATTCGTGGCGCCGTTTTTGAACGTGCATTTGGCCGATATCAATGGCGATATCGCGCGTGTGCATGCCGGTGTTTTACCTGCCCGCAATGGTGTGAGTGGTCGTCTACCGCTGACGCCCGCGGATGCGTGGGCCGAAACGAGCATCACTCGCGTAAATGATATTGTCCAAAATCCCTCTTCTGGTTTCGTTGCCAATGCAAATGAGCGCACGCCAGAGCTTGATGATTCCGTCACCGGTGATTGGCCGCAGCCTGCCCGGGCTGACCGGCTCAACACGCTTTTGTCGCAGCCATTGTCATTTTCTATCGAAGATATGGGCGCGTTCCAAAACGATATTCGCGACGTGACATGGGATATCTGGAAATACGCACTAGAGGGCAAAGATTTCATCGGCGAAGAGGCCCAAGCCTATAACGCGCTGAAAAATTGGAACGGCGAGATGCGTCGCGATTTGGCCGCCCCCCTGATATACGCGTCCTGGATGGCCGAAGTTCGACATCAGATGTTTGCGGACGAATTGGGTGATCGAATGCCAACGTTACCCCTGCCCGGTCCGATGCAACTGGCTGAGATGATTAAAAATCAAAGTTTCTGGTGCGATGATGTCGAGACTCCGATCATCGAGCGCTGTGATCGGATTGCTGAACACGCGTTCCGTGTGACGGCAGAGACGTTGACCGAACAACTGGGCTCTGATGTTGGTGACTGGCATTGGGGCGATACCCATGTCGCTCAATTCCGCCATGCCTTGCTGGGCCGTGTTCCATTCTTTGCGGATTATTATGACCGTCGGATTGAAACGGATGGCGGTGACCGTACCTTGAGCCGCGGCGCAACGCCTAGGCGTGCATCGGCTAAGCTTGGTTTTCCGCATGTGCATGGTGCGGGCGTGCGGACATTACATGATTTGGGCGGTGGACCATCGCGATACATGGTGGGGCCCGGCCAATCGGGAAATCCGTTTTCTGACCATTATGATGATCTGTTAGAGCCATGGCGTGACGGCGAATATGTGGGGTTTGATGCGCCACGCCACGGCTTGTTGCGATTGTTGCCGGGCAGTATCAATTAGACTTATAGACGCCAAATCAGTAATTGAGTCTCTCGCGTATCATCCACGGCCACGATTTCGTCCGGCTCCGCGCCCGGCACTGCAAATGAGTTCGAAATAAATCGACTGCCGGGTTTCATCTCGTTGCGAAGTTTTTCGTTCAAGCGGATCATCGGTGCTGGTGACAGAAACGCATAGACCATGTCCGCATTCGAAACGTCGGTATCCCAAATACTTTGGAACCTGATTTCCGCGTTTACGCTGGTGAAAAATTTGGCCCGAACCCAAGCAACTAAGAACGATAAAGGTGCCGTTTCGACTCCGATCACCCTTGCTTGCGGTCGCGCCCTCGCGACAGACGTCACTATATCGCCCAGGCCGCAGCCTAGATCGATAAATGTCACGTTGGTTTCAGGTGGTATCAGGTCTACGAGGACTTTTTTGGTTTTTCTGTTGGATAAATAAAGTGGGACCTGCTCGCGCACGCCATTGATGTAAAACCCAGCCAACCCCAAAAAGATAATCGGAAATATCCATGTTGGCGGTTGATAAATGGGCACCAGAACCATCGCGGGTGAAGCGATGGCTATGAGCACCTGCCATGCGCGTCCCAATGCGATCATTCGCGCGATGACCATTGCCAATAAACCTGCGCCCAAGGTTAAAGCCAGGATCCATAAGGTGCTGACTTCGCCATCGGCTCGAAGTTTCGCGTAAAATAGAATTGCTGTCCCAGCAGCAAGAACGGCGACAACCAATGATTTAATGATCGGCATGGAGGCTTCTCGCCTCACCCAAGGTCTCCGATGCCGCGATAATCTCCGCTATGATACACCAGCGGTTTAACATCATCGCGCCACGTCACGTGCTCGACCAATCCAACCAGGATTTGATGATCTCCACCGGGATAGACCGCATGAACGCTGCATTCCATGTTGGCGACAGCCTCGGTGAGAGCTTTGGCTCCGTGCATCGTGTCACGATGCGTCGTCATCTCAAAAGGATTATTCGGGCCAGGAAAAGCGAATCCATTTGAGATTCCTGCCTGGTTGCTGGCCAAAATATTGACGCAGAAGCCCTCTCCTGACGTATACGCGGAGAGATGAGCGGTCGAGTTGTCTAGGCATATGAGGATAAGAGGTGGGTCCAAAGACAAGGATGTAAAGGCGCTGACGGTCAGCCCGATGGGTTCGCCTCCTGGCCCTTTGGCGGTTACAACCGTCACTCCACTTGGAAAACGGGCCAATGTCTGGCGGAAGTCATCTGGAGAAATGCTCATCTGCGCTCTTTAACATGCATATTCTCTAGATCAAACACGAATATACGCTGAGAGAGCTTCATCACTGATCATTCAAAGTTCACTCTAAATACTTGAGTTTCAAACAAAACCACTCTAACACGGACGCAAGGGTTCGGTGCCTGAGGACGGGGGAAATTGGGCAACGTCTGCAGCAGTTCGAGAGCTATATATAGATGTTTCTCATTATCGGTTTTGTGATCGTCATCGGTTGTGTCTTTGGCGGTTATGCTATCCACGGCGATCTCAGGGTCCTATGGCAACCCATTGAGTATTAGATCATCGGTGGAGGTTGTTTGGGTATTTTCCTTGCGGGGAACCCCAAGCGCGTCTGGATGGGTGCATTTAAGTCAGTTGGTTCACTCATCAAGGGACCGAAGTACACAAAAGCCGAGTATACAGAACTTTTGACGTGCCTGTATCAAACATTCCGTTTGGCGAAATCAAAAGGTGATTTGGCGCTTGAGGCACATGTGGAAAAACCTCAGGAAAGCTCTCTTTTTTCGGCTTTCCCCACATTTCAAAAAGACCATCATGCATCTGATTTCTTTTGTGATTACTTACGCTTATTGACTCTCGGCGCGAGCAACCCACACGAGATCGAAGCGATCATGGACCAGGAACTTGATGTTCACCATCAAGACAAGCTGGCAGTATCAGGCGCAATCCGAATAATCGGCGAAGCGGTTCCGGCGATCGGGATTGTCGCTGCTGTGTTGGGTGTGATCGTGACCATGAGTTCGATCACAGAGCCGCCTGAAGTCTTGGGTGGTTTGATCGCTGCTGCGTTGGTAGGAACGTTTTCTGGGATTTTCGCCGCTTATGGTTTCGTCGCACCAATGGCGTCTAACTTGGAAGCCACCTACAATTCAGAGCATCATTATTTCGTTTGCATGAAGATGGGTTTGATCGGCCATATGCAAGGCTATGCACAGCAGGTCTCGGTCGAGTTTGCGCGGAAAATTTTGCCAGACGAATACAAGCCAACCTTCGCAGAGCTTGAAGAAATTTGCTCCAATTTGCCGCCAGCGGGTTAAGGAGCAAGGGGCATGGCTGAAGAAAGCGCTGCAAAAAGCCCGATAATTATCAAAAAGGTCAACAAGGGTCATGGGGGCCACCATGGTGGTGCCTGGAAGATCGCTTATGCTGACTTTGTGACCGCCATGATGGCGTTCTTCTTGCTGTTGTGGTTGCTGAATTCCGTCACCCAAGAACAACTCGAAGGTATCTCAAATTACTTCGCTCCGGTATCCGTGTCGCAATCGACCAGTGGCGCTGGTGATATCTTGGGCGGAAAGACAATCTCCGAAGAAGGTGCTGCGCTCAATACGACATCTCGCGACAGTGTGACGGTTGACTTGCCCCCGCCAAAGGCCGGGACCGGCGGTGAAGACAATGCAGAAACGCAGGCAGAGGGTGGTGGCGCTGACGATGAAGCGGCGCAAGAAGCGATGCGCGCTCAAGAGCAGCAGCAGCTTGAAGAAGCAAAAGCAGAGCTTGAGGCGACGATTGCCAGCATCCCGCAATTAAAGCAGTTTAAAGACAGCCTGTTGGTCGATAATACGCCGCTGGGATTGCGTATTCAGTTGGTCGATAAAGATGGCTTGTCGATGTTCCCAAGTGGCGGCTCTGAACTGCGCCTGCATACGAAACGTTTACTTGAGGTGGCGGCCGAAATTATCAAGACGTTGCCTCAGAACATCTCGATTTCTGGGCATACAGATGCGACGCGGTTTGGTGACGGCAGTGGATATTCCAACTGGGAGCTGTCCGCAGACCGCGCCAATGCGGCGCGTCGGTGGCTGCAGGAAATCGACATCCCCGAAGATCGCATTGATCGCGTGGTGGGTAAGGCTGCGACTGAACCTTTGGTTCCAGAAAATCCGACCCACCCATCCAATCGACGGTTATCCATCATCATGCTTCGCGGGACCGGTGCGGATAATCCGACTGCCAACATGCCAAAGACAGAAGCCCAGGAAGAAGAAGTCCTACCAGGCCTGAATGAAATTCGCCGTCAGCAACAAAACAATTTGCCAAATAATATCCCTGGGGCGCCTCAAGGCTTGCCGCCAGCACCTGCCCCTGCCCCCGTACCAGCACCAACACAGGGTGGCGGTGCTGTTAGCTCTGGCGCGTTACCTTTGCCCAGTCTTGATCTTCAGTCGGGTAACTAGGGCCGGTAATGAGTCCAGTTCATGGTAATTGGCATCATTTCCGTGTGTTTGATCGCCGAAGAATTGCGTTGAAGCCGGGTTTGCGCATACCATTATCATGGAGTCGCTTTGATTGAGTGATAAGAAGTACGACGTATGAAACATCAGGCCCTTCCAGGTGCGCGGTTTTTCTTTTCCACGGCCGCCTTGCCGTGCCCGTACCTGCCTGATCGGACCGAGCGTCGCGTCGTCACCGAACTGGTCGGTCGCGATGCTAATGAATTTCATGATCAACTATCTATGGCGGGCTTTCGCCGTTCTCATGGCATTTGCTATGTCCCTGCCTGCCCTGGCTGCAATGCTTGCGTGGCAGTTCGGGTTGTTGTCGATGACTTCAAGCCCGGTAAATCGTTCAAACGTATACTCAAGAAAAATACTGATTTAACAGCCGAGATCGTCGAGCCCATCGCCACCAACGAACAATTCGCGATGTTTTCAGATTATCAAAGGTCACGCCATGGCGGCGGCGATATGTCTCGGATGGATTTTCTGGATTATCAGGCCCTGATCGAAGACACCCCGGTTGATACCAACGTGATTGAGTTCCGTCGCCCATCAGGGACCCTTGCGGCTGCGTGCCTTGTTGATCGGCTGGGTGATGGCTTATCTGCCGTCTATAGCTTCTTTGATCCCGATGAAGCGGAGCGGAGCTTGGGGTCATATATGGTTTTATGGCTGATCGACGAGAGTTACGGCCAGGAACTACCCTATGTGTATTTGGGCTTCTGGATCGATGGGTGTTCGAACATGGCGTATAAATCGCGCTTCAAACCGTTGGAGCGGATCACCCCCGATGGTTGGGTGCCAATGGACTAAGTATCCAGCGTGAAGAATAAAAAAAAGCCCCGGAATTTTTAAGTTTCCGGGGCTTTTTATTTCATATTCGGATGTTGCTAGCTTCGCTTCAAAAGCTTCCATGCCAATGGCAGCACGGCTGCGGCAAGCAGGATCTTAAATACAGAACCTGCAATGAACGGTGTGAAGCCGTATTCCAAAACAGGTTTGTCCCAACCGATCAATGTGCCCAAATAGAGAACCCCAAAGCCAAAGATAATGCCGGTGCCTAAGGTCATCGCGGCGATGGTCGAAAACACGTTCCGGTCCCAGCCACGCTCGCCCAAATAACCGACAATCGTTGCCGCCAGAACGAAACCGATCAAATAACCTCCGGTGGGGCCCATCATGTAGGCCAAGCCGATGCCCTTTTCAGGTGTGCCGGCGAAGACCGGAAGTCCCATCGCGCCCTCTGCCAGATACAACAGCAGTGTCGCGCCACCCAGACGCCAGCCATAGGCCATGCCGATCGACAGCACGACAAAGGTCTGCATGGTCATGGGGACCGGATAGAATGGCACGTTGATCTTTGCTGAAATCGCCATCAATAGCGTGCCAATAAAGGCCAAAACTGTAAGCCGAAGCCAATTTGTGCTGGATTGAGTGCGTGGCCAAAGCGTATCGGCTAGGGTCACATGTGGGGTCGTAGCTGTCATCTTTTCGTCTCCCCTGAAAAGCAAAAGTTGCCCTGAAAATCCCCTAAAGGCGCGGGAAAATCAAGGTTATAGCGTCGGCCTCATCGTTGACCGGTTATGAAAACCGATTATTCGATGGGAAACCCTTTGGTTTGATCATGCCAGCACCCGCGCGTTTGCCGATCCAGGCCTTCAAATCCTTTTCGGAACGCACCCCGCCGCCGGTTTGCCAACTGACACCCTCGGCCAATTCGAACGCCTGAACGTCTGACAAATGTCCGTCCTTATAACGTTGCAAGATCACGCCTTTGCCGCGGCCCATTTCGGGTACTTGATCGCGCAACTCCCCATCCTCTTTGACCTTCATCGGGAACACGACCAATTTGCGGTTGGTGCCGATGACGGCAATATGGTCAGCTTTTTCTGGAACGACGGCAATGGCTGTCGCTTCGGCGTCTGATCCGACATTCAGGATTTGCTTGCCGTTCTTGGTTTGCGCGACGACGTCGTCTTCTGGGACGATAAAGCCCCTGCCCGCATCCGATGCGATCAAGAACTTGCGCCCGCCTTCGTTTTTCATGATCGCCACCACGTCATGGCCGTTGGGTAGGTCGATCATCAGACGAATGGGCTCGCCATGGCCACGTCCGCCGGGCAGTTTATCGGCCCCCAGCGTGTAGAACCGCCCATTGGTCCCAAACACCAGAATCTTGTCCGTGGTTTCGGCGTGTAGCCAGAATTTCAGTTTATCGCCGTCTTTAAACTTGAGCGTGCTCACATCTTCCAGGTGCCCTTTGGCGGCACGAATCCAGCCTTTTTCCGAGAACACGATGGTGACCGGTTCTTTCTCAATCATCGCTTCGATGGGCACGATGACGATATCTGGCGCAGAACCGATATCGGTTCTGCGTTTGCCAAGCTCTGTTTTTGGACCAAAGGATTGCTTGAGCTCTTTCAACTCGCCATCAATCATTTTCCAGCGCTTGGTTTCATCACCCAATAGGCTCTGGAGCTCTTTTTTCTCGGCCTTCAGTGATTTGTCTTCTTTGCGGATTTCCATTTCTTCGAGTTTCCGCAACTGCCGCAAGCGCATGTTCAAAATGGCTTCGACTTGGACGTCGGTCAGATCGAAGGTCTTGATCAATACCTGTTTGGCGTCGTCTTCCTCGCGGATGATGCGAATGACCTCATCCAAATTCAAATAGGCAATCAACAAACCGCCCAGGACCTCAAGCCGATGCTCGATCTTCTCCAAACGGAAGTTGGTGCGACGGACCAGCACATCTTCGCGATGTTCCAGAAACGCAATCAGCGCCTCGCGCAGGTTCATGACGCCCGGCACATTGTCTTTATTCAGCACGTTGAGGTTCAAGCCAATTCGAGTTTCCAAATCTGTTTCCTTGAACAGATGCTCCATCAGCATTTCGGGTTCGACGTTGCGCGATTTCGGCTCGAACACGATCCGCACGTCTTCGGCGGACTCGTCACGGACATCAGCGAGCATGGGCAACTTTTTGGCTAGGAGCAGCTCGGCAATTTTCTCGATCAATCGAGATTTCTGAATCTGGTACGGCACTTCGGTGACGACGATCTGGTACTGACCCTGGCTCAGGTCTTCTTTTTCCCATCTTGCGCGTAATCGGAAGCCGCCACGGCCATTTTTATAGGCTTCGACAATGTTGGTGTGATCTTCGACTAGGACACCGCCGGTCGGGAAATCGGGGCCTCTGACCAACTCGGCCAATTTATCAAAGGTCACGCGCGAATTCAGGATGCCGTCCGTTGTGTGTTTGGCTGTTTTGATGATGTGCAGCATGCCATCGCATAACTCAGCGACATTGTGCGGCGGAATATTGGTCGCCATGCCGACCGCAATGCCGCTGGCCCCGTTGGCCAGCAAGTTCGGAAATGCAGCGGGCAGAACTTCGGGTTCAGAATCTTGCCCGTCATAGGTATCGCGGAAATTGACGGCATTCTCGTCGATACCTTCCAAAAGTAGCGTGGCGACCTCGGTCATCCGGGCTTCTGTGTAGCGCATGGCTGCAGCGTTATCGCCATCGATGTTGCCAAAATTGCCCTGACCATCAACCAGCGGGTAGCGTTGGGCAAATTCTTGGGCCAAACGCACCATCGCATCGTAAATCGATTGGTCGCCATGGGGGTGATATTTACCCATGACGTCACCAACGACGCGTGCACATTTTTTGTAACCGGATGCAGGATCAAGTTTGAGCTGGCGCATCGCATATAACAGACGCCGGTGAACGGGTTTTAGGCCGTCGCGTACGTCTGGCAAAGACCGCGACATGATGGTCGATAGCGCGTACGACAGATATCGCTCCGATAGTGCCTCAGCGAGGCGGGTTTCGCGGATTTCTTCGTCGCCGACGCGTTTGCTCATGGCATTGCTCTCATATCATCTCGTAGGTCATTCCCGAATCGGGCCAACATATAGTAGCTATCGCGAAAACAACGTCAACGCGGCAGGTCATAAGAATCGCCCCTATTATCCCATCTGCGTGGATAAAAACTTGAGCTTTTTTATTCCACATGTTCATGTTATGTTCTTTTTATTCAATGTCAACAAAAGAGCCATATTATGATCAATGGAAGCTGTCTTTGCGGCAAAGTTCAATTTCAAATTACGGGCGAGCCCTATTCATTGAGCTACTGCCATTGTTCAAGGTGTCGTAAATCAGCGGGCGTTTTTTCCGCTGTTTTGATTGGTAAAGCGGATGATCTTTTGGTCACCACAGGCCAAGACCACATCGCCAATTTTGAACCTGACACTGACGCGAGGCATCAACGTTGTTTTTGCAAAGAATGCGGAAGTTCTTTGGGTAGCTTGGCTAACGGTGACGTTTGTGTCGTGGCGGCGTCGGCCCTTGATGATGATCCAAAGTTGCGACCATCAGTGCACATCCATACTGCGTCAAAACCTGAGTGGTACGAAATCAATGATGAACTGAAGAAGTGTGAAGGTGATTATATTTCTTAGGGGGTATCGCAGTTTTCCATCTGCTTCACACGCTCAAACAGGCGTTCGCGGGCGGCGGGCATTTTGGCATCCCGATGCAGGAACACATGGTTTTCGAGAAAATACCCCGTTAGTCGCAGCCCATCAGTAATCTGAGCGGGCGCGCCTGAATCAACCAAAAACGTCGGCAAAGATAATAGTCGTCCCTTGTATGGCTCGCCCGCAGCACGCGATACCGCGCGCCCCGATTTGGGCGATACATAGACCAAATCATCCGTTTCGCCCGTCGCTGCACAGGCCGTTAGATCAAGTCCAAAGCCCAATTCAGTCAATAATCCAATTTCCCACTTCACATAGATGATCGGCCAGACGCTGTCGTCATTTAGGGCACAAAGCAGGATCTCCAGGCCATCCAACAAGGCGGGGTGCGGCTCGCGCTCTGGCAATGCGGCATCGACCAAGGCGCACGCCGAAGTCAGCGCCGCCAGTCGGTCGCCATTGGTGAGCGCGGACGCGGCGTATGACTCAATGGGCTCCAGATTAAAGTTCCCCAAGTGTTCAGCCAATCGGGCGCGCCAAGTGGCACGGACTTTGTTCCCCGGTTGCACAATGCCGCGCATGCGTTTACCTGCTCCACCCTTGATCAGGCCCGCGTGCCTGCCGTGCTCACGGGTGAGCAATGTCGCGATCACAGAGGTTTCGCCGTGCTTGCGTGCGCCGATAATGATGCCGTCGTCATGCCATTCCATGATTACAGTCTACGCGCACGGGGTGACGTGTTCACGCGCGAATGACCGCTCATTGATCATGTGGGATCATTTGGGGACAATTTCGCCCTTGCCCCCTGCGCCCTGTCGATGAATGTTCGGGGGCAGGAGAACAGACATGCATGACGAGTTTCATAAACTATCGACTATCGCCGCTGCGGCCATTGGGGCTGAAATCCCATCGACCGGCGATATCGCGCCCCACGTAAAGCCCGCGACGACCTATGAAAAAGACAAAGGCTACTTGTATTATCGGAACGATGGCCCCGGTTTAAGCGACGCCGAGGCCGTGGTGAACAAGTTAGAGGGCGGCCAAGGTGCCCTGCTGTTTTCATCCGGTATGGCAGCGGCGACGCATCTGTTGATCGCGCTTGGGGCTGGCACGCATATATTGGTTCCCGAAACCATGTACTGGTTTTTGCGGTTTTGGACGGAGCATCAAGGCAAGACGTTTGGCCTGAAATTCACCCGCTATCCCAACGGTGACCTTGATGCTGTGCGTACAGCCATTGCAGAGCATACACCGGCAGCAGTTTGGGTCGAAACCCCTGCTAACCCCGATTGGTCAGTCACGGATTTGGCGGCAGTGGCCGAAATCGCTCATTCAGCTGGGGCCAAGATGTTTGTCGATTCAACATGTGCCACGCCCATCCTTACCCGCCCGATTGAATATGGTGCGGATGTTGTCATGCATTCGGCGACCAAATATCTAAATGGCCATTCCGACGTGTTGGCCGGTGCGCTTATCACCCGCGAAGCCGATCATTTCTGGGAACATGTGACGAATGTGCGGACTGGTCTGGGCTCGACCTTGGGTGCGTTTGAAGCATGGTTGTTGTTGCGGGGATTGCGCACGTTGGATGTTCGTGTGAAGCGTCACTGCGAAAACGCGATGAAAATCGCCGAAGCCTTTACCGAGCATCCGTTGATCCGTGAAGTCAATTACCCGGGCCTGCCGAATGATCCTAATCATCTGGTGGCTGCGAAGCAGATGACGGGCGGCTTTGGTGGCATGATGTCGCTCTGTGTGAATGGCGGTGGCGAGGCAGCGGCGCGTGCCGTGTTGCGCACCAAGCTGTTTCGAAATGCAACGTCGCTGGGCGGTGTCGAGAGTTTGATCGAACACCGCGCCCCGGTAGAGGGACCGACAACCCCTACCCCGCAGGATTTGCTACGCTTATCGGTGGGGCTCGAGGATGCGGACGATTTGATCGCGGACCTGGAACAAGCGCTGGGGCAGTAGTTCCGCGCTCCCCAAGTTGTCATCCCGGCGAAGGCCGGTACCTAGACTTGCGATGGTTAATAATGGGTCCCGGCTTTCGCCGGGATGACAAAGGTGCTATTTCGGCGCGTAGTACAAAAACTCGATCATCACGCAGCCATCTTTGGTGAAAAACGGGCCGTGTGGCACGTCTGCGGGGCGAACGGCATATGTGCCTGCGCCCCAAGTCGCTTCTTCGTTATCGGGCGTGCCGACGGATAGTGATCCAGAGATAAACAGCACCTCTTCGCACCAATCATGGATGGAAGGCTCCGGCGATACTGTGCCTGGCGCCCAGCGCGTGACCTTTGTCATGGCCCCGCTTTGGTTTTCATGATCGAAAGTGCCAGAGAACACTTTTGTTTCAACGCCATCGAAACCGGGAACGGCTTCCCAGCCCTCCTCGTCCAACGCGTCAAAGAACTCTTTGTGTTCTTTCAGGAAAGATCCAAAACCAGGATGGGCTGTCATAACTTAGGCTCCGCCGAAATGATGACCATCGCGTGGGCCATCGGATATTCATCGGTTTGAGAGACGTCGACCTTGGAAATCAAGCCATTGGGGGTCAGTGAATTTAAACGCTCCAACGCGCCCCCCGTCAGCCGCATATAGGGCTGCCCCGTGGGCAGATTTTGCACCACCATGTCGCGCCAGAAAACACCCTGCCGAAACCCAGTGCCAAGGGCTTTGGCGCAGGCCTCTTTGGCAGCCCAGCTTTGCGCTAGGCTGGGCGCTGGATTGGGGCGGCGCATGGCCTTTTTGACTTCGTATTCGTCGTAAATGCGGTCAATAAAGCGCTGATCAAAGCGTTCCAACGTTTTTTCAATCCGTCGGATATCACAAAGGTCAGTGCCGATGCCGATAATCATCCAGCGCGCGCCTGTTCCATCAACGCGCGCATGCGCTGAATGGCGCTATCAAGGCCCAAGAAAATCGCCTCGCCGATCAAGAAATGACCGATATTCAACTCAACCACTTCTGGCAATGATGCAACAGGGCCAACGGTATCAAATGTCAATCCGTGGCCGGCATGGCATTCCATGCCCAAGCTATGGGTATACGTTGCGGCATCAGCAATACGTTTCAGCTCTTCATCGCGTGCCGCCCCGATGACATCGCAGTATCGTCCGGTATGCAGTTCAACGATATCCGCACCCAATTCGGCGGACGCATCCAACTGTCTTGGATCGGGCTCCACGAATAACGACACACGAATACCCGCGTCTTTGAGTTGTGAGATCACGGGTTGTAAGGATGTGGCACCGCCCGCGACGTCCAAACCGCCTTCTGTCGTGCGCTCTTCGCGCTTTTCCGGGACAATACAGGCTGCATTGGGTTTGTGGCGCAACGCGATCTGCAGCATTTCTGCGGTCGCGGCGATTTCCAGGTTGAGAGGCACCACAAGGGCTTCCATCAATCGTCCAACATCGCCATCGGAGATATGGCGTCGGTCTTCGCGAAGATGCGCCGTAATGCCGTCTGCGCCCGCTTTTTCGGCCAACTTAGCTGCATGTATTGGATCTGGGTGGACGCCGCCACGTGCATTCCGAATGGTCGCGACGTGATCAATGTTGACGCCAAGGCGGAGTTTATTGCTCATGTCGTGCTTTCCTGTTCTTTTGCCAAACGCTCTATCATCGCCACCTTCGCGCGGGTGCGCCGTGCGTGTGCAGCAAATTTGTAGCGTTCAATAACAGGCTTCAGCAACAAGAAGAATATCACCCATACAATAATCGCGACGGGCACGGAAGCGGCCAACATTGGCAACAAAACGGGAAACGCGTTATCCGCCAAATAGGCCCAATCTCGATCAAAAAAGGCCATAGTGACATGACCAAATAGGCTCGTGAAATCCATGGTATCAGGGTCAACACCCTCGACCGAAAAGCCCATGAAAATACCGATTTTATAGAGGCCAATCCAAATGAATGGGAATGTCCACGGATTGCCGACCACCGTGCCAATGGCGGCGGCGACGGGGCTGCACCGGGTCAGCCATGCACCGACAATTGCCAAAAAAATATGAAAGCCGATCAATGGGGTAAATGACATGGCCGCACCCCAGGCAAAACCGCCCGCAATCGCGTAACCCGAACCAGGCAAGCGCCCAATCCGATAAAGCGTATACTGCGACGCGCGCCGCCATCCCATTTGGGGCCAAAAGGCGTCGCGCACTCGGCGCAGGCGCGATATGGGAATTCTGCGTTGAAACATAAGGTTTAAGTAGCGATTAGCCGGTCAGAAAGAAAGCCCTGTTTGGGGGCAATTGCCCTATCCACGGGCCCGTTCGACGACGTTTACCGCCGTCGAGGCGCGAAGCGCCGCAATCACATCAGAGAGATGCTTCACGTTCTTCACTTCGACATCGATATACATGTCAAAGAAATCAACCTGACGATCAATGATCTTCAAGTTTGAAATATTGCCACCGTTTTTGGCGATCACCGTCGATAGATCTCCCAACGCGCCAGGTGTGTTGTTGACGGTGACGGTCACGCGCGCAACGTGATGGCTATCGTCGTCGCCGGCCGCGTTATCCCATGCGACGTCCAGCCAACGCTCTGGCTCTTCTTGGAATTGTGCCAGTTGTTCGCAATCGATGGTGTGAATGGTAACGCCCTTGCCGGTATGCACGATCCCGACTATGCGGTCCCCTGGCAGCGGATGACAGCACCCCGCGAAATGCATGGCCATGCCCGGAATTAGCCCCTTGATGGAAACACCGTCGCCACGCTCACCTTTTTGCTGTTTGGTTTTGGAAATCGGGACGACTTTATCCGAGGGATCAACCGTTTTGAGCCGTGGGTATACAGCTTCTAGGACAGCGCGTGCGGTGATGTGCCCGGCACCGACTTGCGCACATAAATCCTCAACAGACGGTTGAGCAAAATTCTTAACAATACCGCGTAAGCCTTTCTCAGTTAATTCATTTCCGGATTCTTTGAATGCACGCGCGATGATGGAACGGCCAAGCTCTTGGTACTGCTCGCGTTCTTGCATGCGAATGAAACGCCTGATCCGGGCACGAGCTTTTCCGGTCACCACGAACCGATCCCATGTCGGTGATGGCGTTTGTGCCTTGGACGTCACAATTTCGACCTGATCACCATTTCTGAGAGAGGTTCTGAGGGGCATCATGCGGCCATTGATCTTGGCACCGACACAGCGGTCTCCGACTTCGGAATGCACGGCGTATGCAAAATCAACGGGTGTTGATCCAGATGGCAGGCTGATCAAGTCCCCCCGCGGGGTAAACGCAAACACTTGATCTTTGAACATCTCCAGCTTGGTGTGCTCCAGGAATTCTTCGGGATTAGATGCGTTTTCCAAGATTTCGAGCAATTCACGAAGCCAACGGTATTGTGGGCCGTCGCGCTTCGCTGCGTCTACGCTGCCTTGTTCCTTATAGTTCCAATGCGCGGCAACGCCGCTTTCGGCGATTTCGTGCATCTCTTTGGTGCGGATTTGCAGCTCAATCCGGTGATTTTCCGGGCCAAATACACCGGTGTGCAACGACCTATAACCGTTGGGTTTCGGGGTCGAGATATAGTCTTTGAACCGTCCTGGGACCGTCCGATACGCGCCATGCACGATGCCCAGCGCTTTGTAACAATCGTCAATATCATCGACGATAATACGGAATGCCATGATGTCTGACAGTTGCTCGAACCCGACATCGTGCTGCTGCATCTTGCGCCAGATCGAATACGGTGATTTCTCGCGGCCTTGAATATCTGCAATCAAATCGTGTTCAAACATCTTGGCTTGAAGCTCAGAAATAATACGCTCAACCAGATCGCCACCTTGGGTTCGAAGAAACTCAAGACGCCGAACCACAGATTTTCTGGCGTCGCTGTTGAGCTCAGCAAAGGCCAAATCTTCAAGCTCAGTCTTGATTTCATCCATCCCGATGCGTTCAGCGAGAGGCGCATAAATGTCCATGGTTTCCATGGCAATGCGTTGGCGACTCTCAGGATTTTTCTTGAAATGAAGAGTGCGCATGTTGTGCAAGCGGTCTGCGAGTTTAACCAGAAGTGCGCGGATATCCTCAGACATCGCGAGCAGGAATTTCCGGAAGTTTTCAGCTTGTTTCGCGCTATCGGAGTCAAAGTTGATCCGGGTCAGTTTGGTGACGCCATCGACCAAACGTGCGGTTTCTTCGCCAAAAAGCCGCTCAATATCCTCATGTGTGGCATCAGTATCTTCGATTGTGTCGTGCAAAAGCGCTGTCACAATGGTCGTAGAATCGACCTTGTAGCGCGTTAAAATGCCAGCAACTTCAATGGGATGAGAGAAGTACGGGTCTCCGGATGCGCGTTTTTGCGACCCATGCATTTGCATGGCAAAAACATAGGCGCGGTTGATCGCGTCCTCGTCTGCCTCGGGCTTGTAGGACTTTACTTTTTCAACCAGTTCGAATTGACGCATCATGATGGTTGAAATGTTAACACGAAGATTCGAAACGGCCCAAGCTATTGTTGCGGCGCAATAAAAAAGGGCCCCAACGGACCCTTTTCACTGATTATCCAGAACAATGATCTAGTCGTCGACGTCGACCACATCGTCAAACATGACAGCGCCGGCATTGTCAGCTGCGGCTGCATCGTCACCGATGGGCATGGTTTTTGCTAACGCTTCGATTTCGTCGTCGCCCGTACCGCTGACGCCTGTGATTTCTTGGCGGATCGCAGCATCGTCGACAACGTCTTCTTCTGGTTCGTCCTGTTCGACAAAGCGTTGCAGGCTCTTGATCAAATCTTCGTTCAGATCGTCTAAATCAATGGTTTCGTCAGCAATTTCGCGCAACGCAACAACTGGGTTTTTGTCATTATCGCGATCAATCGAAAGTTCAGCACCGGCTGACAGGTGGCGGGCGCGCTGAGCGGCCAATGCAACCAGCTCAAAACGGTTAGGAATTCGTTCGACGCAATCTTCAACGGTGACGCGAGCCATGGGCGAAATCTCCGGCTAATCTGTAGGAATTTTCACGGGTTATATGGGCTCCCAGGCTATTCTGCAAGCAAAAGCTGCGTTTCACTGTGGGATCAATTTCAGGCGGCTTCGGGATGCCACTCAGTGCCGGAAATCCCCTCCCCATCCGGGATTGGACGGCAAACCTGATCTGACGGCAATGCATCGATCAAATCGCGAATATGGCGGCCAGAGGTGGGATGTACCCACTCTGGAGCGATATCGGCCAATGGATACAAAACAAAGGCCCGCGAATGCATTCTGGGATGCGGGATTTCGACATCTGAACGGGGTGAACCACTAACGATCTGATCGTTGTAAGCCAGAACGTCGATATCGATGGTTCTGGCGGCGTTGGGGACGCTCCGGCGTCGCCCCAGTTCCCCCTCGACTTGTAGAACGGTTTTCACTAGTTGATCTGGTGATAAAGCGGTTTCGACGCTAACCACGCCGTTAACGAACCATGGCTGTTCACTGATGGGCACCGGCGCGCTTTCGTACCAATGCGAGTGCGCGGCAAGAGTAACCCCGCGCCTGGCCAATATTTCAAGGGCAGCGCCGCAGGTCCGACGGGGGCTGCCGTAGGTCTCACAAATCAAATTTCCGCCTAAACCAAGAAAAATCATTTTTCCAATTTTTTGTGATCCAAAGATTGCGATCATACGTAAAGAGTACGGTCGCTATTTATTTTATGGCTGGCGACGGAATTAGCCGCAAAATCGACATTAACGCAAATTGATTTCTTTACACCGGGGGGTGTTATGCAGATCTACAAGCAAGAGAATGTGGCCCTTTTTATTGATGGGTCGAATCTTTACGCTGCCGCGCGTGCGCTTGAGTTCGATATCGATTACAAGCGTCTTCTGTCCTTCTTTCAGAACCAAGGTCGTCTGATCAGAGCATTCTACTACACAGCCCTGCTCGAGGACCAAGAGTATTCTCCCATCCGTCCTTTGGTCGATTGGCTCGACTACAATGGCTACACGATGGTGACGAAACCGACCAAAGAGTTCACCGATGCCGAGGGTCGCCGTAAGATCAAAGGCAACATGGACATCGAACTGGCGATCGACGTTATGGAAATGGCCCCGCATCTGGATCACATCGTGATCTTTTCAGGAGATGGTGATTTCCGTCGTTTGGTTGAAGCTGTCCAGCGCAAGGGTGTGCGGGTCACGGTTGTATCTACAATCGCCAGCCAGCCACCGATGATTGCTGACGAACTGCGCCGTCAAGCGGACGATTTCATCGAATTAGAAGACATTCGTGACGAAATTGGTCGGCAGGCATCTCAGAAAAGCCCCGAGCGTATCGAAGAATACGCCGAAGATGGCATTGATGAGGATGATAACGTCGAGAATTTCGATAGTAAGTCCAGCGTCGCTTAATCCGAGACTTCTTATCCTGTCGCAGTTCCTGATCGCTAAAGTGCGCTCTATAGCGTAAAAGTCGATCAACTATGGCTATTTTGACTCCTGACTCCGACTGCGGCTTGTGCCCAAGGCTCAAGGATTTTCGCAACGATAATGCGACCAAGAACCCTGATTGGTTCAACGCGCCGGTCCCGTCATTTGGTTCTGTTGATGCAAAACTGCTCATTGTCGGTTTGGCTCCGGGGCTGAAAGGGGCAAACCTGACAGGTCGACCGTTTACAGGCGATTACGCTGGTGACCTGCTTTATGCCACATTGTTGAGCAGTGGTTTTGCCAAAGGTACCTATGCCAAGGTGAAATCGGATGGCCTGGAATTGCTAGATTGCAGGATCACCAACGCCGTTAGATGCGTGCCGCCGCAAAATAAGCCGACGGGGCCGGAAACGCGAACCTGCAGCCCGTTTTTGAAATCCGAAATTGATGGGATGAGGAATCTTCGTGCGATTTTGGCGCTGGGGGGATTGGCGCATGGCGCGGTATTGGGTGTTTTGGGCGAGCGCAAGGCCGCTTACAAATTTGGGCATCAAGCCTGCCATCAACTGGATTCGGGGCTGACACTATTCGATAGCTATCATTGCTCGCGTTACAACACCAACACAGGCAAACTCACCGAGCAAATGTTCCTCAACGTTCTCAATGATTTAAAAGAATTTCTGGGAAAAAGTTAAGGGTATCGTGCTTTTCAGGTCCTATGGGCCGACGTAGTATTCTGTCAGATGTTTGTTCGCCAAAGGAGACCATCTTGAGCGCAGAGATCATTAATCTGAATAAATTCCGTAAAGTGCGTAACAAAGCGGCGAAAGAACAGGCATCAGAAGAGAACAAAATTCGATTTGGCCGCACCAAAGCCGAAAAACAAGCTGACGAGAAAGCCCGCCAACGGGCCGAGCAGCAACTCGATCAAACGGTTCTATCGGACAAAGACCCCAGCATCGACTGATTTATAATTGTCGTTATTCTTATCGTCATCCCGGAAACCAACGGTTATCCGGGACTTCACGATCATCAAAATCATCATCAAGATTTATATATGATCCTGGCTCTCGCCTTGGCTTGGCCGGGACGACCGTTGTCGAAATCAATGCCCGTGCTCTTCGCCGGTTTCCGGGTCTAACAATCGGTGCATATGCACGATGACGTATTTGATGTGCGCGTGATCGACTGCCTTTTGACTGGCGCCCCGCCATGCGGTTTCGGCCGATTTATAATTCGGAAAAATGCCAACGATATCTAGGTTGTCTGTATCGACAAAGTCTGTCCCCGTGGGGTCTTTCACCTCGCCGCCAAATACCAAATGCAATAGCGCTTTATCGCTCATCTCGGTCATCTCCAACAATCATGAAAAAATTTGCCGAGACCATAGACGTCAGCGCAAGCACACTCAATTCTAGAAATAGGAATTTGATGCCCTCACCTGTTCTCTGCCTCATGATGGGGAAGAGGTTACGAAAAGGGAGGGATCTAAAAGGTCGCGTCGCCAGATATAATCGTACGCCAAATAGTGCGATATTTTGTCGGATCTAAGTCTTTGGTCGTTGCGGAATGCATGACGGCCGCGTTGTCCCAAACCACAACATCCCCAGCTCGCCATTTATAATCCATTCGGTACTTATCCTGAAGACAGTGCGCGAAGATTTCTTCCATCAGCGCGTGACTCTCATCCGCTGGTAGGCCATCGATGCGCGTGGTGTACGCTGGCGAAATGTATATGGCTTTGCGGCCCGATATGGGGTTGGTGCGCACGACGGGATGCAAGCATTCCGGCGGCGATGTGACTTTGCCGCTTTCAAACACATCTCGCTTCAGCTTGGCGTAATAATGCCAGGCTTTCAGGCTGTCCAATCTGGATTTCATGTCATCGGATAAATCGTCGTAGGCTCTCGTGAGGTTGCAAAACAACGTATCGCCGCCCTCTTCTGGGACTTCCAAGGAATAGAGCATCGTGGCCTTCGCAGGCTCTGGTTTATAGGCAACATCCGAATGCCAAAAAGTGCCGGCATCGCGCATCCCCTTGGGCTTTCCGCCTCCTTCAACCCGATTGCTTAAGACCATAATCAGCGGCTCGTCTGGATGATGAAAGTGAGTAAATGCGTGGGGCTCCAGACGATCGCCAAACACCCTACTCGCGGCCAACACCTGATCTGTGGTCAGGTTATCCTGTCCACGAATGCTGAGGACATGGTGCTCCGCAAACGCATCAATCAATGCGGTGTGTGTTGCATCATCAATAGGCTGCGAAAAATTGACGCCCTCAATTTCAGCGCCCAGGCCCTGGTCAGATGGTATGATGGTTAGTGTCATGTTGCCTCCTGATGGCAGGATAATGTGCGCGAGTGCCCATATGCAACCAAGCTGAAATCGTCACCCTGAACTTGTTTCAGAGTTGGAGGCTCACGAACGAAGTGCAACGGAAATGTGTCGTGGAATGTGAAATAGATTCTGAAACGGGCCAGTGCCAGCGAAAGCGGGTATTCAGCATGACGCCGTTTTAAACAACCCTCGGCAATTTGATTTCGGCACGAAGGCCACCATTGGGCCGATTGGAAAGCGTGATATCGCCGCCGTGGCCGCGAACGATGGTACGTGCAATCCCAAGGCCGAGCCCCATGCCGCCACTTTCTTGGTTGCGGGCATCATCGACGCGCATGAACGGATGAAAGACATCATCAATGTGCGTTTCGGGAATGCCGGGACCATTGTCCTCAATGATTATTAGGATTTCCGCTTCAACCTGTTCAACTCGAACGAACGCCCCGCCGCCATGCCGTGCTGCGTTTTCGATAATGTTACGAATGGCGCGGGTAAGCGTAAATGGCCGCGCCCGGATGATGTGCTTTTCACCGGATTCAAACGTGGCGGCCAATCCTTGATCAACCAAATCATCGGTGATGCTTTGTATGAGTGAGTCCAAGTCAACATCTTGAGTGTCTTCGTGGGCACTGTCTTCACGGGCGAAAGCCAGCATGGCCTCGACCATTTTTTGCATTTCATCCAGCGTCGCCAGCATTTTGCTTTTCAATTCTGCATCTTCGACCAGCTCGGTTCTTAGTCGCAGTGACGTCAAAGGTGTTCTTAAATCATGGCTGGTCGCGGCCAACATTTGCGTGCGGTCATTCATGAACCGGATCAGTCGTTCTTGCATCTGATTGAAGGCACGGATGGTTGCACGGGCTTCTCGCGGACCAGTTTCCTGCACAGGTTCAACCGCTTCTCCACGCCCGAGGTTCTCAGCCGCTTCTGATAGCTGGCGCATAGAACCCGTGATCCGGCGCAGCAATATCAACGATATCCCGGCGATCACGATGATAATGCATGCCAACATGCCGCTGGCCGCCCAGAAACGCCCACGGGGTGGTGCAATGAATTGATTCTCGGCATTTAGCCACAAACCATCTTGGAGTTCGATGGCGATCAATAGGCTTGTTGGGCCTTGTCGTGGGCGCCAACGATGATGATCATCATCGTCGTCATCCTCATGGTCATCACGACGTTCCTTTTCACGCTCCCATCGATTTCGGAAAATGCCCCATTTGACCTCGCGAACATCGACCAATACGGCGCGTGTATTCGGTATTTCAGCAAGGGCACGCAAACGCTCGGCCACGCGATTGTTCATGAACGAGAGGTCTTGGCGTGGCACGGCGCTCACATCAGAAACCCAGAATTTTAATCGCTTAGATGTGGCTGCACGTAGAACGCGTTTGTGCAGATTGTCAGGCGTCTCGCCAATAACCCGTGCGATGGACGCTGTACGCGACAAGGTTTCACCCTCCCCCAAAGTGCGTAGCGCCGCGCGACGTTCATCGGCGAAAATGAACGCACCAATGATCTGCGTCACGACGAGTGTGATCACGACCACAAGAATAAGCTGGCCCACCAGGGATTTGGGCATAAAGCGCGCGATGCCGGATGACGTCATGTCGCTGCCACCGGTGCCACGAAACTGTAACCGCCACCCCAGTGGGTCTTGATGATTTTGGGGTCGCTGGGATCGGCTTCGATCTTCTTGCGCAGCCGACTGATTTGATTATCGATACTGCGATCATACGCGACAGCTTCGCGGCCCCGCGTCAGGTCTAATAATTGATCGCGACTGAGCACCACGCCGGGGCGTTTCACAAATGCATGCAGCAGCATGTATTCACCGGTACTCAACGCGATGTTTACACCGGCGGGATCAATCAACTCGCGGGCTGCGGTATCGAATGTCCAGCCGTTGAAATCGTATTTGGTTTCGTCGATTGGATCGCGTTCTGGGGGCAGGTTCTGTGCCCGGCGCAATACCGCTTTGATCCGCGCCAGCAATTCACGGGGATTGAATGGCTTCGTAACGTAATCATCCGCACCCATTTCCAGTCCGATGATGCGGTCGGTGTCTTCGACGACGGCCGTCAATAGAATGATCGGAATATTCCCCTGCGCGCGCAGGTCTCGCGTCAGGCTCAACCCGTCTTCGCCCGGCATCATGATATCCAGCACGACGATATCCGGCGCATTCTTGGTTAACACTTGGCGGGCCGTCGCGGCATCTGATGCTTCGGACACGCGACAGCCGTTTTTCTCAAGGTACTTCCTGAGTGGCTCACGGATATCGCGGTGATCATCTACGATCAGAATGTGCGGTGCATCTATCATCTGGTTCCTTTTTACGATCGCAGATTATGTCAGCAAAACTGAGCCGTCGTTGACAAAAGTGTATCAGAATGTCGCAGGACCGCCGCTCGTGACAATTTGCGACACTTCGGAATGTGTGTGGGACACTTTTGCGCGCGAAATGTGATTTCTAAGCCTCATCAACAATTTCACACTATGAGGTAATGAACATGAAATCGCACCAAATGAAGAAGCATACGAAAATCGTCTTAGGCGTTACAGGCGCGCTTGCCGTTGTCGGCGGCTTGGCTTTCGCAGGCACCCACGCGTTGGCCAAGGGCATGGGTGGCATGGGTGGTCACCATCGTATGGAAATGATTGAACACCTAGACACCAATTCGGATGGCAAGATTACGATGGCAGAAATCACGGCACATCGCGATCAGCTTCATGCCGAACATGACAAGGATGGCAACAATGCTATCAGCCTGTCGGAGTTCGAGGGCATCTGGCTGTCAATGATGCGCCCCATGATGGTCGATAAATTCCAGATGATGGATGATGACGGCGACGGACAAATTACCGATGCCGAGGTCGATAAAAAAGTAAAACGGATGATGCGCTGGATGGATAAGAACGAGGATGGCGCGGTATCGATGAAAGAGCTTTCGCGCGGTCACAAGAAGCACGGCCGGCATTATGATGACGATGATGATGACAAGTATGAACGTGGCTACAAAGACAAGTCGTAAAAGTATGCCCCCTCACCTGTCCTCTCCCCCGCCTCCGCTGGGGAGAGGAACCCTGGATCAGCAATACTCGACCTAATCCCACTCCCCATGATGGGGGAGAGGTTAGGTGAGGAGGAGACTTTGAAAACCCCTTCCCGACGATCAAAGGCTTTATCGATAGATAGTGGATACGATATTAATCTTGGTATGCAGACTGATGTCGAAATTAGAGAAAGCCAATCCACCGACATTGATGCACTTGTCGAAATGTACCCGAAAGTATTTCCGGAAGAAGACTTAGTTCCGGTGCTGCGAGATTTGTTGGCTGCCGAACAAGATGTTTTTTCGCTGGTTGCGGTTCAAGATGGAAACGTCATCGGGCATGTTGGATTTTCGATTTGCGGTGTCGATGGGCAATCCGGTCATGTCGGCATGATTGCACCGCTTGCGGTCCAACCAGATCAGCAGAGAAAAGGTATTGGCAGCGCCTTGGTGCAGCAAGGTTTCATGCGTCTAGAGAGTATGGGAATTGATCACGCATACGTAATTGGCGACCCGGCCTATTACGGTCGATTTGGTTTCAAATCAGGTGGCAGTGTCGTCCCGCCCTATAAGCTTCCAGACGAATGGGAACAAGCATGGCAGTCGGTCAGCTTTTCAGATAATGCGCCAACCATGAACGGGAAGATCAAAGTGCCGGCGTTTTGGCAACACCCGCACCTCTGGTTGCCGTAAGTCAGAAGCCCTTATTTTGGAAGAACGGCCTCGATGGCTTTGGTTACCTTGCCACTGGTCGGTGCCGTCGGGGTTGAGAACCAATCCACTAATTTGCCATCGGGCGCGATCAGATATTTATGGAAATTCCATTTCGGCGAGCCGACCATACCGACTTGATCCTTGGCCCATTTAAAGAACGGATGCGCGCCATCGCCTTTTACGCCGACCTTGCCGGTCAGCGGAAAATCGACCGAGAAATTCACTTCGCAGAACTCTTTGATCTCGGCTTCGGTGCCGGGTTCTTGGCCGCCAAAATCATTCGATGGCATGCCCAACACGACCAACCCTTGATCGCGATACTTGTCATAGACTTCTTGCAATGCCGAATACTGTTTGGTGAAGCCACACTGGGATGCCGTGTTCACGACCAGCACGGCCTTGCCTGCGAATGTGCTACCGGGCAATGCGTCGCCCTCAATCGATGTGAATTCGAAATCATGAAATGACATGTTGGAAGCCCTCAACTGGCCCGGTATCGCGAGCATGAGAAATAGTACAAAAATGGAAAGCAGGCGCATGGCGACCCTCGATCAATAATCCTTTTAAAGTTTACGGAGGACAACCCGCTTTGGATTTATTTTCCCTGAAACCAAATCACATCCTGAATAGCAGCGTTGAGCGCATCTTCAGGTGATTCAAACACCCTTTCCTTATGCCCACCAATCGCAAACCACCCGGACTTGTCCTCAAAATCGCGGCGGAATTCTTCGAAACCGAACGTGCCGTCCGGGCGGTCGAAGACATCAACGCAAAGATGACCATCAGGGGAATTGATGGAATGCAGGACGGTCATTCGTAGCGCTCCTCTTTCCAGGGATCACCGTTGTTGTGGTATCCCAACGCTTCCCAATACCCCTTCACGTCGTTTTCCAGGAATGTTATCTGGCGAACCCACTTTGCGCTTTTCCAGAAATACAGCGACGGAATGACGGGGCGAATGGGGCCGCCGTGGTCGCGGGATATCTCCTCGCCGTTGCGGCTATGCGCCAACAACGATTTGGTCTCAGCGAAGCGTTCCAACGGCACGTTGGTGCGATATCCATCATGGGCGTGAAAAATTAGGTGCTTGGCGGTCGGCAGAGGTTTGACGATGCCGAGTAACGTTGCGGATGAAACCCCTTCCCAATCGTTATCCAATAAAGACCACGCCGTGACACAATGTATGTCGGCGTTGATCTTGGATTGCGGCAAATTGTGAAAGGCATCCCAATCGAGTTTTAGTGGACGCGCGACGGCGCCCTTAATTTCCAGTGACCACTGTTCTTTGGGCACGAGGGGTCGTTGCCCTAAATCGAGGATCGGCCACTTGTCGACGATCTCTTGGCCCGGTGGTAAACGCGGGCCACGATTCCGGCGTGGCGGTAAGCGCTTTTCCTCGGCGGCTTTACGTTTGGCCTTTTCAGCGGAACTCGTCTCACGTTGTTCGCCCAGCACACTCCCCGGTTTGCCAGAAAACAAATCTGCGAACTTGTCGTCCTCAGTCATGAGTCATGAGTGGGGAAATCAATTGTTGAGGTCTTCTTCAAGCCGAAGCGCCACTTCCGTATCGGCCAGACGCAAACGATAGACCTGTACGTTTTCCAATATCCGCTGCACATAATTCCGGGTTTCGGTGAACGGGATCATTTCAATCCAATCGACCGCATCCACATCAGGGTCGCGTGGATCGCCGAACTGTTTGATCCACTGTTTCACGCGATGCGGACCTGCGTTATAGGCCGCAATCGCCATCGGCAAATAGCCATCATAGTCTTCCAACAGACCTGCAATGTATGATTGCCCGAGTGTGACGTTAAAGTCTGGATCGGCGGTCAGTTTGTATTTCGAATATTTAAGGCCGGCAGACTTGGCGACATTCTTGGCCGTTGCAGGCATCAACTGCATCAATCCTCGCGCCCCGGCGTGGCTTTCGGCCTTAGCATCAAATTCACTTTCTTGGCGGATCAGGGCCAACACCAATGGCGTTTCAGGTTGCGGAGATTTTACGCGCTTCGGGATGCGTGGTGGCACCAGTGTCGGATATCCACCCGCGACATAGACGCCGAAATCTTGCAGCGCATTCTTTGCCACACGGATCGCCAAATCAGGCCGCCGACTAAGCCGCGCCAAGCGTGCTGTCAGCGCCTGCCATCCGGGCGCCTCGTCCAATGACGCAATACGCAGAATGATCGAGCGCAAGCGTTTCTCTTCGCCCGCAGACGCCAGCATCCGCACCGCGCGCACCAGTTCATGGGCATTGAAACGTTGGCGGATGTCTTCGGGGATCGCAGCTTCGGGATGCAGCCTTAGCCCCGCGCCCGGTTCTAATTTTGCGGCTGCCAATTGGCCATAATACGCTGTCGGGTGATTGGCGGCGGCCGTATACCAAACGGTGGCTTGTTCGGTGTTACTCTGCGCTTCGTAAGATCTGCCCAGCCAATAGGCACCGCGGGCGCGACTGACCGGGAAGCTGACGCCGTCATACATCTTTTTGAAATGATCGCGGGCAATTTTGGGTTCATCCAGAAAGCTCAACGCAATCCAACCCGATAGCCATTCTGCCGCCGCATGATCTGCGGCATGTTCAGTGGTCAGGCCATGTCGGGATGCGATATCATAGGCTTCGGTAATGTGACCTTTGCGCAGGGCTCGTCGGGCCAGAACATTTCGCTCGTCCCACCAGCGGTTGGCGTGCGGTACGGTGTCGGGTAGTCCCTTGAACAATTCAATCGCGTTGTCTTTGTCTTTTTTGCGACGCCAGCGCAGCCGTTCGTAGATCAGGCCCGGATCGTTTTTATATTTGGCGGGGACCTGTTTGACCAAATAATCGACATTCCCGCGTTGCCGACGAAGTGACGTACGCGCATCAATCAGTTTGCGATATTGCGCATCTACCTTTGTCATCATGCGGCGCGCTGGCCAATACCGGCCCTCCCACATCAAACGTTCGGCGCGTACGCGATGATCCACACGTGTCAGATGTTTGCGATAACTTTTGTAAAACCGGGCTTCTTCGGCCTTGGCGAAATTGCCGTTGATCCAAACATCGCGCAGAATCGCTTTGCCCTGCAAAGGTTGCCCCGCGTCGAGCAGCGCTTGCCCCAGTTTCGTTTTGCCCAACGTGCTGATCGGATATCGATCGCCAAACCACTTGATGATGAAATCCGGTGAACCGGTGATCGCTTCTTCTGCACGGCGTATGAGGCGCTCGCGCCGTGGCCAGTTCGGGTTTTCATTGATGAAGCGATTGATCGGCTCAAAGTCAGTACCGAACTCGCCTTGAAATAACACGTACCAAGATACAATTTTGCGGGCCAACGGATCGTGCAATCGCCGCGCGTGAATATCGAGCCGTTTTTTTGATCGTTGTTCGACGGCTTTTAAGGCGGCAGAAAACTCACGTGCTTCTTTAGCAGATAGTGTATTTGCCAATCCCGGCGTGGGGAAGAAGACGGCGAACACAATCAACAAGCTGATTATTCGAAGTGGTGTTACGAACAGACGCACGTTGTTTCTATCCAATACAAAAAAGCCCGCGGAAACTTATTCATCAAAGAGTACGATACTTTGCGAGGGTGTTCATCGGCAACCACGCCATAAAATTATCACGATCTTGTTAAGATCGTTATGGATACAATGATTTTGGTCGCACATTTGGCCTGAATGCTTGCCGTGGGCGGGTCCGGGTACTATTGTCCCGGCTGATTTTAACCAGATTCCTCAGGAGGATACGATGTTTAAGGGTTCGTTCGTCGCACTGCTCACACCTTTCAAAAATGGTGAGTTGGATAAGGCGGCGTTTAAATCCTTCGTCGAATGGCAAATTGCCGAGGGTACGAACGGTCTTGTACCGGTCGGCACCACTGGGGAATCCCCGACGCTGTCTCATGATGAACATGACGAAGTGGTTGAGTTGTGCATCGAAACCGCGGCTGGCCGCGTGCCTGTTGTCGCCGGTGCAGGGTCTAATTCAACGGCTGAAGCACTGCGTTTGACTAAAAATGCCAAAGCCGCCGGTGCCGATGCCGCGTTGATCGTGACACCGTATTATAACAAACCGACGCAAGACGGCCTGTATCGGCATTATGCAACGATTGCTGAAGCCGTCGACATTCCGATCCTGATTTACAACATCCCGGGTCGAAGCATCGTCGACATGACGGTTGAAACCATGGCGAAGTTGGCTGAGATTCCAAACATTGTGGGTGTCAAAGACGCGTCCGCCGATGCAACGCGCCCGATGCACACATCTGCTGCCATCGCTGGTGATTTCTGCCAGTTGTCTGGTGAGGACGCGACCATCGTGCCCTTCTTGGCCGGTGGTGGTGATGGTTGCATTTCGGTGACCGCGAACGTGGCACCTCGCTTGTGTTCTGAGCTTCATGCCGCCTGGCAGTCCCGTGACCTGGATACGGTGATGGATTTACAGGCCCGCCTAATGCCGTTGCACGATGCGATGTTCTGTGAGGCCAGCCCTGGTCCCGTCAAATATGCGGCGAGCCTGTTGGGCAAATGCGAAGCGGAAACCCGTTTGCCATTGTGCGAAATTGCGGACTCGTCGAAAGCACAGGTCGAAGCTGCGATGAAATCAGCTGGTTTGCTGAACTAAGGTTTATGGGCGGTGCGTTATGGCTGGCAAAAACAAGAAGAAGAAATCGCCCGGCGGTAACGTCGTCGCCCAAAACCGCAAAGCGCGGCGTGATTATCAAATCCTAGAAACCATGGAAGCCGGCCTGCAATTGACAGGAACCGAAGTAAAATCCTTGCGCGCGGGTCGTGCCAGCCTGGGCGAGGCGTTCGCAGGCGAAAAGTTCGGCGAGATGTATTTGATGAACGCGCATATCCCGCCATACGAAGGCGCATCACGCATATTCAATCACGAACCCAACCGGGATCGGAAACTGCTGCTGCACCGCCGCCAAATGGCGAGCCTATTGGGGGCGCAAAAGAAAAAAGGCATGGCGTTGGTCCCACTCAAGATCTATTTCAACAATCGTGGGATTGCGAAACTGGAATTGGCACTGGGCGAAGGTAAGCACAAGTACGATAAGCGCGAGACCGTCAAAGACCGCGATTGGGGACGCCAGAAGGCGCGACTGCTGCGTGATAAAGGCTGAAGTGATAATATTGAACCTGGACAATATAGTGTTCATCGATATCTCGGTCTCCTGTTTCCAAGTTCACCCGCTTTTGTCATCCCAAACTCGATTTGGGATCCATCTCACAAACTGATCGGTGTTGCGTGTTGGGAAATGGATGCCAAACTAAATTTGGCATGACGATAATGTCTAGGGAGGGAAGAATGACAAAAATCGAAGGCATAGAGGCCTGCGTGTTTGACGCTTATGGGACGTTGTTCGATGTGTCTGCCGCCGCCGCGCAATGCCAAGAAGAACTGGGCGACAAATGGGCGCCGTTGTCACAGATCTGGCGTGACAAACAACTTCAATACACTTGGCTGCGCAGCTTGATGGATGAATACGTCCCATTCTGGCAAATCACTCAGGATGGCTTGGATTACGCCATGGCGACGTTGGGCATTGATAATCCTGAACTGCGGCAAAAATTGCTGGATATCTATTTCAAACTTGATGCCTATCTAGAAGTTCCTGACATGCTGAAAACACTGACCTCTGCGGGCCTGAAAACAGCTACCCTATCCAATGGCTCACCTGAAATGCTTCAGGCCGCTGTTGATAATGCAGGCATTGATTTGGATGCGGTGATTTCCGTCGATCAGGTGGGCATCTTCAAACCGGATGGCCGGATTTATCAACTGGTCTGCGATCAGATGAATGTGGCCAAGGAAAAAGTCGCTTTTATGTCATCCAATGCCTGGGATGCCTGGGCGGCGGCGAATTTTGGTTTTCAAGTCGTCTGGGTCAATCGCTTCAACCAACCGCCAGAGCGACTGCCAGGTCAGCCTCGCGAAATAATCAGTGACCTGACGGGGCTGCCAGAAATTTTGGGTGTTGGCTAAGAATTATCATGATCAACGAAGACGGCTTTATTGAGCGCCGTATACTGAGCAATGATGGACTCTCGCTCTATGTGCGAGATTACCCAGGACCGAAATCGGGTGCGAAATCACCTATCCTTTGTTTGGGTGGCTTAACGCGAAACTCAAAAGATTTTGCGGGCTTGGCTAAGTACTGGAGCCGTTATCGCCGCGTGATTTGTCCTGATAAACGTGGGCGTGGCCGATCCGAATATGATCCCAAATGGGTAAACTATAACCCGCAGACGTATGTTGAGGATGTTCGTCACATCATGTGTGCCTTGGGTGTGCACGACTCTGTGGTGGTTGGCACATCGTTGGGCGGCATATTGGGGATGGCGATGGGGACCGCCCTACCCGGCTTTATCAAGGCGCTGGTCATGAACGACATCGGCCCCGAAGTGCGCACCGATACGCTGACCGACATCATTGATTACATGAAAGAACCGCCCGTGCTATCCAGTTGGGACGAAGCGGGAAAACATGCTCGCGCCGCGTTTGGGAGCCAAATTCCGTTAGAAACAGACGCCGATTGGGTACGAGCTGCGAAACTGAGCTACATCGAGCGTGCAGACGGCAAAATCGTCTTTGATTTTGACCCGAATATTGTCAAGCCGATCCTCAAGGATGACACCAAGGTTCATAATCTGTGGCATTTCTGGGGGGCGACAAAACGCCTGCCATTATTGGTCGTGCGCGGTGGAAAATCGGTCATTCTGGATGAAGCGCAATTACAAAAGATGCATGACAGTCATCCGAATATGCAGAGTGTGACGGTCGATGGTGTCGGCCATGCGCCCAGCATGGCAGAGCCCGAGGCCTTAGGAGCGTTGAATGAGTTCCTCGAAAAGTATTGAATCACCAACCTTCGAGCAAATCGTTGACGCTGCGGGCCGGTTGCATGGGCTTGCGCGCAAGACCCCGCTTCTCGAAAATCAGGTATTGAATGAAACACTTGGCTTTCGATTGATCATTAAACCGGAATGCCTGCAGCGCACGGGTGCCTTCAAATTCCGAGGTGCTTACAACAAGATTTCTCAGCTTCCAGACAACGTGCGACAACGTGGTGTGGTGGCAGTTTCCTCTGGTAATCATGCCCAGGGCGTGGCCGCAGCGTCGACATTGTTTGGTATCAAATCAACATTGCTCATGCCATCAACAGCGCCTCAATTGAAAATCGATAATACCAAAGCGCTTGGTGGCGAGGTCATTTTGTATGACCCAAAAACAGATGATCGCGAACTGATGGCACAAGAGATTTGTGCTTCGACCAACTCGAGCTTTGTATCACCTTTTGATGATCCTTTGATCATCGCGGGTCAGGGCACAGTGGGATTGGAAATCGCGCGACAATCTGAACACATGGGGATCAAGCCCGACCTTGTTTTGGTGCCGGCGGGTGGCGGAGGTTTAGCAGCAGGTTGTGCAATCGCGATTAAGGAATTGATTGGATGCGAGATCATGTCTGTGGAACCAGACGCTTTTGACGATACAAAGCGTTCACTAGAGACGGGTGTGCGTCAATCGGTTGCGCCAGGGGGCAAAACAATATGTGACTCTCTACTTCCGCCGATGCCAGGCGAAATCACGTTCTCGGTCAACAAACGACTGTTGTCAGGTGGGGTGTCCGTCAGCGATGAAGAAGTCTTGAGCGCAATCAAACTGGCGATGTTGTCATTTAAGGTCGTCGCCGAGCCGGGCGGTGTGGTGGCCGTGGCGGCTGCGGTGAATGGAAAATATGACGCCGCCGGGAAAACGGTCGTCGCTATTGTTTCTGGTGGGAATATCGACCCAGAGATGCTCTCGCGGGCGTTAGAAACTTAAACCGTTGCGGTTTTCGGCTTATTGACGGGCTGCGATGTTGGTTTCTTGGCCGTGGCATCACCTGAATCTGGCTTTTTAACAGCAGCATTCTCTTTCTTTGGCTGTTCTTTGATGGCCATGCGTTTGCAATGTCCTTCTAAGAAAGCACCGGTCTCAATCGAGAGGTCTTCATGCATGATATCACCGACCACGTGTGCAGATGCAGCCAGTTTGACGACCTTGGCTTTGATCTGACCGTTTACCGTTCCCAGCACGCGAACCGCATCAGCGACGATTTCGCCGGTGACCTTGGCGGTCTCACCGATCACCAGCGCAACGGTACGAATGTCACCATTGACGGTGCCGTCGATTTGAATTTCGCCATCGCTGTGCAGGTCACCAACAATCTTCAGATCGCTGCTGATAATCGATGGTGGTGCCTTTGGCTGAGGCGCCGCTGTCGCAGCGCGTTTATTGTTTTTGGAAAACATGTCGGCCTGCCTTAATAAACTTCATTGGGTCCTTTGGTTTTCCGTCAAATATCACTTCGTAATGCAGGTGCGGGCCCGTACTACGACCAGAGTTACCAAGTTGACCAATTTTTTGACCGAACTCAACCTTTTCGCCGCGCTTGACCATAATTCTATGTAAATGGCCGTAACGGGTTTTGATTCCTGAGCCATGGTCAATTTCAATGAAACGACCATAGCGGCCCTTGGTTCCAGCCTGCTTCACAACGCCCGGTGCCGAGGCATAGATCGGAGATCGCAACGGACCGCCAAAATCTAAACCGTAGTGCGCAGACCAGCGTTTGTTCACAGGATCGCGACGTTTTCCGAATGAACTGGTGATACTGTAGGCTTTCATGGGGGCGGCCAAGGGCATGCGGCTCATCAGTTCTTGCATGCTTTCCCACTGACCCAGGTGTTCTTCAAGACGGACAAGCTTCTTGCCAAGTGTACCTCCCGCCTCTGCCGGATTGATCGGAATAAACGGGCCGCCCTGTCCTTCGCGTTGAACGATATTATCGGACGAGGCCATTAAACGTTCGACATCGATGCCGGTGATCTCGACGACTTTCTCTAGCGATCCAATATAGCTGATGGTCCGCTCTGTCATCGTATCGACGGCTTTATCCTGGGCTATCTGCAAGTTGTTTAAGCTACCCTTAAGCGCCGCCACTTCCTGCTCTAAAATATTGCCACGTTCTCGTGCAGCATCTCGTTCACGAAGCACGGTCTGCAAATCTGTTTCTACGTTGTTCAAATTGTCACGTAGCGAGAAGTTCTTATTGGATAATGAGTGCATCTCGCCTTCGAGATGGGCGAGCTTGTCCTTCAGGCGCTCGCGCGCTTCAGCGACAGTTCCACGCTCGGTCTCGGTGCTCTCCAAGCGGCGCTCTACCGTAGTTAGGTTGCGTTGCAACGTTGCGTTGCGCTCAACCAAGCTTAACATCAGATTGTGATTGTCTTCGAGTTCCCGTGTTAACTCGGCAAACCGACGCTGATAGGCGGTGACGTCACTTAGAAGATCATCATAAGCGCGGCGTGCGTCGGCAATTTGTGTGTCTTTGGCGACAACGATTTCATCGTGTTCGATGTAGCTAAATGTGGAATATCCAAGCCATGTCGTCGCGACGACGGCCACAGCCAAGGTGCTGAGTTGCAGTGCCTGCGGAATCCGGAAGAACCGAATACGACCACGAGTACGAAGGTGGATTTGACGTTCCGGAAAAGTCCGATTGATGAAGCGCCTAAAACGCTCCCACACAGACTCCTGCTCGTCCCATTCGCGCATGTGCTAAACCCCCTGAGTGCACAAATTACATCGACCGAACACGTGGTCTCACCATGGTTTTTAGCAGTCGCTGTTTGCTGCCCCTATGGCGGAAGAATGCCCTGAAACGCCATCGGAACGGCAACGGAGTCACTCAACGCGGAAAAGGTATCGAAACGGCTTTTTTCATGCAAGCTAATATTCGTGTATGGCATCCTGAATGTGTCCAAAAATACAATAAAATACAATGTGTTGGCGGTGTTTTCGGTCGACAGGCATCGCCATTCTAAACTACGTTAGATGGGTGATTTGAGGGGATTTTAATAAATGAGCGATCGACCGCCGTTAACCGATATTCGGATTCTTTTGGCGACGTGGTTCGGAAGTGGCTATGTCTCCAAGGCACCAGGGACAGTTGGGTCACTGATGGCCCTGCCCTTTGGGGCTATTATTGCCGATCAGTTTGGCATGATTGGCCTGATGATCGCGACCGCAGGGCTGACGGTTGTGGGTGTTTGGGCCGCCAATGGTTATATCGAACAATCCGGCGAAAAAGACCCGAGCCCTGTTGTCATCGACGAAGTTGCAGGCATGTGGTTGGCATTGATGCCCATCGCCATGACCCAAACCTGGCAAGGCGTATTGGCAGCGTTCATTCTGTTTCGCCTATTCGATATCATTAAACCGTGGCCGATTTCCTGGGCCGATAAATCGGTGCCCGGTGGATTGGGCGTGATGTTAGATGATATTTTGGCAGGCGTTGCGGCGGCAGTCTGTTTGTTTGTCTATGTCAAAATGTTCCCAGAATGGCTCGGGTTGGGATAGCAGATGGAACAAGAACTTATCGATGCAGCAGATGCTGTTTTGGTGGCGTGTCGCAAGCGCGGGTGGATGGTAGCAACAGCGGAATCATGCACGGGTGGTATGGTCGCGGCAGCATTAACAGAAATTGCAGGCTCATCGGATGTCGTTAATCGTGGCTATGTGACCTACACCAACGAAGCCAAGCACGAGATGGTCGGCGTCCCTATGCCGCTTTTTGAATCTGTCGGTGCTGTGTCCGAAGACGTGGCGCGTGCGATGGCCGAAGGTGCGCGTGTGACCGCTGGTGTCGATGTAGCCTGCGGGATAACAGGTGTGGCAGGCCCCGGCGGTGGATCGTCCGAAAAGCCCGTGGGCTTGGTGCATATCGCGGCCGCCTCAACGGATGAAACGATCCATGAGAAATGTTTTTTTGATGGGGATCGCCATGCGGTGCGCTTGGCGTCGGCCATCAAGGCGCTGGGAATAATGAAGGCGTTGGCTGATCAGCCGTAAAGATCGTGGGCGCGTCCCTCGAATGCAGAGATCATGCGGCGCACGGCTTCATTGAACACAGCACCGATGGCGGCTTGCAGAATTTTTGAGCGAAACTCGAAATCGACAAAAAAATCAATCTCGGTCGTGCCATCGCCCATATCATTGAAAATCCAATGATTGTCCAAATACTTGAACGGGCCATTTTCATAAGCGACATCAACCCGGTCGGGCCTATTGAGATGTACGCGCGATGTGAAGCCCTCTCGAAAAACTTTGAAGCCAATGACCATGTCGGCGACGACCTGTTCCTCGGTGCGCGATTTCACCCGGCATCCTAAACACCACGGCAGAAATTCGGGATACCTTTCAACCTGTGCAACCAGGTCGAACAACTGTTCCTTGGAATACGGTAAGACGCGTTTTTCGGCGTGCGTTGGCATACGGAAACGCTCTACCCCTTATACACCCGCAGCGGCCAGCTTTTTCTCTCGGGCTTGGCGGAGTTCTGCAAAGTCCTTGTCAGCGTGATAGCTCGACCGAGTCAATGGCGTTGCAGACACCATCAAAAAGCCTTTGGAAAATGCGATGTCTTTGTATTCGTTGAATTCGTTCGGTGTCACAAACCGGTCAATCGGCGCGTGTTTGCGCGTTGGGGCCAGATACTGTCCGATGGTCAGGAAGTCGACGTCAGCTGCGCGCAAATCGTCCATCACTTGCAGGACCTCGTCCTTTTCTTCGCCCAACCCGACCATGATACCTGATTTTGTGAAGATCGACGGATCACCCTTTTTGACACGCGCCAAAATGTCGAGCGAGTGCGGATAACGCGCGCCCGGACGAATGGTTTTGTACAAACGCGGCACGGTTTCCAGATTGTGATTAAATACATCTGGCTTGGCGTCGATGACTTTCTCCAGCGCCCCTTCTTTGTCGCGGAAATCAGGGGTCAGTATTTCGATGGTTGTTTGTGGCGTCGTTTCGCGGATACGCGTAATGCACTTCACAAACTGATCTGCCCCGCCATCGGCCAAATCATCACGATCCACCGATGTGATCACCAGGTGGTTCATGCCCAATTCAGCGACGGAAATCGCCAAGTTTTCGGGCTCCATCGGGTCTACAGTGCCGGGTTTCCCAGTGGCCACATTGCAGAACGCACAAGCCCGGGTGCAAATGTCGCCCAAAATCATCACGGTCGCATGCTTTTGCGACCAACACTCACCGATATTGGGGCACGCCGCTTCTTCGCACACCGTGTTCAGATTACGTTCGCGCATCAGCTTGCGCGTCTCGTGATAGTTTTCCGACGTTGGCGCTTTGACACGGATCCAGTCGGGTTTCCGCATCGGTTGATGTTCCGGATTTTTGACTTTTTCCGGGTGACGTGGACGTGGGTTATCTAATTTAGACATAAGCCAGAGATATGCATCCAAAGGGGGTGATTACAAGGTTAGTTCATAAGTCACGCGGTCATTGATGCCGCCGGTCATGTTATCATAAAGTTAACGCGCCGCCGCATTACCGGTGTCGGTCTGCCAATAATATTTACAAAAACCAGCGTCCTTCGCGCGTTCCATGCCTGCTTCCATCAACGCGCGCCCTGCACCTGATCCGCGCGCCGCATCTGCAACGAACAAGTCCTCTAGGTACACAATCGGCGCCGTGTTCCAAGAGCTGCGCTGATCCTGATGAACGGCAAAGCCAATCACACCAGTCGCATCTTCGGCGACCAGGCCCCAATACGGGGATTGATCATCAAACAGCATTGACCAGGTGTGATCCGTGACGTCATCCGGCACGGTTTGCTTATAAAAGGCCAAATACCCCGCCCATAACTGACGCCAAATAGCCTCGTGGTCAGGACTGATATCGCGAACTGAAACCGCCATAAGGTCAGACGATTACATGTGGATGACGCGGTCGTAGGCGTCGAGGACACTTTCGTGCATCATTTCCGAAAGCGTCGGATGAGGGAACACGGTGTGCATCAGGTCTTCTTCGGTGGTTTCCAAATTCATGGCAACCACAAAGCCCTGAATCAGTTCGGTGACTTCTGCACCGACCATGTGCGCACCCAGCAATTGACCGGTTTTCTTATCGAAAATGGTTTTGACCATGCCCTGGTCTTCGCCCAGTGCGATGGCTTTGCCGTTACCGACGAACAAGAAGCGCCCGACACGAACATCAAGCCCCTGCTCTTTCGCTTTGGCTTCGGTCAGGCCGACAGAGGCCACTTGCGGATTGCAGTATGTGCAGCCCGGGATTTTACCTTTGTCCATCGGATGCACGCCATCGACCCCCGCGATTTTTTCGATACAGATGACGCCTTCGTGTTCGGCCTTGTGGGCCAGCATCGGTGGGCCAGCGACATCACCGATGGCATAAATACCTTTTTCATCTGTGCGCGAATATTCATCGGCGACAATACAACCGCGATCCGTTTTGATTTTGGTGGTCTCAAGGCCGATGTCTTCAATGTTGCCCTGAACACCCACCGCTGAAATCACGCGATCAACGGTGATTTCCTGGGTTTTGCCCTTCTTGTCTTCGATGGTGCAGGTAACGTTGTTGGATCCTTTTTTGACACCCGTGACTTTGGCTTCAGTCATGATCTTCAAGCCATGCTTTTCCAATTGCTTGCGGGCAAAGGCGGAAATTTCCGCATCTTCGACCGGCATAATTTGGGGCATGACTTCGACCACGGTCACGTCGACACCCATGGTGTTGTAGAAGCTGGCGAATTCGATACCGATGGCACCAGAGCCAATAACCAGTAGGCTTTTTGGCGTCGTTTCTGGCACCATGGCTTCGAAGTACGTCCAGATGAGCTTCTTGTCGGGTTCAATACCCGGTAACGCGCGAGGACGGGCACCGGTCGCAATGATAATGTGATCGGCTGTATAGGTGCCGATGGCTTTGCCGTCTTTGCCCGTCACATCGACTTTACCGGGGCCGTTTAATTTCGCCGTACCATCAATGACTTCGACTTTGTTTTTCTTCATCAACATCGAGACACCGCCGGACAAGCGACTAGACACTCCACGAGATCGTTTGACGACTGCCCCCATATCGAACCCGATGCCATCCGCTTTCAGCCCATAGGCATCGGCGTGTTGCATGTTGTGATAAACCTCGGCCGAACGCAGCAGCGCCTTGGTCGGGATACAGCCCCAGTTCAGGCAGATGCCGCCCATGTGTTCTTTTTCGACCACACAGGTTTTAAACCCCAGTTGTGCCGCGCGAATGGCGGTCACATAGCCACCCGGGCCGCCGCCGATAATCAACACATCGAATTTGGTATCTGCCATCTTTTATATCCTCTCGCCTGTGCCGGCCGTAAGCTCGCTGGGCGCGGCGTCACCGGTGTTCACGACACCGGATTTTTCAAGAACCATGACGCGGCATTCGGATGCTGCGACCGGTTTGTGTTCAATTCCCTTGGGGACCACGATCATTTCGCCTTGGCTTAATGTCACCACGTTGTCACGAAAGTGCATGTCGAAGGCACCATCGACGACAAGAAACATTTCGTCGTCGTCATCGTGTTTATGCCAGACAAACTCCCCCTCGATCCTGACGATCTTGACGTCATAATCATCAACGGATGCGACGATCTTCGGGCTCCACTGTTCGGTGAAGCTATCGAATTTCTCAGCTAAGGTGACTTTCTGAACTGGCATGATCGTGCCCTAAGCTCAGAGCATCAACTGCAATGGATCCTCTAGGATACCTGTAAGTTCCTTCATCAGTCCTGCCGCTGTGCCACCGTCAATGCACCGGTGATCGACTGCGAGGGTCAATGACATGATAGATGCAATCGCCAGCGCACCATCTTTGACAACCGGTCGCTGTTCAGCGCCACCGACCGACAAGATACCGCCCTGTGGCGAGTTGATGATCGAGTTGAAGCTTTTGACCCCGAACATTCCCAAGTTGGAGATCGAGAACGTGCCCCCCTGGTATTCGTGCGGCTGAAGCTTGCCTTCGCGTGCTTTGCCGGCCAGTTCCTTGGCTTCTGCTGAAATCGTTGCCAAGCCTTTGGAGCCCGCATCCTTGATGATCGGCGTAATCAAACCCCCGTCAATTGCGACGGCCATGGCCATATCAACTCGGTCGAATTTCAAGATCGCGTCATCCGTATAGGCGACATTGCAATCAGGCTGACGTTTGAGCGCAATCGCGACAGCCTTAATGATGAAGTCGTTGACTGAAATCTTATAGTCGGCACCTTCACGACTGTTGAGTTCTTTGCGCATCGCAAGCAACGCATCCATTTCGATATCCGCAGATACATTGAAGTGCGGAATATCACGGGCTGCTGCTGTCAAGCGTTTGGCGATGGTCTTGCGCATCCCGGAATTTGGAATTTCTTCGTAATCTGGCAGCAATTCCAACATGCCAGCGTCGATCCCCGCCGGTGCAACAGGTGCCGCAGCAGGTGCATCGGCCTTGTCTGTTTTTGCTGGTGCATCTGCGCCCGCTTTGGCGGAGCCAGATTTGATCGCTTCTTCGACGTCGCGTTTGACGATGCGACCTTTGGGGCCTGAGCCAGAAATTTTTGCAAGATCGAGCCCCTCTTGACCCGCGATACGGCGCGCAAGTGGGCTTGCAAAAATTCGATCCCCCCCCGAAGACGCCGTTGCAGGAGAGGCTTTCGGCGCAGGAGCTTCTTCTGCCGGAGCGGATTTTTCTTCAGCCGCCGCAGCAGGTTTCTCTTTCTCTGTGGGGGCAGCTGCCGGAGTTGCATCAGAAGACGTGTCCGCACCATCAAGCGCAGACTCGTCTTCACCATCCTCTAACAACAAAGCGATCACTTCGTTCACCGCAACATTATCGGTGCCTTCGGCGACCAAGATTTTCCCGATCACACCCTCATCAACCGCTTCGACTTCCATCGTCGCCTTGTCGGTTTCGATTTCGGCCATGACGTCACCGCTATCGACGGTATCGCCCTCTTTGACGACCCATTTTGCGAGTTTACCCTCTGTCATCGTTGGTGACAGAGCTGGCATTAAGACCTTGATTGGCATTGCTCTATCCCCCTTATGCGTAACAAACAGATTTGGCGGCTTCGATCACATGCGGTGGTTTTGGCAACGCAAGTTTTTCGAGGTTGGCCGCATATGGCATGGGTACATCAGCACCCGCGACGCGAACCGGTGGCGCATCCAAGTAGTCGAATGCTTGTTCGATCACCACAGAGGAAACCTCAGCACCGATACCACAATTCGGCCAGCCTTCACCTACACTGACGATCCGGTTGGTCTTCTTGACCGATTCAATGATTGTGGCTGTATCCATCGGACGGATGGTTCGGAGGTTGATGACTTCGGCATCAATCCCCTCTTCTGCTAATGCTGCAGCGGCTTCCATGGCGACACCGACCGCAATGGAGTACGCGACGATGGTGACATCAGACCCAGCGCGTTCGATCTTGGCTTTGCCAATCGGCACAGTAAAATCGTCGCTATCAGGGACTTCGAAGCTTTGTCCGTAGAGCATTTCGTTTTCCAAGAACACGACAGGGTTCGGATCACGAATGGCGCTTTTCAACAGGCCCTTGGCATCTTCGGCTGACCAAGGGGCCAACACATGAAGTCCCGGGCAGTTTGCGTACCAAGACGCATAACACTGTGAATGCTGCGCACCGACGCGCGATGCCGCACCGTTGGGTCCACGGAACACAATCGGACAACCCATTTGGCCGCCGGACATATACAATGTCTTAGCTGCCGAGTTGATGATGTGGTCGATCCCCTGCATGGCAAAGTTAAACGTCATGAACTCGACGATGGGCTTCAATCCTTGATAGGCCGCGCCCACACCCAAACCAGCAAAGCCGTGTTCGGTGATCGGTGTATCAATGACACGCTTGGCACCGAACTCATCCAATAGACCTTGAGAAATCTTGTAGGCACCTTGGTATTCTGCGACTTCCTCACCCATCAAGAACACGTTCTCATCGGAACGCATTTCCTCGGCCATCGCGTCACGTAACGCTTCACGAACCGTTTGGGTTTTGGTTGGGCCGTCATATTCGGGTTCCGGCGCTGGTGATGCTGCTTTTGGTTCAGCTGGTTTTTCAACCGCAGCCGGTTCCGGCGCAGGCTCATCATCCGCAGGCTTGGCTTCTGTAACCGCAGGTCCGCCAGAAGCATCTGCGATGGCGCTTTCGTCTTCGCCTTCTTCGAGCAGTACAGCAATGGGGTCGTTGACGGCGACGTTGTCGGTGCCCTCGGGGACCAGGATTTTTCCGAGCGTCCCTTCATCGACGGCTTCGACTTCCATCGTGGCTTTGTCTGTTTCAATTTCGCAGAGCACGTCTCCGCTCTCTACGCTGTCTCCTTCGGCTTTCAACCATTTGGCAATTTTGCCTTCGGTCATTGTCGGCGATAGTGCCGGCATCAATACCTGAGTGGCCATTGTATGTTCCTCTTAATCCGAAAATTTGCGCTTAAGCTTCGATGAGAATGTCGGTGTATAGTTCCGACTCATCTGGCTCTGGGCTTTGCTGCGCAAATTCGGCAGCGGCGGTGACGACCGACTTGATTTCTTTGTCCATGTCTTTCATCTCGTCCTCGTTTGAATACCCGTGTTCAAGCAGGGTATGGCGAAGATTGTCGATCGGGTCCTGTTCCTTGCGCATTTTCTGCACTTCTTCCTTGGACCGGTATTTGGCCGGGTCAGACATAGAGTGACCGCGGTAGCGATAGGTTTTCATCTCAAGGATCATCGGGCCTTTGCCAGAACGTGCATGCTCAAGCGCATCCGCGCCCTTTTGAGCCACTTCGACAACGTCCATGCCATTGACTTGCACTCCCGGAATGCCGTGGGCAGCACCGCGTTGAGACAATTCTGTGTTTGAGGAGTGACGTTCGACTGATGTGCCCATGCCGTATTTGTTGTTTTCGATGACATAGACAACGGGCAACTTCCAAAGTGCTGCCATATTGAAGCTCTCGTAAACCTGACCTTGGTTGACCGCACCGTCCCCCAGATAGGTGTGCGCAACACCGCCATCACCGCGATACTGGTGAGCAAACCCTAGGCCGGTGCCCAAAGATACCTGCGCACCAACAATGCCGTGGCCGCCATAAAAATTCTTTTCGCGCGAGAACATGTGCATTGAACCACCTTTGCCGCGTGAATACCCGCCGCGACGTCCCGTCAGTTCGGCCATGACGCCTTTGGGGTCCATGCCGCAGGCCAGCATGTGGCCATGATCCCGGTATGCAGTAATGACGCTGTCTTTTTTCTCACCGGCTTGGGTTAGGCCAACAACAACGGCTTCTTGGCCGATATAGAGGTGACAGAAACCGCCAATGAGACCCATGCCATATAACTGGCCAGCTTTTTCTTCAAAGCGGCGGATCATCAGCATATCGCGGTAATAGGAAAGAAGCTGTTCCGAAGACACGTTGGACTTCTCAGCTGGTTTTGACTTGGTGGTACGTTTTGCAGACTTGGCGGCGGTGCTTTTTGCACCGGATTTTGCGGCCCTAGCCATTATTGGATACTCCCCGGTCACGATGGGAAGCACGGTGCCCCCCAAACACAGGGGTAATTTACTGATTCATTGTATCGAATTCAAGAAAAGACAGGAAAAACAATGATTTGTTCTATTTTTGTATCGATTCCTTAATTTAATTTAAGTTAAGCAGCCTTTCCGCCGAAAGAAACCTCTACAACATTTTCGTCGACTGCACGTGATTTCGCATCGAAAACATCGTCCAGCCAATGCCAAAAACACCCCTCAAAACAGACAAGTTGTTCTATATCGACAGTGGGTGGCAGATGATTGGGTGCATCCTCGCGCCAACGCTTTAGGGCTTTGGCGTCGCGCCAATAACATGCGGTGTACATCACACCATCATGGGGCAAATGATCCTCAATCCCCATAAAGCCAACTTCTGCAGCGGCCAGGCCGATGAGTTTCTCCGACGCATCCATGAATTGACCGGCGTTGCTCCCCTCTGGGGCGGTACGCTGGATGACGGCGAAATAGGGTGGATCGCGTCTTGGGTCAAATTTTGGCATCGTGCATGCTCCTCTATCAGGTGTAACGCCAAGTGGCGGAACCTTCGTCGTTGACGACATAAAGGTCGCTTGGGTTAACTTCTGCGGCACTGTTGATGCGGCGCACTTGCACCGGGCACTCACCCTGTGGATTGGCGTTGCTTTCGGATGTCCACCCCTCGACGTCAGACATGTCCCGCCAGTATGCGACAGTCAGCGGTTTGCCATCATTGCCACGCGCTGTCTCCAGGCCCAGGAAGCCGGGTCGGCGTACGGCCAGTGTGACCAGCTTATCAGCCGGTGAAATAGTTTCGTCGTTCGCGCTGCTATCGTCATTCTTGATGATGGCGGCGTAGTATGGTGGTTCAAGGTTGTCTGCTAGCGAAGCCATAGGATTCTCCTTCTCTCGCTATCGGTTCTTCTGGTCGAGCAACACGACCGTGCTTGTTTGGTCGAGTAACACGACCTGATCATTTGCTTCTGCGTACCCCAGCATCAGACGAACACGTTCATCCAACATGTCTGGATCAATACTATCAGGGTGCAGCAGTTTGACTTTATGCTCCCAGCGGGCTTCTTCGACTTGCAATGCGTTCAAGCGGCTCTCGGCCTCGGCCAATCGTTCACGCATCTTAATCAGTGCCAACACACCCCGGTCCCCATGGACCGTGTGGAAGACGAAATAAGAAACTAAAACGATCCCAAGAAATGGGCCGACAACATGCTTTGCACGTTGGCGAAGTTCGTCGATTAATCCCATGGACTGCGGGTATCCTCTCTCACGTTCTGTGTCGAAAACACACAAGCCCAACCCAGACCCTAGTTGGTGACATGGATTCGTTAAGAAGCGGTTAGAGGGTTTGGTTAATAAGTAATTAGGAAGGCGTTTAACGCATCAGCGTGAGCGTATCGCCTGTGACGGAAAAGCCGTTGAGTTGATCAAGGAAGCTCATCCCCAACAGAGATTTTGACATCCCTGCACCACCGACGGCGGCACGCACGTCACGGGCGATCAATGGCCCTGCACGCATCTGATCAATTCGAATGGGTGCCCCCCAGGCTGTACCGTTCGCGGTCGAGAACTGAAGGGTGTAATCGAGTGTGCTCGGATCATACCCAGCCCTTCGCGCGTCATCTTCGCTCAGGGTGACAATCGATGCCCCTGTATCGACCAGAAACCGGATGGGCTCACCGTTAACACGGACCTCGATATGGAAGTGACCGTCTTGAGCGCGTTTGAGTACAAGGTCTCCGTTCGCATTTTCCGAAGCTTGGAACGGCATCACTTCGCCCGTCACGCGCTCACCGATCTGCATGAAATCCTCACGCAACGTATAAACCGTCAGGATCAACGCGCCTATTCCCAGCCAAATGACGATGTTCCGAAGTGCACCTTTAAGATTAAGACGTGGGGACATCACGACGAACGATGCGACCAATAACAAGATGATGAGTGCGCGAACAAGACTCGCCTGATCGGCATTGCTATCCAATGCACCCGGGAACCGATCAACCAGATAGATGATCAGGCCGCCGACGCCGATGGCCCCGACGATCAATGCAACGACACGCGTGTTCATGACCAAAGCTTTTTCATACTCAGTGGTATCTGGTCAACTTACTGATTGTTTAAGACAAATGAATTCGTAGTCCTAAAAACCAATTTGTCATTCCTGCGAAAGCAGGAAACCAGGTTCCTCTGTTTCTTTGATGGGTCCCGGCTTTCGCCGGAATGACAATGGTCGCAAGTTCAGTTTTCAGAAAAGCCAATATTGCGGAAATCAAAAAAGCATTATTATGAATCAGGCCCAAGAGCGTTCAATGCCTTTTGTGCCTGTTGAACACCACGTTCTTTTGCGATGGTCAGCCACTTTCGCGCCATGGCCGCATTTTTATTGACGCCCTGCCCCTTCATCAGCAACACACCGTAGGTGTAGGCTGCTCCAGGATGTCCGCCTTCGGCAGCGCGGGTAATCAGCTCGACGGCTTTATTGACATTTTGCTTCAGCACTTTGCCCTGAAAATATGCGACGCCCAGTTCGTACTTCGCGGCGAGGTGCCCGCCCTGTGCCGCTTTGTTCATCCATACCAAAGACTGTTCCGGATCGGCTTTGGCCCCGACCCCTGTTTTTAAAATTCGCGCCAATTCGTAATGGTCATCAGGGTTTTGACTATTGGACAATTGACGAAGCCGGTTTGCGTCCGCTTGACGTTGTTTCTTCTGAGCATTGAAAACCGCCCGCCCAGCCACACCGCTTTTCATCAAGGCATCGGTATAGACCAAATAGTCTTGTAGGATTTTCGGAACATCCGGGTTGAGTTTATCCCAGTGCGCCAACCCTGATGGCTTATTTGCTTTGAGCCATGTTCTGAAATCGGCACACCAATGACGTTCCAAAACCTGGCGAAAATCGATCATTTCTTTCGAAGATTTATCAAAGCCCAGGTCTTGATAGGCTTTTTCTTGATACAAATAGGATTCGCACTCGATATCGACTTCGCGGACTCTGTCCAAGCGCCCGCGCAGTCGTTGCATGCCGTGGCCGGTTAACTCGTGGGCTAGTATGGGCGCGAGTTCACGCGGTGCCCACTTAGCGCCATACCGACTCACGACCGATACAAAGTCTTTTGCTGTGCCCTGTTCTTGGAAATATCTAGGAATGAATGCGGCGATGGTGACTTGTGAAAGTTCGCGCGGCGGAAACGTTGGATCGTAGACGATAAACACATTGCCGGCGGCTTTTAGCTTGTCGATGGCTTCTGCATTAAACGTCGATTGCTCGTATAGCACGTCCAGTGCCTTGCGGATGGTCTCGGCCCCTTCTTTGGGGCCAATGATGCTGATGTCGTACGTGACACCGGGCGGTAACGGCTTGCCCGCAATGGTGAGGCCGCGATGCTTAAACTCAACGACATCTGCATGGGGGCTGGCAGTGATCCCTACGAACATCCATAGCGCCAGAAATGCCGTTGGGAAATACCGCATAAAACTCATCCGTTGTTTAGCTTGAACATCATCAGCAGCGTGCGCTGGTCGTCGCTGAAGTTATCGTCTGAAATCAAATAAACATAAGGTGTGCCGTCGGGGCCAGGCCGGACATCAATCCCCTCGAAATTATCGACATTCGTCGGTGGACTAAGTTCGGCGATCAACGCGCCGCGGACCTCGCCACCCGCTTCTATGGTTGAATGATCCACGCGCTTGATGCGAATGCGCACACCTTGGCGAGGGGTATAGAAGCGCTCCAACACTAAAACATCGCCATCGGGTAAAGTCGCGGCCCCGGTTGCACGAAAACCGTCACCGGTTTTGTAAGTGAGCACGTCCCAACCCCCAACGCGGCTGACCCAGCCGACCGTGAAGTCCTCGCGGGGGGAACCCTCGGATATCGCTAACATTCGACCATCGTTTAATAGCGTGAGTGCCTCAATCCCGTCATTGCCGGGCATGGATTGAACTTCTTCTGGTGGCCGCAACACACGTGGTTTGGTTGCGCCAGCGTCATAGCGCCAAATCCGATGGTCTCTCTCGAATGCGATGATGATCTCACCATCGACGCCGGGGCTCATGGCCTCGGCATCGGTCCAGCGTTTGCCTTTCAGCGAAGTGCCGTCTCGGTCCGCCAGCGTGCCTAAGTCAAAATCTTGGCCGCCAATCAGATTTCCTTTCGCGTCATAGGTCATCCGCATCGACAGCGATACACCTCGGTCCGACACACTGACCAATCGTTCGCCGTCCTGGCTGACGCCGAGTCCAGAAAAACCGCCAAAGCGACCATCGCCGGTCACAAGATGCAGGCCCCCAGCATAACTGAGTTTTCCCACTGTGATGTGTTCAGGTGTGTCATTTTGAAGGGGGATCGGATTTGCGGTGACTTCAATCGCCTCGGCCATCGCTGACGCGGGGAAAACGAACAGAAACGCACCAATCGCTAAAGATGTAATTTTTTTATCAATAAACCGCATTGCAAACCCTTATCATGTCTAACGAAAACGCCAATAGAATATTGTTCAAGTTGGGAGTGATGGACCCTAGTCAACCGGTCATCCAATATGCGATAGCCTAAACAACGATTTTGTCCAGGAGGCCACCTTGAAGTTTATCCATTTGACCGATCCCCATCTGACCGCAGCAGGCGAGCTGTTTAATATTGATGTTTGCGGGCGTTTGCGCCTTGCCGTTGCTTCAATCAACGAGTGGCATCAAGACGCAGAGATGGTCATGGTCACGGGCGATATCGCACACTGGGGGGAGTCTGGGGCGTACGAGTTTGCATCCGAAATCTTTGGTGAGCTTACAATGCCCTGGTATCCGCTGGCCGGGAACCATGACGAAAAACCCGCGTATTTCAATGGTATGGCAAATGCACCGCGCGATGAGAATGATCGAACGTGTTACAAGTTACAGACATCTGCTGGTTTATTCTTGGCCTTGGATACGACGGTTGATGGCACCCATGCGGGAGAGTTAGATGATGCTCAATTGGCCTGGCTGGATCAGCAATTGGGTGCGACTGATGATTCGGCATTCTTATTCATGCATCACCACCCGCTAACCAGCGGTTTGATGGCACTTGATCGAATTAGGCTGAAAAACAACGATGCATTGGCCAACGTTTTGGATCTTCATCCGGGTAGCGTGCGCCATATCTTTTTTGGCCATATGCACCGCTCGTTCCATGGCAGTTGGCGCGGGACACCTTTCTCGACCGTGAAATCCACTGCGCATCAAGTAAGCCCGCGATTAAATATTGATGAACCATTAGTAAGCAGTAGCGAGATGCCTGCCTATGCCGTTGTGTTTATTGATGACGAAGCCGTATGTGTGCACGACATCAGCTATTTGGAATTCGATAAAGAATTCGGCTACGACCGGGATGATGGCAAGCCGGCTACGTGAGTTAAACGCCTGACGGCATACGGGTTTATTCCAATATCTAAATCAGCCACTTAGATGTATGACAATGGTCGTATAAGTTGTGAGCCTGAGATAACGGATTACTTAGAATGGATTTCGATAAGCTGAGGGCGGTTGTCGACGCAAGTCCCTTGGGGGCTTCTATCTACTCCATGACGCGTGACGTGCGGGTATACTCCAACAAAAAAACACTAGAATATTTTGGTGCAGACAGTGAGGAGCAGTTTAACGCTGTCCCCCCCAAAGAGCTTTTCGCGGAAACAGAACAAGCCAAGATATTGGATGAGCGATCTGATGAAGTGCTTGCGACACCGCGACGCGAATTGCGGAAAAGACTCGATGGCAGCTTATGGATATCGCGCACCACACGCCAGCGCATGACGCTCAATGACGATGATGTATTTCTGATTTGGTATGAAGACATCACGGAACTCGAAGGGTCATCTGAAAGATTTGAACGTGTGTTCAACATGCCGACCGTACCGATGGCGATGTACCGGGTCAGTGATAGGAAGTGGATCGACTATAACGAATCGTTCCGGGACCTGTTCGGCTATGAAGAGGCAGAATTTGACGACCTGACGTGGGTGGAAATCACGCACCCAGATGACCTGGAAATGAACGAGAGTTTTTTTCAGAAGGCATCCGATCAACACGCAATGGATTCCTATACGTTAAAAAAGAGATTCATTCATAAAAACGGCAGTGTGATCTATTCGCGTATTCATACGGAACATATTCGCGATGTGGGCGGCACATCAAAATATGTAATTTTGGTGGTCCAAGACCTAACAGAAGATGTCGAACGTGAGCGCTTTATTGACGCACAACGGCGTGATTTGGAATTCCACCGCCAAGCTGTGAACGAACACTCGTTGGTCAGTATTGCCGATCGCAAAGGCAAAATTACCTATGCAAACAGGCTCTTTTGCGAGGTCAGCGGATATTCAGAAGAAGAACTTCTTGGTCAAGACCATCGATTGTTGAATTCTGGGACTCATCCAAAGAGTTTCTTCCATGACCTTTGGTCGAGGATAAGCGCCGGAAAAGTCTGGTTTGGGGACATTTGCAACCGGCGAAAGGATGGCGAGCTGTATTGGGTGAGTGCCACGATCGTGCCCGACGTTGATGAGAACGGGCAACCGGAACGATTCATTGCCGTCCGGACCGACATAACTGCCGTCAAACAAGCCGAAGCCGACCTCGCTGATCAGTTGGAGAAGACTGTTAAAGCGCAAAATCAGATTGAAGAACACGCCAAAGAAGTTGCCGAACTGGCTGAACGAGAGAGCGCGCTTCGCATCGCTGCTGAAGCAGCAGAGGAGACCAAATCAGAATTCTTGGCGTCAATGAGCCATGAAATTAGAACCCCGATGACAGGTATTTCAGGTTTTGCAGACTTGCTATTGGAAGACAACCTTCCAGCGACGTCGCGCGAGAAAGTTGAAAAAATCAGAAGCTCGGTCGCCTCCCTCCTCACGATTATCAATGAAATTCTTGATCTTTCGAAGTTGGATGCGGGCAAATTGGTGATTGAGAAAGTCGACTTTAATCCGTCCAAAATCGCGAACGATGTCACGCAGCTTTTCTATCAGACCTGCCCCAGCAGTAAAAAAGACAAACTAAATATTGCGTCCAAGATTTCTTCAGATTTTCCATCGGGTTTACGTGCTGACCCCACGCGTTTACGCCAGATACTTCTCAACCTTATGGGCAATGCGGTAAAATTCACGGATCAGGGTTTCGTGACCCTCCACTGCGAAAAAGTGCCTGATCAAGACCGTTTGATATTCAGAGTCGAGGACACAGGTATCGGTGTCGAAGAAGATGCACGAGAGAGGCTTTTCGGCGATTTCGTTCAAGCGGATGCATCCATTAGTCGCAAATATCAGGGCGCCGGACTTGGACTGGCAATATGCCAGCGTCTCGTGAAATTGATGGGTGGCGAGATCGGTATGGAGGACGCTCCCGAGGCGGGAAGCGTCTTCTGGTTTACCTTCCCCTATGAGCCATTGACCGATGGCGCCGAAATTATCGAAGAGCAATCAGATAGCACGAGCTCGTTCCGCAGTGTTCGTTCTCTCAAAATCTTGGTCGCCGAAGATAATGAAATCAACCAGACTATCATCGAGGCGATTCTTGAGCGTATGGGGCATAAGTGTGCTTTTGCTAACAATGGGGTGGAAGCTGTCGAATCAATAATGTTCGAAGACTTTGACCTTATTTTGATGGACATTCGTATGCCTGAACTATCCGGGCCGGCTGCGACACAGAAAATCCGCCAAATGCCGGGTGACAAAGGAAAAATCCCTATCATTGCTGTCACTGCCGATGTCATCGCTGATAACCGTCAGTCATATCTCGATGCTGGCATGAATGGATGTGTTGCCAAGCCAATCAATCGAGCAGACCTTGCAATGGCGATCAATGAAGCCTTTGGCGAGACCGTCAATATGGCCGAGGCGCAAGAAGACAAGCCTGTTGAAAAAAGCAATTTTGATTTTGACGAGATTTGTGAGCGGCTGGGCCTGCCTGAGGATTTGATCATCGAACTGCTGAACAAGTTCGCTTCTGACTACGCAGAGTTCCCAACACGCATCCAAGAATTGGCCGATAGCGATGACTTGGACGGTGTCAGCGAAGTCGCGCATAACCTAAAAGGTGTTTCTGGCTCGCTTGGGTTGCTCGAAATATCAGAGACAGCGTCTAAAATTGAAAAGACCGCCAAGGCCAAAAATGCTGTTTCTGTGCGGGAACAACTACCTATTCTGATCTCTGCGACCCGGGACGCGGTGACCGCTATCGGAGTCCAATCGAGATCTTAGTCCAAGCCTAACACGACCCAAGAGATGGTTCTTGGCCTTCTACCCGCGAATAGCGATATTAATATTAAAACGTGGTTTTTCATCCACCAACTGCTGAACATACCGTCATGCTGAACTTGATTCAGCATCTTATCTACAGTGATATGGTCGGTATGATGAAAACATTTCCATTCCACGACACACAAACACCGGGCGACGGTCAGGTTTTTTTTGACCACGTTGCTTGGTTGGTAAAAGACATGGATGCGGCCTCAGAAGTTTTTGAGCGCTTGGGTTTTATTCTGACTCCCTACTCCATTCACGGAAATCGCGACCCTGAAACAGGTCAGCGGATTCCCCAAGGCACCGCGAACCGTCTGACCATGCTTCGGATCGGCTACATCGAATTGTTGTGTGAGGCGGGTGACGTTGTGGTGCCTGTGGTTGAAGACCTGCGCGCGCGTGTGGCGCGATACGAAGGTGTGCAGTTATTGGTCTTCACCGAGGATGATGCAGAAGCCGCGTACCAACGGATTTCAGATAATGGCATTCCGTTGCAGCCGATGGTGCATCTCCGCCGTGATGTCGAAGCCGCAGATGGCTCTGATACCGAAGTTCAGTTCAGTGTGATCCGCGCCGCGTTTGATGCCATCCCCGAAGGCCGCATCCAGTTGATCACACATCATACGCCCGAGCACATGTGGCAGGACCGATATATCTCGTATGCCAATGGAATTACGGGGTTATTGGGCGCGACACTTTGTGTCGAAAACCCAAGGGTATCTGTGCAGAATTTTGAAAAGGTTTCGGGGCGTGAAGGCACCGAAATTGATGCCGACGAAGTGCATTTGATTTGTGACCGTGGCGGGATGCGATTGGTAACCCCAAAACGATTGGCAGAAATCGCGCCAAACGTCGATGTTCCATCCCTTCCCTATACCGCCTTCATTGAATTTGTGGCCGATGATCTGGATGTTTCGCGCACGTATTTTGCGAGTGTCGGTATTTCAACAAGCGAGCGCGATGGTGTTTTGATGGTCGACCCAAAAGACTCGCTGGGAACAGGATTGATGCTCCATCAAGCGGATTAATCAAACGGGACCACAAGCAACTATATCGCCATCCGTTTGCCAGCCGCGCGAACACGCTCGCGGGTGTTCTCGTCAAACAGTTCTGTCAGGCTCGCCATCATTGTGCCGCCCAATTCCTCGGCATCTACAATGGTGACTGCGCGTCGGTAATACCGTGTCACGTCGTGGCCGATCCCAATCGCGGTAAGTTCCACGTCAGAGCGTGTTTCAATGAACTGGATAACGTCGCGCAAATGACGCTCCAGATAATTGCCAGGGTTGGCGGACAAGGTTGCATCATCAACCGGCGCACCATCAGAAATCACCATCAGGATACGGCGCTGTTCTGGACGGCCAAGCAAGCGATTATGCGCCCACATCAACGCCTCGCCATCGATGTTTTCTTTGAGCAAGCCCTCGCGCAGCATCAGGCCCAAATTACGTCGGGCACGACGCCAAGGCATGTCGGCACCCTTGTAGATGATGTGACGTAAATCATTCAGACGACCAGGGTTTTTCGGTTTGCCTTGTCCGACCCATTTTTCACGCGACGATCCGCCCTTCCATGACCGTGTTGTAAATCCAAGGATTTCAACCTTAACGCCGCAACGCTCAAGCGTGCGAGCCAAAATATCGGCGCTCATCGCGGCAACGGTAATCGGGCGACCACGCATGGACCCAGAGTTATCGATCAACAGACTGACAACAGTGTCTCGGAACTCGGTGTCGGTCTCGCGTTTGAACGACAATGGCGTCACAGGATCGGTCACGGCACGTGCCAGTCGACCGGCATCCAGAATGCCCTCTTCTAGATCGAATTCCCATGACCGGGTTTGTTGGGCCAGCAACTTACGTTGCAACCGGTTCGCCAACTTTGCGACGACGCCTTGCAGGTTCGCCAATTGCTGATCCAATTGATGACGCAGACGGGTCAGTTCTTCTGAATCACACAAATCTTCAGCCTGGACGACCTCATCAAATTCCATGGTGAAGGCTGAGTAAGCCCGGTTGTCGCTGGTGTCATTGCGACGCCAGTCAGGATCAAAATCACTCGGGCCTGCGGGCTCTTCGTCGCCTTCGCCTGGGCTCATATCTTCTTCGGAAAATTCTGGATCGAAGTCCATGCCCTCGGACGAGTCTGCCTCATCAGATTGACCAGCCATGGCACCTTCGGCATCCATGTCTGCGTCAGATGCTTCAGCGTCCTGAGAGCCATCTTCGCCCTCTTCTGACTCGCTTTCGTCATCTTCATCAATTTCATCGTTTGACGGATCGTCATGCAAAAGATCCAGAGCCTTCAGCATTTCATTGATGTTCTTAGAAAATGCTGCCTGATCGTGGGCGTTTTCCAAAAGCGTGCTCAACTCGCCTGAAATTTTTTCTTGAAGATCATCGCGATATAGATCGACGAAATCTTTAGCCGAGTCAGGTATCTCGCCACCTTGGAGTTGTTCCCGCACCAGTAGACCGATCACTTCGGGCAAAAGTGCGTCGTCTTTTTCTTTGATCCCGTTATAGCCTTTGGCGCGACAGCGATCATCCAAAAGCGCCTGCAGATTAGCAGAGGCCCCAGCAAGACGTTGTGCGCCCAGTGCTTCGCAACGGACTTGTTCGACAGCTTCGTAGATTTTTCGTGCGTCACCGCCATCGGGCATGTTGGCCCGATGCGTATCTGCATCGTGGTGGCGTAAACGTAGCGCCAGCGCATCGGACATTCCGCGAAAACGCGAAATTGCTTCGTCGCTCATCGTGGCTGTTGGCGTTGGCATATGGGCCGCGTCGCTGGTCAAACCAGGCTGGTTCTGGCCGTAATTGACCTCAAGCTCCTTGGCATGCCCCATGGAACGCAACGTTGATGCCGTTACGCGCTTCCACAGTTCTGCTGGATGCTCTTTTTGCATGTCGTTGGCTAAACTCTATTGAAGGATCGCGTTGGCGGCGGACTCTGGCAGTTCTTCGCCCAATGCACGCTGGTAGTACTCTGCAACCACCGGACGTTCCAACTCGTCGCACTTGTTCAAGAACGTAACGCGGAACGCATAGCCAACATCTTTGAAGATTTGTGCGTTTTGTGCCCATGTGATCACGGTCCGAGGCGACATCACAGTGGAGATATCACCATTGATGAATCCAGCACGGGTCATATCTGCCAACTCGACCATGGCCGCGACCGTTTCTTTGCCTTCGGCATCTGCATAATCTGGGCATTTCGCCAATGCAATTTCGATTTCGGAATCGGCAGGCAAATAGTTCAACGTTGTCACAATGTTCCAACGGTCCATCTGGCCTTGGTTGATTTGCTGTGTGCCGTGGTAAAGCCCGGTGGTATCGCCCAAGCCAACCGTGTTGGTCGTCGAGAACAGACGAAAGTACGGATGTGGTGTGATGACGCGATTTTGGTCCAATAGGGTCAGCTTACCTTCGACTTCAAGCACGCGCTGGATCACGAACATCACGTCTGGACGACCGGCGTCATATTCATCAAACACGATCGCGGTGGGGTTTTGCAATGCCCACGGAAGGATGCCTTCGCGGAATTCTGTGACCTGCTGGCCATCTTGAAGAACAATGGCGTCTTTTCCGACCAGATCGATCCGGGAAATGTGGCTGTCCAAGTTAATCCGAATGCAGGGCCATTTTAGGCGTGCGGCAACTTGTTCGATGTGTGTGGACTTACCCGTCCCGTGATAGCCTTGGACCATGACCCGGCGGTTGTGCGCAAAGCCTGCCAAGATCGCCATCGTCGTGTCGTGGTCAAAGCGATAAGCGTCATCAATGTCAGGCACGTGAGAGTCCGCTTGTGAAAACGCAGGAACCTCCATATCGCTGTCGATACCAAAAACATCACGCGCAGAGACCGTGATATCCGGTTCTTGCATCAGGAATGGTTCGCTTTGATGGGAACTCGTCATTCGGGGAATCCTATTCTAGTCATCGATGGCGCGCCTGATTGTCCATTCGCGCCGAGCAGTTAAATTTTGAGCGCTCTGGTTAGGGGGAAACACGCTGAAGGTCAAGGTCGTGGCCCGTTTCCGAGCCCATAAAGGCAGTGAAAATTGTTCTCATAACACCTACGCCGACAAAAAATCTTCAGATCACTAAAAACCGACGCAGGGTCTCATACGCCATATGGATTTCTTTGAACTTTTCTTCTGCTTCTTTGGTGCCACCATTGATGTCAGGGTGATAGCGTTTCACAAGTTCCTTGTAGCGAGTCTTCAACGTGTTTTTGTCGATGGGCAGATCAAGCCCAAAAGTCGAGAGTGCGATGCGTGTTTCTGCGTTCGCTGTGACCTGATCACCTTTCGGTTTCTCGTCAGCGTCACTGAAAAACCCAAAAGTGTCGTTAAAGGACTGTGGATCAAAACCGAATGGGCCATTTCCCGGCTTAGGACCACGGCTTTCGGTTGCGTCGCCCTCACCGATGGGCCAGGTCGGGCGCTGCCATACGGTGTCACGACGCAGATCGGCCTCGACCTCTTCTTCGCTCATGCCTTCGAAGTAATTCCATCGGCGATTGTAATCACGGACATGTTCAAGGCAGAACCAACGATATTCGCGCAACATGTCTCTTGACCGGGGGGCTTTATGCTCGCCCGTGCTTAAGCAACCGGGCCACTCGCAAGAGCGGGTATCGGTCGATGTAAAATCACTCATCACAAGTGACGGATGGGGTGTTCGGCGTCTTCTCATCACTGGATAATGTGACTTGTTGGCGCCCCATACAAGGTTGACAAACACGATTTTGATCTCGTGACACTGGGTTTGATGAACGTTAGGATTTCGCAACGGATTGGGCGCATGCAATTGGATTTTGCGGCCCGGCGATAAGAGGTTTCTTTGGGGGATAAAATGGCTGACGCGCGCGGCGAAGATCAATCGTCATCTCCGGACTCTGCGGACCGCTATGAGGCGTTGTTCGGGCGGATTGATTTGGACAATGAAGCCTCTAAAGATCCGGACCAAGAAGACGAGCGCGGTTTTTGGCTTCGCCTGGCCGAGGACGAAGGGTACGAGCGGATTAACCTGATCGCGACGTATGTCGCCGTGTTTTTCGCGCCTGCCGCCGCCTTCCTGGAGATGATCGGTGGTGCGTCCGAATTATATTAGTCGGTCGAAGCCGCCCGCTGGATCGAAGCCCTGATGGGCATTTTCTTTATTTTCGATATTTGTGTTGGCGCTCTTGCCTATGGGATTAGTTATTTCCGTACCCCTGCCGCCTGGATCAACATTATGGCCGTGGGCGCCACGGGCGTGTCATTTTTTGCCGGTGATGTCGGTATCGCCAACCCTCGGGTCTTAAGGATTTTGCGCACCGTCCGCGCTGTGGCCTAGGTTGGATTGGTCCATAAAGTTGGCACACGCGAAACGGTATTGGGGGCTGAGATGCTCCGCGCGATGAGCCGCGATGAAGCATGGTATGCGGTTGGTATCCTGATATTGATCAGCGTGCTGGGCGATTTCTCGATCGGCACCTATTTGCATTTCTCTGATCCTATTCTGGAAATCTTTATATATGCGGCGATGGTTTATGCGGTGCGTTGGAAGGCAGAGCGCAACGTGGCGCGCGTGGGGCAGGTCTTCATGGATCGGCTACGCGAAGCCAACACCGTGATTTTGGCAAAGATGCGGGAAATCCCGGGCCTCGAAGATGCCGATGTTCTGATCCAGCGTCGTTCCGATGAAGCCGCCGCCGAGGGGCGTAAACTCAACGAGATCGATACCATGGTTGAAGCCATTGGCATGATCATCACCAATTTACGGCGTTTTATCTCCAGACGCGCCTTTTTGGAAGCAAAGGGAGAGCGCGTCATCCCTACCCGATCGCCTGTGTCATTGATGTTTACCGATGTGGCCGGATTCCAGACCATGACACAGGAATTGGAAAAAGACGTGCTGCCGGTCCTCAAAACCTATTTGGGTGAAATGAACCGGGGCGTGACCCGCTATGGCGGCGATATCGATAAATTCTTAGGCGAAGGGATTTTTGCCTACTTCCACAATAATAATCACCCGCAAAAAAGCGCAGATTCGGCCTTTGATGCCGCAGTGGAAATGCGCAAAATCTCTGAGGCATTGGAAATTGCCGGCGAGGTTTGGGAAGAGTTTCTTGGAGACCACAACGATGCCGACTTAAACCGCAAATTTGATACCCGGTTCGGCCTACATTGGGGATTGGTTGTGGCAGGGCCTGTGGGAGATGATGACCGCGCAGATTCGACGCTTATCGGTGACAACGTCAACATGGCTGCGCGGATGGAAGGCCTAAACCAAGTTTATGGGACCAGTATCCTCCTCAGCGGGAGTTTCTACGACTGCTTGAGTGCGGATCGGCGTGTGCTTTGCCGCAGAATTGATCGGATATTGGTCGCCGAACAAGACGAACCAGTGGATGTCTATACCGTCGATATTGACGCACAACCCGTTGCCTTCTTGATGGCATTTGAACGCGCGATGGCGGCTTATTTGGATGGTGACTGGGGTCGCGCACGAGAACATTTTATAGAGGCAATTTCGGCCCAGGAAAAATCTGGTCATGATATCGATCCGGCCAGCCGCGCACTTTTGGACCGAATTGAGAATATTAATGGGTTCTGGCAAAAGGCCGTGAGCCACCTCAGACGCCGTGTTCCAGAGCATATGACAGAAGAAACAGCACAGGCGCTAGAAGGCCGTCTATCAGGGGATACGTGGCTTCCGCCATATGATTGGCGCGGTGCTTGGCGCTTGGACGAATAGGATCGTCGATAATCTGCAATATATGTTGGATTTTGATGCCCGCCGGGGTTGACGATAGCCGCCTTAAAACGTAAAAGACGCGCCAATGGGTCGCACTCACCGTGCGGTCCCACTGATTTTAAATGGGTTTGAGCCAATCTCAATCCCCACTAAAGGATACGAGCCATGACGAAACGTTGTGAATTGACCGGTCGCACCATTCAGACCGGAAACAATGTCAGCCACGCGATGAACAAGACGCGTCGCCGTTTTGAGCCTAACCTACAGAACACCACATTGTGGTCTGAAATTCTGGGTGAAGGTGTGAAGTTCCGCGTTTCTGCTTATGGTCTTCGCACAGTTGAGCACAATGGTGGTCTTGACCCTTATTTGCTCTCCGTCGCTGACAGCAAATTGAGCGACTCAGCAGTCAAAATTAAGCGTAAGATCAAAAAGGCGCAAAAAGCCGCTGCTGCCTGATCCGCTTTAAAAGAACCTGATGGAAGAGGCCCGCTGTTTCAGCGGGCCTTTTTCGTTCGCCCCGGACGGTTATGCCGATCCGCGAAAACCAACAAAGATTCATCATTCCCGCTTTCGCGGGAATGATGATGATGTTTAGGCTTAACCGTTCTTAATCGCCGACAAGCCAGGATATACAGCGGTCGGGCCAAGCTCTTCTTCAATGCGGATTAACTGGTTATACTTCGCCAAACGGTCAGAGCGCGACAGAGATCCTGTTTTGATCTGCCCCGCGTTGGTTGCCACTGCGATATCAGCAATGGTCGAGTCTTCGGTTTCGCCAGAGCGATGCGAAATCACACACGTGTAGCCCGCGCGGTGCGCCGTTTCGACGGCGTCCAAGGTTTCGGTCAACGTGCCGATCTGATTCACTTTGATCAGGATGGAATTCCCCACTCCATCTGCAATCCCTTTACGCAGGCGCTTGGGGTTGGTCACGAACAGGTCATCGCCCACCAACTGCAACTTGTCGCCGATTTCGTCGGTCAGCGCTTTCCAGCCTGCCCAGTCGTCTTCAGCCATCGGATCTTCAATGGACGCAATTGGGTATTTGGCAACCAAGTCGGCCCAGTATTTGACCATGCCGTCCGCATCCAATGTCAAGTCTTCGCCCGCCAGCACGTACTTGCCGCGCTTATAGAATTCGGTCGACGCCGCATCGATGCCCAACACGATATCTTTGCCTGCTTTGTATTTTGCACCCTTGATTGCCTTCATGACGAAATCGAGCGCTTCGGTTGTGGAGTTCAGAGCTGGGGCAAACCCGCCCTCGTCGCCGACGTTGGTGTTGTGGCCCGCGTCGGACAGGTCTTTTTTCAAGCGTTGGAACACTTCGGAACCCATGCGAATGGCTTCAGCGATGGACCCAGCACCCACGGGCATGATCATGAACTCTTGGATGTCGATGGGGTTATCGGCGTGCTCACCGCCGTTGACGATGTTCATCATCGGGACAGGCAGCACGTGCGCGTATGATCCGCCGATGGATTTGTAAATTGGCAAGCCGACTTCCTCGGCAGCTGCACGTGCACAGGCCAAAGACACGCCCAAGATTGCGTTGGCGCCCAGGCGGGATTTGTTCTCCGTGCCGTCCAGTTCGATCATCGCACGATCAAGAAACACTTGGTCTTCGACGTCCATACCGACCAGGGCTTCGTATATCTCGTTGTTAACCGCTTCGCAGGCTTTCAGGACACCCTTGCCGCCATAGCGCTTTTTATTTCCGTCACGTAGTTCGACAGCCTCGTGTGCACCTGTGGATGCGCCAGATGGCACCCCGGCACGGCCCATGACGCCTGTTTCCAGCAAGACATCGACTTCGACTGTGGGATTGCCACGCGAGTCCAGAATTTCTCGGCCGATGATGTCGATGATTGCGGTCATGATCTGCTTCCTTTTGGGATGGATTTAAGAATTTGGCCATTGTTTAACGTTAAGACGGACGGTAATCAACGCGCCATTGTATGAACGTTTAAAGGCGTTTCTTGGCGTCGGAAAATACCAACATCTCACCGTCGCCGACATCTCGAGAATATTTCTCAAAATCGATGTAGCTGCGAGATCGATAGAACCCTTCGGACGGCAAAGACATACTCAGGACCACTTCCGTGTGGCCATCAGCTTTGATTTGGGTTTCCAGCGCATCCATTAAATCGCGGCCATACCCCCTGCCCTGAAACTCAGGCAGTACGAACATGCCGAATATACGATTTTTCAACGATGCAGCAGTTCCGACGATGGAGCCATCTTGTTCCACAACCAGAACATGGCCGTTTTTCGTGCGCTCAGTAATGCTGTCGACCGAATGAAAGTCTTTGAAAAACTGAACCGTGCGTGGCGGATAGATCGGCGCGTAGATGACGTCGATGGTCGCGTGGATCACATCGCAAACGGCTTGAGCGTCTTCCGGGCTTATTGGGTCGAATGGTCATCGAAGCCTCCATAATAGGTCAGCAATGCTGACGTTAAAGAGTTTCGATGATTTTGTGAACTGTCTATTCTTTTTCAGAGGCGTGATTGCTTTGGCGATTAACCTTGCGCTAACGTCTCGGGGCGTGGGGATGATTTTGCCAACTGATCAAACGCCATCAAATCTTTAAGAACACCCTCTAAGCGATTGATTGGAATCATATTTGGACCATCGGAAGGCGCGTTGTCCGGGTCCTGGTGCGTCTCCATGAAGACGGCGGCAATCCCAAGGGAAACGGCGGCGCGTGCCAGCACGGGCGCGAACTTGCGCTCGCCGCCGCTGGATGCACCCTGCCCACCCGGTTGTTGAACTGAGTGCGTGGCATCGAAGACTATCGGGCAACCCGTGTCATTGGCCATAGTCGGCAGGCCGCGATAATCGGTGACCAATGTGTTGTAACCAAAGCTGGCCCCGCGCTCGGTCACGGTGACGTTCGTGTTGCCGGTGCTTTCGACCTTGGCGACCACGTTTTTCATATCCCAAGGGGCCAGGAACTGACCTTTTTTGATATTGATCGGAATACCTGTGTTGCCGGCAGCCAGCAACAGATCAGTCTGGCGACACAAGAACGCTGGGATTTGCATGACGCTGACAGCATCGGCGACGGTCGCACAATGCTGCGCTTCGTGCACGTCGGTCAGCACAGGCATCCCCATGTCGTCACGGATTTCTTTTAAAATCGGCAGCGCGTCTTCTAGCCCAATGCCGCGCTTGCCCGAAACGCTGGTGCGGTTGGCCTTATCGTAGGATGTTTTGTAGATGATCCCAATGCCGAGCTTCTCGCCCATGTCTTTGAGCGCACTCGCCATTTCTAGCGCATGTTCGCGGGTTTCCAACTGGCATGGACCGGCGATGATGTTAAGCGGTTTTTCGTTCGAAAGCTCAAATGGGCCAATGGGAACAGTGCGCTGTGTGGTCATGGTGAATACCTAAATTTGTGTATCCATCTGATAACGTTTTCATGGGCTTGTTTAAAGGGGCTAGTTCGATATCTCTTCACGTCTTCCCGCACTTGATCCGGGATATTGTGTCAATAAGTCCGGCTTCTATAAGTTTGCGAAGATCCCGGGTATCGCAAATGCTCTCCCGGGACGACGGAAAAAATCTGATTTAAACAAACCGCGATTGATTGATGGCCGCGCGGATGAATGATGTGAACAGCGGGTGGGCATCAAACGGTTTGGATTTTAACTCGGGATGGAACTGCACACCAATGTACCAAGGGTGATCGGGAATCTCGACAATTTCTGGCAAAATCCCGTCCGGTGACATTCCGGAAAACAGCATCCCGGCTTTTTCCAGTTTCTCGCGATAGCCCGTATTCACCTCGTAACGGTGACGATGGCGTTCAGAAATCGTCTCAGCATCATAAATCCCGCGGACCTTGCTGTTTTCAGCCAAGGCACACGCATAGGCGCCCAAGCGCATGGTGCCGCCGAGATCACCGTTAGCCGCGCGTTTTTCGAGCGCATTTCCCTTCAGCCATTCCTTCATCAAGCCAACAACGGGCTCTTTCGCGTCGCCGAACTCGGTGGAACTGGCGTCTTTGATCCCCGCCATGTTGCGGGCGGCTTCGATGACAGCCATTTGCATCCCGAAACAGATACCGAAATACGGCACGTTGTGTTCACGCGCGAACGTTGCGGCGGCAATCTTGCCTTCAGCACCGCGTTCACCAAAGCCACCGGGGACCAGAATGCCGTGCACATCCTCGAGTTTGTGGACAGCATCTTCGCCCTCAAATATCTCGCTTTCGATCCAGTTCAGTTTGACCCGAACGTTGTTGGCGATGCCACCGTGATCGAGGGCCTCGGATAACGATTTATAGGCGTCAGGCAATACCGTGTATTTACCGACAACGGCAATTGTGACTTCGCCCTCTGGCTTGGTCTTGCGGACATGGATATCTTTCCATGTGGTCAGATTAGGGGCTGGGGCATTCAGGCCGAAATGACGACAGACGACATCGTCCATGCCTTCGGCGTGATAGCGGATCGGCACTTCATAGATGCTTTCTGCATCAAGCGCAGGGATCACGGCATCTTCGCGGACATTACAAAAAAGGCCGATCTTGCGGCGTTCACCATCGGGTAACGGACGGTCCGCACGGCACACCAGCATGTCCGGCTGAATCCCTAAGGATAAGAGTTCTTTGACGGAGTGCTGTGTTGGCTTGGTTTTCAACTCGCCTGCGGCGGCGATATAGGGAACCAGCGTCAGGTGCACATACATTGCCCGTTCGCGGCCCAAATCGTTACCCAACTGGCGGATAGCTTCTAAGAACGGCAGCCCCTCGATATCGCCGACGGTGCCGCCGATTTCACACAGAATGAAATCCTCGTCCTCCAAGTCCGACATCACGAACTGTTTAATCGCATCAGTCACATGCGGAATGACTTGAATGGTGGCCCCCAGGTAATCGCCCCGGCGCTCCTTGGCGATCACATCTGAGTAAATACGTCCCGTGGTAACGTTATCGCTTTTACGCGCGTCGACACCGGTGAAGCGTTCGTAGTGACCCAGGTCGAGGTCGGTCTCGGCCCCGTCATCGGTGACGTACACTTCGCCGTGCTGATACGGGCTCATGGTGCCCGGATCCACGTTCAAATATGGATCGAGTTTACGCAAACGAACTTTGAACCCGCGCGCCTGAAGCAAGGCGCCGAGAGCGGCTGATGCGAGACCTTTTCCGAGGGAGGAGACCACGCCGCCGGTAATGAAAATAAACCGCGTCATGGGCGCTCACCATACATCAAAAGTCCGGTCCGCCAACCGGTGATTTTATCCACACGTGTGGCGTCCCCCGGCATCGGCATGCCGGGTATCGCGACCCATTGATTTTGCACTAGTTTTGAGGAGGTGCAGGTGTTGGCGCAGGTGGTGTCGTCGGCGCCTGCGGAGTCACCGAGATGGCTGGCGCTTGGTCCAAAATGGATTCCGATTCGCCACGCCCGCCTGCCAAAATCGCCAACGTGATGCTGGTAATGATAAAGCAGGTTGCCAAAATCGCTGTCGAGCGCGTCAGCGCATCGGCTGCCGCGCGGCCGGTCATAAAACCACCGCCGCCGCCACCGCCGCCACCGCCCATACCAAGGGCGCCGCCTTCGGAGCGCTGCATCAAGATGACACCCACCAATGCGAGGGCGAGTAACAAATGAATGACGAGGACGATGGTTTCCATGGGAAAAACCTATTGTTTCAGCAATTGACGCGGTGTTCTAACGGCTTCGTGTCGGTTTGAAAAGCGCGATCTGCGCCCTCTTCCCGATTTGATATAGGCTTACGGTGCCAAACGGGCAATGCCGAGGAAGTCTTCTGCTTTTAAGCTGGCACCGCCGATGAGTCCGCCGTCGACGTCCGCCAGGGCCAAAAGCTCTTGGGCGTTGGATGGTTTCATGGACCCACCGTAAAGAATACGCATGCCGTCAGCAGCCTCTTGGCCCAGCTTGGTTGCGATGTTTGATCTGATCGCGGCATGGACTTCTTGGACTTCATCCGTTGTTGGCGTCTGACCAGTACCGATGGCCCAAACAGGCTCATAAGCAATGACTGTATTCACTGCTGTCGCCGAAGATGGCGTGGAGCCCGCGACTTGGCTGGCCACCACGTCTAGAGTGCTGCTAGCATCACGTTCGGCCTCGGTTTCACCAACACAGATTATTGCGACAAGACCGGCATCAATCGCCGCAGATGCTTGCGCCATGACGTGTTCATCAGTCTCGCCATGGTCTGTGCGCCGTTCAGAATGTCCGACGATAACATGCGAACATCCGATATCCCTCAGCATGTCGGCTGAAACATCACCCGTATGGGCACCTGACACATTCGTATGACAAGTTTGCGCACCGACATGAACAGTGCTTCCAGATGCTGACGCCACCGCTAACCCCAGATAAGGAAACGGCGGGCAGACAAGCATTTCGACGGCGCTCGGCGGTGGTCCGGCTTTGATACCATCGATCAATCCAGAAGCCATCGCTTGGCTCGCATTCATCTTCCAATTGCCTGCGATTAAAATCGTTCGTGTGCTCATGATTTACATTCTCCGGACCCGTGAATTGATGACGTGCATACCATGCCATTACGTCGCCATCAATTGGGGCATAAATTCGACGTGTAGCGCTATTGCCCGCCCCGGTTTCGTTGCATAAGATGCCGCCGCATGGACGGATGGAAATCCGTCCCTATTTATTTGATGGCACACTGACTTCACTGAACTGGGAACTGCCCTAATGCTGCAAGCTATTCGTTCGAAAACGGCCTCGATTGTTGTGAAGGCCCTGGCGGGTCTGTTGATCATCAGTTTCGCGGCATGGGGGATCGAAGATTTCATCGGCGCACGTGCGACGGAAACCTCGGTCGCTAAGGTCGGTGATCGTGAAATTGACCCGTTCGAGTACGAGTACGAGTTCGAGGCTGAAATTCAGCAATTGCGCCGTGCGTTTGGTGGTCAGTTGACGGACGAACAACTGGCATCTTTGGGGCTTGGAAATGCCGTGCTGCAACGGATGATCAATGACACTGCCATCATTACTGAGTCGCAAAGTCTTGGGCTTTCCGTATCCGACGCCAACGTCACCAGACAAATCCGCTCTGACCCTGCGTTCGCCGGTTTCGATGGCAACTTCAGCCGCGATCGCTTTAACGAAGTGATGTTCTCTGCCGGCTTTTCCGAGGCTGGCTATGTCGAGCGGGTTCGTGCCGATATGGCCAATCGCCAAGTCTTAGATGCGGTTGGGGAAGCGGCCACAATGCCATCTGCGTTGGCGTCCCTCCTCCGTGAGCATCGTTATGAACGCCGCGCAGCGGAAACACTTACAATTTTATCTGCGGATCAGGCAGACCCAGGCGAGCCAACGGATGCGCAACTCGAAGAGGTTCATGCATCTCAGGCCGAACGCTTTACTGCACCCGAATACCGTAAGATCACGTTTGTTCATCTGGACCCAGAACAACTGATGGATGGTGTCGATGTTACCGAAGAAGAATTGGTTGAGGCCTACGACGCGAACGCAGATCGATACATCCGCCCTGAAACGCGCACCGTGCAGCAAATGGTATTTGTCGACGAAGGCACCGCGGCTGAAGCTGCCCGCCAATTGTCCGAGGGCAAAGATTTTATGGAAGTGGCCACCGAAGTTGCAAAAATGGAAGCTGCTGCGGTCGAATTGGGCACCATGGGGCCCGAGGGTCTTTTGCCAAGCTTGGCCGAGGCTGTTTTCGCAGTTGAAGAAGGTGCCGTCACCAACACCATTAAGTCGCCGTTGGGTTATCACATTCTAAGGGCTGTCGAAGTCCAAGAAGGTGAAGTGCGCGCACTTGATGAAGTCAAAGACGAAGTTCGAGAAATTGTCGCGCGTGACCGGGCGATTGATGCATTGTTTGATTTATCCGCGCGGTTTGAGGATGCCTTGGGCGCTGGTGGCACACTCGAAGAGGCTGGTCGAACCGTGGGGGTCGATGCCGTGCAGATTGACGCTGTTGATCGTCAAGGTTTGGCGCCCTCATCCGCCCGTGCCGCAGGCTTGCCTGATATCGCGAGCCTGTTGCCTATCGCATTTTCGAGTGAATTAGGTCTTGAGAGCCCGCTCACCGAGGCGGGTGATAAGGGCTTCTTCATGGTACGTGTAGACGAAGTTATCCCGCCTGCGCTCCGCCCACTAGATATGATCCGATCAGACGTCGCAGACGCTTGGAAGCAATTGCAACGTGAAGCTGCGGCGCGCGCCAAGGCAGAAGAGATTGCGCAGTTGGCAAACGCCGGCACGGCATTAGAAGCGTTGGCGGCGACTGTGCCCGGTGATGTTCAAACGCTAGAGCCACAGTCGCGGTCAGATCGCGATGCAGGTAACGCCTCAGTTCGTGCAGAAATGTTCGATCTTTCCCCAGGCGAAGCTGGGGTCGCGAAAATAAGCGAAGGCTATGTCGTGGTCAAAGTGACGACGTCGACATCCCCAGATGCAACTGGCGAAGTGCCGAGCACAACTGAAATCGCCGCAGCATTAAGTGATCAAATGGGCCAAGATGTCGCGCAACAAATGATCACGGCTGTTCGTGAATCATTGGGCGTTAAGGTATACCAACGTGTCGTTGATGAAGTCATGCGCCCCGGCCAATACGATCCTAATCGTGCGACTCGCCAACTCGGGTATTGATGATCTGATGTCTGAGCATGCGCGCATGAATTTAACTCCCTCTTTTGAAGGGTTTTCAGATATCTATGCCACCGGCAAAGCCCAGGTGGTCTGGACAGAGATCATTGCCGATCTTGAAACACCGGTTTCTGCGTTGCTGAAACTCGCCGCAGATAAACCGAATAGCTTCCTTTTAGAATCGGTCGAAGGTGCGTCGGTACGTGGTCGCTATTCGATTATTGGCTTTAACCCCGATGTGATTTGGCGCTGTTATCGGGGCGAAGCAGAGATCAATCGTGACGCCTTGAACAACTTGGATACCTTTGATCCCTGCCCGATTGCAGCTGAAGGCAATGCATTGTCGTCTATTCGGGCGTTGGTCAAAGAATGCCGTTTTGAGCTTCCCGCTGAATTGCCACCGATGGCATCGGGATTGGTCGGTTACATGGCCTATGACATGGTGCGCCTGGCCGAGAAATTGCCAGATGAAAATCCTGACGAGATTGGCGTGCCCGATAGTATTTTCGTGCGTCCAACGATGATGGCGATTTTTGATTCGCTGAAAGATTCGTTGTTTGTGGTAACGCCTGTCTGGCCCAACGACGCCGTGAGTGCTGAAGATGCCTATACAGCTGCAAAGGATCGTATTCAGACTGTCGTTGATGATCTTGAAAAAGACACCGATCTCCCACGTGCAAAAAGTGCGGGTGATCAATTGGATGCAGAACCATCTTCAAACATGTCTCGGGAGAAGTTCCACGAAATCGTCGGCAAATGTGTTGATTACATCAAGGCCGGTGACGCGTTCCAGATTGTGCCCTCCCAACGATTTACCGTGCCGTTCCCAATTCCGCCGTTTGCATTTTACCGTTCGCTCCGTCGCTTGAACCCGTCACCGTATCTGTTCTTTTTGAACTTTGGCGATTTTCAGGTGGTTGGCTCTAGCCCAGAAATTCTGGTCCGTGTGCGTGATGGCCGTATCACCCTGCGACCGTTGGCGGGTACTCGTAAACGCGGTGCCACGCCCGAAGAAGACAAAACACTGGCCGAGGATTTATTGAGTGATCCCAAGGAATGCGCCGAACACTTGATGCTTTTGGACCTGGGCCGAAATGATGTCGGGCGTGTTGCGAAAATTGGAACTGTTGCACCAACAGAGCAGTTCATCATCGAATACTATTCCCATGTGATGCACATTTCATCGAACATTGAAGGTGACTTGGCCGACGACAAAGATGCATTGGATGCCCTATTTGCTGGCTTCCCGGCGGGCACCGTCACAGGTGCGCCGAAAATCAGGGCGATGGAAATCATCGACGAGTTGGAACCCACACGTCGCGGCGTTTATTCCGGATGCATTGGGTATTTCGGCGCAAATGGCGATATGGATACGGCGATTGCACTTCGCACCGGCGTCATTAAGGACGGCCAATTGCACGTTCAGGCGGGCTGCGGCGTCGTCGCAGACAGCGACCCCGAATACGAATATCAAGAAACCATCAACAAAGCGCAGGCCTTGATCCGTGCGGCTGCAGATGCTGGGCGTTTCTCGGGGTCGTGACCCTAAGACCTATCGGTTTTGATTTTCACGACCGCTGATATCGGGACCAATTGAAACCCGCGTTCCGATAAAGTCGGCAACCATTCACCAAGGGCTTCAAGTGTTTTATCCCTTGGATGACCAATTGCAATCGCAACGCCTGTGCGCTTTGCCACCGACTCCGTTGCCCGTAACTGGCGTTTAATTGACGCCAGATCATCTTCGTGATCCAAAAACACGTTACGAACCGCGAAGGGAATCCCCGCATCTTCTGCCGCCGTATGGGCGACACTGCTGCCGGATGTCACAGAATCCAGGAACAACAAGCCGCGCTCGTTCAAGACTTCTGTCACCGTCTGCATGCCTTCAAGGTCGGACGTGAAGCGACTACCCATGTGATTATTGATGCCCACAACCTTGTCGGTTTGATCCAGGTTCCAATTGATGCTTTTCAGCAATTCTTCACGTGGAAGGCCACTCAATAAGACATTGGGGCCCGGGTCGATGGTTGCCGAGCGTGGCTCCATCGGGATATGGAGCATCATTTCATGCCCAGCGGCACGCGCTTGTTGGATTTGGCGGTCCAGATCTTCGGCGTACGCCATGTAAGACAATGTCAGCGGGCCCGGTAGTGCGACGGTTTTCCGGGCTCGCCTCTTGTTCAGCCCCAAGTCATCTATGACGATCACGATTTTGGCTTTGGTATCGTCGAGGGCAAAGGGCACCGCATTACGAAGCCAGGGCGGTAGGCTATCAGCGCTATTGGCTTGAAGGGTTGCCAAATCCTCGGGCATGGCGCGTGCAAGAATAGCTGGTGGCAAGCTCGCGACCTCTTGAGCGGCTTCCGATGCGGCTTCTGCGAGGTCTTGATCAGCTTCTGCTATGGTGGTTGCGTCCGGCGTTGATGATGCGGTGGCGGTGTCCTCCGCTTGTGGCAATTCAGACGATTCGCCTATCAGCTCAGGCTTTCCATCAAGATCCAGGATCATATCCGGTTCTGGAAGTGCGATGCGTTTCAGCTGACCATTTTCCTGAATAATGATGTTTCTGGGCAGCGATTCTTCGTAATGATGATGCTCATCCACTTTTTGCGACGTTTCAGAAACTGGATTTTGCGCGCTTTGAGGCGGCAATGGGTCGGCGTTTTGCATGATGGGTGGCGATGCGGGCTTCACATATTTACCCAACAGATAACCGCCTAAAACTCCTGCCACCGCGAGGGCTACCAACGCCACCATGCGCATTGGATTGAGGCCCAAACTCTGCCCCATTTTTCGCTCTGGGCGCGGCCATCCTGTGGCTTTGGATTGTTTTGGCTTATCTGTGTTCGAAGGTCGACCGCTCACGGTGGAATCCCTGATGGGGTTGGTTTACGAGTTGGGTAGCGCACGGAACAATTGTGGTCAATCGCTACTCTGCCCATGAAGACACTGTCAAAATACACAGATTTGGTGTTTGGGATTATGGAGTTGTCAGTTTGTTTTCAGGTGTGATTGATATCTCACCCTTAACAAACTTTTGGGGGTTCTCGTGAAATCTTTCGATGTGTCGCAACTGAATATTCTGGTGCTTGAAAAACACCTGCTTGTCCGTCGCCTGTTGACCGACGTTTTTAGTGAATTTGGTGTTGCGACGGTGTTTTCTACAGCTGAACCCAACGAAGCATACGAATACTACACCGAGAACGAGCCTGATATCGTGCTTTGCGATTGGACACCCGACTTGGACGGGATTGAGTTCATCCGCCGTATTCGTTTGGACGACGAAAGTGTCAATCCTTATGTGCCGATTGTTGTTGTCATAGCTAATACCGAATTGCGTCACGTTTGTATCGCACGTGACAACGGCATGACTGAATTCCTGGCGAAACCAGTCTCTGCAAAGACCATCTACAGCCGCCTTTGCAGCGTCATCGAGAATCCACGTCCCTTTATTCGGGTCAATGACTTCTTTGGTCCTGACCGTCGTCGTCGCAGCTTTGCATTTAACGGTGAAGACCGCCGCCGCGCGGTATAATCACCAAGCCGTATTTCGGCTGCTACCCCCATTCCATTTGAGTTTTAGGTTGCTTGACCACGCGCGCGCGTGTCGGCATTGTGCGGCCTGATCAGGACGAATATTGTCTTTATTCGAAAATCTGGCTGGAAATAGAACCCATGTTTCTGTTGATCGATAACTACGATAGCTTCACCTATAATTTGTTGCATTATTTAGGTGAATTGGGCGCCGAAGTCGTTGTTCACCGCAATGACGAGATTTCTGCCGCAGACGCGATTGGCGCAGGGGCTGACGGAATCGTCATTTCTCCTGGCCCTTGTGATCCAGACAGAGCAGGTATTTGCCTTGATTTGGTCAAGGCTGCCGCCGAGACCGGTACGCCGTTATTTGGCGTCTGCCTTGGATTTCAGGCTATTGGACAGGTATTTGGTGGTGAAATTGAACGCGCCCCAAGCCCCATGCACGGTAAAATATCTGAGATTGTGCACGATGGGACTGGCGTGTTCGCAGGAATCCCCTCTCCGATCCAGGCGACAAGGTATCATTCTTTGGCGATCAAACCCGAAACCATGCCGAACAGCTTAATTCCCATCGCCCATAGTGGGGATGGCGTTGTTCAGGGTATTCGTCATGCCGCCCTGCCCATTCATGGCGTGCAGTTCCATCCCGAAAGTATCGCATCCGAGCACGGGCACGATATTCTCAGGAACTTTATTGATATGACCCGTGGGCGGGAGGCTGCGTAATGAGCGATGAAATGAAACCTATTTTGAACAAAGTTGCTGATGGCATCGCGTTGACGGCCGACGAGGCAGAATCCGCCTTTGGTGTGATCATGTCAGGTGAGGCAACGGCGGCACAGATCGCTGGGTTCTTGATGGCGCTGCGCGTCCGTGGCGAGACCGTTGGCGAGATTACCGGCGCTGTCCGCACCATGAGGGCCAAAATGACCCGTATCAATGCGCCTGATGGTGCTATGGACGTGGTCGGCACCGGTGGAGATGGGTCTGGTACCTTCAACATTTCGACGGGAGCTGCATTCGTTATAGCGGGTGCGGGAGTCCCCGTTGCGAAGCATGGCAACCGCGCGTTGTCATCTAAATCAGGTGCTGCGGATGTGCTATCATCGCTGGGCGTCAACCTAGAAGCGGACTTCCCAGTCATCGAGAAAGCCATGGCCGAGGCAGGGATTGGCTTTTTGATGGCCCCAAGACATCACAGCGCGATGCGTTTTGTTGGCCCCGTTCGAGTAGAGATGGGTGTTCGCACGATCTTTAACATCCTGGGGCCAATGTCGAACCCGGCAGACGTAAAACGCCAGTTTACCGGGGTGTTTTCCAAAGATTGGGTTATGCCGATGGCCGAAACCCTAAGGAATTTGGGCTGTGAAGCGGCGTGGGTCGTGCATGGTTCGGATGGATTGGACGAATTGACAACAACTGGCCCCACGCATGTGGCAGCGCTGGAAAATGGCGAAATTCGGGAATTCGAAGTCTCACCAACTGATGTTGGCATACCGATCGCTGATCCTGCTGACCTCAAAGGCGGTGACCCCGAAGCCAACGCAGGGGCTATTCGGACGATGCTGGGGGGCGAAACAGGCGCTTACCGCGATATCGTACTTTTGAATGCGGGGGCCTCGCTTGTTGTGGCTGGAAAGGCGGCTGATTTGGCGGCTGGTGTCGAAATGGCGGCGACATCTATCGACAGCGGTGCAGCGTTGGAAGCGCTGGACAAACTCGTCACGATCACCAGCGAATAATGCCATGAGCGATGTCCTAACCAAGATTTGTGCCGACAAGGAAGTGCATATTGCGGCCAAAAAGGCCGATGTATCCCTTGCTGCACTTGAAGAAAGGGCAGCTGCGCAGACACCAACGCGAGGATTTGCCAATGCCCTTCGAGCCAAAGTGGAGGCTGGCGAATACGGACTGATTGCTGAACTCAAGAAGGCATCACCTTCTAAGGGCCTGATTCGTGATGATTTCGATCCGCAAATCTTGGCAAAAGCCTACGAAGACGGCGGCGCGGCGTGTTTAAGCGTTTTAACGGATATTCCCTATTTCCAAGGTGAAGATGCGTATCTGGTCGCGGCGCGTGAGAGTGTTTCCCTACCCGCGTTGCGTAAAGATTTCATGCTCGATACCTATCAAGTGACCGAGGCCCGGGCGCTGGGCGCAGACTGTATCTTGTTGATCATGGCCGCGCTATCGGATGGTCAAGCGACTGAGCTAGAAGACGCGGCGATGGACTATGGGATGGACGTTTTGGTCGAGATCCATAATCGCGAAGAATTGGATCGTGCCCTCGAATTGAAGTCGCCTCTTCTTGGTATAAATAATCGTAATCTCAAGACATTAGAGGTCGATATTGCCACGACAGAAGAGCTTTCTGAGCACGTTCCCGATGATAAAATCATGATCTGCGAGAGCGGTTTGTTCACGCGTGCAGACCTCCAGCGCATGTCCAAAGTCGGTGCCAATTGCTTCTTGATCGGTGAGAGCTTGATGCGCCAGGATGATGTCGCTGCGGCGACCCGAGCGCTGCTTTTCGGGGACTCTGCGCATCAAGGCGCCGCATAATGGCTGAATTCACGCATATCGATTCCGATGGCAACGCTGTCATGGTGGACGTATCAGACAAAGCGGATACGGAGCGTGTCGCGACCGCCAAGGGCCGTGTGCTTATGGCGCCGGAAACCCTAAAAATGATCATGGATGGCGGTGTCAAAAAAGGTGACGTGCTGTCTGTCGCGCAACTGGCTGGAATCATGGGGGCAAAACGCACGCCGGATCTCATTCCGCTATGCCATCCCCTCGCCCTGACATCGGTCAAAGTCAATCTGACCGCTAATCCTGACGATAATGCCATCGATATCGATGCGACATGTAAGCTCAAAGGGCAAACAGGTGTCGAGATGGAGGCATTGACCGCTGTATCCATAGCGGCGCTGACCGTTTATGACATGTGCAAGGCTGCGGATCGTGGCATGCAGATCGTTGATATCCGTCTAACCAATAAATCGGGCGGGAAATCTGGCACATTCGAGGCCGCGTAGATGCTCAGCATCGAAGACGCACTGACCAAAATTCGCGATTCCATTGCGCCAGTTGCCATTGAAGAAGTCTTTGTCACTGAAGCTTTGGGGCGTGTTTTAGCGGCTGATGTGATCGCCGAAGTCAGTCATCCGCCGCAGGCTGTATCCGCGATGGATGGATATGCCGTCCGGGCAGAAGATGTTCCGACTGCCCCCACGACCCTTAAAATGATCGGTGAAGCGGCTGCTGGGCATGTTTTTTCAGGCTCTGTCGGCCCTGGCGAATGCACACGTATTTTTACCGGCGGTGCCCTGCCCAATGGCGCAGACACCGTAATTATTCAAGAAGATACGGAAATCAATGGTGATCAGATTTCCATGCTTGAAGCGCCAAAACCCGGCCAATGGGTCCGGGCCGAGGGATTGGACTTCGCTTGCGGTAAAACGCTGATTCCCGCTGGTCAGTTGTTGAGTGCCCGTGATCTTGGCTTGGCGGCAGCTGCGGGGGCGACATGGCTCAAAGTGCGCCAAAAACCCCGGGTTGCTGTGCTGGCGACGGGGGATGAAGTTGTCATGCCTGGTGCACCGCGTCGCCCCGATCAAATTGTCAGCTCAAATTCGATCGCGTTGGTCGGTTATGCTCAGGTTTTTGGCGCCGGTGCTGTTTCGTTGGGTGTGGCTGCAGATCGCCCCGAATCCCTGCGCGAAAAACTGAATGACGCCAAAGGGTTCGATTTATTGGTGACATCGGGTGGGGCCAGTGTCGGCGATCATGATTTAGTGCAGTCGGTGTCTGGCGACCAGGGGATGGAACTCGGGTTCTACAAAATCGCCATGCGACCGGGAAAACCGCTGATTTTCGGACAATTGGGTCAGACTTTTTTGCTGGGATTGCCTGGAAATCCGGTTTCAACAGGCGTCACGGCAGCTATTTTTATGCGGGCCGCGATTGAACAGTTATTGGGCCTAACCCCTGCCCCGCTTTATCAGGCTGCCACGTTGGGCCGGGATTTGCCGAAAAATGGCAAAAGATTGGACTTTATGCGTGCCAAATTGACGCCAAATAGCGATGGTTTGCCGACCGCTACGCCTTTTGAGCGTCAGGACAGTTCTATGATGGCGTTGTTTGCCGAGGCCGATTGCTTGGTGATGCGCGAAATCGGCGCGCCTGCTGCGTCTGCCGGTGATACAGTCAAGATTGTACCGCTTCGAGTTTCGACGTCGCTATTCTAAGCCATTCGACCCATCTCACCTGTTGACAGAAAAATGGAACTAAAGTAGAACATTTAGTTATTGTTTATTGTTTGTTCTATTTATGATCCCGAGATGATCTACTATATTTAGTTCTGGATCTGCAAAGTGGGAGGGCCGCTACATGCTGACGCGAAAGCAATACGAACTCTTGATGTATATTGAAGCGGCGCTTCGTGATGGCGGTGTGTCTCCCTCGTTTGATGAAATGAAAGAAGCGCTCGGGCTTAAATCCAAGTCTGGTATCCACCGTTTGATTACCGGCCTTGAAGATCGCGGGTTTATCCGGCGCCTTCCCCACCGTGCGCGCGCACTTGAGGTTTTGAAACTACCAGAAAATGCGCAACCGTTACCGAGTGCAACGCGATCAACGCCGGAGGCTGATAAGTCATTCACCCCAAGCGTCATTCAGGGGGATTTTGCGATTTCTGGGGTCAATGTGGAAGCCGAAGTGACCGATTCAGTTCAACTTCCCCTTTATGGACGTATTGCGGCCGGCACCCCGATTGAGGCGTTGCGCGATCCAGGCAGTTTCATTGATGTGCCTGCAGCTTTAATTGCTGGGGGTGAGCACTATGCCCTTGAGGTTGATGGTGAATCGATGATCGAGGCCGGCATTCTAGATGGCGATACGGTGATCATTAAACGCACGGAAACGGCGGAAAACGGTACTATTGTTGTGGCTTTGGTTGATGATGGTGAGGTAACCCTGAAGCGTTTGCGTCGTCGCGGCGACTCCATCGCGTTGGAGCCTGCAAATAAAGACTTCGAGACACGAATTTTCGGCCCCGATCAGGTGAAGGTTCAAGGCGTTTTAAAGGCCCTTTATCGGAACTACTAATCGGTTTTGTTTTCGGCCATGGAATGGGCGGTGGCTTGACCACCCACGGTCGATCACCGCGCATCTGATTGACGGTCCGAATGATCGTGCTTTCGGGTTGGATGTATATGGCATGGGTGCCATTTCGCCAAAGGTCAAACCAGTCGATCCTTTTTGATGCTATCGAACATGAAACCCTAATTGGAACAAGTGCGACAATGATGTCGCTTTTGTAGCAGTCTTCAACTAAGCGGGCCTCGTCAAATGAAATGCTGATCGTTTGATCATGCATTTTGTATCGACATCCGTGGATATCACAGCGAAATCCTGTGCGTGTCGCTTTGCCCGAAAAATCCCACGAGATTGGCTCAGAATTCATTCCGCCATGGCGTAGCCATGCTTCCACGTTGAAGCGTGCGCGGCGGTTGGTGGAGATCGACATTGTGCCGTCCTGACTTTGAAGGGCGATGACGCGCCCTCTTCCGTCGATGATCATGTCTGGTCTATGGGGAGATGCGGACCCAAAAGTTAAGCCCATCAGGATGGGAACGATACCTAATAACCGCATGCGGGTGCGCCAGATGCACAACCATAAACCGCCGAGTGTGATGCTTACCATGGCCCATAGTGGCATTGACGGGACATCAAGCGCGGCCCCCGGAATGTCCGCAACCCATTCTGCGACGTCTAGAATTAGCGCGATGCCATGGCTCATCACCAGCATAGGCCCAAATTCCCAACCCACAGGATAAAGAACGAGGGCAATAAGACCTGCAGGAATAACCCAAAATGCGGCTAACGGGACGGCAACCATATTGGCAATCAGGCCAAATGCGGCCACATGCTGGAAATGATAGATGGCGAATGGGGCTGTCGCCGCGCCTGCAATGACGCTGGTCATCATCACACCAGCAATGTATCGCCAAACACGAGTGAGCCATCCACGAGCCGGTTCGCGCCGTTTTGATAACCATTCATACCCACTGACCAAACAAATCACGGCCGAGAATGACATTTGAAAACCCGGCTCTATCAAGCTTGAGGGATCAAAAACCAGTATAATCCCTGAGGCCCAAGCCACCGAGCGTAGGGTGATACCGCGACGATCTATTAACACCCCCACCAGCATCAGACCTGTCATCAGGAACGCGCGTTCCGTGGGCACGGTCAGGCCCGCCAAAATGGCATAGCAAAATGTCACCGAAATGGCGGCGATACTTGCTATTTTCTTGGCGTTCAAACGCTGGCCCCAGCGCGGTATGAGAAGGATGATGATGCGGACGAATGCGAACATTGTGCCAGCGGCCAAGCCAATGTGAAGGCCAGATATCGCTAACAAATGGGCAATCCCCGCATCCCGCATATCACTTAGGGTGTCCTGTGGGATTGTCCCGCGATGCCCAGTCAGCAACGCGGCCGCGACGGCACCAGCGGGTCCGGGCGCGTTCACGCGTGCGCGCGTCGCAATTTCAGCGCGCAAGGCATGAATATACTGTGCGACGCGTTGGGTAACGCCCCTTTCCGCAATTCGAAGCGTTTCGATGGCACCGATGGAGAAGCCATACGCACCGATATCGGCAAAAAAGGCGCGGCGTTGGAAATCGTATGACCCAGGCAAATGCGGTGCGGGTGGAGGTCGAAGCATCGCCGTGACGCTGATGCGTTGCCCCGGGATCAATGCATTTAGATCTTCGAGGGATAATCCCCTCACAGAAAGCCGAATGCGCGATGGGATCGGCTGAACATGAAAGCGTGTGGGATGCACGTCGTGAAGGATGAGCCGCGCCCCGTGCTCGGTCTCGAACACACTGTTGATGGTAGCTTCTAGCTCGATGAAAGACGTGCGCTTTTGCAATAGGTCTACGGAGGCATTTAAAGTCGCAAATTGTGCAACTGCAAAACCCCATGAAACCGTCATCAGGCTGAAAAATATGAGCCGCATGTTTGGTGCCCCAATAAGGCACCCTATCAGCAAGGAAAGAGCCCCCACTAAGCCACCCAAATATGGCCAAGGCTCAAAGCTGAGTGAGAAATAGAGACCGATGCCGAGCGCTAACAATACCGGGAGCCAGAGGGGAAATTGCTGCCGCTCTTTGATTAACATAAGCCCGATTTTCAAAAAAACAGTGCGCATTGAACAGGCTATGCATGGATCGAGAATTGAATTTTAGTGGATAAATTTCATCTGATATTGCTGCACACGCGAAATATATGTGCTAAAACGTCGCCAGCCGAGGTCTCGGCACCCATCCTAACAAGGACACTTTATGCCCGTCGTTACCCGTTTTGCCCCGTCTCCTACTGGTTTTCTGCACATTGGCGGTGCGCGGACAGCGTTATTTAATTGGCTTTTTGCGAAGCACCATGAAATTCACGGCGACGGTGGTAAATTCTTGTTACGGATCGAAGACACAGACCGTGTCCGTTCCACCCAGGAGGCGATCGATGCCATCATCGAGGGATTAGGTTGGCTTGGCCTGGATTGGGATGGCGATGCTATTTCTCAGTACGAGCGTCGCCCTCGCCATCAAGAAGTGGTGCAAGAGCTACTCGATAAGGGCATGGCCTACAAATGCTATTGCACACCGGAAGAACTGACGGAGATGCGGGATAAGGCCCGCGCTGAAGGCAAAAAGCGAATGTATGATGGGACATGGCGTGATCGTGACCCATCCGAGGCACCTGAGGGCGTGGCCCCTGCCATTCGATTGCGCGCGCCGCTCGAGGGATCAACAGTTATTGAAGATTTGGTTCAAGGCCGTGTCGAAATCGAGAACGAACAGCTCGACGATATGGTGCTTTTGCGCGGGGACGGCAATCCAACCTATATGCTGGCGGTTGTTGTCGATGATTATGATATGGGCATTACCCACGTCATACGGGGCGACGATCACCTGGTGAACGCGTTTCGCCAAGCGCAGCTTTTCAATGCCATGGGATGGGATCTACCAGAGTTTGCCCATATCCCACTGATTCATGGTCCTGACGGGGCCAAGCTGTCAAAACGTCATGGCGCCCTCGGGGTCGAAGCCTATCGGGATATGGGATACCTGCCTGAAGCGCTGCGAAACTATCTTTTGCGCCTCAGTTGGTCGCATGGTGATGACGAGATCATTTCGACGGAACAAGCGATTGAATGGTTTGGCCTGGATGCCGTCGGCAAAGGGGCTGCGCGCTTCGATTTTGCCAAGCTTGAGTCCTTAAATGGCCAGTACATTCGTGAAACAGACGACACGCGCCTGACGGACCTGGTAATGACACACCTTCGTGAGAACCATGAGGGCGCGCTTGCCGAGAATGCGGCTGAACGGATAAAAAGCGGCATGCCAGGGCTAAAAGAACGCGCGAAAAATATCAACGAATTGGCTGAGAGTGCATTGTTCTATGCACTTCCCCGCCCTTTGTCATACAATGACAAAGCGTCTGCACTGCTGAACGAGGATGCCAAGGCACACCTCGCGGGTCTGAAAACCAGCCTGACCCAGCTTGATGATTGGTCAGAAGACAATCTGCAGACAGCTGCTAAGGAATTTGCTGAGGCGAACGACCTCAAACTCGGCAAAGTCGCGCAACCCCTGCGGGCCGCGCTCACGGGCACAAATGTATCGCCCAGTATTTTCGAGGTAATGGCTGTACTTGGCCGCGAGGAAAGCCTCGCCCGCCTGGATGACGCCTTGTAAGGATCACCAGCCAGTATAAGCGATCAACGAACGATCGCGACCGTCGGTGCGGATTTCCGTTCGGCGCGTTGGAACAGAGGAGAGAACCGAATGAGTAACGAAAAAACATTTACGCTGACCGACAATTCCAGTGGTGAAAGCTGGGAATTGCCTGTCTTGCATGGCTCTTTGGGCCCGGATGTGATTGATGTGCGAAAGCTGTATGCACAGACCGGCTGCTTTACGTACGATCCGGGGTTTACATCGACTGGTAGCTGCGGGTCGAAAATCACATACATCGACGGTGACAATGGCGTGCTTTTGTATCGGGGCTATCCGATTGAGCAATTGGCGGCAAACTCCGACTTTATGGAGACATGCTATTTGTTGCTTTATGGGGAATTGCCGAGCCCGGACGAAAAAACCAAGTTCGAGCACGACATCACGTATCACACGATGATCCACGAACAGATGCAGACGTTCTTGCGTGGTTTCCGTCGTGACGCCCACCCAATGGCTGTTATGTGCGGGATGGTTGGTGCGCTCTCAGCGTTCTATCACGACTCAACAGACATCAGCGATCCGAAGCACCGGATGATCTCATCTTATCGGATGATCGCAAAAATGCCGACTATCGCGGCATTGGCGTACAAGTACAATTTGGGGCAGCCATATGTTTACCCAAAGAACACGCATCGATACGCGGAAAACTTCCTGCACATGATGTTCTCGAACCCATGTGAGGAATACGTTATTGATCCCGTATTGGCGAAGGCTATGGACGTGATCTTGATCCTTCATGCCGATCACGAGCAAAACGCTTCGACATCGACTGTTCGTTTGGCTGGCTCTTCTGGTGCAAACCCGTTTGCATGTATCTCTGCGGGTATCGCCTCGCTTTGGGGGCCTGCACACGGCGGTGCGAACGAAGCAGTTCTGAACATGCTCGAAGAAATTGGTTCCGCGAAGAACATTCCGGCGTTTGTTGAAAAAGCCAAAGACAAAGATGATCCATTCCGTCTGATGGGATTTGGTCACCGGGTCTACAAAAACTTTGATCCACGATCACGTGTGATGCGCGAACAATGTCACAAGGTGCTGGACGCGCTTGGAGTGCACGATGAGCCATTACTTGAAATCGCGCTAGAGCTTGAGAAAATCGCGCTTGAAGATCCATACTTCGTTGAGAAGAAGCTGTATCCGAATGTCGACTTCTATTCGGGTATCATTTTCAAAGCGATGGGCATCCCAACAAGTATGTTCACGGTGTTGTTTGCGGTGGCACGGACTGTGGGTTGGATTGCACAGTGGAACGAGATGATCGAAGACCCAAGCCAGAAAATTGGCCGTCCTCGTCAGTTGTTCACAGGTGCTGAGCAGCGCGAATACGTTGATCTAAGTAAGCGCTAAGGCGCCTGTTTACGGTTCTCAAAAACTGGTGCGGACCTTCGGGTTCGCGCCTTTTTTGTGGCTATTTTTTGAATTGGCGCGCGACGTTGAGAACGACTTGGGCTGCAGCGTCCGATGGTTTTGAGTTCTTGGCGCGCAGTTGGGTCAGTGCATCTTTGAATGCTGTTTTTTGTTCCATTCGTGCGTCTTCGGATTTGAGCAAGTTGCTAACTGCGGGCGTCAGTTTTTCAACCGTGCAGTCCTCCAGTAACAACTCTGGCATGGCCTCGCGCTTCAAAATCAAATTGATGATCGACACGTAATCCAATTTGACGAATTTACGTGCGATATAGGCAGATATGGGGGCCATCCGATAGGCAATGATCGTCGGCACCCCGGCCAACGCCAATTCCAACGATACTGTCCCGCTCGCAGCAAGTGAAGCATCGGCCGCAGCGAACGCATCGTATTTTTCGAAATCACCCTCAACGATCAGCGTGTTTGGCCAATTGGCTGATTCCGTGCGCACATGATCAGCTACGGACGCGATGGTCGGTATGACGATGTGAAGCCCATCAATCTCAGCAGACACATTCCGCAGTGTCTCGCCAAAGACGCCCATCAGGCGCGATACCTCACCATGGCGACTGCCAGGGAGCACACACAGCAATGGCGCGTCCGAGGGGATGTTATGCCGCGCACGAAAGGCTTGCCCGTCACCGCCATCGGCGTCGCTCTCCAGTATCGAGTGGCCAACGAATGTGGCATCCACGCCTTCGCGTGTGAAATAGGGCGGCTCAAACGGCAATAAGCACATCACATGATCGACGAGGGCTGCTACTTTCTTGGCCCTACCCGGTCGCCATGCCCAGACCGAGGGCGCGACGTAATGGACAATCGGGATGTTGTGACCCGCCAATCGTTTGGCAACGCGAAAGCAAAAATCTGGCGCATCGATCGTCACGACCACGTCTGGTTTCTTTTCGATGATATCGGCTGCGGTTTGTTTGATTCGGGCCAACAGCGTTGGGATTTTTGGCACCACCTCGATGATACCCATGATGCTGAGTTCCTGCATCGGAAAAAGCGATTGCAGCCCTTGGGCCGTCATATTTTCCCCGCCCACACCTGAAATCGTAATATTATCGCCGCTCAGAGATTTGAGCCCTGCAATCAATCGTCCCCCCAGTACATCGCCAGAGGGCTCACCCGCGATCAAGTAAACTGAAATTCTCGTGCTCATAACCAGGAACCGTTGGCATCCACGCCGATGACAAATAAGCCCAAATTGTCTGCCAACGCGAGTGCTTCTTCGCGTTCATAAAAGAACGCGTTACCAGCTTCGACAACAATCCCGCTTAAACCTGCGGCATGAGCATTTTCGATAGTTTGTTTGCCAATGGTTGGCAGATCAACACGGCGTTCTTGGTTGGGTTTTAGGGTTTTTGCCAACACACCGCCGACATTTTTTGTCTCTGTCAGACGGTGGAGCAAGGCATCTGTGCCATCGGATCGTTCTTCGGCAATGATGTTACTGCTGTGGACGACGGCGGCTTGACCTTCGTCTCGTTCACCCAAAGCGCGCGCTGCGCTGAGTGCGTATGGGATATCTGCTTTGCAATCGTCGGTTGGTGAAATTGTGCCCAACAGTCCAACTGGGACCAAATACTCTGGTACGATCTCGTCGGCACCGATGACCTCAAAGCCTTCACTCTCTAAGGCTTTCACCAAAGCTGATACCAGACCGTCATCACCGAGCGCCATGGCACCTGTTTTAGCGAGGAATTTGACACCCCAAAGATCAGGCCGGACATCTTTGGCACTCGGGCGACGGATCGTTCCGGCCATCACCAGTTGGTCACAGCCTTCCTTTTTGAGCGCTTTGATGATTCCGCCTGCAGCCCCAAGGCGCGAAACGACATGCGGATGATCGGTAAAAACGTCGGGATCGCCTTGATTTTCAAACACGATAACGAAATGCTCGATACCGTTTTTTTGACATCGCTCCGCAATCCGAATGGGGAGGAATCCCCCACCGGCGAGAATGCCGAGCTTGCCCTTAAGCGGCATCTTCCATGTGCGGTTTGCAAATCCCCCGCGACGAGTCGCTACGTATGAAGTTCACAATCTCCATCACGGGTTCGTTTTCAGAAAAATCTTCGACGACATCCGCCACGCGCTCGGCCATCGTGCCTTCTTCGGCAAAGATCAAACGATAGGCTTTTCGAATATCGTGAATCTCATCACGCGAGAAACCGCGGCGTTTCAGGCCTAAGATGTTTAAGCCCTCAAGACGTGCGCGGTTGCCCGTTACAGTGCCATAAGGAATGACATCGTGCTCGACGCCGGTCTTACCACCAATCATGGCGTGGCGACCAATGCGTACGAATTGGTGCACTGCTGCCAGCCCGCCGATGATAGCCCAATCATCGATGACGACATGGCCCCCTAAGGTCGCATTATTCACAAGAATGACATTATTGTTGACGATACAATCGTGGGCCACGTGCGCTCCCACCATGAACAGGCATTCGTTGCCAACTTTGGTCAGCATGCCGCCACCTTCAGTCCCTGGATTCATGGTGACATGTTCCCTGATCACATTGCGTTCGCCAATTTCAAGTCGTGAAGGCTCACCGTGATACTTTAGGTCTTGGGGGTGATGCCCAATCGAGGAGAATGGAAAAATACGTGTTCCTGCGCCAACAGATGTATGCCCTTCGACGACGACATGGGACATCAATTCAACTGCGTCGCCAAGTACGACATCGGGCCCCACGACTGAATAGGCACCAATTTTTACATCCGTGCCAATTTTGGCTGTGTCACTGATGATCGCAGTCGGATGTACTTCGGTCATGCGTTTTCACCAGAAGGACTATCCACAATCATTGCGGTGAAGACGGCCTCTGCCATCAAGGCGCCATCGACGCGTGCTTCGCCTTTGAACTTCCAGATCTTGCCTCTCCCCTGTTCTTTGCTGACATGCAGCTTGACCGTGTGCCCAGGCAAAACTGGCTTTCGGAATTTCGCGCTATCGATGGACATAAAGTATACGAGCTTCCCAGCCGCATCGGTTTGACTTTCGATCACAACGATTGCGGCAGTCTGTGCCATCGCTTCGACGATCAACACACCTGGCATTATAGGATGTTCGGGGAAGTGACCCTGAAAGAATGGTTCGTTCACAGACACATTCTTGATACCAATTGCCCCCTCGCCGGCAACGATATCTTCAACCCGATCAATCAATAAGATCGGATACCGATGAGGTATACGCTCCATAATTCCAGTAATGTCGACCGAGATGCCGGTCTGATTATTTTCGGCGTCCACGATTACCCCCTATCTCTTCGTTTCTTGGCGGCCCGCTCCAAATCGGCGAATTCTTTTAACCATTGTTGCACAGGGCGTGCGGGTGTGCCCGCCACTTTTGCGCCCGGTGCTACATCGCGAAGGACCCCGCACTGAGCCCCGATTTGTGCACCTGTCCCGATCTTTATGTGCCCCGCCAGTCCTGATTGTCCGCCCATGGCGACAAAGTCACCCACCTCGGTGCTGCCTGAAATCCCAACCTGCGCCGTAATGATACAAAACCGTCCGATCTTCACGTTGTGCGCGAGATGAACAATATTATCAATCTTCGTTCCATCGCCGATTTCCGTATCTGGTCCTGCTCCACGATCAATTGTGGAGTTGGCACCGATTTCGACATCATTACCGATGATGACTCTACCTAGTTGTGGTATTTTCACATGCCCCTTAGGGCTCATCGCAAAACCATAGCCATCTTGTCCGATTTGGGCCCCTTGATGAATGATAACTCTGTCACCGATCAGCGTGTGGGAAATGCCGACGTTTGCCCCTATTTGTGAATTTTCCCCGATAACGACACCGTCGCCAATAACGGCATTGGCGCCGATGACACTGCCAGACTTAATCTCGGCCCCTACGCCAATGACAGCCCCTGGCATAATATCGACGTTGTCCGCCACACTTGCGGTCGGATCGATGTGCGCGTGTGGCGATATGTTCCCTGTCCCCATTGGGGTTGGATAAAACATTTGAGCGACATAGCCATACGCATGATACGGCGTTGGCGTCATTAATAGCGTCATGCCTTCGGGTGCAATCTCTGCCATTTCCGGTGCAACGATGCAGGCGCCAGCGTTCGAGTTTATGAACTCGTTCTTGTACTTCTTGTTATCTAGGAAACTGACATGATTGGCGGCTGCCAAATGGAGTGGCAGCACGTCATCAACCATTTTTGATGGGTCAGCACCTGCAGAAAAATCTGCACCGATAAGTTCGGCAATATCTTTTAGAGAGAAAGGCCCCGCGTTGCGGTAGAACCGAGAGTCAGCCATGTTACTTACTTAGCCGGAGGCTCAACCGCCACCGTAGGTAACTTCGCGTTCAATTCCTCTAGAACAGCGGAAGTGATATCCAATGCTGTATCGACAATAACCACTTGTGACCGTCTCAGAACAACAGAATAACCGTTGGTCGCTGCCATGTTGGCGACAATTTCGTTCAAGGAGCGCTCCACCTGGAGCATGGCTTTCCCTTGGCTGCCTTCTAAATTGCGACGGCGATTCTGGACCATTTGTTGAACGCCAACAACACGTTGTTCAAATTTTTGGCGTTCTTCTGCAAAAGCTTCGGGCGACAATAGTGTTTGTTTTTTCGCAAGGTCTTGTTGCGCCGCTGAGAGCGCTTCTTGTTCTTTCTGAATGTCGCCTTGAAGGGCTTCTTGGAAAGTCACAATTTGGTCGCGGATGGATTTGACAGACGCGGCATCGCGACGGATCGCACCGATATCTAGAACAACAATTGTGGGCGTGACGACTGCGCCGGCACCTTGGGCAAGAGGCTCGGATTGAGGCCATAAGATCAGTGCGGCAAACAGACCGATAGCGGATAATTTCTTAAACAAAATGACCTCCCCGAAGTCGTTTAGAATCTTGCGCCAAAATTAACTCTGACGAACTCTTCTTCATCAAAATCTTCTTTCAGGACAGGGTATGCGAAGTCAAGCCCTAGCGGCCCAAATGGCGAATCCCAAGTAACACCTACGCCAACACCCATCCGAAGCGAAGCCTCATCTGCTGTCGTCGCATTGGTCGGCGAGAGAGCACCCGAAGAGCCGAGATCAGTGAACACACGTCCGGATACACCTAGATCAGGCGGAAGCCCCGTTGGAAATTTAAGCCCCAAAGATCCGGCATACATCCATTCGCCGCCTAATGCGTCGTTGGTTGCCGTGTCACGCGGACCTAGGCCTGCCGTTTCGAATCCTCGAACATCGGTCCCGCCAATAAAATATCTCTCTGATAATAAGATATCTTTACCCAACTCTGTAATTAAACCGGCTTTACCCGTCAATGACACGATCCATTGATCGGCTAGTGGATAAAAAGTTGATGCCCGCGCTGTGTTTCTGAGATGCCGAACTGATCCGCCAAGGCCCGCGATATCTGTCTCGAGTTGCATGAAGTAGCCATTCGTCGTGTTAAAACTTCGATCTCGTTTATCGTAGGAAATAACATGGCTGACTTGAGATTGTGTTTCACTGCCCTCTTGCGCTTGAATCAACGTTGAAGCGTCGTCATCAACATTCGAAATCTCAGATAACCGGAACATATAGCGCCAATTTTGGACAAGATCTTCCGTGATCCGATAGCCTGAACGCAACCGGAAACCTGTGCGCTCCAGATCAAAGGAGCTCGTGTCCTGTAAATCACGCGCTGTCCTGAATAAATCGAACCCTGCTGCGATTTCGCGGCCTAAGAAGTATGGCTCTGTGAAGCCAATATCTATTTGTGATGCTTCCGCCGCGATCTGAAGTTGGAGCTTCAGGTTTTGCCCTTTACCAAGGAAATTTCGTTCTTGAAGCTGAATATCACCCAGCACACCGATTTCGGACGAGAAGCCGGCACCCAGCGTGATCTGGCCGGTCGGCTTCTCTTCGACAGTCGCGTTCAGAATGGTCTTATCGGGCGCAGAGCCTGGAATTTGCTCCACATCGACAGTCTCGAAAAATCCGAGATTTCGTATGCGCGTACGAGAACGACGCAGTTTGGAAGCGTTAAAGGCGTCACCTTCGACCAAGCGAAATTCACGTCGAATGACCTTGTCCAGCGTTCGCACGTTGCCAGCGATATTGATCTTTTCAACGAAGACTCTCGGGCCCTCGTTAATTACATAAGTCACGTTGATCTTGCGGTTTTCACGGTCACGATTGATCCGCGGGCGCACATCTACAAATGCGTATCCTAACGTGCCCACGACCTCGGTCAGGCGGTCAATGGTGTCCTCAATCTCTTCTGCGCTGTACCAATCTTCTTCATCGACTTCGATCGCGTCTTTGACGTCTTGGGGCTCAAGGTCCTTCAGTCGTGCGTCGACTTCGATGGTTCCAAATTGGTAACGCTCTCCTTCATCTATGCCGAAGGTGATGAAAAAATCGCTTTTGTCAGGTGTAAGCTCAGCGATTGCCGTATTTACTTTAAAATCGGCATATCCGTTGCTCAGATAGAAGCGTCGAAGCAACTCGCGATCCAAATTTAAACGATCAGGGTCGTATATGTCATCGGCCGAGAAAATGCGCCACCAAGCGGTTTCTTTGGTTTGGATGACTTCCTGCAAACGTCCGTCATCAAATTCCTTGTTACCGACAAACCGCACATTTCTGACTTTTGTCTCTTCGCCCTCGTTAATTTCAAAAACGAGATCGATACGGTTTTGCTCAAGCTGAATAAGTTTAGGTTCAACCGAGGCGCCAAACCGACCGCTCTGCCGGTAGATTGTGAGAATGCGTCGCACGTCACCCTGCACTTTGGTTCGTGTATAAATCACACGGGGACGCAGCGAGACTTCGGTTTCTAGTGTGTCATCACCAAACGCGTCATTGCCTTCGAATGCGATCCGGTTGATGACGGGATTTTCAACCACATTAACGACCAGGGTGCCGCCTTCTCGGCGAAGCGAGATATCGGCAAACAAACCTGTTGCAAAAAGACTCTTGAGGGAGCGGTCAATTCGTCTTGGATCAAACGGATCGCCCTCTTTGATCACCATGTAGGATCGAACGGTGCCGGGGTCGACACGCTGTGCGCCACGCACTTCGACATTTTGAATGATGGCGTTTTGCGCGATCTCAATCAGTTCTGAAGCAGATGCAGGTATGGTTAACGATAAAAGCGGCCCCGGAGCCGCTATTACTATCGCCAAAGCTGCAAATATTGCTCTAGATCGCACGCCTGTCTCCCCAGAGGGTTTTCTCTCGACTCGAATTTGCTAAATGCTTACGAGTCCTATGCTTTTTATCTACGAACTGAACGCCCGCACGATGTCATTCCACGTTACAGATAGCATGAGAAGCAATACCAAAGCCAGCCCGATTCGAAAACCGTATTCTTGCGCTCTTTCGCCCAAAGGTTTGCCACGTACGGCCTCGATTCCCATGAACAACAAATGTCCGCCATCCAGGATTGGGATGGGAAACAAATTGATCAAACCAAGATTGATGGAAATCACCGCCATGAAGAAGAATAGTTGCAGCGCACCTTGCTCTGCAGCCTCTCCTGACATCTGCGCAATGGCTATCGGACCGCCCAAATCTTTGAAATTACCCTGCCCTATAAGCAGTAGGCCTATGTTGTTCAGCGCCTGCATTGTGATGGACACGGTTTTTTCGATGCCAAACCAGACTGCGGAAAGCGGATTGAGGCGCTCATAATCACCCATTACACCCTGCATGCGGATACCCAGGCGCCCAACTTGGGCGCCATCTTGGTCAGCACTCTGAAGAGTGACGTTTAGCTGAACCTCTTCCTCACCACGCAGAACCACCAAAGGCAACGTCGCACCAGGGTTATCAGATACGATGGTTTGGATCGTGCGAGGGTCTTCGATTTCGGTGTTATTCAAGCTGATCAACGTGTCGTTTGGTGCCAGGCCAGCTTGCTCGGCAGCAGAGCCCTCCATAACGTCGGAAACAGATACTTTGACTTGTGGGACACCGACCGAGACCGCAATCACCGCCAGCACCAACATCGCGAACAAGAAGTTGATTACGGGACCAGCAGCTACAATCGCAGCGCGTTGGCCCACAGTTTTATAGGCAAAGGAAACAGCCTTCTCTTCTTCGCTCAACGGATGATCATCATCGTCTTCGGGGTTTGCTTTCCCCTCTAAGAAGTTGACAGCACTATCTTTTTTGGTTTTGGTGTCGTCTTCAGCCTCTACATCATCGGCCATGCCAAACATTCGAACATATCCGCCTAGTGGTATAGCGCTCACTCGCCAACGCGTGCCAGTTTTATCGAACCAGCCAAATATCTCGGGTCCAAATCCTATGGAGAAAACTTCAACGCGGACTTTATTGCGTTTGGCGACATAGTAGTGCCCCCACTCGTGCACAAACACGACAATCGATAATACGACTAGAAACCACCAAATTGTGCTGAGAGTACCGAAATCCATTATAAGTCCTTCATAAGCGAGGCACGCAAGGCATCGCCCTTTTAGCTCTTTGAGCCTGATGCTCAACTAAACTTGTTGTTAGAAGTATTTAAGCACGTAAAGACGCTTGTTCCAGGGCAATGTCTCGTGCCTCGCGATCGATTGAATAAACGTCATCTAGTGAGTTCAAATCCTGTCTTGGAATTGCGTCCATTGTCTGTTCCACGACGACAGGTATGTCTAGGAATGCCAGTTGTTTTTCCAAAAATTTCATGACAGCGATTTCATTGGCTGCGTTCAGCACTGTCGGCATGGAGCCGCCTGCAACCAAGGCTTCGCGCGCCAATCTGAGCGCTGGAAATCTGCTAGGGTCGGGGGCTTCGAATGTAAGTGTCGCGATATCTTCCAACTTAAGCGGTTCTGATGGCGCGTACATTCGTTCGGGCCAAGCCAAAGCATACGCGATTGGGGTCCGCATGTCTGGGCTGCCGAGCTGTGCCAACATCGAGCCATCAACGTATTCAACCATGCTGTGAATGACCGACTGGGGGTGAACCAGAATATCGATCTGCTCGCCCTTCACCGGGAACAAATGATAGGCCTCAATGAGTTCTAAGCCTTTGTTCATCATGGTCGCAGAATCGACGGAAATTTTTGCTCCCATGGACCAATTGGGATGCGCTACAGCTTGCTCGGGGGTCACTTCGGTAAGCGACTCAACTGAGCGAGATCGAAACGGGCCGCCCGAAGCGGTTAATACAATCCGACTGACGCGCTCCGCTTGATCAAAATCAAAGACCTGATAGATGGCGCTGTGTTCGGAATCTACAGGAATGAGTTTTGCATTCCCCATCGTCACTTCGCGGCAGAAAAAATCACCTGCAGATACCAAGCATTCCTTGTTTGCGAGCCCGACAATCGCACCCCGTCGGACAGCGGCCAAAGTGGGTTCAAGCCCTGCTGCTCCAACAATGGACGCCATGACCCAATC
>Ga0181560_10000025_pt1 | contig 112694 bp, 124 predicted proteins | sample 011ome_20_FD_133751 | JGI IMG/M metagenome (GOLD analysis project Ga0181560, IMG submission 133751) | Coastal salt marsh microbial communities from the Groves Creek Marsh, Skidaway Island, Georgia - 011509CT metaG (megahit assembly) | ecosystem: Environmental > Aquatic > Marine > Intertidal... | reverse complement strand
TTGAACTCGGCTGAATGGTTCTTTCTCTTTGTCATCTCAGATCGTCTTTCTCGCTAGTCGATCTACCTTAACTAATGGTCCGAAATTCTGCGACCACCTCTGAGAATAACAACGCGGGTTGCCGATTTGGAAGATTTTCCTTCGACATCATGGGCTAAGCTGTCGAGTGAGAGCATGTGACTGATCTCCTTTACGGCTGTATACATGATGAACACACCGCCAATAACAAAGACGCAGGTCGCGAAATTCACGCCGCCTTCAAGGACGCCAGGCCAATTGAAAATGTAGAAGGGTTCTTGGAGCATCGCGATCAATTTGATCATGACGAACAGAAGAATGACCCGCAAAGCAACCGCAATGATAATACCCCACGTGCGCACCGCTTTTTGCTGGGCAACAGGTGCGCGTTGGCTCTCGATGGAGATATAGAGAAGGTTATCAAAGCCCAAAACCGCCTGCAAAAAGCAAAGCATGATCAGGTTGGTCGCGTTCTCAAGCGTCAGTAAGTCAGCCACGGTCAAATTCCCCAATGTTGTTAGCGCCTAACATGCACAACCATGCAGCCCCGACAAGGGTTCAACGTGTGCGGTTTTTCCCCGTCGGTGCGCCTGATTTGGGTTTTGCGGAAGGTTTGCGCGTTCTTTGTGGTACTGGCTTTGATTCGAGGCCCAGTTGGTCGCGCACGACGCGGCCCTTGAGCTCTTCGACTGCGCCTTGAGCAAGATTGCCGAGCTGGAACGGGCCGTAGCTGACGCGGATCAGGCGGTTCACGACGACACCGATTGCCTCCATCGTGCGACGGATTTCGCGGTTTTTACCTTCGCGGATCGACACGGTTAGCCAAGCGTTGGCGCCTTGCTGGCGGTCGAATGTGACGATCATCGGCTGGTAATGCACGCCGTCTACGGTGATGCCTGCGCGCAGCTCGTCAAGGCGCGCCTCAGATACGGAACCGTTGATCCGCACGCGGTAACGGCGGAGCCAACCTGTGGAAGGTAATTCCAGTTTTCTCTTTATTTCCCCGTCGTTTGTGAGGATCAGAAGGCCTTCTGAGTTGATATCCAAACGGCCAACAGACATCACACGCGGCATGGTTTCTGGCAGAGCGCCGAATACAGTGGGGCGGTCCTTTTCATCGCGCTCGGAGGTCACGAGGCCAGCAGGTTTGTTGTAGAGCCACATGCGCGGGGCTTCTGGTGCGCCGATGCGTTTGCCGTCGACGACGATTTTGTCGGCATCGGTCACGTTGAGGGCGGGGCTGGTGATGGTTTTACCATTCACCGAGACGCGACCTTCTTCGATCATGCGCTCGGCTTCACGGCGCGAGGCAACGCCAGCGCGCGAAAGGACTTTGGCGATGCGGTCGCCTGCGGGTGTGTCTTTATTCATGGATATGCCTTACGGCGTGGCGGGTTCTGGTGCAATCGGCTTTGTGCCTGCGACAGAGGTCGCGCAGCCGAAAAAGTGTTTTTTGTAGGTCACCATGAGGCCTGCGTCGCGCAGAGCTGTTTCGATATGGCGGCAATTCTCAAAGTTTTTCGTGTAGGTGCCAATCATGCTAAAGTCTTGAGCGCCTTTCAGAAACAGGCGCTCAACAAGTGGTAATACCCCGTGCAAATAGGCGCGGTAGAAGGGGCGGAGAAGCCAGCCTTTGGGGTCGGATGCTTCGATCATCGAAAAGCTGCCACCGGGCATGAGAATACGGGCGATTTGCCCCGCGAGAATGGTTTGCTGGTCTTTGTTAAAGGTTTTCAGACCAAAGGTCGCTACGAGCAAATCAGCGGTGTCTGCGGGTAATGCGGTGTCGAGCGCGTTGGCGGTCAGATGGCTAATTTTATGGGCGCGGGTGCCGTGTAGTTTGGTGATTGCCTCAGCGTGCATGGCGGGGGAAATGTCGATAGCGGTGATCTCGGCGCGGGGAAAAGCGGCTAGAATATGGGGCCATACTTCGCCAGTTCCTGACATAAGATCAATGACTTGAATTACTTTTGGGATGCGTGGCGACAGGGTGCCATCTTGAATGCGGGCGACATTGGATTGGCCGATCAGACGGTCCACACATTGCTTGCGCCAGAGCCAAACGAACCCAAAAGAGGAAACGGCACTCCAGCGGCGATACCGTGCCGAGCAGCGATCAAACAGGGTGGCAACAAAGGCCGGATCGTAGATGTCTTGAGCCATAGCACACCTTGTGTCGACAATTTGGGGGTTGCAAGTCTGATATGGCATCAGGCATCAAATAGCATGAGTTTTACCAGCCATATGGACGCCGCAATGGCCGAAGCAATCGCCGCAGCAGCGCGTGGCGAGGTGCCTTGTGGTGCCGTTGTGGTTGGGCCACAAGGTATTGTTTCCAAGTCAGGAAATCGCACGCGCGAATTGAATGATCCAACAGCTCATGCCGAGATTCTGGCGATCCGCGCGGCCTGTGCAGCATTGGGGCAGGAGCGGCTGACGGGCTATGATCTTTACGTCACGTTAGAGCCTTGTCCGATGTGCGCGGCGGCGATTTCCAATGCACGCATTGCGCGGCTTTATTATGGGGCGGCGGACCCGAAATCGGGCGGTGTGGCGCAGGGGCCAAGGGTGTTTGAGCATAGCACATGCCATCATAAGCCCGAGGTTTACGACGGGATCGGGGCGCAGGCATCGGAAGAGTTGCTACGGGACTTTTTCGCAAACCGCCGCTAAAATCAGGGTGTGATTTGTGTGCACACTGCGTGCACAGGGCGTGCACAGGCGAATTTGCTCGTGACATTGCGGTAGTCCATACATATAGCGAAAATAGAATATATGGAGTGGGCTCACGATGAAAAAACGGACGGTTGGTCTTGCGGCCTTAGTTGCTGTGATTGTTGCGGCCGCTGGCGGCTATGTCGGGATGCATGCGATGGGGGGCATGCATATGGCAGTGTCAAACTTGATTGGCGAAAAGGCGATGCATAATGTCATCGGGACGCCGATGCTGATTGGCGTGGATACCGAAGATTTTGAGGTCGCGGAACTGCGGGCCATGTTCGAGAATCATACTGAGATCACGCGTACCGTTGAAAACCTATCCAACGGCATTCGCACGGTGACCCAAACCGAGAACCCAGATTTGCGCGATGCGATGACCAGCCATATTATGAGCATGACCATGCGCGTTGACCAAAAGCGCGATCCGCAGATCCCCATTCAAAGCCCGACTTTGGACGTCTTGTTCGAAAAGTCCGAATTTATCACGACAAAATTCAACTATACGCCCACGGGTGTTGAGATTGTGCAAACTTCTGATGACGCTGAGGTCGTTGCCGCCTTGCAGAAACACGCCGCAGAGGTGAGCGATTTGGCGGCGCGCGGCATGGAAGCGGCGCATGAAACGATGATGGCCAAGCACCACTAGGCCGTCGTGGCACGTTTGTAGAGATGCCACGTCGCGTGGCCCAAGATGGGCAGCGCAAGGTAGAGGCCGAGGAAAGCGGGGATCATTGCGGCGAGCGTGATGAGCCCTATGGCGACACCCCAAAGAAGATAGAGGACGGGTTGTGCTGCGACCGCCTTAAATGAGGTAATCATAGCGGTTACGAAATCCACGTCGCGGTCGAGGAACATAGGCATGCCGAGGACGGAAACCGCGAAGGTGAGGCTGGCAAAGCCTGCGCCAACCGCCGTACCAAACCCGAACATTTTCAAACCGTTAGCGGAGAAGTACACTTCGGTAGAAGTGTGCACGTTGGTCATCGGTGAGAGGCCCAGGAACAGCGCAAAGATCATGTGCCCCAGAAAGAACCAGAAGAGGAACAAGATCACGAGGATCACGGCGAGCCACGGAAGCTGCCCTGCCTTGTGGGCCCAAACGACTGAGGCGATTTCGCGCAAGTTAAGCGGTTCGTTTGCGCCGCGTCTGCGGCTGGTTTCGTAGAGCCCAAGCGCCGCGAAGGCCCCGATCAGCGGGAAGCCCATGACGGCGAGGACGAGCCAGAATGTGGTGCCCGTGATGTAGGTGATCCATGTCATAACCAGCCCGCCGAGCACGTAGAAATTGGCGAAGAAAAGGCCGAGGATGGGGGCTGCGCGAAAATCGCTAAAGCCCGCACGTAGGCTATCAAAAATATCGGAAACGGTGATGGGGCGCAGGGTTGGTGCCCCGTTTGGTCTATTGTGCATGGCCGCTCCTCCCGAGACTGGTCAGGGGATTTGACGCAGTGTGCAGCGCATTTGCAATGACTTAGATCAAGGCGCAAAAAAGGGCAGCGCGAGGCTGCCCGATTTCTTAAGTTTCAAAGGTTTAAGCTTCTGTTGGAATCCGCAGAACCTGACCTGGGTAGATCTTGTCCGGATGTGTCAACATTGGCTTGTTGGCTTCAAAGATCGCGTGGTATTTGTTCGCGCTACCCATTGTTTTCTTGGCGATCGCAGAAAGCGTGTCGCCTTTTTCAACAGTGTGGAACACGGTGCCAGCGGTTTCGCCTTCCATTGCGTCTTCGACTTCTGCGATGCCATCAACGTTGCCAGCGGCGAGGATGATTTTCTCGCGGGTTTCTTGATCGAGGGCTTTCCCCTTCATCACAACCTTATCGCCTTCAACTGTGATGTCGACGTCTTTTGCGTCGAGGCCGAGATCAGCCAACTCCTTGTTGATTGCCTCTTCGGGTGTATCGTCCTTGCCGATCAATTTCTTGCCAGCGCCTTTCACAAAGCTCCAAAGACCCATGATGTATTCCTTCCCTAGTTTGTACGGCGACGTGCCGATTGAGGTCGAGTTTGACGTGGGATTGCGGGGATTGCCAGAGGTTAAGAGGGGGAAATTGCGCGGGGCTGCGTCAGATTGTGATTGGGTCCATGACGATTGGTGTGATGACGTTGACGTCCGGCAGGGCGTCAATAAGCGGCTGGGTGGATTGTGCCAAAAGCCCGAAGGTGCCGAAATGGCAGGGGATCACGGTTTGGAAATTGAAGTAGCGTTTGGCGGCATAGGCGGCTGCGGTCATGTCCATTGTAAAGTGCCCGCCTGCGCAAAGGATGCCGATATCGGGTTTATAGTAGTCGCCGATCCAATCCATGTCGGCCATTATATCGGTGTCGCCCGTAATATAAATGCAATGCCCTTCGCCTTTGACGATGAACCCTGCCTCGGAACCTGCGCAGATCCGTGACCCGTCGGGCGCGCGCAGGGTGGAGGAATGCACCGCATTAACCATGGAGACGGCAACATCGCCGATTTGAATGGTGCCGCCTTTGTTCATGCCGATGCCTTTGATGCTCTCGGTCGTCTGCCACCAGTTCACGAGATCATATTGTCCGACGAGGATCATGCCGTCCGTCTTGGCCAGTGCCAGTGCGTCGGTGGAATGGTCGTCGTGAGCGTGGGTCAGCAAGATATGGGTCGCCTCTGCGATGGCTGCTGCGCGGTGTTCATCAGGGAAAGACGGGTTCTGTTCGAGCCACGGATCAACGAGGATCACCTGATTTGCAATTTCGAGCCTGAAGCTAGCGTGTCCGAGCCATGTGATTTTCATACGAGTCTCTCCTGTGTTGGTGCGAGGATAGCGGGAAGTGATGCCAAGGCAATTGGGTTTGAGGACTTGCAGGGCAGGGGCGGCACGGGTAAACGAAAGCCCAAAGTTTACCCCCCGTTTTGGAGGCATATCATGTCAATCGATACCGAAACCGCCCGACGCGTGGCCAAATTGGCCCGTATCAAGGTTGAAGACGCCGCACTTCCTGCGCTGGCGCAAGAATTCTCCGCGATTTTGGGATTTATTGAGCAGCTCAATGAAGTTGACGTTGAGGGCATCGAGCCGATGACCTCTGTGACGCCGCAGCGTTTGGTGCGTCGCAAGGATGTTGTGACCGATGGGAACCAGCAGGCTGCGATTTTGAAGAATGCGCCTGATGCGCGTGAAGGTTTCTTTGCTGTGCCGAAGGTGGTTGAATAATGACTGATCTGTCCAAACTGACGATTGCTTCTGCCCGCGATGCGATGCGCAAGGGTGAGGTTTCATCCGTTGAATTGACCAACGCCTATCTTGGCGCGATTGAAGGGTCTGGCAAACTGAACGCCTTTGTTCATAACACGCCCGAGATCGCAAAAGTGCAAGCTGAGGCCGCAGATAAGCGTATCAAGGCGGGTGATGCGCCTGATATGTGTGGTATTCCTTTGGGAATTAAAGACTTGTTCTGCACCAAAGGTGTGTTGTCGCAGGCTGCGTCTGGCATCTTGGAAGGGTTCAAGCCCGAGTATGAAAGCACCGTGACAACGCAGTTGTTTGAGGCGGGCGCGGTTATGCTTGGCAAGTTGAACATGGACGAGTTTGCGATGGGGTCGTCGAACGAGACCTCTGTTTATGGCGACGTTGTGAACCCTTGGAAAATTGATGATCGCAACCTGACACCAGGTGGGTCATCGGGCGGGTCTGCGGCGGCTGTTGCGGCTGATCTTTGCCTTGGTGCGACAGGGACAGATACTGGCGGTTCGATCCGCCAACCCGCTGCTTTTACTGGCATTACGGGCATTAAGCCGACCTATGGTCGCGTGAGCCGCTGGGGTGTTGTGGCGTTTGCGTCCAGCCTTGATCAGGCGGGGCCGATGACCAAAGACGTGCGCGATGCGGCGATTATGCTGGAAGCGATGTGTGGCTATGACGCCAAGGATAGCACCAGTGCGAACCTTGAGGTGCCGAATTTCGAGGCGATGCTAACGGGAGACATCAAGGGCAAAGTCATTGGTATTCCAAAAGAGTATCACATGGACGGGATGCCTGCGGAGATTGAAAAGCTTTGGGCTGACGGCACAGCGATGCTGAAGGCCGCGGGTGCTGCAATCCGCGATATTAGCCTGCCGCATACGAAATACGCGCTGCCGGCTTATTATGTGATTGCGCCGGCTGAGGCGTCGTCGAACCTTGCGCGCTATGACGGTGTACGCTTTGGTCACCGTGCGAAATTGGCGGCGGGTGATGGCATCACCGAGATGTATGAAAAGACCCGCGCAGAAGGCTTTGGGGCTGAGGTGCAGCGCCGCGTGATGGTCGGGACCTATGTTCTGTCTGCTGGTTTTTACGACGCCTATTATAATCGTGCCCGCAAAGTACGTGCTTTGATTAAGCGTGACTTTGACGACGTGTTCGCTGCCGGCGTTGATGCGATTTTGACGCCTGCGACGCCTTCGAGCGCCTTTGGTCTTGGCGAGATGAAGAACGCTGATCCGATCCAGATGTATCTGAACGATGTGTTTACCGTGACGGTAAACCTCGCGGGTCTTCCAGGGATTGCGGTGCCGACGGGTCTGGATGCCAAGGGGCTTCCGCTTGGGTTGCAATTGATTGGCCGCCCTTGGGAAGAGGGCGATTTGCTGAATGTCGCCTATAGTCTTGAACAGTCGGCAGGATTTGTAGCCAAACCGCAAAAGTGGTGGTAAAGCCGCCTACAATCGTATGATTTGATGGATGAACGACGTGAAAACTCTTGGTTTTATCGCTGCTGGTATGATGGCTTTGCAGGCCTGCTCAACGAGTGTGCCTGCAAGTAATGCTGGCCCCGGCTTTAACGATTATGCCGAATATGAGCTGGATCGCGCGCGCCGCGAAGCGGAATTACAGGGCACTGCGGTTGCGACGTTCGAGGCCCCAGCGGCTGTGCAAACGGGCGCGATTGGGTCGTCTGATCTGGCGGCTGCTGGCATCGGTCAGTCGCAAACAGCCGCGCCAATGAGCGCGATGAACTCAGGCAGCACGTCAGGTTTGGCCGCAGCGCCTTTGGCAGCTGAGCCAAATAACGTAGGCATTTCTGACGAGCAGGATTTTAGCGCCGTGTCATCGCGGGAGACCATCGAATCCGACGCACAACGCCGTGCACAACAAGCGGCCGCACGCGAGCAGATCATGCCAACGGCCGTGCCAGAACGCACGGGCCATGAGGGCGCGAACATCGTGGAATATGCGTTGAATGCCCCGAACCGTAAGGGGCAGGAATGGTATTCCCGTTCGATTTTCGCCACTCAAGGGCGGTTTGAGCGCAATTGCGTAAAGTTTGCTTCACCAGATGCGGCGCAACGCGCATTCTTGGAAAATGGTGGGCCAGAGCGTGACCGTACCGGCATTGATCCCGATGGGGATGGTTTTGCTTGTGGTTGGGATCCTGCGCCATTCTTGGCGGCAGCGGGCCGCTGATCCCGCTTAGCCATCCGTCACCGAATTTCGGGGAGCGCAAGTCAGGCGCGGTCCCCGATATGATTGTCGTCCATTATACTGCGATGCAAACCGCCGAGGCCGCATGCAGGACGCTGTGCAATCCTGACAACGAGGTATCCGCCCACTATCTGATTGCCGAGAATGGCGAGGTGATGTCGATGGTCGCCGAGGAGATGCGGGCTTGGCATGGCGGTGCGGGGCGATGGGGCGATGTGACGGATGTGAACAGCCGCTCGATTGGCATTGAGTTGGCCAATGACGGGTATTCGCCGTTTTCCGCAGCTTTGATGGATAGTCTGACCGATTTGTTGCGTGGCATCATGGGCCGTTGGGATATTCCAGCAGAGCGTGTGATCGGTCATTCCGATATGTCGCCAGGGCGCAAGATAGATCCCGGGCTGCGATTTGACTGGCGGCGTTTGGCGCTTGAGGGCGTGAGCGTTTGGCCTGAGGTGGGGCAGGATGCGCCGCTGGATCAGTTTGCGCAGCTGATGGCGCGGTTCGGCTATACGGCGACCCATGATGCGGATTTGCTGCTTGATTGTTTTCGCAGGCGGTTCCGCCCGCATGCTATTGGGCCGCTCGATGCTGCTGATATGGCGATGATCGCTGATCTGGCAAATCGATTCCCCGTTGACCAAAGCGCCTCTAACACATAGCTGCTGTCTTGCGCGGGTGGTCGGATGATCGCGGGGGGTAACCTTCGAGGAAAGTCCGGACTCCATGAAAAGCACGGTGCTGGTTAACGGCCAGCGGGGGTAACCCTAGGGAAAGCGCCACAGAGAACAGACTACCTTCTATATGGAGGTAAAGGTGAAACGGTGGAGTAAGAGCCCACCGCGGATGTGGCAACACAGACGGCACGGCAAGCCCCACCGGGAGCAATGCCAAATAGGGGCTTCGCGTGGGCAACCACAGGGACGCTTGAACCCGAGAAGCCCGGGTTGGCAGCTAGAGGCCAGTTGGTAACAGCTGGTCCAGATGAATGATCATCTCGGGGTGGTAACACCCTAGACAGAATCCGGCTTACAGATCACCCGCGCAAATGATTTAACGGCCCCGAAAGCGGTCGTGGCTTTTTACGGTATTTGTTATGGAGATTACATTGAACACGAAGACTTATGAATATGGCACGAAAATTGTGCCGATGCTGCTGGTGATTGGATTTGGTATCATAATCGCAGTTACGCTTGGCTATATGGCGGTGACGAATGACCGTGGACTTATTCTTAATGGGTTCATTAAATTCTCGGAAATGGGGGCTGGGATATTTTACGGGCTCTTGTCATTGTTTGGCGTCGCTGCGGTGGTGATCGGCGTGATGGGGCTCCTCAAGGGGCGCAACGGCGATAAGCAGGTGATCTTGTCTGATACGAGCATTACGGCGCCAAAGTCTGCTGTGAGCTCAAAGATCATAGAGATCCCCTATCGCGATGTCACAAAGTTGACGGTTCATAAAATCCAAGGCCAGCAACACGTGATGATTAAGACCAAGTCCGACAAGCTCGCGATTCATGCTTCCATTCTTGAAAGCAAAGCGCATTTTGCGGACCTAGTTGAAGAGTTGCAGCGACGTTGCGGGTAATCACGCAGCGTTTTTAGCGAAACTTTGCGATTGAGGCCGAAACCTGCGCTTTGCGGTTGACTCAGGGCAGGGCAGTTGTAAAAGGCACCAGATACATGAATTTTGCGTTGCGCCAATGATGGCCCGCACTCCAGGAGATTAGAGATATGGCGAAGCCAACCACAATCAAAATCCGCCTGAACTCCACTGCGGGTACTGGCCACTTTTACGTCACCAAGAAAAACGCACGTACGATGACTGAGAAAATGACAGTCAACAAGTACGACCCAGTTGTGCGCAAGCACGTTGAATACAAGGAAGGCAAAATCAAGTAATTGATAGCCACTTGGAAGAAACGGGGGCTGCGCAGAAATGCGCAGCCCTTTTTCGTTTTGGAACTATTGTTATGTTTATTCGCCCCTCAACCCTTGCTGATAAAGCCGCCATCTGTGACATGGCCTTTGCGTGCTATGGCACGTTGCTTGCCGATCATTACGCGCCTGAGGTTCTGAAGGTCGCATTGCCGCATATCTCGCATGTGCCTGACGGGTTGGTGCAATGTGGCACGTATTTTGTGGCTGTTGAGGGCGATGTTATTATGGGTGCGTGTGGCTGGACGGACGGGCCGCGTGGGGCGGAGGTGCGCAAACTTGCCGTGCATCCTGACCATCTGCGCAAGGGCATCGCACGGCAGCTATTGGCGCATGTGCATGGGGCGGCCCATGCCGCGGGGCATCAGCGGATTTCAACGGCAGCGAGTCTCAATGCTGTGCCGTTTTACCGGGCGCTGGGCTATGCCGACACAGGCTGGATCAAGATTGATACAGGCCATGCTGACGCGCCGTTTGATGCGGTGACTATGGTGCGGGATCTGTAGGCTTTGCGCCTTTCTTGTTGCGCGGCGCGGAATAGGGGCTATCTGCGGGGGCGCCGTTGAGCGTCGTCCAATGGCGCGATTTCGGGTGCCGTTCAAAGTAGAGAATCCGGTCATTGTCGGGGTAGGTCACGACGTCGCCTGAGGACCGTGTGCCGATGACGAGGTAGCGGGCCTCTGCGGAGCTGGCGTTCTCGATGCAGTGCCCCGCAGCAACGCCAGCCTTAAACGTGGCGGCTTGGCCGACTTGCAGCGGGGTGATGCTGTCACCTTCGTGCAGCAGGACTTCACCCGCCAGCATATAGACCATCTCGTCTTCCTCTTTGTGCCAATGCTTGACGGATGAGCGCGAGCCGGGGGGCAGGATTTCGACGAACGCCCCGAACTGCGTCAGCCCGCCTGTGTCACTATAAAGCTCTGCGGCATAGGGGCCGCAGGGATCGTCTATCCCGTCGCCGCTATCTTTTTGGACGGTGTCAGAGGTGATGATGGGCATGTGTGTCTCCTGCAAAAAGAAAAGGGCCAGTGTTTCCACTGGCCCGATCCTAGCAGAATTTCTGCGTTTGTCTTATTCGCGGTTACCCATGAACGACAGCAAGAACATGAACATGTTGATGAAGTCGAGGTAGAGGTTCAAAGCGCCCATGATGGCCGATTTACCCAACCATTCGCTATCGCCATGTGCGGCGTGTGCAACGTAGTCGTTCTTGATTTTCTGCGTGTCGTAAGCTGTGAGGCCTGCGAAGATCAGCACACCAATCGCGGAAACTGCAAAGTAAAGCGCAGGCGACTGCAACCAGATATTAACGATGCTCGCCACGATCAGGCCGATCACGCCCATGATGAGGAACGCGCCCCAGCCGGAGATGTCTTTCTTTGTGGTGTAGCCGTAAAGCGACAGGCCTGCGAAGGCGATGGATGTCACAAGGAATGTTTGTGCAACCGATACACCTGTGTAGACCGCGAAGATATAGGAGATCGACACGCCCATGACGGCGGAGAAGGCGTAGAAGAACAGCTGTGCGCCAGCGGCGGATAGTCTGTTAATCATCGCGCCAAATGCGAAAACCATGATCAGCGGTGCAAACATGACGATGTAGCGGGTGAACCCTGTGAAGAGTGTCTGCATTGCGGCAGCGTTGTTACCCACTGCCCAAGCGGCCGCGAATGTCAGAAGCAAGCCCACGGACATTGTGCCGTAAACCTTGTTCATGTGGGCGCGCAGGCCCTCGTCGATTTCAGCGGTGCGCACGGCACCGGATGTGCGGATGGTATCAAATTGAGCCATTACGGACCTCCAAATAACTATGTGGCGCCTTGAATGGCACCTTGGTGTAAATATTGGCAGGGTGCGCCGAGAAATCAAGTGATAGCGCTTTAGAAATCCGTGAATATGAGTGGAATTGTCGGAATTAATCCCGCCAATGTGCTGGCACATCCCAAATCGCGCGATTTGCTTCGGTTTCAGCCTCTTGTGCAGTGACGCCGATGTCGGCGCGTTGTGCCGCAGTGAGATTGGCCAAGGCGCGGCGTTGGTGAGCGAGGGCGATCCAAATGCGGATGTGTGGGATGAGGTTGTGGCGGCGGCGCTGTGGGATGCAGTTTGTTTGTGCGAGGGTCATGATGCAGTTTCTTTTGTGATGTGGTTCATTGTTAATATTCTGATGCTTGATGTGTGGCTCGGAAAAGCACATAAGTGAAATGAATGATTGATGGTTGAAGTATCAAGGAATGTGATGTGGCGCGAAATCTGGATATGACGGCGTTAAGATCCTTTGTGGCCGTGGCAGATAGTGGTGGCGTGACAAAGGCGGCGGGGTTTCTGAACCTGACGCAATCTGCGGTGTCGATGCAGTTGAAGCGATTGGAGGAAAGCCTCAATGTTTCGCTTTTGGATCGGTCTGCCCGCACAATTGCGCTGACACCCGCAGGTGAGCAATTGGTGTCTTATGCCCGCCGTATGCTGGTGCTTAATGACGAGGCTTACGGAAAATTAACGGCTGTGGAATATGAAGGTGAGATCACCTTAGGTGTGCCGCATGATATCATTTACCCTGTCATCCCGGGGGTGCTGCAACGCTTTGCCGCTGCTTACCCACGTGTGAAGGTGCATTTGGTGTCGTCGTTTACCAACGGGCTGTTGGAAGAGTTTTCGCGCGGCCAGATTGATTTGATCCTGACGACCGAGGATGGGGTTCAAAAGGGCGGGGAAACCATGGCGAGTATCCCGCTTTTGTGGGTGGGTGCGCCCAATGGGCAGGCGTGGAAACGTAGGCCTCTGCGCTTGGCCCATGAGCACCGCTGCGCATTTCGGAAATTTGCGCAGCGCCGCTTGGATGAGGCGGGGATTGCGTGGGAAATGGCCGTGGAGACCGATAATTCGCGCGCCGTTGAGGCCACAGTCAGCGCCGATTTGGCGGTGCATACGATGTTGGAGGGGACAGAGCCGCGTTATGTGGCGCCGATTGATCACGGCGGGACGTTGCCAAGCCTGCTTGCGATGAACGTAAACCTTTATATGTCGGATCAATCGGTTGGCCCGATCCTGCCTGATCTGGCCGAGATGATCCGCAGTGCGTATCGCAAGGCACCTGTGGCTGTTGTGGCGCAAGGATGACAATATGGACGGAGAGTGCAGCGTTTATCTTGGTTTGCTGCTAGCTTCTTATTCTGCCCAACCCGTCCTGTTTTGAAACACCTTTCCTCGGAATTTCACCGTATTTACGCAACGAATCCGGTGCTTTGTCGTCTTCGATTTCTCCGGTAAATCCAGCTGTCGGCGTGTTGGAGATAAGCGTTGCAAGCAATAACACGCCATTCTCATTGGACGCGGCATCGGCATAGATATCGGTCGGAGATACTCCTGTGACGACGCCAAGTCCGCATGCCAAAAAAAACCTAGCATCCGCACACTAGCGACCAAGGCAGAACGACACACTAGACCTCACAGGTGACCACAACCTTGCCCGTCGATTTCCGCGTGGCTAGCAAGTCGAGCGCTTCGGCGGCTTGGTCAAGCGGCAGGGTGTGGCTGATGTGCGGGTGCAATTTGCCGTCTGCGTGCATCTCCATCAATGCGCGGATGCTGCTCATCACCAGATCAGGGCGGAATTTGAGGTAGCCCCCCCAGTAGAAGCCCAGCACGTCGATGTTTTTGACAAGGATGATATTGGCGGGGATGGGGGGCACGTCGCCGCTGGCAAAACCGATCACGATGATGCGCCCTTTGCGGTTGGTGGCGCGCATTGCGGCCGTGAAGCCCGCACCACCCACGGGATCATAGACGACGTCGGCACCACCAAGCGCTTTGACGGCTTCGGTGATGTCGGTGGTGTCGCTGTCGATGAGATGGTCGGCACCTGCAGCCGCTGCGATGGCGAGTTTCTCGGGGCCGCGTGCGACGGCGATTACGGTGGCGCCCATGGCCTTGCCAATCTCAACGGCGGTCAGGCCGACGCCGCCCGCAGCGCCAAGAACCAGCAGGGTTTCACCTGCCTGCAAGCGGGCGCGGTCACTTAGCGCGAGATGGGATGTGCCATAGGCCACAAAGAAGCCCGCGGCGACTTCAGAGGACATGGTGTCGGGCACGACGACGCAATTGGCAGCAGGAAAAACCCCATATTCGGCCAAGCCGCCATCACCGCCAAAAACGGCGACTCGCTCGCCTTTAACGGGTGAATTTACGTCAACGTTAGCGTTAACAACGGTCCCGCAGACCTCCATACCAAGGGTAAAGGGCGGTTCGGGCGTATCTTGGTAAGTGCCTTTAGCCATGAGAAGGTCAGCGAAGTTAAGACCACACGCATCAATCTTTAAAAGCACTTCACCTTGCTTTGGGGTGGGCATCGGGACATCGATAAGCGTTGGTTTACTGTCAAAAACAGTAACTTGGTAGGCGCGCATGGTGATTCTTTCCGTTGTGATTTGGGGGAGGTTAACCATAAATCCCCAAGTTCCTAGAGGCGGTTCTAGACAAACGTCACGATTAAATCGTGGCCATAAGTAACTTTTTAAGGCTTTCACCTGTCTTTAAGGGCAGGTCTGCAGCTGCAACCGTTGCGTGTTCTGCATTGGAAGTGGCAAACACTTTGGAATGGTCGGGATTGATCGCTTTTTTGACGCGTGTTGTCGAAATCTGCGGGTGGCCGATTAGAGTGCATATTAAAGGTAAGGAAGCCGAATGAAACATCTAGTAGACGTCCATGTAGGCAAGCGTATCCGTCAACGCCGGTGGATGAACGGCACGACACAGCAACAGCTTGCAGAGGCTGTAGGTATCAAGTTTCAGCAAATTCAAAAGTATGAAACGGGCATGAACCGCGTCAGTGCTTCCCGTCTTTGGGACATTGCACATGTTCTGAACGTGCCGGTCTCGTTTTTCTTTGAAGGGCTCGATACCGCCGAAGCTGGTGAAACTTTGGAAGGCAACGTTCCTGCAGATGTTTTGACGGATAAAGAAGCTCTTGATTTGCTGCGCTCCTACTATGCGATCCCAGAAAACCAGCGTCGTCGCTTGTTTGATCTGGCGCGCGTGTTAAGTGAAGCGGCCTAACACCTTGACGTTGTAGCGCGCCCCGCGCTACCGGTTAAGAAACCAATAAGAGCGGGGCAATCCTATGTCTGTAGATGCTGCAACCAAAACCGATTTGATAAGAGTTGCGCATCTGCTTGCCGATGCGGCCCGTGTTGAAACGCTCCGCCTGTTTCGTGTTCCCGGCCTTGTCGCAGATGACAAGGCTGGTGTGGACGCCCTATTTGACCCCGTGACCGAGGCTGATCGTGCTGCCGAGAAGGCAATGCGCGATATTCTAGCTGTCGAGCGCCCCGACGATGGCGTGTTGGGCGAGGAATTCGGCACGAAGGCTGGCACCTCTGGCCTCACATGGGTTTTGGACCCGATTGACGGCACCCGAGGCTATATCAGCGGCACACCGACCTGGGGCGTTTTGATTGCCGTCTCTTACGCAACAGGCCCGATTTTCGGCATTATAGACCAGCCGTATATCGGCGAGCGCTTTGTCGGCGGATTTGGTGTAGCCGAGGTGACAGGCCCAATGGGGGTGTCACCATTGGCCACGCGCAAACGCACGAATTTTGCGGCGGCGACACTGCTTTCGACGTTCCCTGAGGTTGGCAGCCTGCTTGAGCGCCGCGCGTTCGAGGCTGTTTCCAATGCGGTGAAATTGACCCGTTATGGAATGGATTGTTACGGCTATGCGCTGCTTGCGGCGGGCCAAGTGGATCTGGTGATTGAGGCGAGTTTGCAGCCTTATGACGTTCATGCACCGATTGCCGTGATTAGGGCTGCGGGTGGGGTTGTGTCTAACTGGCAAGGTGGCGCGGCGCATCACGGTGGCCGCGTGATCGCAGCGGCCAATGCTGATATTCATGCCGTCGCTTTGGCTGTGTTGCAGGAAATCATTGATGGCTGATACGATTCTGCGCGGGGCTGACGTTGTCTTGACGATGGACGACGCGCGCTCTCGTTTGACGGGCATTGATGTGCATATTGCGGGCGGTGTTATCGCGGCGATTGGACCCGATTTGCATGTCGCGGGCGCCGATGTCGTGAATGTGGCTGGCTGTGTTGTCACTCCCGGTTTGGTCAATACGCATCATCACCTCTACCAAACATTGACCCGCGCCGTGCCAGGGGGGCAAGATGCTTTGCTGTTTGGCTGGCTGCAGACGCTTTATCCGATATGGTCGCGGTTTGGACCGGAAGAGATGTTTATCTCGGCGCAAGTCGGGCTGGCGGAGCTGGCGTTGTCGGGCTGCACGATGACGTCCGATCACTTGTATCTTTATCCGAATGGATCGCGCCTTGATGATACCGTTGCGGCGGCGGCGGACGTTGGCCTGCGGTTCCATCCGACACGGGGCGCGATGAGCATTGGCGAGAGCGACGGCGGTTTGCCGCCTGACGCTTTGGTCGAGAATGAAGCTGCGATTTTGGAAGACTGCATTCGCGTGATTGATGCGTTCCACGATGCCCGTGAGGGCGCGATGGTGCGTGTGGGCGTGGCTCCCTGTTCGCCGTTCTCGGTCAGCCGTGATTTGATGCGTGATGCCGCACTTCTGGCGCGTGACAAGGGCGTAATGTTGCATACGCATTTGGCGGAGAATGACGAGGACATTGCTTATTCGCTTGAGAAATTCGGGTGCCGTCCGGGGCAATATGCCGAGGATTTGGGCTGGACGGGTGATGATGTTTGGCATGCACATTGCGTGAAGTTAGACAGCCAAGAGATTGATCTTTTTGCGAAATCTGGCACGGGTGTCGCGCATTGCCCTTGCTCGAACTGCCGCCTTGGATCGGGGATAGCGCCCGTGCGCCAGATGCGCGATGCGGGTGTTAAGGTCGGGCTCGGAGTCGACGGATCGGCCAGCAATGACATTGGCAACCTGATGGGCGAGGCGCGTCAGACGATGTTGTTGCAGCGGGTGCAAAGCGGCGCGGATGCGATGTCTGCGGATGAGGCGCTTTGGATCGCGACGCGCGGCGGCGCGCAGGTTTTGGGCCGGATCGATTGCGGTCAGATCGCTGTTGGCAAGCGCGCAGATATCGCGATTTGGGACACGTCTGGCATTGAAAGCGCGGGAAGTTGGGATCCAGCGGCCTTGGTGCTTGCGGGGCCGTCCAAGGTGCGCGATCTTTTCGTTGAGGGGCGTCGTATCGTTGCAAGTGGCCAGATGGTCACGATTGATACGGGCGCTGTGATTGCGCGGCAAAATGCGCTGGCAAAACGGTTATGGGAGCGGATGTAAGTGCGATTTTTCGTGTTGTTGGTGGCGCTGGGCGCCTGTGTGCCGATAATTATTCCTGTGCCCGTGATGGCGCCTGCTGGCGAGGTTCGGGTTTTGGCATCCGAGCAAGCGTCCGATCAGGGGTTTGAGGCGCTGTTGAACGGGCATCGCACGGCGATGGGCCGGACGCCTTTGACACAGAATTCGCAGCTGACCCAAGCGGCGATGGCCCATGCGGCGGATATGAATACGCGCGGATACTTTGGTCACCGCACGCCAGAGGGTGTGGATTCAAGTGCGCGGGCGCAGGCGGTTGGTTTGCCGCGTTGCGGGTTAGGCGAGAATATCGCTTATGGGCAGAAATCCTCGACAGAGGTCTTTAAGGGGTGGCTTGCCTCAGGCCCGCATCGCCGCAATATCGAGAATAAGAACATGGCGAGTTATGGTTTGGGGCGGGCTGGCGATAAGTGGGTCTTGATGCTGTATTCGCCCTGCTAGACGACCCTTTTGCCCGCAATCCAAACATCGGCAATCGCCCGATCATCGCCCATCATGATGGTGGGGAAGAGCGCGTCCCAGATATCTGTGGCGCGGGCGTGGCGCTGTGCGATTGCAGGGGTTGAGGCGAGGTCGATCACGGTGATGTCGGCCATGGCTCCCGTGCCAAGGTGGCCGATCTGTCCTGACATATGAAGCGCTTGGGCGGACCCTTCGGTGGCGAGCCACATGAGTTGCGAGGGGTGCAGGGCTGTGCCGCACAACTGTCCTATTTCATAGGCAGCGGCCATTGTGCGGAGCATCGAAAAGGACGAGCCGCCGCCTGTATCGGTGGCCAGCCCCGTGCGGATGTGCCGTGCCGCGAGGCCGAATGTGTCGAACAAGCCGGATCCGATGAAGGTGTTTGAGGTGGGGCAGTGCACGACAGCGGCGCCGATTTCGGCGAGCCTGTCGATTTCGCGGGGTTCCAAGTGTATCGCATGGCCGTAGAGCCCGCGTGCGCCCAGTAGCCCGTGTGTCTCGTAGGTATCGAGGTAGTCGCGGGCGGTGGGGAAGAGATCGCGCACCCAAGCGATTTCGGGATGTTGTTCGGAGAGGTGCGTTTGCATCAGGCAATCGGGGTGCTCGGCCCAAAGTGCGCCGAGGGCGCTGAGTTGCTCTGGCGTGGATGTGGGCGAGAAGCGGGGCGTGATGGCGTAGGTGGCGCGGCCTTTTCCGTGCCATTTCTCCAAAAGAGCCTTGCTGTCGTCATAAGCGGTTTGAGCGGTATCGAGGAGTGTGTCGGGCGCGTTGCGGTCCATGCACGTTTTGCCACCGATGACGGCCATATTGCGGGCGGCCGCTGCTTCGAAATAGGCGTCAACGCTGGTGGGGTGGATTGTGCAAAAGCTGGTGAGCGTCGTGGTGCCATACGTGAGTGCGAGGTCCATTGTGCGGCCTGCGATGTCGTCGGCATAGGCCTTGTCGCCAAAGCGGGATTCTTCGGGGAAGGTGTAGGTGTTAAGCCAGTCGATAAGCTGTTTACCCCAACTCGCGATCATCGCGGTTTGCGGGTAGTGCATGTGCGCATCGACAAAGCCTGCGGTGATCAGGTGTTGGCCGTAATCAGTGACGGTTGCGTCAGGGTTCGCTGCGCGTAGACCAGCCCCGTTGCCAGTCGCGATAATCCGCCCATCCGCAATCAGAACACCGCCCGCGCTATCGATAGAACACGCGTTTTGCCAGTCGTCATGTAGCGGATTGGCGTGGAATTGCAGGGTTTGGCCGAGGAGGAGATGTTTTGTCATAACTCTTGCTTAGACTGCCATAAGGGGCGGTGTAAATTGTCAAAAACAGATGGGGCGTCCTTGTGTCGCGACTGCAAGCCGCTATGTTGCGCAGAGCGAACAGGAGAATGCCATGTCAGATGAAGTCGAAGAGATTGACGACGAGGCATTCGGGATTACCGACAGGCTATTGGCCGATGTTATGGATGCCGTGGAAGCGCGCGATGCTGCGGTTATCGAAGCGCTTCTTGATCCGCTCCACCCCGCCGATATTGCTCACCTGATTGAACAGATTAGTGTCAAAGACCGGCGTGAACTTCTGGATGTTTGGAAGGGCGGGATGGATGGTGACATTCTTTCCGAGCTTGATGAAGGCCTGCGCGACGAGGTGATCGCGAGCCTTGATGCGGCGCAATTTGCCGAGGCTGTGCGCGACCTTGAGACCGACGATGTTGTTGATCTTGTTGAGTATTTGGACGATGTGCAGCAAGAGGCAGCGCTAGGTGCTTTGGATGCCGGAGACCGTGTGGCTGTTGAGCAGGCGCTGTCCTACCCTGAGGAATCTGCCGGCCGACACATGCAATCCGAGCTTGTCCGTGCGCCAGAGCATTGGACTGTCGGCGATGCGATTGATTATTTGCGGTCCGATGTCGAGCTGCCTGACCAGTTCTATCACATCATTTTGGTCGATCCGCGGATGAAGGCTACGGGCTATGTCACCCTTGGGCGGCTTTTGTCGTCGCGCCGCAGTGTGCCGCTTGTCGAGATTGCAGAGGATAGTTTCCGCACATTCCACGTCGAGCAGGATGTGGAAGAGGTCGCGCAAGCGATTAACCACTATCATATGATTACGGCGCCTGTTGTTGATGACGACGATAGGATCGTGGGTGTCATTACGATTGATGACGCGATGGCGTTTCTGGAAGAAGAGGCCGAAGAGGACATTTTGCGCCTTGCGGGTGTGGGCGAAGGTTCGCTGTCTGACCGCGTGCTGGAGACGACCAAGCAGCGGTTTCCGTGGCTCGCAGTAAACTTATTGACGGCGATTTTTGCGTCGATGGTGATTTCGCTGTTTGAGGGGACGATCCAGAGTCTGGTCGCTTTGGCCGTGCTGATGCCGATCGTCGCCTCGATGGGCGGGAACGCGGGCACGCAGTCGTTGACCGTAGCTGTCCGTGCGATTGCGACCCGCGATTTGACGCCTGCGAACGTATGGCGGGTTATCCGACGCGAAGCGCTTGTCGGGTTCCTGAATGGGCTGGTTTTTGCCATTGTGATGGCGCTTGTTGGTATTTTCTGGTTCGGCTCACCGATGCTGGGCGCCGTGATTGGCGTGGCGATGGTGATCAATATGGTGGTCGCGGGTCTGGCTGGGACTATGGTACCTGTTATGCTGGAGCGCGTGGGCGTTGACCCCGCGCTGGCGTCGGGTGCATTTGTGACGACCGTAACAGACGTTGTTGGTTTCTTTGCATTTTTGGGATTGGCGGCACTATGGCTACTTTAATTGAACGCAAAGCAGAAGCCCGCGCGGACGCCTTTGCCCGTCGCAAGACTGCCCATGAGATGGGGCAGGGGACGGCGGCGTTTTTATCCTCTGTTCTGGCTGGTTATCGTGGGGTTCCGACAGCGGGCTACATGGCGATGCGGACCGAAATTGATCCGACGCCCGCGATGGAAGAGGCGGCAGCGCATGGCGTTGTCGGCGTTCCAGTGATTATCGGCGCGGGGCAGCCATTGAAGTTTCGGACATGGGAGCCTGATTGCGTGATGGTCAAAGGTGACTTTGGCGCGTTGATCCCAGAAGCGGGCGATTGGATAGAGCCGGAAATTTTAATCGTGCCCTTGGTGGCATTCGATCGCAAAGGTGGGCGTCTGGGTTATGGCGGTGGTTTTTATGACCGCACCCTTGAGATGCTGCGGGCCAAGCGGGCGACGTTAGCAATTGGCTTTGCCTATGCGGGGCAAGAGGCGGACGATTTGCCACTGGAAGCGACGGATCAGCCGCTTGATATGATCGTGACCGAGAACGGCGTGTTGACGCTTTGAAGTTTTGTCTAGAAGAAACGTGCGCCAAGCCGTAACAGGGTCTTTATGAAAATACTTTTCCTTGGTGATGTGATGGGCCGCGCTGGGCGGCAGGCTGTGGTGGATCATCTGCCGCGTCTGCGCAAAGAGTGGCGTTTGGATTTTGTCGTGGTGAACGGCGAGAATGCGACGGGTGGCATGGGGCTCTCGGCCCCCCATGCGCGGATTTTGCTCGATGCGGGTGCGGATGTGCTTACGCTTGGCGATCATGCGTTTGATCAGAAAGATATGATGCAATTTGCGGCCTCGGAGCCGCGCATCATTCGCCCGCTGAATTTCTCGAAAGCTGCACCCGGTGTTGGTGCGCGCGTGTATAATGCCACGAATGGGCGCAAGGTTTTGGTCGCTCAGGCGCTGGGCCAAGTGTTTATGAAGCGCCCCTTTGATGATCCTTTCTCGGCCTTAGATGCGGTCATGCGCCAATACCCGATGGGCGGGGCGGTGCAGGCGAGCCTGATCGATATTCACTGCGAGGCGACGTCTGAAAAGATGGCTGTTGGACATTTCTGCGATGGCCGCGCGAGCATTGTTGTGGGAACCCATACCCATGTGCCGACCGCTGACGCGATGATCCTGCCCAGTGGCACGGCCTATCAATCTGACGCGGGCATGTGTGGCGATTATAATTCGGTGATTGGCATGGATAAGGTCGAACCATTGCGCCGCTTTATCACGGGCATGCCAAAGGAACGATTTAGCCCTGCGGCAGGGGAAGCCACGCTTTCGGGGCTATATGTCGAGACAGATGACCGCACTGGCAAGGCGACACGTGTCGAAATGGTACGCCAAGGTGGGCGATTGTTGCCTGCCGGACCAGCATAGGATTGATCCATGAGTGAGCTGTTTAACCTGACCCAGACGCAAGAGGCCATATTCGCTTTGATGGTTCTGGCTGGCATGTTCATTTTGTTTTTGCGCGAAACATTTCCCACGGAAGTGGTCGCGATGGGCGGGGCGGCTGTGCTCCTGTTCACGGGCGTTTTGAAATACGATGATGCAGTGGCTGTGCTCTCGAACGCGGCCCCTTGGACGATTGCGATGATGTTCATCGTGATGGGCGCGTTGGTGCGCACAGGCGCGTTGAACTATGTCACGCAGTTGGCAGAAAAAGCGGCAAAGCGAAACCCAAAGCAGGCGATCGGCGGCTCAATGGCGTTTGTCATTGCCTCCTCCGCCTTTGTGAATAACACCCCTGTTGTCGTTGTCATGCTGCCCGTGTTTGTGCAGATGGCACGGACGCTGAAGATTGCCGCGTCGAAACTGCTGATCCCGCTGTCTTATGCCTCGATTGTGGGCGGCACGTTGACGCTGATTGGCACCTCGACGAACCTTGTGGTGGACGGTGTGGCCCGCCATGCGGGGATGGAGCCGTTCACGATTTTTGAGGTCACGCCGATTGGGATTATCATCGCGCTTTGGTCGATGCTGTATCTTTTTATCTTTGGGAACAGGTTGTTGCCTGACCGTGATAGCCTCGCAATGATGCTGTCGGATCGCACAAAGATGAAATTTTTCACCGAAGCGGTGATCCCGCCTGATAGCAACTTGATTGGCCGTGAAGTTCTGTCGGTTCAACTGTTTAAACGCGATGGCGTGCGTCTGATCGACGTGATCCGTGGGGACCAATCTTTGCGCCGTAACCTCGAATCTGTTGTGCTACAAACAGGGGACCGTGTGGTTTTGCGCTCTGCGATTACGGAATTATTATCGCTGCAAGCCACAAAAGATTTGCGCCGCGTGGATCAGGTTTCTGCTGTTGAAACGAATACGGTTGAAGTCCTGATTTCGCCCGATTGTAAGATGGTTGGCCGCACGCTTGGCTCTATGCGGCTGCGTCGTCGCTATGGCGTATATACGCTGGCCGCGCACCGCAGGGATAAGAATATTGGTCGTCAACTTGATGATTTGATTGTGAAAGTCGGGGACACGCTGCTGCTGGAGGGTGCGCCCGAGGATATTCAACGCCTCGCAGTTGATATGAATATGACCGATGTGACGAAGCCCACGGCGCGTGCCTATCGTCGCACCCATGCACCGATTGCGATTGGGGCGATGCTGGCGGTTGTTGTGCTTGCGGCAATGAACGCGGCCCCGATTTTGGCACTGGCGTTTATGGCTGTGGCGATTGTTTTGCTGACGGGTTGTATTGATGCGGAAGAGGCGATGGAGGCGATTGACGGCTCCTTGCTCGCGCTCATTTTCGCGATGCTGGCGGTGGGGGCGGCGCTTGAATCCTCTGGTGCTGTCGAGATTATCGCGGGCACGCTGTCGCCTTATATGCAGGTGATGCCGCCATATCTGGTTGTGTTTGTCGTCTATGTCTTGTCGATGGTTTTGACCGAACTGGTGTCCAACAATGCGGTTGCCGTGGTCATGACGCCGATTGCGATTGGCCTTGCCAGCGCGCTGGGTGTTGATGCGCGTCCCTTGGTTATTGCGGTGATGATGGCTGCCTCGGCGAGTTTTTCGACCCCGATTGGCTACCAGACAAACACGCTTGTTTACGGCCCAGGCGGCTATAAGTTCACCGACTTTTTGCGCGTTGGTGTGCCGCTGAACCTGTCGCTCGCTGTGGTTTGCTCGATCGCGATCCCGATGATTTGGCCGCTTTGACATAACCCCTAAACTTGTCGTAAGAGACGCCAAACGATTATTCATAGGATTCCGATATGGCTGGCCACTCAAAATGGGCGAATATTCAGCACCGCAAGGGGCGTCAGGATAAACTGCGCTCGAAGCTGTTCTCCAAACTGGCAAAAGAAATCACAGTGGCCGCCAAAATGGGCGACCCTGATCCCGATAAGAATCCGCGTTTGCGTCTTGCAGTGAAAGAGGCGAAATCCGTTTCTTGTCCGAAGGACGTGATTGACCGCGCGATCAAGAAATCCATTGGTGGCGATGCCGAAAACTATGATGAAATCCGTTACGAGGGTTACGGCCCCAACGGCGTGGCAGTTATTGTTGAGGCAATGACCGACAACAAGAATCGCACGGCCTCTACTGTACGCTCCACGTTTTCCAAGAACGGCGGCAACTTGGGTGAGACCGGCTCTGTCGGGTTCATGTTCGACCGCGTGGGCGAGATTGTCTATCCCGCCTCCGTGGGCGACGCTGACACCGTGATGATGGCCGCGATCGAAGCGGGTGCGGAGGACGTGCAGTCTGATGAGGACAACCACGTCATCTATTGCGCGGACAGCGACCTGAACGAAGTTGCGACGGCATTGGAAAAAGAGCTGGGTGAATCCGAGACGACTAAGCTGATCTGGAAGCCAAACCTGACGACCGAGTTGGACCTTGAGGGCCTGACCAAGCTGATGAAGCTGTTGGATACGCTGGAAGATGACGACGACGTCCAGCGCGTGACGACGAATTTCACGGCACCTGACGACGTCATGGAGGCCTTCGGCGACGCGTAAGTCTGGCGAGATATGAACGAGAGGGCGTGCCACTGGTGCGCCCTTTTGCATTTGCGGCCTTGTTTCTTTTACCAAGGTCTGCAACCGATTGTGTATGAAAGAAAAAGCAGTAGATCGCCCCGTTATCGGGGTTTTGTGGATGGTCCTGACGGGCCTGATGTTCGTTTGCGTGAACGTTATTGTGAAGTATGTGGGTAGCGAATTGCCCGCCGCCGAGGGCGCATTTCTGCGTTATGTTTTGGGGCTGGTGTTCCTGATCCCGATGATCAAGCCGATCTTGGCCGCGCACTTGACCCGTCGTCAGATCAAGCTCTTTGCCGCACGGGGCATCGTGCATACGGGGGCTGTGATCCTGTGGTTTTACGCGATGGCCCGCATCCCCTTGGCTGAGGTCACGGCGATGAACTACCTCTCGCCGATCTATATTGCGATTGGCGCGGCGCTGTTCTTGGGCGAGCGCCTGCCGCCGCGCCGTTTGGCAGCGGTGGTCATGGGGCTAATCGGTGCATTGATTATCTTGCGCCCTGGTGCGCGTGACCTTGATCCGGGACATATCGCGATGCTGTTCACGGCTTTGGGGTTCGCTGCGAGCTATCTGCTAGCCAAGCAAATGTCTGGTGAGGTTCCTGCGTTTGTGGTCGTAGGGATGTTGTCGATTACGGTGGCGATTGGCCTTGCGCCCTTTGCCTTTGCCGTGTGGGTCACGCCGAGTTGGGCGCAAGCGGGGTGGATGTTTTTGGTCGCCTGCTTTGCCACAGCGGGGCATTTGACGATGACCAAGGCCTTTGCCGCAGCGCCTATGACCGTCACCCAACCCGTGACGTTTTTGCAGCTCGTTTGGGCAGTGCTTTTGGGTGCCGTGCTATTTGATGAGGCGATTGACGGCTGGGTTATGCTGGGCGGAGCGGTGATCATGGCCTCGGTCAGTTTCATCACGTGGCGCGAGGCGTTGGCGCGGCGCAAAATTACGCCCGTGGTCCACGCGACAAAGGTCTAGTGGCTTTGATTGACTGGTCAGTCAATAAAGAATAGCCTTAGTCCGACGAGGGGATTCTGAGATGCCAAAAGTGGGAATGGAGCCGATCCGCCGTGATGCGCTCGTGCGTGCCACGATTGCCGAGATCGGCGAAGCAGGCTCGCTGGATGTAACGGTGAGCCGGATTGCGAAGCGTGCGGGCATGTCGTCGGCGCTCGCGCATCACTACTTTGGCGGCAAAGACCAGATTTTCGAGGCCGCAATGCGTCAGATTTTGCGGGATTATAGCGCCGAAGTCCGTCTGGCTTTGGCGGGCGCCCGTAACCCTGCAGATCGGGCACGGGCGATTATCCGCGCCAATTTCGCCCAGTCCTGTTTTGATCCTGCCGCCGTTTCCGCATGGATGACTTTTTACGCGCAGGCCCAGACGAACCCTGCCGCATTGCGATTGTTGCATGCGTACCAGCGGCGGCTCCGCTCTAATCTCACCCATGCCCTACGCCCGATCTGTGACGCGCCAGAGACCGTCGCCGACACACTCGCGGCCCTGATTGACGGGCTTTATATCCGCGCAGCCCTGACTGCGCCTGACGCAAACCCCGAAGGGACCGCGCTTGCGGCTCTTTCCACACTGACCAAAGGTGCCGCATGACCAAGCCGAATATCCTGATTATCATGGTTGACCAGTTGAACGGGACGTTTTTCCCCGATGGCCCCGCCGATTGGCTGCATGCTCCGAACCTGAAGAAGTTGGCGGCCCGGTCTACGCGTTTTGCCAATGCATACACAGCTTCGCCGCTTTGCGCCCCAGCACGGGCGTCATTTATGTCGGGTCAATTGCCCAGCCGGACAGGCGTCTACGACAACGCTGCCGAGTTCACGTCCTCGATCCCGACCTACGCACACCATCTGCGCCGTGCGGGCTATCAGACGTGCCTGTCGGGCAAAATGCACTTTGTCGGCCCCGACCAGATGCACGGGTTTGAAGAGCGTTTGACGACGGATATTTATCCTGCCGATTTCGGCTGGACGCCAGATTACCGTAAACCCGGCGAGCGCATTGAGTGGTGGTATCACAACATGGGCTCAGTCACGGGCGCAGGTGTGGCCGAAATTACAAACCAGATGGAGTACGACGACGAGGTCGCCCATCACGCGAAGATGAAGCTTTATGACTTGTCCCGTGGTGGCGATGCGCGCCCTTGGTGCCTGACCGTCAGCTTTACGCATCCGCATGACCCCTATGTTGCGCGCAAGAAGCATTGGGATATGTATAACGATTGCGCGCACCTCATGCCCGAAATCGCGCCGATCCCTTATGAGGAGCAGGACGCGCATTCAAAGCGCATTCTCGATGCCAATGATCGTGATAACTTCACAATTACCGATGAAAATGTGAAACGCGCCCGCCAAGCCTATTTCGCCAATATCAGCTATATCGACGATAAAGTCGGCGAGCTTTTGCAGACCCTTGAGGACACCCGACAGGAGGCGACGATCCTCTTTGTTTCCGACCATGGTGACATGCTGGGCGAGCGTGGCTTGTGGTTTAAGATGTCATTCTATGAGGGCGCATCGCGGGTGCCGTTGATGATCTGTGCGCCACAGATGGAAGCAGGGTTGAACACTACGCCTGTCAGCAGCATCGATATTTTGCCAACGCTTTGTGATCTGGCGGGCGTCGATATGTCCGAGGTCATGCCATGGACCGACGGGCAATCCATCGTGCCTTTGGGGCAGGGGGGGACGCGCTCTGAACCCGTCGCGATGGAATACGCCGCCGAGGCCTCCTACGCGCCGCTGGTCTCGCTGCGCTATGGCAAGTGGAAGTTTAACCGTTGTGCGCTGGACCCAGATCAATTGTTCGACCTTGAGGCTGATCCGCATGAGCTGATCAACCTCGCTGACGTTCCAGCCCATAAAGGCACCGCCGACCAACTTCGCGCCAAGTCAGAGGCCCGCTGGGATCTCGACACATATGACGCCGCCGTGCGCCATTCACAGGCAGGACGCTGGGTCGTTTATGAAGCGCTGCGCAACGGCTCCTACTATCCGTGGGACTACCAGCCGCTGCAAAAAGCATCCGAGCGCTACATGCGCAACCACATGGACCTGAACATTCTCGAAGAAAGCAAACGTTTCCCACGGGGTGAATAAGCTTTCTATGTCCCAATCAAACTCCCGCCGGAGGCATCATGACCTATAATACACAGCCCATCGCCAGCCATTTTATCGATGGCAAATACGTCGAAGACAAAGCGGGCGAGCCGATCCCTGTGATCTATCCCGCGACGGGCGAGGTAATCGCGACCGTTTATTCCGCGACACCCGCGATCATTGAACAGGCGTTAGACGCAGCCAAGCGGGCTGGCGTGATCTGGTCTAAAATGACGGGCACAGAGCGGGGACGGGTGCTGCGCCGTGCCGCTGATATTATGCGCGAGCGGAACCATGATCTGTCGGTTCTGGAAACCTTTGATACGGGTAAGCCCTATCAGGAAACTTCCGTCGCGGACGCCACATCAGGTGCGGACGCGCTGGAGTATTTCGGAGGTTTGGCGGCAGGTGTTACAGGCGAACACATCCAGCTTGGCGATGATTTTGTCTACACCCGCCGCGAGCCTTTGGGCGTTTGCGTCGGGATTGGCGCGTGGAACTACCCGACACAAATCGCCAGCTGGAAAGGCGCGCCGGCGCTGGCTTGCGGCAACACGATGGTCTTCAAGCCATCTGAAACGACGCCACTCTGCGCCCTCAAAGTCGCAGAAATTCTACACGAGGCAGGCGCACCCGCAGGCGTCTATAACGTCATCCAAGGTTATGGTACTGTCGGTGCCGCACTGATCACGGATAACCGCGTCGCCAAAGTGTCGCTCACGGGTTCCGTGCCAACAGGCCGCAAGGTATACGCCGCAGCCGCCGAGGGCATCCGTCACGTGACGATGGAGCTCGGCGGCAAATCCCCGCTGGTTATTTTTGACGATGCGGATTTGGAGAACGCGGTTTCTGGGGCGATTTTGGGCAACTTCTATTCCTCTGGGCAGGTTTGCTCGAACGGCACACGTGTGTTCGTGCAAAAGGGCATCAAAGAGGCGTTCTTGGCCCGTATTGCAGAGCGTTTGAAAGGCGTCGTGATGGGCGATCCACAAGATCCGAACGTCAACTTCGGCCCCATGGTATCAGAACGCCAGCGTGACATCGTCGAGGGCTTCATCACCAAAGGCAAAACTGAGGGTGCACGTCTGATTGCGGGCGGCAACCGCGTGGACGGGCCGGGGTTTTTTCTCGAACCAACTGTCTTTGCCGATGTCACCGATGATATGTCCATTGCCCGCGAAGAGATTTTCGGGCCTGTCCTGTCTGTTCTTGATTTTGAGACCGAAGAAGAGGTGATCGCCCGTGCCAATGACACTGAATTCGGCCTTGCTGCGGGTGTTTTCACGTCCGATCTAACCCGCGCGCACCGCGTTGTGGCGGGTTTTGATGCGGGCACGTGCTACATCAATACTTATAATCTCGCGCCTGTTGAGGCGCCGTTTGGTGGCTCTAAACTGTCAGGTGTTGGACGCGAGAACTCCAAGGCTGCGATCGAACATTACACGCAAATCAAAGGCGTTTATGTCGCAATGGGCGATGTCGAGGCACCGTTTTGAACGCTGACTATGTGATCATCGGAGCAGGCTCCGCAGGCTGTGCCATCGCTTACCGTTTGGCAGAGGCAGGTAAGCAAGTCCTCGTCATTGAGCATGGTGGGTCCGATGCAGGGCCGTTTATCCAAATGCCGGCGGCCTTGTCCTATCCAATGAACATGAAAATGTACGATTGGGGGCTGAAATCCGAACCTGAACCGTATTTGGGTGGGCGTGAAATGGTGACGCCGCGCGGCAAGGTAATTGGTGGATCGTCGTCGATCAACGGGATGATCTATGTGCGCGGTCATGCGCGTGATTTCGACCATTGGGCAGAGAGCGGCGCGCGCGGCTGGGCCTATGCTGATGTGCTGCCCTACTTCAAACGTATGGAAAACTGGCATTCTGGCGGTCATGGGGGCGATAACGCGTGGCGAGGTGATAGTGGTCCGCTTCATATTACGCGTGGGCCGCGGAAAAATCCATTGACCCAAGCCTTTGTGAAAGCGGGCGAAGAGGCGGGCTATCCTGTCACGGGCGACTATAACGGGCAGCAGCAAGAGGGTTTTGGCCCCTTTGATGCGACGATCTGGAAAGGGCGGCGTTGGTCTGCTGCGAACGCCTATTTGCGACCCGCGCTGAAGCGGCCGAATTGTGAGTTGATCCGTGCTTTTGCGCGGAAGGTTGTGATTGAGGATGGGCGGGCCATTGGCGTTGAGGTTGAACGCAAGGGCAAGATTGAAATCATCGGCGCGAATGTCGAAGTCATCATTGCCGCGTCATCGTTGAACTCCCCAAAGCTGTTGATGTTGTCAGGCATTGGGCCAGCGAAACATCTGGCTGAGCATGGTATAGAGGTCGTGGCTGACCGCGCTGGTGTGGGGCAAAACCTGCAAGATCATCTCGAGCTATATATCCAGCAGGCAGCAACTAAACCTGTGTCATTGTTCAAGCATTGGAACCTTTGGGGGAAGGCCAAAATTGGCGCACAGTGGCTCTTTACCAAGACGGGCCTGGGTGCGTCGAACCAGTTTGAAAGTGCGGCTTTTGTACGCTCGAAAGCAGGTGTGGAATACCCGGATATTCAATACCATTTTCTGCCAATAGCTGTGCGTTATGACGGCAAGGTTGCCGCCGAGGGCCACGGGTATCAGGCGCATGTCGGACCGATGCGGTCCGTGTCACGGGGCCAAGTGACGCTGAAGTCCTCCGACCCGAAGGACGATCCGCGCATTGAGTTTAACTATATGTCGGACCCGTCTGATTGGGAGGATTTCCGCAATTGCATCCGCCTGACGCGCGAGATTTTCGGGCAGGAGGCCTTTGCGCCCTATCGCGGTCACGAGATCCAACCGGGCGAGGATGTGCAGTCGGATGAGGCGCTCGACGCGTTTATCAAAGCGCATGTCGAGAGTGCCTATCACCCTTGCGGCACCTGCAAAATGGGCAGCGTGGATGACCCGATGGCCGTTGTGGACCATGAGACCCGTGTGATCGGTGTGGCAGGCTTACGCGTCGCGGACAGCTCGATTTTCCCAAGAATTACAAACGGTAACCTGAATGGCCCATCGATTATGGTGGGCGAGAAAGCGGCGGATCATATTCTTGGGCGACATCTGTTGGCTCCGCTAAATGACGAGCCTTGGATCAACCCGCATTGGGCAACGTCGCAGCGTTAGTCGACCTGATAGGGCAACGTGCCGCGTGCGTTGGGGTCTACCCGCAGGCGGCGTTCTATGGGCGGAACAGAGCGTTGGTGGCAGTTGCGGCGCTCGCAAATCCGGCAGGAAATCCCGATAGGCGCATAGGCGCTCGGGGCTGCGCGGTCCATGTGATCGGCGTAGACAAGGGCGTCGGCGTGTCGCACTTCGCAACCCAATCCGATGGCATAGCGGCGCATTGGTGCGTTGAATGCGCCGCCCGATTTGGACACATCGCGCGCGAGACAAAAGTAGCGCGCGCCGTCGGGTGTTTCGGCCAATTGGCGCAGGAATTGACCGGGGGTCTCGAAGGCCGCGTGCACGTTCCAAAGCGGGCACGCACCGCCATAACGAGCGAATTGTAGGGTCGTGGCAGAGTGCCGTTTGGTGATCGTGCCTGCCTGATCTACGCGGACGAAAAAGAACGGGATGCCCTTTGCCCCTGCGCGTTGCAGGGTGGAAAGGCGGTGGGCCACTTGTTCAAGTGATGCGCCAAAGCGGGTTGCGAGGATTTCAAGGTCGTGGCGGGTGTCTTGGGCGGCCTTCAAGAATGTGCTGTAGGGCATTAGGGCCGCGCCTGCGAAGTAGTTGGCGAGGCCAACTTTGGCGATGGCGCGGGCCTCGGGAGAGCCGAAGCGGGCGAGATCTAACGTCGCTTCAATCAGCGGTTCTTGCGTCAAAAGCGCCATTTGCAACAGGAGTTGGAAGGTCTGCGTGGCCTCGGGCGCGCTTGCTGAGAGGGTCAGGAATTTGGTTGTGGGGTCATAGTGGCGCAGGGCGTCAGAGGGCTTGATTTCGACACTTGCTCCGATCATTGATAGCACGCGTTTGGCTGCTGTGGCTTTGCTTTCGCCGTCGCCGCATTGATCTGCGAAACGTTCTGCGGCGCGGTCCACAGCGTCGATGTAATTGTCGCAATAGTGAAAGAAGTCGCGCACCTCTTCCCACGGGCTGGGTTGCAGTCGGGCGTCTTCGCGCCCCAAGGCTTCGTCCAAGCTGGCAAGGCGTTCGTGGGTCTGGCGGTAGGCTGCGTGGAGGTCGAGGAAGGCACGTGCGAGTGCGGGCGCATTGGCCGCGGCAAGTCGCAAATCTGCAAGTGCGGGGCTGTCGGACGTAAAGACAGGATCGGCCAGTGCCTCGCGCATATCACCGACAAGGCGCGCCTCGTCGCCGGATTGCAATTCGGTGACGTCAAAGCCGAACTCTTGGGCAAGTCCGAGCACGACGGAGGTGCTCACAGGGCGATTGTTGTTCTCCATCTGGTTGAGGTAGGGCAGGGAGACGCCGAGTTTTTGCGCGAAGGTCTTTTGGGTGAGCGAGAGCCTGCCGCGCAATTCGCGGAGCTTGGCACCTGCATAGATTTTCTGAACGGCCATGTCTCATCTTTGCAAAGTCTTGTTGTTGCGCAGATTAGCGCCTGCAAAGATTGCAAAGCAAGCGGTTAGACGGGCCGCTTTTCACGCCAGATCACAAAGAGGACAGAAAGCAACGAGGCGATGGCCGTCAGGAACATGAGCCATTGCAGTGGGACTGCGCCTGTTGCGGGGTCAAGGAGTGTCCCTGCGAATTGTGCGAGAGCAGCGCCCCCGCCGACCATCATCGCGCCGCCTAGGCCTGACGCTGTGCCTGCGAGGTGGGGGCGCACGGACAAAAGGCCTGCGGTCACGTTTGGCAAGGCGATGCCGTTGCCGAGGCCAAGGAATGTACAGCAGCCAAAGAAGATCAGTGGATGGTGGAAGCCCAAGAGCGCCAGGCCGAGGGAGAGGCCAAGACCAAATATAATCAGGATCGAGCCCGTCACGGCCATGAGGTTGATGCCGAGCTTGACGGAGTAGCGGCCTGCAAGGAAATTCCCCATTCCGTAGCCGACAGCAGGAGCGCCAAGTGCGATGCCAGACCAAAGCGGTGAGAGGCCAAAGACGGTGCTGGCCACAAACGAGGCGCCGCCGAGCAGCGCAAAGAATGCGCCAGATGCAAAGGCCGCGCAGAGAGCGTAACCCCAAAAGCGGGGGGAGGCGAAGAGCTCGGGGTAGCCTTTGAGTTGTTCGCGAAAGGACATGCCGCCCTCGGCCAAGGTCTCGCCTTGGTCAAAGTAGCAAAGCGCGAGAACGGCTGCGCCGCAGATTGAGAGGAACAAGAATATGGTGTGCCAGTCGAAAAACTGGTCAATCGCGCCGCCAATCATCGGGCCGATCATCGGCACAAGCGACATGCCCATGGTGACGTAGCCGATCATCGAGGCGGCTTGGGCTTGCGGGACCATATCGCGCACGATGGCGCGGGAGAGAACAATGCCAGTGGCGACCGCGGCTTGCATCATGCGGAATGCGAGGAAAGCAGTGATCGAGGTCGCAAAATACGCGCCGACACTGGCAATCACAAAGATTATAAGCGAGGTCAAAAGGACAGGGCGGCGGCCGAACCGGTCCGAGATCGGCCCGACAAAGATTTGCAGCACGGCAGTAGCGGCGAGGTAGCCTGATAGTGCGAATTGCATCGTTGCGTAGTCGGTCTTGAAGTAACCCGCCATGGCTTGCAGGCTGGGCAGGAAGATCGACATATTGAGCGCGGAAATCCCTGCGATCAAGATGAGCGTGGCGATGTGGGGCGGTGTGCTTCGGTCAAGGAACCGCACTAAGGGGGGAGTTGTCATGCAAGACACCTAGCGTCAGGATATGACCCTGTCCAATCGTTCTGACCGTTAGGTCAAAAATTAGCATATTTGCAGTATTGAAAATTTGCGAAGTGTCGACTTTGCAAATATCCCGTTTCCTGCTTTCCCAATGGCATTTGCCCCGTTAGGATCGCGAAAATCGCAGGGGAGTCTCACATGGACGTTTTACAAGAGCTTGAAGCACGCAGGGCCACAGCGCGCCTTGGTGGTGGCGAAGCGCGGATCGCGGCGCAGCATTCCAAGGGTAAGCTGACGGCCCGCGAACGCATTGAATTGCTGCTGGATGATGGCTCGTTTGAAGAGTTCGATATGTTTGTGGCCCATCGCTGCGTTGACTTTGGCATGGAGAAACAGCGCCCTGCGGGTGACGGTGTTGTCACGGGCTGGGGCACTATTAATGGCCGTATGGTTTATGTCTATTCCCAAGATTTCACAGTGTTTGGTGGGTCCTTGTCGGAAACGCACGCCCAGAAGATTTGCAAGATCATGGATATGGCGATGCAAAACGGCGCGCCTGTGATCGGGATTAACGATTCAGGTGGTGCGCGCATTCAGGAAGGTGTCGCGTCTCTTGCGGGGTATGCCGAAGTATTCCAGCGCAACATTATGGCCTCTGGCGTTGTCCCGCAGATTAGTCTGATCATGGGGCCTTGTGCGGGTGGTGCGGTTTATAGCCCTGCGATGACCGACTTCATCTTTATGGTTAAAGACAGCTCTTACATGTTTGTGACGGGGCCGGATGTTGTCAAAACGGTCACGAATGAGGTTGTCACGGCTGAGGAACTGGGCGGCGCATCGACCCACACCAAAAAGTCATCCGTGGCCGATGGTGCGTTTGAGAACGATGTCGAGGCTTTGGCCGAATGCCGCCGTTTGGTGGATTTCTTACCACTTAATAACCGTCAGAAGGCACCAGTACGTCCGTTTTTTGATGATGTGAACCGTATCGATCATAGTCTTGATACGATGATCCCCGACAATGCGAACACACCCTATGACATGAAAGAGCTTATTCATAAGCTCGCGGATGAGGGTGACTTCTTCGAAATACAGGAAGACTTTGCGAAGAACATCCTCACGGGGTTCATCCGTTTGGAAGGCTCGACCGTGGGTGTTGTGGCGAACCAGCCGACGGTTCTTGCAGGCTGCTTGGATATTGATAGCTCGCGTAAGGCTGCGCGTTTTGTGCGGTTCTGCGACGCGTTTGAAATTCCGATCCTGACGTTGGTTGATGTGCCGGGCTTCTTGCCGGGGACGTCTCAGGAATTTGGCGGCGTGATCAAGCACGGTGCGAAGCTGCTTTTCGCATACGGCGAAGCAACAGTTCCCAAAGTGACCCTTATTACGCGCAAAGCCTACGGCGGTGCCTATGACGTGATGGCGTCCAAGCACCTGCGCGGCGATTTCAACTACGCATGGCCAACGGCCGAGATCGCGGTGATGGGGGCCAAAGGGGCCACCGAGATTATTCACCGCGCGGATTTGGGCGATGCGGAGAAGATTGCGCAGCACACCAAAGACTACGAAAGCCGTTTCGCGAACCCGTTTGTGGCCGCTGAGCGTGGATTTATCGACGAGGTGATCCACCCGCATTCGACGCGTAAACGTGTGTGTCGCGCCTTTGCCTCCTTGCGGGGCAAGTCGTTGCAGAACCCTTGGAAGAAACACGACAACATTCCGCTTTAAGAAAACGAAGGACAGGCCCATTCGGTATTTGGCGATCATAGCGAGCCTTTTGGCAACACCGCTCATGGCACAAGAGATTGCCGTGCCGTCGGGGCGTGTGTTGACGTTGTTTGATGTGATCGTCGAGCAGGACATGAGCCGCTTCCGCTTTGTGTTGCCAGACATCGCCGAAGGGGTGGAATTCGAAGATATCGTTGACGATCTGGACTATGTTTGTGCCCAAGTGGCGCTTCCGGCCTTGACCCAAGCTGGATCGGATGTATCCCAACTTGTGATCTCGGTGTCGGCTGCTGAAGTGCCTTTTGGTGAACCCACGGAGATTGTTCAATATTTTCAGCCGTTTCACCGTGATGGTGACGCCTGTATTTGGGAAGAGTTTTAATATGGAAAAGCATCGTGGGTTTCCGGGACGATTGGCTGGCACTGACTTTCAGTATGTCATCCGTCGCGACAATAAAGATGGCGCGACTGAAATCACAAAGCGCGTGCGCCACCCTGATCGGCGGCCGCCTGATAAGCGTGCAGATGCAGGGTTTATGACGGCCCTGTACGAGCAGTTTGGCGAAGAGCCATTTGTACGTGGCAATTTGGACGCGGGGCGTCTGTCGTGGCTTTTTGGCCGCGAAGTGGTGCCCGCTGAGGATCCGTTTGATCCTGCAGACTATGAAGCGATGCTGCGGATTGACTTAAAGGTCGCGATGATCAGCTTTCCAGAGATTAAGTGGCGCTAATGGGCCATTTGTTGCGCAATATCATGACGTTCCGGCGGGAAATGGCCGATTTTGTGCAGGCAAATAGCTCTCACTTTCGCATTGATTTGCGGAGAGTCAGTATCAAAAACGAAGCGGCTGGCAATTCCCTGTGGCCGCTGGACGATTGTCTAACTTGTTACCCTTTCCTTGGCCGGTTTGCGCATGACGTGTGCTTACCGGCCGCCTTTTCCTTCGGAATGGCGAAATTCTGCTGTCATGGTTCGGAACGGCTTGCGTTCGGTCGCAATTTCGCCGATTCATGTGTTGTAACAACACCTATAAAGGGCAGAAAATCATGCTTAAAACATCCTACATCATCGCAGCAACTGCGTTGCTTTCTCTCACAGCTTGCCTCGAAAATGACGGCGAACGCGCAATCGTTGGCGCAGGCATCGGCTGCGTTGCTGGCGAAACAATCGGCAACAACAACTGTGTCGAAGGCGCCCTTGCTGGCGGCCTCGTTGGCGCATTGTCTAACGACCTCTAAATCGATCTGCCGTAAGGCAACCGAAATCATTGAAACCGCCGCCGCAGGTCAGCCCTGCGTGCGGCGGTTTTGCTTTTGAAGGACCATCCTCATGTTTAAGAAAATCCTGATCGCTAACCGTGGTGAAATTGCCTGCCGCGTCATCAAGACCGCCAAGAAAATGGGGATCAAAACGGTCGCCATTTATTCGGATGCGGATCGCAATGCGCTGCACGTGAAGATGGCCGACGAAGCGGTGCATATTGGGCCTGCTCCTGCGAACCAGTCATATATTGTGATCGACAAGGTGATGGCCGCGATCAAGCAGACGGGCGCCGAAGCGGTTCATCCGGGGTACGGGTTTTTGTCGGAAAACGCCAAGTTTGCGGAGGCGCTCGAGGCCGCTGGCGTTGCTTTCATCGGCCCGCCAAAGGGTGCGATCGAGGCGATGGGCGACAAGATCACCTCTAAAAAGCTGGCCCAAGAGGCAAATGTCTCCACGGTTCCGGGCTACATGGGCCTCATTGATGACGCTGAACATGCGGTGAAAATCGCCAATGAGGTTGGCTATCCTGTGATGATCAAGGCCTCTGCGGGTGGCGGCGGTAAGGGGATGCGCATTGCATGGAACGATGGGGAGGCGCGCGAGGGCTTCCAGTCGTCCAAGAACGAGGCTGCCAATTCTTTTGGTGATGACCGGATTTTCATTGAGAAATTCGTGACCCAGCCGCGCCATATTGAAATTCAGGTGCTTTGCGACAAGCACGGCAACGGCGTTTACCTGCACGAGCGTGAATGTTCCATTCAGCGCCGTAACCAGAAGGTCATCGAAGAGGCGCCAAGCCCGTTCCTCGACGAGGAAACCCGCGCCGCGATGGGGGCGCAATCCGTGGCGTTGGCGAAGGCTGTGAACTATTCATCTGCGGGCACGGTAGAATTTATCGTCGACGGCGACCGCAACTTCTACTTCCTTGAAATGAACACACGTTTGCAGGTGGAACACCCTGTGACCGAGCTGATTACGGGGGTCGATCTGGTCGAACAGATGATCCGCGTGGCTTACGGTGAAAAGCTGCCGATGAAGCAAGAAGACCTGAAAATTAACGGCTGGGCGATGGAAAGCCGCCTTTATGCCGAAGACCCGTATCGTGGGTTTTTGCCCTCGATTGGCCGTTTGACCCGCTACCGCCCACCAGCCGAAGAGGCGCATGCATCGCGTGCGGTGCGCAATGATACCGGCGTTTTTGAGGGGGGCGAGATCAGTATGTATTACGATCCGATGATCGCAAAACTCTGCACATGGGCTCCGAACCGTGCGGCCGCGATCGAGGAAATGCGGCTGGCGTTGGACGGGTTCGAGGTTGAAGGCATTGGCCACAACCTGCCGTTCTTGGCGGCCGTTTATGATCACGAGAAATTCACCTCTGGCAATATGACCACGGCCTTCATTGAGGAAGAATTCCCCGATGGTTTTCAAGGTGTTACCTTGTCTGATGAGGTGCTCCAGCGGATCGGTGCGGCTGCCGCCGCCATGCACCGTGTCGCCGAAATCCGCCGCACGCGGATTTCTGGACGCATGGACAATCACGAGCGCAAGGTTGGTGCCGATTGGGTCGTGAGCTTGCAGGGGCAATCCTATGACACGATGATTAAGGCCGACAAAGAAGGCTCTGACGTCACAATTGACGGGAAAACATTGCGTGTTGAGGGCGATTGGACACCGGGTGATATGCTTGCACGGATGACAGTCAATGGTAGCCCCTTGGTCTTGAAAATCGGCAAGATTTCGGGCGGCTTCCGCGTGCGTTATCGCGGTGCCGATCTGAAGGTTCACGTGCGTTCTCCACGTCAGGCCGAGCTTGCAAAACTGATGTTAGACAAGATCCCCGCGGATACGTCCAAGATGCTGCTTTGCCCGATGCCAGGGCTGATCGTGAAGGTGAACGTGAGCCTTGGTGACGAGGTCCAAGAAGGGCAGGCACTTTGCACTGTGGAGGCCATGAAGATGGAAAATATCCTGCGGGCCGAGAAAAAGGGCATCATTTTGAAGATCAACGCTTCGGCAGGCGATAGCTTGGCTGTGGATGCAGTCATCATGGAGTTTGAATAAGCATGTCGCCCCTTGCCAGACAGCTACTGATTTGCAGCGTGGCTTATGTCGTTGGGCTATTGGCTGCGTTGCTCGCGATAATCGGTTTGGTGGATTTGAAGACGATCAGCCTGACGAGTGGCTTGCCGAAAGTCGCCGCAACAACGCCAATGCTTGCTGTGCTGGTGTTTTGGGCCGTCGCGCGCAGGTTGGGGAGCCCGCTGTCTCCGCCGCGCACGTTCCTCTTTGGCGGGTTGGCCATCTACGGTTTACTATATTTGTGCGGACGTTTGGTCGTCGCGGGGCTGTCAGGGCAATCTGCAACTTTGCTTGGTCTCGTTGCGTTATTTTTTCTGGCATTTTACGCGATTTCGTCAAGCAGAGCACATGGCCGATGAAACAAGGGGCCTACTCTATGACGCGCCTATCGCGAATTTCTTGCCCGCGCAGCGGCGTTTTGTCGATGGTTCGCGAGATTTCACGTACGTCCCAAGGGGCCGGTTTGCGAATGGCCGTGCGCCCGTCTTTGTCGATGATGACCAGCATAAATGCACGCGGGCGTAGTGACATGCGCAGGTCGGATGCGGCTGCGGGATCAGTGTCAATGATGACGACCACATCGCGCTCGGCCAACTCTTCGGGGCGGGCGGCGAGCAGTTCCATCTGCTGCACGAAAAGTGGGTCCAGTGGGCTCTGCGCAAAAACAACAATGGGCCGTGCGATCCAGACGAAATCAGCGGGATCAATCTCGGCTGCATTAAAGATGTGGCTGCGGTCCGCTTCCCAAGTTTCCAGCGCCGTTTGGGCCGCTGCGATGGTTGCGAGACAAGAGATTATTGTACTGAGGAAAAGTGCTTTCATACCATTCAATATAGGGGGTGTTTGTCAGATGACGACCTCCAATGTGCTGAATGATTACAAAAACATATCGACGAGCTGTGCTGCATAAGTTTTGCAGCAGGCCTAGACCGGAGAAGACCCATGGGACGGAATGACGAATGGTCAAAAATTGCCGCAAAAGAATTGCGCGGCAAACCACTGGACGCACTGACGTGGAACACGCTTGAGGGGATCGCGGTCAAGCCTCTTTATACCTCGGACGACACCGACGGTCTGCCCCATATGGGCGGTATTCCGGGAAAAGCGCCTTTCACGCGCGGCGTGAAAGCCACCATGTATGCAGGCCGCCCTTGGACGATCCGCCAATACGCGGGCTTCTCCACAGCTGAGGAATCCAACGCTTTTTACCGCGCCGCTTTGGCGGGTGGTCAGCAGGGCGTTTCCGTCGCTTTTGACCTCGCGACCCACCGTGGCTACGATAGCGACCACCCCCGCGTTGAGGGCGATGTGGGCAAGGCGGGCGTGGCGATTGATAGCGTCGAGGATATGAAGATCCTGTTTGACGGCATCCCGCTGGATAAGGTTTCGGTTTCGATGACGATGAACGGCGCAGTTATTCCGATCCTCGCCAATTTCATTGTGACAGGCGAAGAGCAGGGGCATGATAAATCCTTGCTCGCAGGCACCATTCAAAACGACATTCTCAAAGAGTTCATGGTCCGCAACACCTACGTCTACCCGCCTGAACCGTCGATGCGGATCATTGCGGATATTATCGGCTACACGTCGGAAAACATGCCGAAGTTCAACTCGATCTCGATCTCTGGCTACCACATGCAAGAGGCCGGTGCGAACCTTGTGCAGGAGCTGGCCTTCACTTTGGCCGATGGGCGCGAGTATGTGCGCACCGCGATTGCCGCAGGCATGGATGTCGATAAATTCGCGCCGCGCCTGTCGTTCTTTTTTGCCATCGGCATGAATTTTTTCATGGAAGCGGCCAAGTTGCGCGCAGCGCGTTTGCTCTGGTCAAAAATTATGGCCGAGTTTGAACCAAAGGACGAGAAATCATCGATGCTGCGCACCCATTGCCAGACGTCGGGCGTCAGTTTGCAGGAACAAGACCCCTATAACAATGTGATCCGCACCGCCTATGAGGCTATGTCGGCGGTGCTTGGTGGCACGCAATCGTTGCACACAAACGCGCTGGATGAGGCGATTGCCTTGCCGACAGATTTTTCCAGCCGCATTGCCCGCAATACGCAGTTGATCCTGCAAGAAGAAACTGGAGTCACCAATGTCGTCGATCCGCTTGCTGGATCTTATTACGTCGAAAGTCTGACCAATGAACTGGCCGAAAAGGCATGGGCGATCATCGAAGAGGTTGAGGAGCTGGGCGGTATGACCAAGGCTGTCGCCTCTGGCATGCCAAAACTCCGCATCGAGGAATCCGCCGCCATGCGCCAAGCGATGATCGACCGTGGCACAGAAGTTATTGTTGGCGTGAACAAATACCGCAAGGACAACGAGGACCCGATTGATATCCGCGACATCGATAACGGGGCCGTGCGGCTGTCACAAATTGCGCGGATCGCGCAAACCCGCGCCACCCGCGACCAAGCCGCTTGCGACGCCGCATTGACCGAGATCACGCGCCGCGCGCGGGAAGGCGGTAACTTGCTAGAAGCAGCTGTCGAGGCCGCCCGCCACCGCGCCACAGTGGGAGAAATCAGCATGGCTATGGAAGAAGAATTCGGCCGCCACCGCGCCGAGGTCAAAACTCTGGCAGGCGTCTACGGCGCTGCTTACGAAGGCGATGCAGGTTTTGCCGCGATCCAGAAATCCGTTGAGGATTTTGCGACCGAAGAGGGCCGCCGCCCGCGTATGCTCGTGGTCAAGATGGGGCAAGACGGGCATGACCGGGGTGCCAAGGTCATTGCGACAGCATTCGCTGACATCGGCTTTGACGTGGACGTAGGCCCGCTATTCCAGACCCCCGCCGAGGCCGCTCAAGATGCCATCGACAACGACGTGCATGTGATCGGGATTTCGTCTCAAGCGGCGGGCCATAAGACCCTCGCTCCGCAGCTCATCAATGCGCTCAAAGAGGCCGGTGCCGAGGATATTCTGGTAATTTGCGGCGGTGTGATCCCGCAGCAGGACTATCAATTCTTGTATGATGCTGGCGTGAAAGCCATTTTCGGACCAGGCACGAATATCCCCAAAGCGGCCGAGGACATCCTTGCGCTGATCCGAAAGGCGCGGACTTAATCGCCAGCTGGAGTTGCGGGGGCGATATACTTCAAGATCACAAAGCCCATGATGCCCGAGATGACCGAACCAGACAGCACACCGATGCGAGTCTGGTTCATCAACTCTTGGCTGTCAAAGCTAAGACCGCCAATGAACAGCGACATAGTGAAACCGATCCCTGCAAGGCAAGCGACGCCCCAAACGTGGGTCCAATTGGCGTTCGCAGGTAGCTTTGCCAGCCCTGATTTGACCATCAGGTAGCAGACGCCAAAGACGCCGACTTGTTTGCCCACGATCAAGCCAAGTGCGATGCCGAGTGGCAGGGGCGCGACAAGGTCCGAAATCGACAGGCCGGAGAGTACAACCCCTGCGTTGGCAAAGGCGAAAATCGGGATGATGCCGTAGAGGACATAGGGTGTCAGGCCGTGTTCCAGCGAGTGCAATGGCGACTTGCCGTAACGGTCCACCAGCGGAATGCAGAAGGCCGTGATGACGCCAGCGAGCGTCGCATGAACGCCTGATTTCAATACAAGGAACCACATTATAGTGCCGAGCAGGATCGCAGGTGCAATGCGGTGCGCGCCTTTGATGTTGAAGTAAATCAAGCCCGCCAGCGGGAAGAGCGCCAGCATCAGGTAATCAACTTTCAATTCTGCGGTGTAGAACAAGGCGATAATAACAATCGCGCCAAGGTCATCAAGGATCGCGAGTGTCAAAAGGAACACTTTGAGAGAGACCGGCGCACGCGTACCGACCAGCGCGAGAATTCCCAAAGCAAACGCGATATCGGTCGCCGCAGGGATCGCCCAGCCGCTCATCGTTGTTGGCTCGCCCCAGTTAAACGCTACGAAAACGAGTGCAGGCACGACCATCCCGCCCACGGCTGCCATACCAGGCAAGATCACGTCGCGGGGGTTCTTGAGTTTGCCTTCGAGCATCTCGCGCTTAAGTTCTAGGCCGATGAGAAAGAAAAAGATCGCCATCAAACCGTCGTTAATCCAAAGGATCAGCGGTTTTTGCAGGCCTTCACCATTCAGCGTCACTGCGAAATAGGACGACAGAACGCTGTTATATGCGCCTGAAAGCGACGAGTTGGCCACCAAGAGGGCCGCGATGGCGGCGAACATCAACAAGATGCCTCCAAATGCATCGTGGCGGAAAAAGCGGTCGAGTGACGCACGAAGGCCCATGTTTTCTAATCCTGACTATTCTGGTTATGTTTGGGCTAAGTTAGGGCAACTGCCTCTTGCATCAAGGCAAAAAACAGGTTTTCGTCATTGTGAGTTTGAAAAGCCACAGAAAGGCGCGCGAATGCTTGAGATTGACCATATCGCGGTGACCTGCGCCGATCTGGATCGCGGTGCCGATTGGCTTTCGGCAGCGCTTGGCGTGCCGCTTTTGGCGGGCGGGCAGCACCCGCGCTTTGGCACCCATAACAGGTTGCTGGGCTTGGCGGACGGGCTCTATCTTGAGGTTATCGCGCCAGACCCTGCGGCACAGGTTCGCGGGCCACGTTGGTTCGATCTGGATCATGCGCCACTGGTGCCGCGCTGGGGGAACTGGATTTGTCGGGCGGACGATCTGCTGACCGACATTGCCGGACCTGCGATTGCGATGTCACGGGGCGATTTGCAATGGCAAATTACTGTCCCAGAGGATGGGTCATTGCCGATGCAAGGTGGCTATCCGACATTGATCAAATGGGACAATATGGCCACGCATCCCGCGACGGCCTTGCCAAAGAGTGGGTGCCGGTTGCTCACTTGGGAGGTGCATCATCCTCAGGCGGCCAAGCTGCGCACGCTTTGCGCTATGGATGACCCGCGTGTTACCTTCGTTCGTGCTGAAAATGTTGGCTTTGTTGCTAAGTTTCAAACCCCCAGCGGTGAGATAACGATATGATCCGTCGCGCCACACCCTCCGACGCACCAGCGATTGCCGCGATCTGGAACCAGGCCATCCGGGACACCACGATCACCTTTAACCCCGTAGAAAAGACCGATGCCGAGGTCGCACTCCTCATCAATGACCTGACTCCTTGTTTTTTTTGGAAATGAAAACAATGCATTGGGCTTTGCCCGCTATTTCCAGTTTCGGGGCGGCGAAGGGTATCGCTATAGTGTAGAACATACGATTATGCTTACGGATGCCGCACAGGGGAAAGGCGTAGGGCGGGCGCTCATGGCTGCGTTTTGCGACCATGCAAAGATGCAAGGCATGCACACAATGCACGCGGGCGTCAGCGCCGAAAATCCGAATGCCGTCGCATTTCACGCCAAGTGCGGCTTTACCACCCTTGCGGTTCTGCCCGAGGTGGGGTTCAAGTTCGGGCGCTGGATTGATCTGGTGTTGATGCAAAAACGGCTCTGACAGGGCCGTGCTTTTCGGTTAAGGTAATCCCATGTCAATCTGGACCCGCATATCTGAGGCCATCTCTGCCTTGGCAAAAGGCGAGGGGCTTTCTGCCGTCTTCGAGAAGTTGCGCGTGTCGCCTGACCGCTCGGTCGCCTTTACTATCGCTGTCATCGCCCTTGGCGCCAAAATGGCCAAGGCTGACGGCGAAGTGACCCGCAATGAGGTGACGGCCTTTCGCGAGGTGTTCCACATTCCGCGCGTCGAGGAAGCCAATGCCGCCCGCGTCTTTAATCTCGCCCGCCAGGATATCGCGGGCTACGAAGATTATGCGCGGCGCATTGGGGCGATGTATTCGGGCGACGACGCGCCACTTTGCGATTTGATGGAAGGTCTATTTCACATCGCTTTGGCGGATGGAGAATACCATCCGAATGAGGATGCGTTCCTGCGCAGGGTCGCTGAAATATGGGGCTTTGATACGCGCCGGTTTGGCCGCATTCGGGCGCAGTTCGTGACCGACGCAGAACGTGATCCTTATGACGTTTTGGCAGTCGATCCTGACATGTCATTGCCCGAAATCAAAGCAGTATGGCGCGACCTTGTCCGAAACACGCACCCCGATCGCATGATAGCACGCGGTGTGCCAGAAGAAGCTGTAAAGCTGGCCGAGAAACGCATGATCGCGATCAACCGTGCATGGGAAGACATCCAAGAAAGCCGCACATGAGGATCGCGACCTACAACGTCGAATGGTTCAACACCTTGTTTGATGATCTGGGGCAATTGATCAAAGACGATAGCTGGTCTGGCCGTTGGAATGTAACGAAGGCGCAACAAACAGAGGCGCTTGGCGGCGTATTTCAGGCAATGGATCTGGACGCCGTGATGATTGTCGAGGCGCCTGATAGTAGCCGACGCCGTAATGGCGAATTGGCGCTAGAGGCTTTCGCCAAGGCCTTCGACCTACGCGCCCGCAAGGCGATTGTGGGCTTTGAAAATAACACCCAGCAAGAAATTGCGTTTCTCTACGATCCCGATTTGATGGACGCCAAACATGTCCCTTTAGGTGATCCCGTAGGCAAGAAAGGCAGCCGCGATGCGCCTCGATTTGACGGGGCCTTTCGGCTCGATCTCGATATTGATGCCACCCCTGATATCATCACGTGGTCGAAGCCACCCCTAGAGGTCGCTGTCACCACAAAGACAGGCCATTTGCTTCATCTGATTGGGGTTCACGCAAAGTCAAAAGCACCACATGGTGCCGACAATGCCGCCGAAGCCACCCGCATTTCCATCGAGAACCGCCGCAAGCAACTCGCACAGTGTATTTGGTTGCGCCAGCGCGTTGATGGGCATTTGGAACGCGGCGAAGACCTCATCGTGATGGGCGATTTCAATGACGGTCCGGGCTTGGATGAATATGAAAAGCTGTTCGGTCGTTCGGGCGTTGAAATTGTACTGGGCGAGGGAGAGGCCCTGCGGTTGTTTGACCCGCATGCGCGCATTGCCTTAGGGCGCAGGATCGGCGCGATGCCTTCGACCTCTCGGTTCAAACATCGCGGAGGGCCGTATTTGAACGCGTTGCTGGACTATATCATGGTGTCATCGAACCTGCGCGATCTTGGGCCACATTGGCAGATTTGGCATCCGTTCGATCACCCTGAATGCTATGAGAATGTGCCGCTGCGCGAGGCGCTTTTGCTGGCGTCCGATCATTTTCCCGTGGTGCTTGATCTGCCAATTTGACGCAGCCCCTTTTCATTGCGTCGGGTGCGGGCGTATAGTTGCGCCATGTTCAGAACGGTTTCATATCGCATAATGATTGTTGTGGCGGCTTTGCTGCTTGCGATCACATCTGTAGGCTCTGCTGGGCGTATGGCCGCTGCGGATATGGACCGCGCCGAAGTTACCGCGTTCTTGGCGATTGGCGGCACGCTGGATGATCTTTGCGAAGACGGCCCTAGCCATAACCACGTCGAGCATTGTCCGTTTTGTAACACTGTCGCACAGGCTGATATCATTGCCCCTGCGGGCAAGACTTGGACTCTGACGCAAGATCCGCTCTTGCTGACGACAAGTGCGCTTACGCGTGCTGAACAGCGACACGACAGCCAACGTTTTGCACGCGGTCCCCCGCAAACGGCCTAATTTAGCGCGTTCGACTCTTAGGACAATTCTGGCTTGTGACCACTTTGGTGGCACGATGGCTTATCAAAAATACGTTTGGAAATAAAATGAAGAACTATGTTCTCACTGCCTTGCTCTTGGTGGCCTCTGCAAGTTTTGCGCAGGCTGACTCTCACACTATGGAAATGCCGGAGGTTGTCGAAGTCATTACAGGCGACCTGACCATTTCTGGCGCATTCACGCGCGCGACTTTGCCAAATGCGCCAGTCGCGGGAGGTTTTCTGGATATCACCAATAACGGCGCGGGGGATGACCGTTTGATTTCGGCTGTGTCTCCTATTGCGATGGTCACTCAAATTCACGAAATGGCGATGGAAGGCGATGTGATGAAGATGCGCGAATTGCCTGAAGGCTTGGTCATCCCCGCAGGTGAAACCGTTCATTTGATGCCTGGTGGGTATCACGTGATGTTCATGGATTTGACAGGCCCTCTGGCAGAAGGTGAAATGATCAAGGTCCGCCTGAACTTTGAAGTCGCAGGCGAAGTCGACTTGGATATGCCAGTCGGTCCGACCAATGCCAAAATGGGCGGCATGCCCAAAGCGTCGGAATAAGCGGATGGCTCGCCCCAAACCGTTTCAAATTGCGCTTGCGGGCGTAGCTGTCGCTGCGGTCGCTGGCCTGCTGTGGGTCAAGCTGATTGGGCCGCAGATGACCGAGACCATCGCCGATAAAATCGGGCGGGGCGATTACGTCCTGACCGCTACCGATGGCACGGTCTTTACCGAGGATACACTCAAAGGTGCACCCTCTGCGGTCTTCTTTGGCTTCACCCATTGCCCAGAAGTCTGCCCGACGACGCTGGGCGACGTGGCCACATGGAACGCGATCCTTGAGGAAGAAGATGGCAAGCAATTGCGCGTCTATTTCGTCACCGTCGACCCTGAGCGTGACACGGCAGAGGTGCTTGGCGATTACGTGTCTTGGGCTCCAGGTGTTGTCGGCGTGACAGGCTCAACAGAGGAAATTGCCAAGGCGATCAAGGCTTTTGTTATTTACGCCCGCAAAGTGCCGATCGAAGGTGGCGGCTATACGATGGATCACTCTGCCTCGGTCTTGTTGTTCGACAGCAAGGGGCGGCTCTACGAGCCAATCGGTTACCAAGAGGGCGAGACCCGCGCGATGGATAAAATCCGCAGGCTTCTGGCGCTCTGACATGAGGGCCGCGCGGATGGTTTCCGCGCGGCCCGTTTTTGTGATTTGGTAAATGTGGGCAACGTACCTATATTAACTTTATGAAACAGATCATCGCAGCCACCGCATTCGCGACACTTACGGCTCTGCCTGCCGCAGCCCAAGACGATATGGACGAGGGCCTAAGCCTGATGGAGCAGGGCGCACAGCTATTGCTGCAAGGTTTAATGGCCGAGATCGGCCCGACGATGGACGAGCTTAAAGGCCTCACCGACGAGATGGGCACGGCCATGGCGCAGTTGGGCGAGGAAATGGGGCCGGCATTGGTAGAGCTCATGTCCAAAGTGGATGATAGCCGCAATTACGACGCACCCGAAGTCCTACCCAACGGCGATATCATCATCCGTCGCAAAGATGATGCGCCAACCTATACCCCCGACCCAGAGACTGGCGAAATCGATATCTAAACCGGCTTTTCGAACTTCACCGTTGAAGTGGCACCCAAGGCTTCGCTCAATGACGCGAGCCGTGCTTCTGCGACCTCACCAAAGAGCGGACGCGCCTCATGAGCGAGGATCAGCGTCAATTCACGCTTTTTGGGTTTCCATTTGATCTTACCCGGTGATTTTTCAACGTCGAGCCAGAGCATCGCACCCAATCGCATTGCGCGACCAAGTACCTCGGCCTCACGAATTTGGACCGCGTCAAGCATCGCGTAAAGCGGATCTAGATGCGCGCCGCCCCGTTTGTTTTGGTAGCGATAGCGCAGAGACAGCCCGAGGATCACCCGCTCGTAATGCTTCAAACCACCCAAATTGGCTCGTGTCGCATTATCAAATGTGACCTCGCCACGGTAATCGGGATGCGCGCGCCAGCTGACGTCATGCAGCAAGCAGGCGGCCTTGATGATCCGCTTGCGCTGCCAATTGGCACGCGGAAACAGCGGGCTGACAAAGTCGTATAGGATGCGACCAAAACCGGGCATGCGGGCGTCTTTTGCTTCAGCAAAACGACATGCTTCGATCAACGGATCACGCTCGCGCAATTCTTTTGGCATCTGCTCGTAAAGCATCCCTTCGCGGATACCGTAACTCGAAACAGCCACGTCTTTGGGTTTGAAGACCCGCATCAATTCCTTGAGCACGATACTGGCCAGTGGGACCAACGCCATGCGACTATCCGAGATGTTGCAGCGCTGGCGCAGTTCTGTCGGGTCCGACATGGCGATATAATCAACGGTTTTACTAATCTGCCGCGCTGACATGCGGTATTCGTGCAGAACGGTCAGCGGATAGCCGCGTCTGTCCATATCAATCCGCGCAATCGCACGCCAAGAGCCGCCGACGAGAAACAGCCTCATCGCCGTTTCGCCGTTCATTTCAGCATGCAATGTTGCCATGGTTTCTTTGACATAGGCCTTCACGGCCTTCTTGCCGCCTTTGATTTCGCGTAGCTTCAATGGGCCAAGTGCAGAGGTCACACGTCTACCAACGCGGCCTTCGGCAAGATCGGCAAGCTCCATCGACGAGCCGCCAATATCACAAACGAGTCCATAGGAACCGGGCCAGCCAAGAAGCACACCCTGTGCCGACAACCGCGCCTCTTCGCGCCCGTCGATGACCCAGATTTTGACGCCCGTTTCGCGCAAGACCTCGTCGCGGAATTCCATGCCATCAATGGCTTCGCGCACGGCTGCCGTGGCCACCGCCGTTAATGGTGTGATCCCCATGCCTTCGGCCAAAGCCGCAAACCTGCGGATCGCAGAAAGCGCACGCACGCGCCCTTCGGGGTTCAAATACCCTGTCTGGGACAGACCGGCGCCCAAGGCACACATGATCTTTTCGTTATAGAAATAGGCGGGCGAACGCGCCGCGCCATCAAATACCACCATCCGCACAGAGTTGGAACCGACGTCAATCACGCCAACACGGCCAAGCCCCATCGCGGCGGCATCCTCAAACAAGGGCCGCCCGAAGCCGCCCCAATCAATATGGTCGTCGCCTTCGGTGGTCATGATAGGGCCCTCAGTCATCGGTATGGGTCAATTGTGGAACGTCGGATGCGCCCGCCGATCCGCGCCCAGAAAGCGACGGATTTTCCATGAAGAAGCGGTGGCAGTTAAATGCAAATATGTCGTCAGGCACAGGCTCGCGGGTGAATGTGCCATTGGCCTCCATCACCCAGGATTGCGCGACATCTGCCATATTGGCGGCCATAACTTGGCTCACGATTTGCGCCTTCACGGTCGGGTTTTGGATTTCGACAAGCGTCTCGACACGGCGGTTGAGGTTCCGCCCCATCCAATCGGCGGAACTGATATAGACCCGCGCTTTCTTGGAGGGGAGCGCCTTGCCATTGGCAAAGCATACAATGCGGCTATGCTCCAAGAACCGCCCGACGATTGATTTCACGCGGATATTTTCCGAAAGACCAACTACGCCGGGCCGGAGCCCGCAAATTCCCCGCACGACCAGACTGATCTGCACGCCCGCCTGAGAAGCGGCATAAAGAGCGTCGATGACATCTTCTTCCACAAGCGAATTCATCTTGGCCCAGATCATCGCGGGCTTACCCTCACGGGCATTCTCGGCCTCACTGGCGATCCGTTCAAGCAAGGTTTCCTTGAGGTTTACCGGCGCAATCGCAAGGTTCTCTAGCCCATCAGGCAGCGCATAGCCGGACAGGTAGTTGAAAACTTTGGTCGCATCGCGGCCCAGTTTCGCGTCACAGGTAAACAGCGAAAGGTCGGTGTAAACGCGGGCCGTTATCGGGTGATAGTTGCCAGTGCCAAAGTGGGTATAAGTCACCAGTTTATCGCCCTCGCGGCGGACAATCGTGGTAATCTTCGCATGGGTTTTCAGGTTCAGGAAACCGTAAACAACATGTGCGCCCGCGCGTTCCAAGCGGCGCGATTGACGGATATTTGCGGCCTCGTCGAAGCGGGCCTTCAGCTCGACCAGTGCTGTCACCGATTTGCCATCTTCGGCCGCCTCGCAGAGCGCCTCGACAATTGGCGAGTTGCGCGAGGTGCGATAAAGCGTCTGCTTGATCGCCACCACGTTTGGATCGCGGGCAGCCTGTGCAAGGAACCGCACCACCATGTCAAAGGTCTCGTAGGGGTGATGCAGCAACATATCTTTCTGACGGATTGCGGCGAACATATCGCCCTCGAAATCCTGCACCCGCTCTGGCACACGTGGGCTAAATGGCGGCCAAAGAAGATCAGGTCGCTCATCAATCACCAACTCGCCCAAATCTGAAATCCCGATCAAACCGTCGACTTCAACCACGGCATCCTCGGTGACATGCAGGTCGTTCATGATCATGGATTTGAGAGAATTTGGCGCATTATCGGAGATTTTCAGGCGGACAACCTCGCCACGGCGGCGGCGCTTCAGGGCAACCTCAAACTCGCGCACAAGGTCCTCTGCCTCATCCTCTAGTTCCAGATCGCTGTCGCGAAGTACCTTAAACGCGCAGTTGCCCTTAACCTCGAATCCCGGGAACAAGCGACCGACATGCAAGAGTAAAAGTTCCTCAAGCGGTAGAAAGCGCTGCCCGGTTCCGGACGGGAGGCGCACAAAGCGGTCGATTTGCGCGGGTACCGGCAACAGTGCCCGCATCGAACGCTTGCCATCGATTTTCTCTAGCTGGAGCGCGAGTGCAAAACCTTCGTTCGGCAAGAATGGGAAGGGGTGAGCAGGGTCGATCGCCAGCGGCGAAAGCACTGGAAACACTTGGTCTAAAAAGAAATTATCAAGGAACTTGAGATCATCGTTGTCCAACATTTTGCGGGTAAGAATATGAATATCCGCCACGCAAAGTTCGTCGTTCAGCGCGTTGAAAACCGCTTGTTGGCGGTGCATCAATTCGCGGGCATTGGCATTGATCAGCACGAGTTGTTCTGCTGCGGTCAGCCCGTCAATCGATGGCGTCACGTTGCCAGCCAGCGCCAATTCGCGCAGGCCCGCGACCCGCACAGTGTAAAATTCGTCAAGGTTCGTGGCCGAAATCGACAAGAATCGCAGGCGTTCCAAGAGCGGCACGCGCGGGTTTTCGGCCTCTTCCAGCACACGCCAGTTGAAACTCAACCAGCTCAGCTCGCGGTTCACGTAGCGGGCGGGCGTGCTTGGGTCAATGTCCAAAACCTGCGGTTTAGGGAACGTGCTTTCGAGAAAGTTTGCTTGCATCATGGCGCCTTATGCGTCGGAACTGTCGCAGGTATATGACAGTTATCACCCCGACTGGCCCGCTTTGTCCAGCAATGACGCGGCCAATTTCAGATTGATTGCGCGGCCCGTGCTGAGACTTTCGACATCCAGCGCTTCGACGATCGCAGCGGCGGCGGCAAAGGAACGTTCGATGCGCGGCACGAGGTAGCTCACGAGGGCCGTGGGTGGCATAATCTGGCGATCCGCCAACAGCTTCATGATGACTGCCGACAAAAGTGCGTCGTCGGGGTCGTCAATTTGCGCCATCGTCGTGGCCTGCATCCGGCTGGCGAGATCGGGCAATGTTAACGGCCAGCGCGACGGCGGGGTCTGCGCCGTTAGCAACAAGTGCCCGCCTGTATTGCGCAGATAATTGTGCAAATGGAACATAAACTCCTGCGAAACGGGGGGCAGGCGCTCCATATCTTCAACTATGACAACCTCACCCGCGTTTGGCAGGGCATCGGGCAGAGCTGTGCTGTGATAAATCAGGCCGCCCATCTGGGTTTGGACCACGCGGGCCAGATGGCTTTTGCCGCTGCCTGCAGGCCCCGTGATTATCAGCTTGCGTTCTGGCCAAGCGTCAGGAGTCGCCAGCATCGCATAGGCCTGCGCATTGGCAGGCGCCACAAAGAAATCCTCTGGCCCAAGGGCAACACCCGTTGGCCAGTCAAAGGCGAGTTGCTGGGCCATTATTTTTTGTCTTCAAGTCCGCGGTACAGGAGGCTTTCTTTATATTGTTCAATCCCATAGCGGGTAACGACGCCGATCATGGCGGCAACTGGAACAGCCACCAACATGCCAATAAAGCCGAAAAGCGATCCGAAAACGGACAGCGCAAAAATGAGCCAAACAGGGTGGAGGCCGACCGATTGCCCCACCAGTTTTGGTGTCAGGATATTGCCCTCAAGGAACTGGCCGACTGCAAAAATGCCTGCAATGATGCCAACTGAGACCCAATCGCCCCAATATTGGAATAACGCTAATCCGATCGCCAACGTGCCCCCAACAAGGGCGCCGACATATGGAATGAAAGAAATCAGCCCTGCAATCGCCCCGACCAAGAGGCCAAAGTTAAGGCCCGCAATCATCAATGCGATGGCGTAATAGCTCCCTAAAGCGAGACAAACCGTCCCTTGGCCGCGAATGAACGAGGCAAGGGTGTGGTCAATCTGCGACGCCAGATTGCGCACGACATCTGCATGATCACGTGGCAAAAGCTCGTCGATTTTAGCAACCATATTGTCCCAATCGAGCAGCAGATAAAACGCCACCACAGGCACAACTACCAGCAAAACGATCACGTTGATCAGGCCAAGCGCCGAAGTGAGCAAGCCGTTGACGACATCGCCACCTTTGGTCTGCAACAATTCACCAATCGCAATCATTTGCTTGCGAATGACGCTATCTGAATCGAGCAGTTGCGGGAACTTTTCGGTCAGGGCTGTTTGCAGCTTATTGAACAATTCAGGCGCGGTATCGATCAATGCGGCGGTCTGTTGCACCAGCGTCGGAATCACCAGCAAGACCAAAATCACAAAGATCAGCAGAGCGATCAGTGTAATGAGCGCGACAGAGACCACACGGCTAAGACCCATACGCTCGAAACGGTCGGCAATCGGGTCCAGACAGTAGGCAATCGCGCCGCCCAAAACGAACGGCAAAAGCACATTGCCCAAGAATAAAAGGACAAACACAACAATGGCGGTCACGACGCCCCAATATTTCGCCTGATCTCGAACCGGAAGCGCCATTGTTACCCTCTTTGCAAATCTTAGATGATAGATGGGCGAAATAGGCCGTTTCCGCAAGGGCTAGGCCGCGAAGTTCACTTGCAAGCGACCCTGCCGCCGCCTAAACCTTTGCCAACCCGTAATTTACCAAAGGCCCCTGATATCATGCGTATGAGCCGCTATTTCCTGCCCGTCCTCAAAGAGACCCCACGCGAGGCGCAGATCGTCTCTCACCGCTACATGCTGCAAGCTGGCATGATTAAGCAGGCTTCTGCGGGAATCTACTCATGGTTGCCGTTGGGCTATAAGGTCCTTAAGAAAATCGAAAACATCGTGCATGAAGAGCAAGCCAAAGCTGGCCACCATGCGATGCTGATGCCGACGATCCAGTCTGCGGACCTGTGGCGCGAGAGTGGGCGTTATGACGCTTACGGCGACGAGATGCTGCGTATCAAGGATCGTGGTGGTCGCGAGATGCTTTACACGCCCACGGCTGAAGAGCTGATCACTGACGTTTTCCGCGCTCATGTCACATCCTACAAAGACTTGCCGCTGACACTTTACCAAATCCAGTGGAAATTCCGCGACGAGACACGCCCGCGCTTTGGCGTCATGCGTGGCCGCGAATTTTATATGAAAGACGGCTATAACTTTGATTTGACGAAAGAAGATGCGCTGCACGCATATAACCGTCACCTCGTCAGCTACCTGCGCACCTATGAGCGCATGGGCCTCAAGGCGATCCCGATGCGTGCCGATTCTGGCCCGATTGGTGGCGAGGATACCCATGAGTTCCTCGTGCTGGCCGAAACGGGCGAGTCGGAGGTTTTCTACGATAGCGCCGTAACGGACCTCACATTTGGCGACCGCCAAATTGATTTTGACGATCACGCAGCATGTGCCGCTGTTATGGAAGAGTTTACCACCAAATACGCCCGCACCGACGAGACCCACGACGAGGCGCTGTTTAACGAAGTTCCAGAAGAGCGTCGCAAAACAGCGCGCGGCATCGAAGTTGGGCAAATCTTCTACTTCGGCACGAAATATTCGGACGCCCTGAACGCCGCTGTCGACAACGGCAAGGGTGAAAAGGTCAACGTGCATATGGGCAGTCACGGCATCGGCGTGTCCCGTCTCTTGGGCGCAATCATCGAGGCAAGCCACGACGAAAAAGGCATCATCTGGCCCGAGGGCGTCACCCCTTTCCACGTTGGTATTCTGAACATGAAGTCGGGCGATGCAGAGGCGGACGCGGCCTGCGAGGACCTCTATCAGCAGTTGATCGCCGCAGGGCTCGACCCGCTTTACGATGACCGCGACGAGCGGGCGGGGGCGAAATTCGGCACGATGGATATGATCGGCTTGCCATGGCGGATCACCGTTGGTCCGCGCGGCCTCAAAAACGGTGTCGTCGAGGTGACCTCGCGCCGCACGGGCGAAAGCGAAGAAATGAGCCCCGCCGACGCCGTGGCGAAAATCGTGGCGATCTACGCCGCCATCTAAGCCTCGGTTTGCTTTGCCAACTCCAGCTCCGCCAGTATCTCTGGCGGGGCGACGCGCAAATAGGCGCGGCAAAGCACAACAACGCCCAGCAGCGAGATGAATATCCCTGTGACGCTCCAGGTGAAGTCAACGAGCAATCCAAAAATGTTGATACCGCCCAATTTCGGAAAGGCGGCAAGAGACGCGCCAAAGGTGTTCAGCAAAATAACCACCGCCGCGAGAAGGATGGCACCCGTTGCGACCGGTCCGACAATAAACCCTCCCGCAATCGCAGCCCATGTCGACTTGGCGCGGATTAGGCTGATTTTGGGATTATAGCGATCCGAGGCCACAGCCGCGGGCAGGGACGTGCCCAAAAGAACCATGAAAATATAGTAGAACACCAAAAATACGATTATCCAAGCGCGCAACATTTGCTGTTGGGACAGACCTGATAAAACGAGGAATAAAACCGTCGCGAGGCCAGCAAAAATCATAATCACGAAGGAGGCCCACAAAAACGGGCCAATCTGTAATTTGCGGCTTGGCTTGCCGATCATGTTTAGCTTTTCGCCGTACAACACCATCTGGTGCAGGAACATAACGACCAGCAATTGCGGCACAATCGTAGCACCTGCGGACAAATCCCACTTCGCTTTTGCAATGTCCAAAAGATAGAGCATCGCGGCCAATCCCAACATCGTGCCCGAATTGCGCCGAAAATGCTGCCAAGCGCTCTTATAAATCTCGATCATGAAAAACTCTTTTTAAATAACTGTATGCGCGGAGATAATCTCACCCCCCCAACAGTTGCAAGGGGACGCTAAAATGTGGGTCCACGCGGCAAACGAGATATGGTAGAGTGCAACAAAACAACACCATAGATACGAGGCTCCGGCAGATGTTCAAAATTATCGCCCTCACTGGTGGGCTCGCAGGGGCTGCAGGCCTGTCGCAATACCCTGAATTCGCACAACAATACACGCAACGCCTCGCAGGGCAGGTCGATGCGCTGACCGCCGTGGTGGCCGATTTCGAGGCCTCCGCCATGCGCTCTGGCCTCACACGCACGCAAGCCTTCGAGCAGATGACAGGCACGCAATTTCTAGCCGACCGACAGGCCGACATGCGCCGCACCTTTGCGCGTCACGCCGTGCTCAGCGACAATCTCGCCACCCTGCGCGAGGCCTCTGCCATGTCGCGCCTGACCATGCCACTCAAGCTGACAGATGTGGCAACCTTTGAAAGCACTTGGGCCGATTTCCGACCTGCCGTGCCGCTCTCTGGCGCAGGGATCGTGGCTGCTGGCGCGGGCGGCGTGGCAGGCTGGGGAATCACGGCGGCGTTGCTGGCCCTCATCGTGAGCTTTTTCAGACGCGCGCCAAAGGTCGCGGCCTCTCAACCCGTGATGCGCAAAGAACCCGCCCTGCGCAAAGCACCAGAGCCTGAAGGCGCAAAACCGAACCTCACTTTGGTCGGCAGACGCTAGCCCCAAGCAGCAAGTTGCACATGCCCCCAATGCCGCCTTGACCATCGGGGCGCGGACCGCCATTTTGCCTTAAATTTTGATAAGGTAGCCCCATGGCCAGTACTGCCCCTTTTGCCAAATTCGAGTGGATGATCGCGTGGCGGTATATCCGCGCAAAGCGGGCAGAAGGCGGCGTCAGTATCATGACGTGGATCTCGCTTATTGGGGTCACTCTGGCGGTTTTCGCCCTGATTGCGACGCTTGCCGTGCGCTCTGGTTTTCGCGCGGAATTTGTTGATACGATCCTTGGTTCCAACGCTCATGTGACCGTCTATCAGCAGACCCCGATTGAGGGCACAACCCAGACAATTCGCACGATTTCCGATTATGACGCGTTGACCGAGGCGCTTGGCAAAGTCGAAGGTGTCACCCGCGCAGCCCCACTCGTGCGGGGCCAAGTGATGGCCAATAGCCAAGACCGCAACGTCGGCATCGACGTTTACGGCATCACGCTTGATAACCTCAAAACCATTCCGCGCATCGTGCAGCCTGAGGATAGCGCCGGCAGCATTGATAACTTCGAGAGCGGTATCGCGATCGGCTCTGGCGTGGCGCGTGAACTGGGCGTCACCGTCGGCGATAAGATCAAGGTGATTAGCCCTAATGGCGTGCGCACCGCGATGGGTACCAGCCCCCGCGTGAACGCCTATGAGGTCACCTATATTTTTACCGCAGGTCGCTATGACATCGATAAAACACGGGTCTATATGCCGCTTGCAGAAGCGCAATCCTTCTTTAATCGCGAGGGGTTGGTCGACGAAGTTGAAGTAATGGTTGCTGATCCTGATGCGGTGGATGACGTGACGCCTGACCTGCTTCGGATCGCAGGGCAAAACAGCTATGTCTGGACATGGCGCGACAGTGCGGGCGCTTTCTTGCGGGCCTTGACCGTCGAAGACAACGTCATGTTTATCATCCTCTCTATCCTCGTTCTGATTGCCTCGATGAACATCATTTCGGGCCTCATCATGCTGGTGAAAAACAAGGGCCGCGACATCGGCATCCTGCGCACTATGGGGCTGACCGAAGGATCTATCTTGCGCATCTTCTTTATTTGTGGGGCAGGGATCGGGACAATTGGCACGATCCTTGGCGTCGTTTTGGGCTGCCTCTTTGCACTCTATATCGACCCGATTTTCAGCTTTGTGAACTATGTCGCAGGCGGCGGCGTTTGGGATCCATCCATTCGCGGCATCTACCAATTGCCCGCTGAACTGCGCCTCAATGACGTGCTCTCGTCAGTGGCCCTCTCACTGGGCCTCTCGTGGATCGTCACCATCTTCCCTGCGCGCCGTGCCGCCCGCATGAACCCTGTTGAGGCCCTGCGCTATGAATGATTTTGCTCTCGAAGTTCACGGCATTACCAAGGCCTACAATCACGGCAAGCCCAACGAGGTGAATGTGCTGCATGGCATTGATTTGTCTGTCAAAACAGGTGAGGTCGTGGCGCTTGTTGCCCCCTCTGGGGCAGGCAAGTCAACGCTGCTGCATATCGCGGGGCTGCTTGATACGCCTGACTCCGGCACGGTCGCGATCTCGGGGCGCGATATGACTGCGCTATCTGACCGCAAACGCACCGCCGTGCGCCGTGATGAGGTGGGCTTCATCTATCAATTCCACCACCTGCTGCCCGAATTTGCCGCCCGCGAAAACATCGTGCTGCCGCAGCTCGCCAATGGTGCCAGTGAGGCCGCGGCCAATGCGCGTGCCAATGACCTGCTCGCCCGCGTTGGCATCGCAGAGCGCGGCGATCACCGTCCTGCGGCGCTTTCTGGTGGCGAACAACAGCGCGTTGCATTTTGCCGCGCGCTTGCCAACCAACCGACCTTGCTTCTGGCAGATGAACCCACAGGTAACCTCGACCCCGATACATCTGACCGCGTGTTTGATGCGCTGATGGAACTTGTGCGCGGCACGGGCCTTTCGGCAGTGATTGCAACCCACAACCTGGAACTTGCCGCGCGGATGGACCGTATCGTCAGGCTCTCCTCAGGAAGGCTGGAAACACTATGAAGATCACCGTTCAAGAAATTGAAGCGAAAAGTAAATCCGCGCTCATGGCTCATGGAGCCGCGGAGATGCAAGCAAGTCACGTCGCCCGCGCTGTCGCCCGCGCTGAAGCATTAGGCAATGTGATCTGCGGCCTTTATTATCTCGAAAGCTATTGCTTGCAGCTGACCTCTGGCCGCGTTTCTGGCACGGTTTTTCCCAAGGTGACCAAGCCGCGTCTCGGTGCCGTGAAATCCGACGCTCAATTCGGTTTTGCGCAACCTGCATTCGCCGCAGGTCTGGCCGAGGCCGTCAACACCGCGCGCGATAGTGGCATCGCGAGCTACGCCATTGCCAACGCCCATACCTGCACCTCGCTGGGCTATTTTACCGAACAGATCGCAGAGCACGGCCTCATCGGGATTGGCATGACCAATGCCTCGCCCGTCGTTGCGCCGCCAAACGGGAGCAAGGCCGTCATCGGCACCAATCCCATTGCCATGACCGTACCCGGTGAGGGGAAGCCTGCGCTGCATTTCGATTTCTCAACCTCCGCCGTGGCCTTGGGCAAAATCACCATGGCAAAGGCGGCTGGCCAGCAAATCCCGCTGGGTTGGGCCGTGGACGCGGACGGCAAGCCAACCACAGATCCAGACGCGGCGCTGAAAGGTGCGCTGGTCAGTGCAGGCGGCTACAAGGGCTGGGGCTTTGGCCTCATGGTCGAGCTGCTCGCGGCTGGCATGACAGGTTCCGTCAATTCGCTTGACGTCAAAGGCCTCAAACTGCCCGACGGGCCACCGCATGGGTTGGGGCAGTTCTACATCCTGCTTGATCCAACCACCCACGGCGACCATTTCAACGACCGTTTTGCCCGCGTGGCCGAGGCCGTTGCAGAACAGGACGGTGCGCGTATCCCGGGGTCAGACCGAAAAGTCATGACCGAAGTCGACGTGCCAGATGCGCTTTGGGCGCTGGTCGAGGCATTAGCAGCGACCTAATCAATGAGGTATTCTATGAGTATTTGCGCCATTCTTTCCCTCCTTGTGGCCAACGCCTGTACCGACAGGCGGCCTGCGCCAACTGTCGAGCCTTATGTGATCCGTCGCGATGGTGGCGGGCAGTTGATTAGTGCTGAAGCCGACCGCGCCGATTTTCTGCGCTGGGGCGGGCAGATCGAAATTCGCGGCTATTGCGCCTCGGCTTGCGTGATTTTCACAACCCTGCCGAACGCTTGCATCGGGCAGGGGGCACGGATCGGGTTTCACGGCTCGAACGTAAACGTCGGCCCGATTGGTAGCCAGCAAATGGCGGCCTATTTGCGTGGCGAAGCCAAGTGCAAATACATCGCCGAGTGGCAGTATATCCCGCAGACGGAGATGCACTGGCTCACCGCGCAAGAATATCAAGCCCTTGATCCGCAAATCAAACTCTGCCCGCGCAACAAGAACTAATCTTACACAAACCTAACAATCGCGTGAAAACCCGCAACTTTGCGGGCTTTTGCCCGCATGCCACGCTAGGTCTATCCCAACAAACAAAGGATAGGCTCATGAAACGCATTCTCCTCGCCGCAGCCCTCACCACTGCCACCGCCGCAAACGCTGGCCCCGTCAGCTTTGCCAATGGCTGGTCAGAACAGAAACTCTCGCTGTTCTCCTCCAACGACTACACATTCGGCTCCAACCTCTCGATGGTCTCTGACGGATCGGTGAGCATCGCATGGTCCCGCGTCGCACAATCCGATTGGGCCGCAAATGGCGCATCTTGGAGCTGGACCGTCAACAAATCCGTGCCAGCCACGGACCTGTCCCGCAAAGGCGGCGATGACCGCAACATCTCGCTCTACTTTGTCTTTGTCCCAGCTGACGTCGCCCCTTCACTCTCGGGGGCGGGTATCCGCTCGCTTCTGGGTCGCTCGGACGTGCGCGTCATCCAATACGCTTGGGGCGGCAACAACGCTATCGGCTCCGTGATTGCGTCACCCTACGGGGTCAGCGGCACAGGCGTCACGATCCCCTTAAGGCAAGCTGGCACAGGCAGTGCGACCGAGCGTGTTGATCTCGCCGCCGACTACGCCCGCGCCTTTGGCGGACAAAAAGGGACGCTCATCGGGCTGGCCGTCTCAGGCGATAGCGACGACACATCAAGCGTGATCGAGGCCGCCATCGGCAATCTCTCTCTCAATTGATTTACCGCATGGTGTAACATCGGGGCCTCCGCTAAAGTGATAAAAAACACTAGCGGAGGACGCCCCCATGAAGAAATTGAGCCTAGTTGCAGCCCTTGCCCTGACAGCCTGTATCGACGTGCCAGAGCAGCCGGACGGCAAGCAACTCTACATGGACAACTGCGCCTCCTGCCATGGGTTTGACGCCAAAGGGACAGGCGAGATGGCCAATCTTCTGATCAAAATGCCACCCGATCTGACGACGCTCAAGGCGCGCTACAACGGCGAATTCCCGTCCGACTATGTCATGTCCACCATCGACGGCCTCACCCGCAAACCGCACTTTTCAGGCGCCATGCCAGAGTTCGGCGCAGGCGGCATGGGCGACACGGTGATCGTCGAGAAAGACGGGATCGGAACGCCAGTGCCGAGCGAATTGCTGGCGCTGACAGAGTATTTGGAGAGTGTGCAGGAGTAGACTGCAGGGTGCGCACCGTTCCCTTCAACCCCTTCGTCAACGACCAGGCATGAAGCGGTTGCTGATTGATCTCTTGAGTTCGGCCAAATCAGAAGGATCGTTTTGCTTGTGTATCACACGGTGACACGTGGGGCATAAAACGATAAAGTCATCTGGAATTTTGTATCGCTTGCTCTCGCCCTCTGCCAAATGGAAAATCGGTTTGGCGTGATGGACGTCAAGCGGAGTATTCTTGAGGACTCCCTTGTAGCCGTATGTTTTAATGGGATCCAATCCGCAAGCTTCACAAGTCGCGCCCCTTTTTTTCAGCACCGGAAGCCTAACATTTGGAGCGCGCTCAATGCGACGGGAGAGAATGTATTTTCTACTTTCTTCAATTTCATGAGTGCCAGATTCCTCTAACATTACTTCGGCTGGGGTCGTGCCGCCTTTGTCAATTAAAGATGAATAGGCAGCCAGCATCTTCTCCAAATCGTTATAGAACAGCTCTTGGTTTAGGTTTTCAGACTCATATTCGCGACCGAACGCGTGACCTGCCATATAGCCCTTTGGCAATGAATCCTGGGAACCTAAATCGATAGGGTCACGATCAAATTGTTTGGCAAAGTTAACAATTCGCTCCGTCATTAAGACAGCAGTTCTCTCGAGTGATTTTAGACCCCGAGATTCCCCAAGTTCCCTGTAAACCGCCGTGGTTCCCTGATTCATCGACAGATAGATTCTTCTTGTCTGAGGATTGATTAAATAAACGACGTAAAAGCCCATGGTTGCAGACTCAGTGATCAAAGGATCAAAGAAACCAAGCCAAGGAACTGATGCCCAGTTCCCAGCGCCCACGCTTGATTTGACCTTTAAGTCGTATGGCAAGAACGAAATCTGTCGCTTTGCCTCCATGGCAATATCGTGTCTTACGAAGTTTCCAAAAACACTTTTTGCAAATGGTTTTGCACGTTGAAATGCGTATTCACTTGCTAGCCTTTGCAGTGCGTCATGGAGCATCTAAACATCCAACTCCTCAACAAACTGCGCGTTCTCTTGGATATACTGATACCGTAGCTCAGGCTTTTTCCCCATCAGGCGCTCCACCAGATCGGCCGTATCACCGGGTTCTTCGTCGTGGATCGTTACGCGGATGAGTTTGCGGGTTGTCGGGTCCATCGTCGTTTCTTTGAGGTCTTTTGCGTCCATCTCGCCCAAGCCCTTAAAGCGTTGCACGTCGATCTTGCCTTTCCCGCCAAGACCCTTAGCCATCGCTGCGTCCTTTGCCGCGTCATCCGTCACATACAAACGGTGCGCCCCTTGCGTCAGGCGGTAGAGCGGCGGGCAGGCCAGATACAGGTGCCCGTTATCAATGAGTGGCCGCATCTGCGTGAAGAAGAACGTCATCAAGAGCGCCGCAATATGCGCCCCGTCCACGTCCGCATCGGTCATGATGATGATCTTTTCATAGCGCAGGTCGTCGACGTTAAACTTCGTCCCCATCCCAACGCCCAAAGCCTCGCACAGATCATTGATCTCGGCGTTGGTGTTGATCTTGTTTGACGCCGCCCCCAGCACGTTCAAAATCTTACCCTTCAGCGGCAGCAGCGCTTGGTTCACACGGTTGCGCGCCCCCTTGCCAGAGCCACCAGCGGAATCGCCCTCAACGATGAAGAGTTCAGTCCCCGCACGGTCCTTGCTAGAACAATCAGTGAGTTTCCCCGGCAAGCGCAGCTTCTTGGTCGCCGTTTTACGCGCGGTCTCTTTTTCCATCTTGCGGCGCAGTCGCTCTTCGACCCGCAGCACCAAGAAATCAAGGATCGCACCAGCGGCTTTCGTGTCAGCCGCCAGCCAGTTGTCAAAGTGGTCACGCACGGCCATATCGACCATCCGCTGTGCATCAGTCGTGGCCAAGCGGTCCTTCGTCTGCCCCACAAATTCAGGCTCGCGGATAAAGCAGGACACCAGCGCACAGCCGCCCGTCATCAAATCCTCGCGGGTGATCTGCGCGGATTTTTTGTTGTTCACACGCTCGCCATAGGCCTTGATCCCCTTGAGGATCGCAGACCAGAAGCCCGCCTCATGCGTTCCGCCCTCTGGCGTGGGAACGGTGTTACAGTAGGACTGCATGAACCCGTCGCGGGCAGGGGTCCAGTTGATCGCCCATTCGACCTTGCCCGGCACTTGGAACTTCTCTTGGAACGACACGTTCCCCGCAAACGGCTTGTCGGCATAGACGGTAGACTTACCCAAACGCTCGCCCAGATAATCCGACAGGCCGCCGGGGAACTTGAACGTCGCCGTCAGCGGCGTGGTCTCGTCATCGATCTCGGTCTTCCAACGGATTTCAACGCCAGAGAACAAATAGGCCTTAGAGCGCGCCATGCGGAATAGCGTTGCAGGCTTTAGCGTCAGCTTGCCAAAAATCTCAGGATCAGGATGGAACGTAACCGACGTGCCGCGCCGGTTAGGGGCAGCACCAATCTTGGCCAATGGCGCTTGCGGCACGCCCTTGGAGAATTCCATCATGAACAGCTCTTTGTTGCGCGCCACCTCGACGCGCAAGTGATCCGAGAGCGCATTCACGACCGAGGAACCAACCCCGTGCAAACCGCCCGAGGTCTCATAGCTGTCGCCCGAGAACTTGCCGCCTGCGTTCAGCGTACAGAAGATGATCTCAAGCGCGGATTTCGTCGGCTGTTTTGGATGCGGATCGGTCGGAATACCCCGCCCGTTATCGCGCACAGTCACATGGCCGTTGGCGTGCAGCTCCACTTCGATCCATGTGGCATGGCCTGCAACCGCCTCATCCATCGAGTTGTCGATAATCTCGGCCACCATATGGTGCAGCGCCCGCTCATCCTTACCGCCGATATACATACCAGGGCGAAGGCGGACGTGCTCCATATCCTCCAACACCTCAATGGACGAGGCGTTGTAATCATCGGCGCTTTTGGTGGACAAAAGATCGTTCGTCATGTGCTGCTGCTCACTCTTTGCTTTGCCGCGTATTGTGGCACCTAGGGGCGGGAGGGGCAATCGGTTGATTTGCTTTCCTTCGCGCGAATTGCCGTTAAAGTGGGGACAAATCCCCGAAAGGACACGCCTATGGCTTGGATCAAAACCATTCCCTACGACCAATCGACGGGCAAATTGCGGATGCTTTATGATCGGGTCAAACAGCTGGGCGACAACGCTGATATCACCATGATGGCCCATTCGCGGCGGTCGCAAGAGATGAAAGGGCCGATGGCGATCTACAAATACGTCTACCCCATTCGGGGAGGCCAGTGCCAAAGTGGTTTCTTGAAGCATTGTGCGTTTGGGTCTCTTCGCTCAATGAATGCGCTATTGCGTCGATCACCACTCTGCGGGGATGAAGCGGGTGCAGGGCGATGACCCCAAGGCCGGATATCGAAGCGCTGCGAAATGTCGGCTTCGACGAATGGCGATATCACAGGGCTTTCGCCCAATATGTCTGACGATCCAGACGACTGGAGTCATAGCGAACCTTTGGAGACTACCATGAAAATCGCAATTCTAGATGATTATGCGGGCGCTGCCTTGCACTTGGCCGACTGGTCGGCCTGCGGAGACGTGACCGTTTTCAATGACACGCTGGCCGATCACGTGACCCTCGCAGCAAGGCTCGCGCCATTTGACATTATCTGCCTGATGCGCGAACGCACACCGATGCCGGCGGCGCTAATCAAGGCACTGCCGAACCTCAAACTGCTCGTCACCTCAGGCCCGCGCAATGCCTCCATCGACCTTGGAGCGGCCAAGGCGGCTGGTGTCACCGTCTGCGGCACACCCAGCCGCAAGACCACAACCTCTGAAATGGCGACGCTCATGATGCTCGCCCTCAACCGCCGCTTGATGCCAGAAGTCGCAAGCCTTCACGGTAGGGCTGGTTGGCAAACGGGGCTGGGCCGTGACCTTGCAGGTCTGACCTTGGGCGTGATCGGCTTGGGCAATATCGGGGCGCAAATGGCCGCTTTGGGCAAGGCATTTGGAATGACCGTCTGCGCATGGTCGCAAAACTTGACCCAAGCCCGCGCCGACGAGGTTGGCGCAATCCGCAAGGAAAGCCTTACCGATCTGATGGCGTCATCCGACGTCGCCACCGTGCATTTGGTTCTCTCTGAACGCAGCACAAAGTTGCTTGACGCCAATGCCTTTGCGGCTGCCAAAGCAGGCCAAGTTTTCATCAACACCTCGCGCGGACCCATCGTCGATACCGATGCTCTTTTGGCAGGGCTACGCGCAGGCTCTCCCGCCATGGCTGGCCTCGACGTTTTCAACGTTGAACCCTTGCCCGCAGACGACCCGCTCCGCGCACCAGACCTGATCGACGCAGGCAAGCTCTTGCTGACCCCGCACCTCGGCTATACAACCGAAGCGACATTCACCCTCTTTTACCGCGAGACCGTCGCCGCAATTGCCGCATGGCAAGCTGGCACACCAATTCGCGAACTCACCTGATAGGAGACCCCCATGCGCGTATTTTTCACAGGCGGCAGCGGCAAGGCAGGCAAACACGCCGTGGCCTATTTGCGAGCCCAAGGGCACCACGTCATCAACGCTGACAAGACCTTTGCAGGCGACGGGACAGGCGAAATCCAGGTGGACCTCATGGACTTTGGCCAAGTCATCGGCGCGATGTCACAATTCGTGGATTTCGCGGAACTCGACGCGGGACAAGGCGTCCCGAAATACGACGCCGTCGTGCATTTCGCCGCCGTGCCGCGTGTTATGATCGGCACCGACGGGGAATGCTTTAAGGCAAATACACAGACCACCTACAACGTCATTGAGGCAGCCGTAAAACTCGGTATCCCCAAGGTGATCTTCGCGTCATCCGAGACGACCTATGCGGTCTGTTTCGCCGACGGAGAGATCAAACCCGACTATGTGCCCATCGACGAAGAACACCCCACAGTGCCGCACGACAGCTACGCCATGTCAAAGGTCTGCAACGAGATGACGGCAAAGTCATTCCAAGCGCGCACGGGGATCGATATCTATGGGCTGCGCATCAATAACGTTATAGAACCACATGAATATGCAGAGAATTTCCCCGAATTTGAAACCAACGCGAGCTTACGGCGTCGCAACATCTTCGCCTATATAGATGCACGTGATTTGGGGCATATGGTCGACTGCTGCCTGAAAACAGATGGCCTTGGCTATCAGATTTTCAACGTTGCCAATGAGGATACATCCGTGGGTGCGACCAGCGCGGAAGTCATGGCCGAATTTTACCAAGGTGTTCATCAAACCCGCCAAATGGCAGAGTTCGAGACGTTTTACGATATCAGCAAGGCCAAGAAGATGGTCGGCTTTGCGCCCAAACACGGCTGGCGGGGGCAGTTGGGTTAAATCCCATCCTAGGCCTCGGCGATTTGTAACAGCAGGTGGTTGAGTGGTGCGACCTCGCGGAATGCCGTGAGGAGCGCCCCCTTGATATCTGCAGGCGTGCCAATATCCTTGGTCGCCACACATCCCTTCATCCGCAGTAAATTCCCCGCAGGATGGTCGGGCGCAAACCCGCTTGGCACGCGTTTCAGCGCGGGTTCGCGCAAGGCAAACCCGTGGCTCTGAACCCCCGCAATAATATTTTGCACGCGCTTGGTATCCAGATCCACAAACTTGCGCCAATCCTCCAACATCGGTTTGTCAAACCCCATCCGGCCCGCGCCTGCAGTCACATAATCTGTGCCGATGCCAAAGAAGAACACAGGCGCCTCCGCCACATCGACCTGCATTTCCCACATCATATGCAGATGCGTATTATAGGGGGTCTTATCCTTCGAAAATCGCACGTCGCGGTGCGGACGGAACAGTTTCCCCTTCACCGGTTCGCCTGCAATCTCAGCCAAAGGCGCGGATAAGTCATCCAAAAGTGCCAAAGCAAAGGGCTTCAGTTCTTTGTCGTAAGTCCCCCGATTGGTGTCCCACCAGTCGCGCGAATTATGCGCGGCGAGGGTTTTGTAGAACGCTTGTGCGATGGCGAACATGGGCGGGGCTTCCTATGGCTAGACGGGGGCATATAACAGGCTTAAGCCTGTCAGCATGAACATGGAATTGCAAACATATGCGGCGCACCGAAGCGCCATTCTGAAACTTGGCCTGCCGCTCATCGCCTCCAATATGGCGCAGTTTGCCATCCATATGACCGACACGATTATGCTTGGCTGGTATGATGTCACCGCGCTCGCCGCCGTGACATTGGCAAGCTCGCTGTTCTTTGTCGTTTTCATTGTGGGTGCTGGCTTTGCCTTTGCGGTCACACCGATCGTTGCCGCCTCGGCTGAAGCTGGTGACGAAGCGCACGTGCGCCGTGTGACACGTATGGGGATCTGGCTCTCGGTGGTCTACGGGTTCGTGTTCACACTGCCTTTCCTTTGGGCTGAACCGATCCTGCTGGCTATGGGGCAAGAGCCTGAGGTCGCGTCCGCCGCCCAAGATTACCTCTTTATCGTCGCTTGGCAGATGATCCCTGCGCTTCTGGTGATGACTCTCAAGTCCTACCTCGCAGCGCTTGAGCATACGGCCGTGATCCTGTGGGCCACCATCGGAACGGCTATCATGAACGCTGTCGTGAACTACGCCCTGATCTTCGGCAATTGGGGCGCGCCAGAGCTGGGTATCCAAGGGGCGGCGATTGCCTCGCTCCTCGTCACCCTCGGCAACGTGATCGTTCTCGTAGCTTACGGCCTTATCAAATTGCCGCAATATAAGCTGATGCAGAACATCTGGAAAAGCGATTGGGAAATCTTTTGGCGGGTGTTCCGTCTCGGCTGGCCGATTGGGCTGACGTCTTTGGCCGAAGGGGGGCTGTTCACCGCCTCCGCGATCATGATGGGCTGGATCGGCGCGATTGAACTTGCCGCCCACGGCATTGCCATTCAACTCGCCAGCATGACATTCATGATCCACATCGGGTTCAGCCAAGCGGCAACAGTGCGGTCAGGGCGTGCGCTGGGGCGGCAAGACGAGCCAAACTTGCGGCGCGGGGCGATCATGGCGATTGCCATGTCGGCTGCCGTTGCCTTTACCACCGTCGCGATTTTCCTTGCGATACCAGAGCTGCTGATCGAGGCCTTTATCGATCCAAGCGAACCTGAACGCGACATGCTGCTCTCCGTCGGCGTGACGCTCCTTGCGATGGCGGCCCTGTTCCAAGTTGTCGATGCGATGCAAGTCATGGCCCTTGGCCTCTTGCGCGGCGTGCAAGACACGACCGTTCCCATGGTCATCGCCACGATTAGCTATTGGGTCATCGGCATGCCAACTGCCTACGTCCTCGCCTTCACGCTTGGTATGGGGCCAGCAGGTCTGTGGCTGGGCCTCGTTGTGGGTCTTAGCTTTGCCGCGATCTTTATGATGTGGCGGTTCTGGAAACGCTCTGTGCGGATTACGCTTTTGAAATCAGCGCACCCAAGCGCTTGATCCCCTCGGCAATCGTCGGCTCGTCTGCACGGCTAAAGCTCAACCGCAGCGTATTCGTGCCAGACCCATCCGCATAAAACGCAGAGCCAGGCACAAAGGCCACGCGCTCTGATTTCAAGCTTTGCGCCAGCAAATCCGCCCCATTCATGCGGTCGGGCAGCGTGACCCAAGCAAACATACCGCCCTCGGGCTTGGTCCATGTCACGTCCTTGGGCATATGGGTCGCAAGTGCGTCAAGCATCGCGTCACGGCGTGCGCGGTAAACGTCGCGGATTGTTGCCACATGGTCGTCAAACATCGCCTCGGCGACATGGCAAATCGCCATTTGGTTGATCGTGGAAGAATGCAAGTCAGCGGCCTGTTTCATCAGAACCAGACGGCCAACCACGTCCTTGGACGCACAAATCCAGCCAACCCGTAAACCAGGCGAAAGCGTCTTGGAAAACGACCCGCAATAGATCGTGCGGCAGTCCTCAATGCTGCCTTTGCGGGCAATCTCCAACGCCAACATCGGTGGAATGGCTTCGCCGTCAAAGCGCAACGATTGATAGGCCGCGTCTTCGATGACGGCGCAGTCAAGCTCATCGGCCATCGCAAGGATATTCTCACGCGCGGCAAGGTTTAAGGTCTCGCCAGTCGGGTTCGCAAAATCCACGGATGCATAGGCAAACTTCACGCGGCCACCTTTGGCCTCGGCCGCCTCCGCATAATCTGCAGCAGAGCGATTGCCGTGTGCCACCAACCGATCATATTGCGGCTCGTAAGCGTTAAACGCACCCAAGGCGCCCAGATACGTGGGCCAGCCTACAAGTGCGGTGTCATTCTTGGAAAGCATCAACTTCCCAAGATAATCAAGCGCTTGCTGCGATCCCGAGGTGATTAAAATATTGTCGATGTCACAAGGCACACCGATTTTCGCCATCTGCCCCGCGATCCAACGGCGCAGCGGCGCATAGCCTTCGGAGACCGAATATTGCAGTGCCTGTTCCTGCTTACCCGCGCTCAACGCATCGGCAAACGCGGCCTGAAAGGCCTGCGTCGGGAATAGGGCAGGGTCGGGAATGCCGCCAGCAAATGAGATGATATCGGGCTGGTCCAGAAGCTTTAGCAATTCGCGGATTTCAGAGGCCTTCATACGGCTCATGCGGTCTGCGAAAATAGTGGTCCAATCCATGGTGTCATCTCCCAAATGTCGGGCGATTTACACATGGAATTGGCGTTAGGTCAATATGCCTTACCTAACCCTCTTTGGCGGCTTTTTCTTCCTGCGCTTTGATCATGCGATCGGCTTTTTTGCGCACCAAAACAGACCGTAAATCATGCATCGCCAAGAGGAGCGCATCTGTCACATCTTCCAATTGCGCCTCTGACGCCTTGGATTGGACCCATTGCGTCGTGATGTTCATATAATCCACCGCGCGATGGATATCGTCTATATCTCGCTGCGCCAGTAGCATCACACGCTTATCAAGCCATGCCTGAATGGCCGCGATGTCCGCATCTGTCAGTTCAGCGTCGCCATGTGGCTTCACCTCACCCTTATTGACGTTCACAAGGGCGATCTGATCCATCTCGATACGGCGCTGACGGTTCTCGGTATCAACCCGAAACACCGCAGCGCCGTTCTCGCGAATACGAAAATAATAGTCTGGGAGATCGCCTGCCATATTACCTTTTACTTCAAGCCGTCACAAAACGCGATGATGCGATTGCAAGCCTCTTCCAATGCTGCGTTGGAGGTAGCGTAGCTGACGCGGAAGTTCGGGGAAAGCCCGAAGGCCGAACCAAACACCACAGCAACACCGGTTTCTTCCAATAAAGCGGTCGCAAAAGCCTCGTCATTGTCGATTTTTGCCCCCCCCTTTGATGTCTTCCCAATGCAGCCCGCAATCGACGGATAGACATAAAACGCGCCTTCAGGCTTCGGGCAAACGATCCCCTTGGCTTGGTTCAGCAGACCGACGACCAAATCACGGCGGCCTTCAAACAGCGCATTGTTCGGCGCAAGGAAATCCTGCGTGCCGTTCAAGGCCTCCACAGCCGCCCACTGCGACACAGAACACGGGTTCGATGTCGATTGCGACTGCACCTTACGGATCGCATCAATCAACACCTTCGGCCCCGCAGCATAGCCGATCCGCCAGCCTGTCATCGCATAGGCCTTGGACACACCATTCACCGTCAATGTGCGGTCATAGAGCTTTGGCTCCACCTGCGCAGGGGTGCAAAACTTGAAATCATCGTAGGCCAGATGCTCGTACATATCATCCGTCATCACCCAGACATGCGGATGACGCAGCAATACATCGGTCAGCGCCTTCAACTCGTCCCATGAATAGCCAGCCCCCGTCGGGTTCGACGGCGAGTTGAACAAGAACCATTTGGTTTTGGGCGTAATCGCGGCCTCTAACTGCTCCGCGGTAATCTTGAAATTAGCCTCCAACTGCGCCTCAATCGTGACAGGCGTGCCGCCACCCAGCAGAACCATGTCAGGATAGGACACCCAATATGGAGCAGGGATGATCACCTCATCACCAGCATTCAGCGTGGCGATAAAGGCGTTATACAAAACCTGCTTGCCGCCAGTGCCGACAGTGACCTGCGCAGGCACATAATCCAGCCCATTGTCCCGCTTCATCTTCGCGCAAATCGCCTTTTTCAACTCGGGAATACCATCAACAGCCGTATACTTCGTCTTACCCTCATTGATCGCGGCAATCGCGGCATCCTTGATGTTCTGCGGCGTGTCAAAATCAGGCTCGCCCGCACCAAGGCCAATCACATCGCGGCCAGCCGCCTTAAGTTCCTGCGCTTTGGTCGTCACCGCAATTGTCGGCGAAGGTTTCACGCGGTCGAGTGTCGCAGAGAGAAAGGTCATGTGCTGCATCCAGTGGTAATTTTTTCCTATCCATGTCATAGGGTGGGCAATGTATTTTAAGCAAGCATGAAGGATGAAATTATGAGCACGGATAGCGAAAACAATTGGTTTAGCGCCGATGCAACCACATTTGGCGATCGTCTTGCGGGGGCGCGTGAAGCGGCGGGCCTCAGCCAAGGTAGTCTTGCCGAACAAATCGGCGTGAAACTCTCGACAATCGAAGCATGGGAAAACGACCTCAAGGAACCGCGCGCCAACCGCCTGCAAATGTTGTCTGGTATGCTGAGTGTGTCGCTCGGCTGGTTGTTGACGGGGGCAGGGGACGGCCCCGACGAACCTGCAGATCTCACGCCAAACACCGCCGACCTGCTTCTTGTCGAGATACGCAAATTACAGGTCGAAATCCTGCAATCGGCGAACAAACTTGGCCAACTCGAAAAACAACTACGCACAGCCATGAAAGGCTAACCATGATCGAAACACGCGATACGATGATCAAGAGGCTGCGGATGCGGTCCATGCGGCGCGGGATCAAAGAGATGGACTTGATCCTCTCCGATTTTGCTGACGGCAATCTTGCGGATATGGATGCTGCGGGGCTCACGCTTTATGACGCGCTGCTCGAAGAAAACGACCACGACATTTACGGCTGGGTCGCAGGGCAATTCCCGACGCCACCCGAATACCTCGCCCTCGTCACCCAAATAGCGGCAGGGGCCAAAGGCGTCACGCGACCTGCGTAAAATGCAAAACAATAGTTAGTATTTTACGGTTTAACTGAATTTTTGTTGTTTTCCTTCAGAACTGAGTAAGCAGTTTTATTTGGAGAGAAAACATGAGCATTCATTCTGACGTCGAACTACCAGAGGAGGTGGGAAGTACTGCGCATGTCGCGGCCTTCATGACCAGCTACCTTGACAGCCTCACATTGGTCGAGCGGCTGCACCGCCTTTTGCTTGACGTGATCAAGGACGAGTTTGAACGCGTTGGCGTGCTCGAGATCAACGCCGTGCAGGCGCTTTTGCTGTTTAACGTGGGCGAGAACGAGGTCACGGCTGGCGAGCTTAAGACGCGCGGCTATTATCAGGGGTCCAACGTCAGCTATAATTTGAAAAAGCTGGTCGATACGGGCTTTATGCACCATCAACGCTCTGAAATTGACCGCCGTTCCGTGCGCGTCAGCCTCACCCAAAAAGGGCGCGATGTGCGCAAGATTGTGGCCAGACTCTTTGCCACCCATGCCGCAGGCCTGATGTCTAAAGGGGTGCTTGATCACAAGGGCATCGACGACATCACTATGTCGCTGCGCCGTGTTGAACGGTATTGGACCGAACAAATCCGCTACATCTACTAAAGCCTATACTACTGAAATGATCTGGCAGAAGGCCGATCGTCAGGCGCCGCGCTTAGCGCCAAGGACTGCAGCTCCCGCAATAGCTTTCGCTCCATTGCAGCCGCATAATCCTCAAATCCCAGTGCAACCTCCACAAATGACCCCGCACCGCGAATGACATAAGCGTCGAAATACGCCGATAGCTCTTGGATAGTCGTCTGCCCAATCACCAAGCCATTGATGACCACATCCTTCGGCACATGCGCTATGTCCTGTGGGCGCGGCCCTGTATTTGCCTGTCCATCCCCGGAAATATCCAACGTGCGTTTCCAACATGTCGCCCGCTGATCCAACAATGCCGACTCAAATCCCATCGCCGCTCCAATCGCTGTTGTCGGGCTTCCTTTCACACGCGGGGCCGCTTTAATCTGTTGCGCAACCTCCAGTAAAATAACGGCATCCGTGATCGTGACCCAAGGCTGGACCATCACTTGATGCTCTGGGCCAGACCACTCAAACACCGCCAGATCGACGGGCGCTGCGCCTGATTTCAACAACACCTCAGACACAGCTTTCGACGTCAGCGCCGCCGCAACCCCGTCACGCTGCATCTGATACTCAACCGTATCCACCGATCCCGAAACATCAAGGCCAAGCGCTAAGGCTTGACGGCACGCGGCCTCACTCGACCCCGCCACCAAACAGCAAAGCGCCACCTGCCACTTCATCCCGCAAACCCCTTTGGCATATCGGCCGCACCCATCATCTGGCTGGTCAATTCGCGCAGTAATTTGCGGCGCATCGCGGCGGCGTAATCTTCAAACCCGTCCGCGACCTCAACAAACGCCGCAGGGCCACGGATCACCTCGTCGCGGTAGTAGGTCTCGATCGCACCATCGTCCTGTGCGACCACCAACCCATTCACCACCACCCCGTCAAAAGGGAAGGCGACATAGGCCTCGCGCGGCCCGAACCCTTCGTTGTTAATTCCATCGCCCGCCATATCAATCGTCTGCGCGGCACATCGGGGCGCCTTTGTAAGCTGGATTGCCGCATGCCCCAAAGCCGACCCCAAGGCCGTCGGAAACTCGGTCTGTGACCGCGCACTCCGGCCAATCGCAGAGGCCGCTGCCAGCAAATCCTCTGGCCCTCGGATCATCGTCCAACCCTGCAATTCGGCCTCTTTAAAACGTCCCGACCACTCAAAAACATACAAAGCGACAGGATCGGAATTCACCAAAAACGCGGCCTGCACGTCAGGATCAATCAAAGCGGAGGCCAGACCTGCACGCTGCAAATCATCCTCACCCGCATCCACCGACGACGATACATCAATCGCCAGCACAAGCGCCAAACGGCACGCCTGTGCTGGCATCGCGAAAGCGCTTAGCGCCAGTGCCGCGCTGACTACCAGTGACCAGTGTTTGGCATGCTGGCCCATGGCTCCGCTTTCGGCAAATCGTCACCCTCCTGCAGCAACTCAATCGAGATGTTGTCCGGCGAGCGCACAAACGCCATATGCCCATCGCGCGGCGGGCGGTTGATCACGACACCATTGTCCATCAGTTTCTGGCAAAGGGCATAAATATCGCTGGTGCGATAGGCCAAATGGCCGAAATGGCGGCCGTCAGAAGGCAAACCTTCGTCGCCATCCCAGTTGTAAGTCAATTCGACAGGGCAATCAGGCTGGTCAGGCGGGGCCATAAAAACAAGGGTAAATCGGCCAGCCTCATTGTCCCAACGGCGGGTCTCGACCAGACCCAACAAAGCATAAAACGCCATTGAGGCGTCAAGGTCCTTCACGCGGACCATTGTGTGAAGATAGGTTAGGCTCATCTGCAATTCCTTTGTGTTATGCTGGAAAACCTAGCACATCGGACCACAGCTTCAACGCCTCTTAGAACGACGAGCGCAAATCAAACCCGATCGTTCCATAGTTCCGGTCAAACAGATCATAGGAACTTTCGTTGCGCCGTGCTTCGAGATTCACAACGGGTTGGAAGCCATAAAACTCAACATCCGCAAAGTTGACCGTCATATTCAGACCGAGCGAACGATCCTCGCGTGGACCGTTCGCAAAGGTCGAAAAATCGTAGTCTCGGGATTCATAGTCAAAGCCAAAGCCAAATCGCATTCCCGACACGGGTTTCGCAAGATCCAAATTGGCCAAATAGGTGACCGACTGGTAATCGGAATCACCGGCCGCTGAATTATTCCGACGAAAATCAGCGCCCAATGAGAGGTCGTTGCCGTTGTCATAAGCACGCAGCCACCTGCCTGAAAGCGAGAACGTCGTCGACGGTATTTCAACAGTGAACTTTCGCATGCCCTCCTGTTTCTCGGACAGGGTGAACGTGCGTTGCCCTGTAACCGTCCCGACAAGTTTGTCCGTCTCGTTTAACTTCCAAGCATGTGTGATCGAGGCCTCAAACGAATGGCTATACGGATCGGTCCCGTACCACGCCTTGCTGGCGCGGATCGAAAACTCGGTGGGGCGGCCCCCTTCGGTTAAAATCTGGTTGTGGCGCGCCCCCACTGCGATGACCCCGTAGGAATAGTCTCTTCCCAGAACGCCAGGCGCTTGTTCTTGGGCCGCTTTGCTCAGCATATAGGTTTGCGCGGACGCGGACGCCGTCAGAAACGTGGCCGATGTGTTCGACGCCTGCAACTGATACCTTGTGTTTACACTACCCGAAAACTCGATGCCCGAAAGCGCGCGCGCATCGCCACTTAGCGGAAATTCCAAGCCGTAGAACAAGGCAGTGTCGCTTGCGCTCCCGTTGTTGATATTCGACGACGGTGTAATCCCAAACGACAATTGCGTTGAGAACGGGTTCTGCGACCGCACATCGCCAAAGTTCTTTGCCGCCGCAGCCGCGAGGTCGTCATTGGGTGCAAATTGATAGGCGCGGCGCAGCCAGATTTACGCCCGCGTGAGGTTTTTCAGGGCATAATGCGCCTGTGCGACAGTATTTGCGGCGATATATTTCGTGCCGTCCAGTTGTCCTTCGCGGTAGGCGCGGACCGCCAATGCGATCGCCTCTTGGAAGTTCCCACGACTGATTTCGGTGCGGGCGAGGGCGATCATAAAGTCGGTGTTTTCAGGCTCCACGCGGTAAGCCGCGAGCGCAATTTCATAAGCGGCATTGGCTTGGCCCGCAGCCAATAGGTTTTCGACAACGACTGGAGACTGATCCAATGGGATACGAGTTTCTTGCGCGATGGCCCCGAATGGCAATGCCAAAGAAAATGCAATCGCGACGCCGCGACGTGCCACCCGACCAAGCCGTGTCATAACCTTACCGTTCCCCGACAAGAACGCCGATTTCACGCGCATTTTGTTCAGACACAAACAGGACATCACGCACATTGGTTTCAACGATTTCCGCGCCTTCTGGCAACTCCGAAGCGTTCACGCTCAAATGCCCGACCGTGCCGCCATTGTTTACCGTATTTTGCGCTTGCGTTCGCGAGTCCGTGTCCAGCGCCGAAATCGTACCGGTCACTGTGCTCGACTGTTCAGCGACGATTTCAACGCCGCCGATCACGACGGCGGGGGTGACTGTCGTCACCTGATAACTCACCACATCATAGGTGACCAATTCGTTATACGCCGAACCTGTTATGACGACATGGCCACCAATATCGGTGCCTCGAGGGCCTGCAAGGAAACCGTCAAACGTACCACTGGCGTCTGCGTCGCCACTTTCTAAGAATGCGGTTGCAGAGCCGTCCTTGAAGACGCCTTCTTAAGTCGAAAACGAGGTAACCGCGAGATAAAGCGGGCTAAGTCTATTGGGTCTCTCGCCGTTCACGCCGGAAACGCTGCGGTTATAAACTGTGCCTGTGAGCGCACCTTGAATCCCATCGACAGGGTCAAAGTCATTCACGTCGAGGATAATCCGCACATCGCCCGAGACCAGTTCTAAGCCACCACGATCATCAAACGTGCGCACGGCGGCATATTCGCCGATGTAAACATATTCACCGCTTCTCGGTAGGGAAAAGCTTCTGTCGCGGTTGATATTCGCGCCACCATAGCCGTACTCGATCCAGTTCGCACCAGCCGCAGCCGCAGCTTCAATATGCTCTGATTCGACGAAAACCGCGTAGTGCTTCACCTGACCCGTGGTTGCGGTCTGGCGGCTCTCGAAAACTTTTACGCCGCCAATCCGCGCCATAAAGTCGTAGCGACCAGCGGGGCCGTCAAATGGCAAGTTGTTGATCACAAGATCATTTTTCTCTCGGTCATATTCGACGCTATTCATCGTCAGGCCAGCTTCACGATCATAGGCAAACATGCTGTTTACAGACGTGTTGGGATCAGTCGGATCAATGGTATCATCCGTCACATCGACAGTCGCACCCCAGTCAAACGGCTGAGGGGCACTGCATCCTAAAAGCATTGCAGTGGCAGAGACAGTGGCGATAAGTCGGATCATGTTAAAAACAGCCTGTAGGATTCAAAGATTTGGCTAATCATCTTGGCCGCGCCCCTCGGAGTCAATGACGAACCCCGAAACCGTGTGGATTTCTCGGGCTTGTATTGAGTTTCTCACACATAAGCGCATCTTGTGGTGGTCTGTGGCGCACCACAAGATATAGTGGCCCGCGACTCATGTCTCGTGCCGCGCTGCACGTGGCCATCTAGGTTTACGGCTGATTGGGGCCAAGGGCCAAACACAACGACGAGGTGTGACTTGCAACAGTATCACGATGCGCTCAGGACCGTGCTGGAAAACGGCGAGGAATCAACCGACCGGACAGGCACGGGCACCATTTCCTACTTTGGTCACCAGTCGCGCTACCGCATGTCCGACGGCTTCCCGCTTGTCACCACGAAAAAGCTGCACCTGCGTTCGATCATTCACGAACTGCTGTGGTTCCTATCTGGCGATACCAACATTCGCTACCTGCAGGAAAACGGCGTGACGATCTGGGATGAATGGGCCGATGAGAACGGCGACCTTGGCCCCGTTTACGGCCACCAATGGCGCGCGTTTCCCGCCCTAGAGCCCACCGACGCTACCCAAGACGGCGAACCGCTGTTTCTCGCCAAAGGCGTGGATCAGATCACCCAGCTGATCGATACCATTAAGAACAGCCCCGACAGCCGCCGCATGATGGTATCCGCATGGAACCCCGGTGATCTGCCACGCATGGCCTTGCCGCCGTGCCACGCCCTCTGGCAGGTGCGCGTGCATAACGGGCGCATCCACATGCAGCTCTACCAACGCTCCGCCGATATGTTTCTTGGCGTGCCGTTCAACATCGCGTCCTACGCGCTGCTGCTCGAGATGCTCGCCCATGTGACAGGATACGAGGCGGGCGATTTCATCCATACGCTTGGCGACGCGCATATCTATTCCAATCACCTCGACCAGGTGAACCTGCAGCTGTCGCGCACACCCAAGCCGCTGCCAAAGCTACGCATCACACGCAAGGTGACCTCGATTTTCGATTTCCGTTACGAGGATTTTGAAATCACAGGATATGATCCAGATCCCGCCATTCGCGCGCCAGTGGCGGTGTAACCCATGCTCACTCTCATTGTCGCACGCGCAAAAAACGGGGCCATTGGTCGGGACGGGGATATTCCGTGGCACATCCCCGAAGATCTCAAGTTCTTTCAACGTGAAACCCTTGGTGGCGCGATCATCATGGGGCGCAATACGTGGGACAGCTTGCCCGTCAAACCCCTGTCCAAGCGTCTCAATATCGTCGTGTCGCGGCAATCCGACATCACCGAGCATGTGGCTTCTTCCGTAACAGAGGCCGTCGAAATCGCTGCGGCGCAAGGTTATAACCGAGTCTACGGCATCGGCGGCGCGCAGATTTACAAAGACATGCTACCGCTCGCCCACCGGCTTCTTCTCTCCGAGGTCGATATCGAGATTGATGACGCCGACACCTTCTTTCCGACGCTGGATCTTGGCGACTGGGTTTTGGTAAGCGAACGCCCCCTCACCGCAAATGCGCCGCAGTGTGTCTTGCGAGAATACCTGCGGCGCACATAGCCGTCGACCAAGCGGCGCTAGTTGCCCAATATACGCGGCAGGCGCAACTTGTTGGCGCGCGCGCAGTCAATCGCATCCTCGTAGCCGGCATCTGCATGACGCCAGACACCGCTGGCCGGGTCATTCCACAAAACCCGCTCGATCCGCTTGGCCGCCTCAGGCGTGCCGTCCGCGCAAATCACAACGCCCGCGTGCTGGCTAAAGCCCATGCCAACGCCGCCGCCGTGGTGGATCGACACCCAAGTCGCACCTGAAGCGGTATTCACCAGCGCATTCAAAAGCGGCCAGTCGCTGACCGCATCAGAGCCGTCTTTCATCGCTTCGGTTTCGCGGTTTGGCGAGGCAACGGAGCCTGCATCGAGGTGGTCGCGACCGATCACAATCGGCGCTTTCAACTCGCCATTCGCGACCATTTCGTTGAACGCAAGTCCCGCACGATGCCGATCCCCGAGGCCGATCCAGCAGATGCGGGCAGGCAGCCCTTGGAAGGCAATCCGATCGCGCGCCATATCGAGCCAGTTGTGCAAGTGTTTGTTCTCTGGGAACAATTCTTTCATCTTCTGGTCGGTTTTGTAGATATCTTCTGGATCACCCGACAGGGCCACCCAACGAAACGGCCCAATGCCACGGCAGAATAATGGGCGGATATAAGCCGGCACAAAACCGGGGAAGTCGAAAGCGTCGGTCAACCCTTCTTCAAGTGCCATCTGCCGGATGTTGTTGCCATAATCCACCGTTGGCACGCCCGCCTTATGGAAGTCTACCATCGCCGCGACTTGGGTGCGCATGCTGGCGCGGGCAGCTTTCGCAACAGCTTTTGGGTCGCTCTCGCGCTTTTCGCGCCACTGACCCATCGTCCAGCCCTGCGGCAAATACCCGTTCACTGGATCATGGGCCGAAGTCTGATCCGTCACGATATCAGGACGCACGCCACGCTTATAGAGTTCGGGGAAGACATCAGCCGCATTGCCCAGCAAACCCACCGATTTCGCCTCGCCGGCAGCCGTCCATTTCTCGATCATCGCCAAGGCCTCGTCGAGGCTCTCGGTCTTTTCATCCACGTAACGCGTGCGCAGACGGAAATCGATGCTGTCGGGGTTACATTCCACTGCCAGACAGCAAGCGCCAGCCATCACAGCCGCCAAAGGCTGCGCGCCGCCCATACCGCCAAGGCCACCCGTCAGGATCCATTTCCCCTTGAGGCTACCGTCGTAATGTTGACGACCCGCCTCAACGAATGTCTCATAAGTCCCCTGCACGATGCCTTGGGACCCAATATAAATCCACGAACCAGCGGTCATCTGGCCATACATCGCCAGTCCCTTTTTATCGAGCTCGTTAAAGTGGTCCCATGTCGCCCAATGCGGCACGAGGTTCGAGTTCGCGATCAGAACACGCGGCGCGTCCTTGTGCGTTTTCACAATCGCAATTGGCTTGCCAGATTGCACAACGAGCGTCTCGTCCTCCTCAAGATCCTTGAGACTGGAGACAATTACATCAAAATCCTCCCATGTCCGCGCGGCGCGACCAATCCCACCGTAAACCACCAACTCATGCGGGTTTTCGGCCACATCGGGATGCAGGTTGTTCATGAGCATCCGCAGCGGCGCTTCGGTCATCCAACTTTTCGCGTTTAATTCGGGTCCCGTAGGTGGATAAATATCGCGGGCATTTTTGCGCGGATCGGTCATGATGGCCTCCAGTTGGAAAGGGTTTCTAGGATAGATTTCAAATGTTTACGAAGGTTTTCGGCCCTATCGGGCACATAGTCCCAAGGGTGGCTCTCAACCATATAGGTGGACTGCGCGAGCTCCATTTGGATCGCGTGTAGACCCTCATCAGGCCGCCCATAATGGCGCGTCGTCCAGCCGCCCTTAAAACGCCCGTTGAGGATGGACCTATACCCTTCAGCCCCCGCACAAATCTCGCGCACAGCACTTTCAATCGCAAGCGCACAGGTCGTCCCCTCATTCGTGCCGATGTTGAAATCGGGCAAAATACCGTCAAAAAGGAAGGGAATACGCCCACGGATCGAATGGCAATCATAGAGGATCGCAAAGCCGTTTATCGCCTTCACCCGCGCCAGTTCCGCCGCAATCGCGGCATGGTAGGGCGCATGGTAAATATCACGGCGACGCACAATCTCCGCCGCGTCAGGCTCTTGTCCCTCAAGGTAAATCGGCAACCCGTCAAAATCGGTCAACGGGCACAGCGTCGTCGTATTCTGCCCGGGATACAGGCTGACGCCTGACGGATCACGGTTGGCGTCGATCACATAACGGTGGATCGTTGTTCGCACAGTGGTCACGCCATCAACGAGCCCCGCATAAAGCCTATCAATATGCCAATCCGTATCGGCCATTGCACGGCCTGTCTCATTCAAACGGGCCAAACAATCCGCAGGAATATCCGTGCCCGTATGCGGCAGGCCAAGAACAAGCGGGCTATTGCCCTGAGTGATCCCAACCTGGCTCACAAGACGATTTCCACACCAGCCGCAGACGCCAAAGTATCGTCCAAAATCATCGCGGCCGAGGCCCCGATATCCCCCGCCAAATAGCGGTCTTCTTCCAGCGCCGGAACCGATTTGCGCAGGGCATCCATCGCGGACTTAAGCGGGGCCGATGTAACCAGCGGCGCGCGTTGCTCGATCCCTTGCGCCGCACACATCGCCTCAATCCCGAGGATCACCGACAGGTTGGCAGTCATACGCTTCAGGCGCCTTGCACCGTGGGCCGCCATGCTGACGTGGTCCTCTTGGTTGGCCGAGGTGGGCGTGCTGTCGGTCGAACAAGGGTTCGCCAAATGCTTGTTTTCGCTCATCAACGCGGCGGTCGTAACTTCCGCAATCATCAAACCAGAATTCAACCCGGGAGCAGGCGTCAAAAACGGCGGCAGGTCAAACGACAGGGTCGGATCAACCATCAACGCCACGCGACGCTGCGCTATTGCGCCAATTTCAGCCACGGCAATCGCGATTTGATCGGCGGCAAAGGCCACGGGCTCAGCATGGAAATTTCCGCCCGAGAGAATCGCGCCTGTCTCGACAATTACCAGCGGATTGTCGGTCACTGCATTGGCCTCAATCTCCAACGTGCGCCCCGCAAAACGAAGCAAGTCAATCGCAGCCCCTGTTACCTGTGGCTGGCAGCGAATGCAGTAGGGGTCTTGCACGCGAGTATCGCCATTGCGGTGGCTTTCGCGGATCACACTGCCGTCCAGAAGCGCTGTCATCGCGCCTGCCACATCAATCTGTCCTTGGTGCCCACGCAGCGCGTGGATTTCGGGCGACAGCGGCGCCGTCGAACCCATAATCGCATCCGTCGACATTGCCGATGTCACGATCGCGGCGCGCGCCGAACGCCAAGCCTCAAACAACCCCGCCAAGGCACAGGCCGTCGAGAATTGCGTGCCGTTTATCAGCACTAAACCCTCCTTTGCCCCCAAGACAACAGGCGCCAGACCCGCAGCGGCCAAGGCCCCGCCACTCGCCATTCTCTCGCCCTGATAAGTTGCCTCGCCCGCACCAATCATCGTCGCCGCCATATGCGCCAGCGGGGCCAGATCGCCCGATGCGCCAACCGACCCTTGCACAGGGATTACAGGTAGCACGTCATGGGCCAGCATCGCCTCCAACTGCGCGCAAATTTCCCAGCGCACACCAGAGGCACCGCGCCCAAGCGACAACAGCTTGAGCACCATCATCAATCGCACCGTTTGCGGCTCCAGCGCTTCGCCCACACCACAGCAATGCGACAGGATCAAATTGCGCTGCAATGTCGCGGTATCCTTGGCCGCAATCCGCACGGAGGCGAGTTTACCAAAGCCAGTGTTGATCCCGTAGATCGGCACATCTCCCAGCGCGGCCCTTGCCACCACATCCGCCGCCGCATCAATGCCTGCACGCGCCGACGTGGCCAGTTTCACAGGGCCAGTGCCGCGCCAAACCAGATCAAGATCAGCCAAAGTTGCAGCAGCAGGTGTCAAGGTGAGCGTCATCATGCGCCTCCGAATATGCGTTTGTGTAAGGGGGTTATACCGATGCCATAGGACAACTCGGCAGGGCTCGCGACATCCCAGATCGCCAGATCAGCACGCAAACCCACGCGAATTTCGCCGCAGTCGGCAAGGCCCAAGGCCTTTGCCGCATTGCGCGTTGTGCCTGCCAGCGCCTCGGCCGGCGTCAAGCGGAACAATGTGCAGGCCATATTCATCGCGAGCAGAACTGAACCCAACGGGGAAGAACCGGGGTTCCAGTCTGTTGCAACCGCCATTGGCACGCCGTGGTCACGGAACGCTTGCACAGGCGGTGCTTGGGTCTCGTGGATCGTGTAGAATGCTCCGGGCAAGATCACGGCAACGGTGCCGGATTTCGCGAGCGCCTTGGCATCCTTTACAGTGGCATATTCCACATGATCGGCAGACATCGCCCCGTATGTCGCAGCCAGCGCCGTGCCACCAATATGGCTTAATTGTTCGGCATGCAGCTTAACAGGCAAACCAAGCGCCTTTGCCGCATCAAACACACGGGCAATCTGCGCCGCATTAAACGCGATCCCCTCGCAGAACCCGTCCACCGCATCCACCAGCCCCTCGGCATGGGCGGCGTGTAGGGCAGGAATGCAAACCTCGTCGATGTATCTATCAGCATCCGCACCCGCAGGCACGGCATGGGCGGCAAGAAAGCTGGTCTTGACGCGGATCGGGCGGCGGGCCGAGATCATCCGCGCCACGCGCAGCATTTTTAACTCGGTTTGAAGCTCCAGACCATAACCCGACTTCACTTCCACGACGCCGACACCTTGCGCAATCAGTGCATCAATGCGGCGCAAGGCAGAGGCAAGCAGCTCCGCCTCGGACGCGGCGCGCGTCGCAGAAACCGTTGAAATAATCCCACCACCTGCACGGGCGACGTCTTCGTAACTTGCACCATTCAGTCGCATCTCAAACTCATTGGCGCGGTTGCCGCCGTGGACGATATGGGTATGGCAATCGATCAGGGCAGGGGTCACAAGCCGGCCCTCAAAATCATGGGATGGCAGGTTTTGATAACCATCAGGCACATCCGCACGCGGCCCAACCCAAGCGATCACGCCGCCTTCAACCACAATGGCAGCCTCGGCAGCCAAGCCGTATCCATCGGGCGACACGGTCATCGTGGCGGCAGTGACACCTGTTATGATCTGCGTTGTGGTCATCCTGCTTCCCCTTGCGTCATAACCTACTTAATATTAATATGTAGCGACATAATAAAGTCAATGGAGGTGTTGAAATGAAAATCATCCATGCGAAACAGGCCCTTATTAGCGGTCATTGGCAGACTGACGTTCAACTCACCATCACCGAAGACGGCCGAATCGCGCAAGTTGGCTCCCAAACCCAAGTGCCGACCGATAAAGTCGCCGTGTTATTACCCGCCCCGTTAAACCTGCACAGCCACACATTCCAACGCGCTATGGCAGGCCTGACCGAAGCTCGCGGCCCCGATCCGCGCGACAGCTTCTGGAGCTGGCGACAGCTCATGTACCGCTTCCTCGACCAACTTACCCCCGATCATATCGAGGCCATCGCCTCGCTTGCTTTCATGGAAATGGCCGAGGCAGGGTACGGAGCCGTCGCAGAATTTCACTACCTGCACCACGATGTTGGCGGCAAAACCTTCGGCAATCTGGCGGAAATGTCGGACCGCATTATCGCTGCCGCTGGCGTTGCAGGCATCGGTCTCACGCTGCTACCGGTTTTGTATCAGCATGGTGGCTGTGACCAGCGGCCACTTGCGGGCGGTCAAATGCGGTTCGGCAATGACCCCGCACAATTCATGCAACTCCATGAGAACGCCGCGAAATCCCTGCGCAATGCCGCCGCCGACTTCAACATCGGTGTCGCCCCGCACTCGCTTCGGGCTGTTGATCCGTCAGGGCTGCAATCCGTCGTCGATTTCGCAAAGACTGGCCCGATTCATATGCACCTCGCCGAGCAAGTCGCTGAAGTCGAAGAGCTTTTGTCCCACCGAAACGCACGGCCAACCGAATGGCTGCTCGCAAACCACGACGTCGATGCGCGCTGGTGCCTGATCCACGCCACCCAACTCAACGACCAAGAAACCCGTGACCTCGCCACATCCGGCGCAGTTGCCGGCCTCTGCCCGATCACGGAATCCAACCTTGGCGACGGGATTTTCCGTGGCACAGACTTCCTCGGTCACGGCGGGATCATCGGATTTGGTTCGGACTCAGACGTGCATATTTCCCTCTTCGACGAGCTCAAAACCCTCGAATACTCGCAACGCCTGCGCGACAAATCCCGCGCGGCTCTGGCGACGCCAGCGAAATCCACAGGGCGCGTCCTTATCGACGCCGCAAACCAAGGCGGGGCACAAGCAGGCGGGCGCGATGCGGGCGAAATCGCGGCGGGCAAATGGGCCGATTTGATCGGACTGGACGACGACAACCAATGGCTATGTAACCGCAAAGGCGACGCGCTGCTCGACAGTCTGATCTTTGGCGGCTGGGGCCAATCCTGCATCACCGACGTTTGGAGCGCTGGGCGGCATCTGGTAAAAGAGGGTCGTCATTTCGCCCGCGAGACGATAATCAAGAATTACAAAAACGCCATGCAGCAACTGGAAACCGCAATTTGAACCGAGCTCTCCGCCTTTCATGGACCGATGTGCGAGACCGGATTCAAACACGCATTTTGGATCGCACCTACGCGCCCGGTGACAAGCTGCCGAAAGACGAAGACATTGCTGAGGAATTCGGCTGCGCCCGCAGTACCGTGCAACGCGCGATGCAAGACCTCTCGCAAAGCGGCTTGGTCGAGCGGCGGCGCAAGGGTGGTACCACCGTTCGCCTCGATCCCGTGACCCGCGCTACCGTCGATATCCCGATCACGCGGCGCGAGGTCGAAGAGCGGGGCAGCAAATACGATTACCACCTCATCCGCCGCGCCATGGAGCCCGCCCCAAAATCAGTTCTGGCACGCTTTGGTCTCAAAGTGCCGACCGAGATGCTGCACGTCGAGGCCCTCCATCTCGCCGACAATCGGCCGTACATCCTCGAAGATCGCTGGGTGTGTACCAAAACCGTCCCTGACATCGTTAATGTCGATCTTACGCAAAATAGTGCGAATGAATGGCTTGTGCATAACAAACCCTATAGCCGCTGTGACATGAGCTTCTTTGCGATCAAAGCCTCGCAATCTATCGCCGCTGAACTCTGCACGGACGTCGGCGAGGCGCTTCTGACTATCGAACGGACCACGTGGATCGGCGATGCCCCCATTACCACAGTGCAAGCCGTCACCTCCCCAGGTTACCAAATCTTCACACGGAGCTAACGCGGCGTGCCGCTCAGTCACGCAGAATCACCTTGCGCCATTGGGAAATTACGACCTGTCCTTTAGGATAGGTATAGTCTCACAATTGAAATTCGTCTCGTAATTTTCCCCCTCATTTCTCCGTTTTGGATCCCGTCATTAACCAACCGGAAAAAATTTATATCATTGATATATATAGACATTTTCATAAGTGACGTAGGGTGTGGGGAATTCTGTTCTGTGGTTCCCATATTCGCAACTCTGACGGGAAGTTAAATTGTTCTCATCAACATCATAACCTGGGGGTTCAGATGCAAATGACCGAGACAACAAAGACCAAACCAGCCTTTGAGCAAATCAAATCTGACATGCTCGACCGTCTGGCACTTGAGGCCGAAAAGCTGGCGTCAAAGCCACTTCCAACGTCGAAACCCGTGCTCAAGCGCTGGCCGCGCCTGATCGTCTGGTGAATCCGTGACGTCGCTGTTCCACATTCTGGCGTTAGCCTGCGGAATGTGGAATGGTCTGCCAACCACACCGAAAGTCAAATCATGATCCTCTACGGCCTCCCCACCTGTTCCGACTGTAACAAAGCCCGCAAAGCGCTCGCCGAGGCGGGTCTCGACGTGTCCTTCCGTGATGTCCGCGCCGATCCGATGTCAGCGACCGAATGGGCCGCTTTGATCGCCGAGTTTGGCGACAATCTCGTGGACCGCAAATCGCAAGCCTACCGCAACCTCAATGCATGGATGCGCGAGAGCGAAGCTGACGTGCAACTCGCCGACACACCCGCTCTCATGGCACGGCCCGTGATTACCGACGGCACCCGCCACACCCTAGGCTGGGATGAGGAAGTGCAGTCCGTCTGGCTGTGACCCGTCGGTGCACGCCTTGTGTACGTATTGTGCACGTAAATCACTAACCCCCACTTAATTTCGCTAAGGTTTTGAAAAAATGAAGTTTTACGGCTTAAAATCCTGTGACACCTGCCGTAAAGCGCAAAAAGCGATTCTCGCCTCCGGGCAAGCCCTCGACGTCATCGACGTTCGCGCGGACGGCCTCTCGTCGGAGGTCATAGCCAAGATAATTTCCGAGTTCGGCGACACCGCAATCAACCGCGCGTCAACCACGTGGCGGGGTTTGTCCGACGCGGAAAAAGCGGGTGATCCAGAGACCCTTTTAGCGGCCCATCCAACCCTGATGAAACGCCCCGTGATCGAGAAAAATGATGTCTGGTCAGTAGGTTGGAAGCCAGATGTTGCAGAACGCGTTTTGCAGTCTTAAGTGAAGTTCAAAGGAGAATTGAAATGCGCAACGCTGCCCTTATGCTCGGAATAATCGCAGGCCTAATGGGCATCGTCGTTGGCCTCTTCGGCTTTGGCTACGCGGAACTCTCCGCCGCACGACCAGAAGTCAACGAATTGTTTTCATTGCAAAATCCGGCCCTCATTCGCTTCGCAAGCTTCATGGCACCGCTGCTCGCCATTGCAGGCGGCGCCATGGCAAAATCCCGTGCACTCTGGGGTGGGGGATTGCTTCTGATCGCGTCAGGTCTGTTTTACACCGCGTTCGGCTTCAACGCTGGGACCATGTTTCCCATTGGTTTCGCGGGCTTAGGTGGCATTCTGGCGATTGCGGCGGGCAAACCCGACGAGCCTAAGGCGCATTTTTAATCAAGCGGTCCAACGACAAGGGTCCCGCGCCTTTGAATACCAAAATCAGCAGGCCCAAATTCCAGAAGCTGCGTTGATCCGCGATCAATTCGCCTGACATCCGCTCGAACCAGCCGCCCAATTCGGCACCGTGCCCAAAGACATCCGTGAGCGATTGCACCACGATAAACCCGATCATTCCCAGCGCTGAAATCCGCGTCAAAAGGCCGAGGACAATGAGCGCAGGCAAGACGAATTCGGCAACCGTGCCACCCGTCACAATGGCCCAGTGGAACACGCCCAATTGTGATGTGTCATAGCCGGTCGCCTCGAATGCTTTGGGGAAAATTTGAGCGTAAGCATTTGAATTTGGCATCAAAAATCCGAAAAACCCGTCGCCCAACTTTGTCAGGCCGGACTTCCAAAAATAGGCAAGCAATACGCCCGCAAAGACCAAGCGAGATAGAGTCGGAAGTACGACATCGCCGACGGTATTGAGCCGCGCGGTGAGGCGGTTATATGGTGCGAACATGGGATGGCCTTTCAGTTAAGAGCGGTGACGCAGTGCTGGCCCAAAAGCAGGCCAAGCGTTGCGCCGAGATCAAGCCCGTCGCCCGCCGCAGCCATCGCGACGCCAAGCGCATTGCCCTCCAACAGGGAGGTGATGCAGGTTGTGGATGCAGCGGTGATAAGGGTCTGCTTCGGGTCGAAACGCGGGCGCGAGATCAGCATGGCTTCAGGGCGCATTGTAGCTTTTGGCGCGTCCTTAGCGGTGTTGGCGAGGTAGATGCTATAGATTGGAAAATCGGATGCCAAAACACGTGTTGCGGGGGCGAAGATAAACTTTGCACTCATCAGCTTTTCAGGGGCCAGCGTTCCCAATGCTTGTGCATCGATAGGTTCGGCGTCTGCCGCATGATAGCTATCGCGCATGGCGAGTTCGACGCGGGCGATGTCGGGCAAGTAGGGCAGTGACTTTGCAGGCTCAAAGCGGCGCAAAAATTGCGGCATCTTTTCCCCGTAAAACATCATCAGCGGTGTCGATGGGGGATGTTTACGTAGGTAGACTCCTGCCATTGCGCGGAAAAACTTGTCGCCGACCAGTTTGTAGATCACAGGAAATGCCGCGACGAGTGCGTCGGTCAAACTAACTGCGACGTTGTTGCGATAAACGTCGAACCGCTTACTCGCCTGCGCGCCATCTGGGTTGGCAAGCCCTTTGGGGGCGGGCAGTGTCGGGTCGAGCAGGCCCGCGCGGAACTGGGATTGTGTGACTTTCATGCCAGCGCCAATGCGCCGTCGGCGCGTGCAATTTCAGCTGCCAAAACGGCCCATTCTGGAACGTCATTGTCCCATTCAATCAACAGCGGTTTAGGGCCGGATTTTGCAAGCGTATAGTCGAGAAGCGCCCAGACAGGATCGACAACGGCTTTGCCGTGGCTATCGATCAACAATGGCGCGCCTGTCTCGTCCATATCCTCGTCATGACCGCCCAAATGGATCTCGCCCACCGCATTAACAGGGAAGGCGTCGATGTAGGCTTGGGGCGAGGTTTTGAGGTTGGTGGCGGAGATAAAAACGTTGTTTACGTCAAGGAGAAGACCGCAGCCTGTGCGCTTCACGAGTTCGGTCAGAAACGCGGTTTCGTCCATCTCACTCTCGGAAAACGCCAGATAGCTGGACGGGTTTTCAAGCAGCATTTGACGGCCCAAGACCTCTTGTACCTGATCAATATGACTGGCCACGCGGGAAAGCGTTTGCGCGGTGTAGGGCAGGGGCAACAGATCATTCAGAAAGTGGCTGTCATGTGTCGACCATGCCAGATGCTCGAGGATTGAGCCAGCCACAGATATGTTTCAGGCGGGCCAAATGCGCGGTGTCCAAATCGCCCTCGGCCCCAATCGACAGGCCCACGCCGTGCACGGAAATCGGAAACTTTTCAGACAGTTGACGCAGTTGGGCAATCGGGCGGCCGCCATTGCCCATATAGTTTTCGGCGTGGATTTCGAGCCAGCCAAGTGGGCCAGAGCTTTGGATGATGTCCATGTAGTGCTGGGGCTTATAACCAACGCCAGCACGGGGAGGGAGGCGGTTGTCGTGAGTGGCATTTAACATGGAAATCACCGAAAAATCTGAGGGGGGGCAGGGGGCAAACGCCCCCCGCCGATATTACGATTTATGCAGGGATGTCGCGCTCAAGAGCAACGAGGGAGCCTTTACGCTCTGGCATGTCGCCCATAGCTTCGATCATTGTTGTTTCGCATGTGCCTTCTGGAACGAGTGTCCATGCGTTGCCTTGGTAGTCAACTGTGGAAGTGCCGGCGCATGATGTGCCTGGGCCAGCAGCACAACCATTTTCGCCTGCAAGCGCGATGCCGAAGCATTTTTCGTCGCCAGCAGCAGCGGCGGAGTTGGCAAGGCCAGTTAGAGCGGAAGCAACAGCTGTTGCGATGATGAGGGACTTGGATACGTTGGACATGAGAAAGTTTCCTTTTGTTTCAGTGTAGTAATGCAGGAACGCGTTTTGGCGTTGGGATGAGAATAACTGTCGCGCAGATACCAAATCCACTCACAGGCGCGTGCATCGCGATTCCGTGAGCGGTTCGTGATCGAATTCTGCGAGATTTGGTGACCGAAGGGAAACAAGAAACCCGCCGATCGTAAAATCGGCGGGTTTGTTACAGTCTGAGGCTCTAGATTGTTACAGCAAGTCGGGTGCAGTTGCAGCAATTTTGAGTTCTGCAACAATTTCATCGAAAGATGTTACAGAAGTCTGGTTTTCGCCCAAGCGCCGCACGCTGACTGTCTTTTCCTCGACCTCACGCGCACCGATGGCGAGAATAACGGGGACCTTGCCGAGCGAGTGTTCGCGGACCTTATAGTTGATCTTCTCGTTGCGGGTGTCGAGTTCGGCGCGCATGCCAGCGGCCTTTAGCGCTGCCACAACCTCATGGGCATAGTCGTCCGCGTCCGACACAATCGTCGCCACAACCACTTGGCGCGGGGCGAGCCAGAACGGCAGTTTGCCAGCGTGTTCTTCGATCATGATCCCGATGAAGCGCTCGAAAGACCCAAGCGTTGCGCGGTGCAGCATATAAGGCGTGTGCTTATTGCCGTCTTGGCCGATATAGCTCGCGCCCAGACGCTCGGGAATGTTCGGGTCAAGCTGTAGGGTGCCGCACTGCCAGTCGCGTCCAATCGCATCGGTCAGCACGAATTCGAGCTTTGGTGCGTAAAACGCGCCTTCGCCCGGAAGCAGTTCAAACTCGAACCCTGCCGCTTTACATGCGTTGCCCAAAGCATCTTCCATCAAGTCCCAGCTTGCATCGCTGCCAACGCGGACATCGGGCCGTGTCGACAATTTGATCCGCCAGTTCGTAAACCCAAGCTCAGCGTAGACCTTCGCCAGAAATTCGATGAACGTCTTGCTCTCAGCCTCGATCTGATCCTCGCGGCAGAAGATGTGCCCGTCATCTTGGGTAAAGCCGCGCACGCGCATGATGCCATGCAAGGCGCCCGAAGGCTCGTAGCGGTTGCACGAGCCGAATTCGGCCATGCGTAGCGGCAGTTCGCGGTAGGATTTAAGCCCTTGGTTAAAGATTTGGACGTGGCACGGGCAGTTCATCGGCTTGAGCGCGTTGACCGTCTTTTCGCGTGCGTGCTCCTCGTCCACTTCGACGATGAACATGTTCTCTTGGTAGGCTTCCCAGTGGCCTGAGGCCTCCCAAAGGGTGCGACTCACGACCTGCGGTGTGTTCACCTCGACATAGCCACCAGCGCGTTGACGGCGGCGCATATAGTCTTGCAGTTCGGTGTAGATCGTCCAGCCGTTCGGGTGCCAAAACACCTGACCGGGGGCTTCTTCTTGCATGTGGAACAGGTCCATCTCGCGGCCCAGCTTGCGGTGATCGCGCAGGGCTGCTTGCTCAAGGCGGTGCAGGTGGTCCTTGAGGCCTTCCTTATTAGTAAAGGCAGCACCATAGATGCGCTGCAACATCGGACGGTTGCTATCGCCGCGCCAATAAGCACCTGCAATGTTCATCAGCTTGAAGCCATCCGCAGGCACTTGGCCTGTGTTTTGCAGGTGCGGACCACGGCAGAGGTCTTGCCAATCGCCGTGCCAATACATGCGCAATGGCTCGTCACCCGGAATGCTTTCGATCAACTCGACCTTATAGGGCTCGCCCTTGGCCTCGTAGTGCGCAATCGCCTTCGCGCGCTCCCAAATTTCGGTGCGGACAGGCTCGCGCTTGTTGATGATCTCTTTCATCTTCTTTTCAATCACGGCGAGGTCTTCGGGCGTGAAAGGCTCTTTGCGGTCGAAGTCGTAGTACCATCCGTCCTTGATCACAGGACCGATTGTAACCTGCACGTCAGGCCAAAGCTCTTGCACGGCGCGTGCCATGATGTGGGCAAGGTCGTGGCGGACGAGTTCAAGCGCAGGCGCTTCGTCCTTCATGGTGTTGATTGCAATCGCGCTATCCGCATTGATCGGCCACTGAAGATCCCAGTGCGCTCCGTCAACGGTTGCCGAGATCGCCTTTTTGGCCAAAGAAGTAGAGATGTCAGCGGCCACTTCGGCGGCAGTGATGCCAGCCTCATATTGGCGTGCGTTACCATCAGGGAATGTCAGGGAGATTTGGGCCATCTTGGGCATCCTCGTCTGTTTAGCGCCAACTTGCGCGCTCGGTTGCGGGTTATGTTGCGCCTAAATGGCAAGGGGGGGCTGCACTGTCAAGCTCAGGGCGCTACACAACAACAACACCATCAAGGAGGACCCAAATGACGCAAACATTCGTAACCCCCCAAGGCCGCCGGATCGCCTATCACCTGACCGATGGCGATGGGCCAGCGGTCGTTTTCTTGGGCGGGTTCAAATCCGATATGGGCGGCACCAAGGCTGTGCATCTGGAGGCATGGGCCAAGGCACAAGGCCGCGCGTTCTTGCGGTTCGACTATTCGGGGCATGGGGAAAGCTCGGAGGCCTTTACGGACGGCGCGATTGGCGACTGGTTTGAGGATGCCGTTGCGGCGCTGGGCCTTGTCGCGGGTAAGCTTGTGCTGGTTGGCTCGTCGATGGGCGGATGGATTTCCTTGCTTGTGGCGCGCGCGATGCCAGAGCGTATTGCGGGGCTCGTAACCATCGCGGCCGCTCCCGACTTTACCGAAGACAGCATGTGGGCTGGATTTTCTGACGCGCAAAAGGCAGAGCTTGCGGCGGGGCAGGTGGCATTGCCTTCGGAATACGGCGAGCCTTACATCATCACCAAGCGGCTGATCGAGGAAGGGCGGAGCCGCCTCGTACTGCGCGACCCATTAAACCTGCCGTTTCCCGTACGGTTCTTGCAGGGGACGGCGGATGCGGATGTGTCACGGGATGTGGCGCTGCGGTTGCTCGATCACGCAACAGGGCCCGATATGCGGCTGACGCTGGTGGATGGCGCCGATCATAGGTTTTCGGATGAGACCTGCCTTGATCTGATCACCACCACTGTTGCGGAGGTCATCAAAGTAGGATCCGTTTGAACGCATCTTATGCAAGGCCCCGATATGAGAACGGTTTTCACTGCAATATCGTGACCTGAACAATCCTTGGGTGGGGACGCAATTGCACCATCGCTGCGGCAAAAGGCGGGCTGGGGCCTTGCCGATGTGGCTGTCGCTTGGGGATTCGTGTTGAGCCTCTATGTGGCCCTGCTTTGCGTGCTTTATGACAACGCGCCATCGGTCAACGTGACGTCGACAGCAGGGCTTTTCGCGCTCGCGAGTATGATGAACGGGGCCTGCCAGCAAATCCCTTGAGCGATATCTTGAGCCCAAATCAAACCGCAGCCCTCGCGGATGAAGTTTTGCGGTGGATTGCCGCCCATCTGTCTCCCTAAGCCCTTGCGGCCTGCTGCCGCTTTGGCCAATGTCGGCAAATGAGGGCAAGGGCAATGTTGATAAAAATGACGAGGCAAAGCGCATGATCGAACCGCTGGTTTTGATCCCGCCGATGCTCTGCGATGCACGGGTGTTTTACGCGCAGCTTGCGACCCTGTCTTCGCAGGTGCCGATCACCTTTGCCCCGATTACGGGCGGCGACCGGATCGAGGAAATGGCCTCGGCGATCCTGTCTTGGTTGCCCCAGAAATTCGCGATCGCGGGCATGGGGCTTGGCGGTATGGTTGCGATGGAAGTTCTGCGGAGGGCTCCTGAGCGGGTTGCGCGCGTGGCCTTTATCTCGACCAACGCCCAAACTGATACCCCTGAAATTGCGGCACAGCGTGAACCGTTGATTATTGCCGCAAGATCAGGGCGTTATAAAGATGTGATCCAAGCAGAAATGAACCCCAACTGGCTCGCTCCTGGCCCTTATCGGTCGGATGTTTTGTCGCTGGTGTCCGACATGGCTCATGCGCTCGGCCCCGACGTTTACGTCCGCCAAGCCCGCGCCATGCAGCGCCGCAAAGACAAGCAAAACATCATGCGGAAAATAAAGCAGCCTGCTTTGGTGATGTGCGGTGAACATGATGGGCAAAACTCGCTCAAGCGGCACACGTTTTTAGCTGAATTGATCCCCTATGCGAAACTTGAGGTCATCGACAACGCGGGCCATTTGCCATCGTTGGAAAACCCGGAAGCGGTCACAGCCGCGCTGAAGAGATGGATGAAGCAACCTCTCGTTTTGCGATGAGCGTGAATTGCGATCAGTATTTTGCACAAGGACCAGATGTGCTTGGCCTGCCGTCAACGTGACTGGTCAAACTACTGGCGGATCATCTGCCCCAAAACGTGCAGGTTCCCGATATTGGCGCGCGCAGGGCATCCTGTATCGGGGATTAATCGCCCAAAGTGGCGGGGCTCAAGGCCGTTGTCCCAACCCGTCGGGTGCAGATTTGGGGCGGCAAAAGCGATTTCGCTTATCGCCGCCCGAAAACGTTTTAAGACGCGACCGTCAGTTTCACAGGCTTATTGGCAACGACGTCACCGTTATTGGCGTCGATGAAGTTCAACACCAATGGGCGGATGTTCTTGCGCCAGCTACCTCCCGCGAAAATTCCGAAGTGACCAGCGCCTGGCTCGAGGTGAGACGCTTTCTTACTGTCTGGCAGACCCGTCAACAGATCAAGCGCCGCGAGACATTGACCTGGTGCAGAAATATCGTCGTTTTCGCCTTCGACAATCTTAACCGCGACTGTCGTGATCTTGCCGATATCGACCTTGCGGCCAGCGACGACAAATTCGTTACGCGCGATATCTCGGCCCTTGAAGATGCGCTCTACGGTGGAGAGATAAAACTCTGCGGTCATATCCATCACCGCGAGATATTCATCATAAAACGCGTTGTGTTTGTCGTGCTCGGATGCTTCGCCTTTGGCCACGCGCATGATTTGATCGCGGAAGGCGTTTGCGTGCATTTCGCCGTTCATCGAGATGAAAGATGAAAGTTGCAGCAGGCCCGGGTAGACCTTGCGGCCAACGCCTGCGTGTTTGAAGCCGACGCGCTGGATCATGTTTTGCTCAAGCTGGCCCATGGTGACCGAGCGACCAAAGTCGGTGACTTCGGTATGGTTCGCTTCCGGGTCAACTGGTCCACCGATCAAGGTCAGCGACTTTGGCTGCGCGCTTGGATCTTCTTCAGCGAGATATGCAGTTGCGGCGAGTGTCAAAGGCACAGGTTGGCAGACGGCAATCACATGCAGATCGCTACCCAATTCTTTCATAAAATCAACGAGGTAAGCGGTGTAGTCTTCAACGTCAAACTTGCCTTCACTGACGGGGATGTCACGGGCGTTGTGCCAATCGGTGATGTAGACTTCGCAGTCAGGCAGAAGGCTAATCACGGTCTTGCGGAGCAAGGTTGCATAGTGACCCGACATTGGCGCGACCAGCAAAACGCGGCGCTTGCGCTCGTCACGGCCCTTCATGCGGAAACGGATCAGATTGCCAAACGGGCGCTCAACAATCGTCTCAACGACAACGCGAAAATCTTTGCCACTTTGGCCAGTGACGGGCGGGATGTTCCAGTCAGGTTTCATAACCATCCGGCTAAAGGTGCGCTCGGTCACTTCACCCCAAGCATTCAGCCAATCCATCGCTGGGTTCGCACCCAAAGACATCATCGGGTAGCTCGCAAATGCACGCGCAGTGGCCCCAAGCCATTGATTCGTGTTCCTAACACTTTCCATCAGGTCGTAGGTCATCATATACTTCATAATAGAACATCTCCGTTCAGGACGCGTTTGCGCATGGCGATTTCGCAATGCTGCAAGTGCAAAGTAGGCTCAAGAGGTTAATATGACAACTCATGATTCAACCGTCGACGCAACAAGTGACAAAAATCTCCCGAAACTTGAGGCGAATCTTGCGCGAATAGAAGAATTAACCCAACGAATGCTGTCCGCGATGGGCAAAGGGCGTAAGGTTCCGCAAGCTTTGCAAGGGCCTAGCCAAGACCTTTATTTGAAGGCCGCAGGCGCTTATGTCACTGAAATGATGAATAATCCCGCCAAGCTGATAGAGCATCAGGTGGCGTTTTGGGGCGACTCGGTGAGGCATTACGTCGAGGCGCAGCACTTATTGACGCAAGGTAAGCTTAAGCCGGCAACTGACAAGACCCCCAAAGATAGGCGCTTCGCCAACGAGATGTGGGACACAAACCCTTATTTTAACTTTGTAAAACAGCAATATTTGCGAAATGCTGCCGCGGTGCAGCAAGCTGTTGCCGATCTTGATACAATGGACGCGGGCGAGAAAAAGCGGCTCGAATTCTTTAGCCAGCAGATCATCGACATGATGTCACCGACGAATTTTTTGGCAACAAACCCAGAAGCCTTGGCCTTGGCTGCCGAAACAGAGGGCGAAAGTCTTGTTGCGGGGCTGGAAAACCTTGTGGCCGATCTTGAGGCCAACAATGGTGATCTGGTCGTGACATTGGCCGACAAAAAGGCGTTTAAAGTGGGCGTGAACCTTGGCACCACCGAGGGCGACGTTGTGTTTCGCAATCGGATGTTCGAGTTGATCCAGTATAAACCGACGACTGATGTGGTTCACGAGACACCTCTGGTGATCTTTCCGCCGTGGATCAATCGCTTCTACATTCTTGATCTCAAACCGCAAAACAGCATGATCAAATGGGCAGTCGATCAGGGCCACACGGTTTTCGTGGTTTCATGGGTGAACCCGGACGAGACATACCGCGATACAACGATGACGGATTATGTTGAGGATGGTTTTTTGACTGCCATCGCGCAGGTCAAACAGATTTGCGATGTGCCGCAGGTGAACGCCGTGGGTTATTGTATCGCGGGCACAACCCTGTCGCTTACCCTTGGTGTGATGAAGCAGCGCGGCGACAATTCGGTAAAATCGGCAACCTTCTTCACCACGCTCACCGATTTCTCGGATCGGGGCGAGGTTGGCGTGTTCCTCGACAATGATTTCGTTGACGGGATTGAGGCAGAGGTGGGCGCTAGCGGGATGCTCTCATCATTTTATATGTCGCGGACGTTCAGTTATCTGCGCTCCAATGACCTCATCTACGGCCCTGCAATCAAGAGCTACATGATGGGCAAAGCGCCACCTGCCTTTGATCTGCTTTACTGGAACGGGGATGGTACGAACCTTCCTGCGAAAATGGCCGTGGATTATCTGCGCGGTCTTTGTCAGGAAGACAGCCTGGCAAAAGGCGGGTTTGAAATTGCAGGGACAAAGGTCACTTTGGCCGATGTTCAGGTTCCGATCTGTGCGATTGCCTGCGAAACGGATCATATCGCCGCATGGAAGAGCAGTTATCGCGGCATTCAAAAGATGGGGTCAGAAGACAAGACATTCATCCTGTCTGAATCCGGCCATATCGCGGGCATCGTGAACCCGCCAACAAAAAACAAATACGGGCACTACACCAATCCTGATCTGGAATTATCGCCCGAAGACTGGCAGGCCGACTCAGACAAACATGAGGGCTCTTGGTGGCCGCGTTGGGATAGCTGGTTGTCCACAAAATCAGACAAAAAAGTGAAGGCACGCGGGGCAGGCGGACCGAAGAACCCTGTGCTCGGGGCCGCCCCGGGGACCTATGTTGTAAGCTAACCTATGGTTAATGCGAGGTAATATGCACTTGCAGCAATTTTATGCTGCAAGTGCAGAAAAAACCTTGAAATGCCGCAGTGCAGCATGTATCTTAGGATCAGAATAAAGAAACACGGTGCCTCCCTGCCGTACTGAACCTAAGGATTAAGCAAATGACTAACCCACAAGACTTCACAGCTGTTTTCAAAGACATGATGGGCGCGTTCCCAGTGGACACAAAAGCAATGGAAGAAGCATTCAAGTCCCAGACAACTTTGGCTGAAAAAATGTCCAAAGTCGCTCTTGAAGCTGCAAACAAATCCACAGAGCTTTCCGCAAAGTGGACACAAGACACATTGGGCAAGTTCGCTGCTGTTGCTTCTGCAAAAGCTAAGCCAGCTGACTACGCAAAGTCCGCATCTGATTTCGCAACTGCATCTGCTGAAGCTGCTGCAGAGCAAATGGCTGCTTTCGCTGAAATCGTGAAAAAAGCACAGACACAGACAATGGAACTCGTTTTGGCTGCTGGCAAAGACATGTCCGAAGACATGACAACTGCTGCGAAAAAAGTTCAAACAGAAGCAACTGCTGCTGTTAAGAAAGCAACGACTGCCGCTGCTGCAAAGTAAGCGACACGGGTCTCGACCGCTCCTCCCTGTAGGTCGAACCCAACAAATTAAGGCGCACCTTTCGGGGTGCGCCTTTTTTGTTGTTCGCTCAGGGGAGGGGCATCGCGGCGGATTAGCCGAGGTAGACTTCGCCTTTAGGGTACTTCACGCGGGGCGGGCTGCCTGTTGCAAGGAAGAACCCAACCGCCAAAGGTCCAACACGCCCAATAAACATCGCCAAAATGATGATCGCACGGCCAAATTCACTGAGTGCCGGTGTTTCCCCGCGACTCAGACCTACGGTGGCAAAGGCGGATGTGACCTCAAAGATAAGGTCCATAAATTCGCCGTCATGTGAGATCGAGATCAAGAAAATGGCCGTGAAAATGATCATGATACTGATCGTGACCAGCGCCATGACCTTCAAAACCTCATCAATCCCGATACTGCGTCCAAATGCGTTCAATGTCTTGCGTCTGCGGAAAAATGCAATCGTCGCGAGGATCAGAACGGCCAAGGTTGTCACCTTGATCCCGCCCGCAGTTGAGGTCGAGCCGCCACCCACTAACATCAATCCCATCACGAGGATCGAGGTGCTGTCATGGAGGCCACTAATATTGACGGTATTGAACCCCGCCGTGCGCGGTGACACTCCTTGAAACCAGCTCGCCCAAAGTTTGTCTTGCACGTGCCCCAATGCGCCGAGCGTGTCAGGATTATTCCATTCAAGTAGACCAAAACCAATGGAACCCATTACGATCAAAATAGCAGTGCCAACCAACATCAGCTTGCTGTGCAGGCTAAGCGGTTTCCACGCCCGTTTTTGATAGATGTCACCAATCACAATGAAGCCAAGCCCACCGACGATAAAAAGGGCGGGGATAGTGATATTCACTATCGGATCACCCACCCAATTGGACAATCCGTTCGGAAAAAGTTGGATGCCTGCGTTATTGAAAGCAGAAATGCTGTGAAACGCGGATTGCCAGAGACCTGTCCAAAACCCGAATTCAGGCATAAAAACAAAGCTTAGCGCGATGGTCCCCACGATCTCGCATGCTACGGCGATCACGATAATGAGGCGTGACAATACAAACAGATTGCTTGTCGTTGTCGATTGATTGAGGTTTTCGCGTAAAAGCACCCTTTGCGGCATGCCAATCGGAATGCCGAGCGCCAGCAGTAGTAATACTGCAAAGGTCATCAATCCAAGACCGCCAAGCTGGATCAAGACAGCGATAACCATCTGGCCAAAGACCGTAAACTCGCTCCCTGTGTCCAGCACAGTTAATCCCGTCACAGTCACGGCGGAGGTCGACGTAAATATTGCGTCGCTTATTCCGACATTGCCGTAATGCGAATAGGGAAGCATGAGCAAAAGCGAACCTACTGCAATCGCCACAAGATACAGCATCGACAAAAGAGCAGGCGGCGGCAAACGCAAAGTCCGAAGACGTTGCCAAAAACGCTTAATATCGCGTAGGTTCATAAAGCGGCTGCAAAACTACGCAGGGCCGTTCTGCGGCCAAGCAAAAGCAGTAAATCCTCGTGCTCAAGGGTACATTCTTCACTGTCAGAGCCAATAAATTCGGTGCCCCGCATCACACCCACACAGCGCAAATCATACTGTTGTTGGTGTTTTAATGACGCGAGCTTTGTCCCTTCTAGGCTCTCTGGCACCTTGAAGTTCACGATATGGAACCCGTTCCCAAGGCTCACATAATCGCGCAAAAGCGGGTTATTGAGAACTTGGGCGATATGTTGGCCAACTTCGACTTCGGGGTGAATAATGCGGTCGACGCCAATCCGGCTTAGAATACGGTGGTGCGTCTTGGTCGTGGCCTTGGCCCAAACCATTGGCACACCAAGCAGTTTCAGGTTCATCGCGGCCAGAATGTTGGCCTCAATGTCACTGCCCATCGCAACCAAGGCCGCGTCGCATTCCGCTAGGCCAGCCTCGCGAAGCGCGGCCTCGTCACGGGCATCCACAATAAGGGCCTGCGCCAGTTGATCGACATGGGCGTTCACCAATGTCTCGTTCACATCGATGCCAATCACATGGTTTTCAAAGCGGGCGAGCTCTTGCGCGACTGTGCTGCCGAAATTGCCTAAACCGATTACACCAAAAATCCGTTGTTTTTTCCGAGCCATCATGGGCACCTCTATGAGTCTCTTGCTTTTACCACGTAAGATGGCGGCCGCAATTGACAGCTTTCCCTTCCCTTTTGCGCAGACGCGGCATAGGATTTCTGCAATGCAACATGTTCTTGGGAGGGACCTGCGTGGCTGATACTTCAAAACCGCTGCTGATTAAGCGTTACGCGAGCCGCAGGCTGTATAACACAGAGACCAGCGATTACGTGACGCTGGAAGATATCGCCTCGTTTATTCGCGACGGGCGCGAAGTGCAGATTGTTGACTTGAAATCTGGCGACGACCTGACCCGCCAATTCCTTTTGCAGATTATCGCAGAACACGAAAGCCGTGGCGAAAGCGTGTTGGGAGTTGATATCCTTACCGATCTGGTGCGCAGCTACACGACCCAAGCCTCATCTGTCGTGCCGCAGTTCCTCACCGCCAGCTTCGAGATGCTGCGTGACGGGCAATCCAAAGCTATGGAAAACATGACCAAAGCCAGCCCGCTTGGCGCGATGCCAGGGTTTGAGGCCATGCGTGCGCAGCAAGAGGCGTTCTTTAAGGCGATGTCTGGCGGTCTCTTGGGCGCCACAAAGGCGTCCGCCAAAGAGCCGCAAAAAGACGCGGATGATCTTGATACAATCAAGCAGCAACTTGCCGCAATGCAGGAAAAACTCTCGCGTATGGGTAAGTAAACAGCTGGTTTGGGGCTGCGTTATAGCCCCAAACGATCTCGCATCGCAAACCACGTCATCGCCAGCGCCAAAAGCGGCGCACGCAACGCGCCTCCACCGGGGAAGCTTGGTGTTGGTAGGGACGAGAGCACATCAAACCGTCCCGCTTGCCCTGCAATAGCCTCGGCCATGACCTTGCCCGCAAAGCCCGAAAGTGCGACGCCGTGGCCCGAAAACCCAGCTGCCGACATGATATTGGGCGCAATACGCTGCACGGCAGGCAGGCGCGAGACGGTAATGCCAAGCGTGCCACCCCAAACATAGTCAAATCCAACCCCGTCCAATTGCGGGAACAGATTGACCATGCGTTGGTGTAACGCGGTTTCTATATCCTTGGGGAATCCAAGCGAATAACTCTCGCGTCCGCCAAATAGCAGTCGGTTATCCTCGGACATGCGGAAATAGTTCACGACAAATTTGCTGTCGGCCACCGCGATGTCACGGGCCAGAACGGCTTGGGCATCAGTAAGTGGCTTGGTCGCCCCAATGAAGCTATTGATCGGCATCACCTTCGCCGCGATCTTGCGCTCAATATTCGGCAGGTAGCCGTTGCCGGCAACCACCACAAACTTCGCCTTAACGCAGCCCTTATCGGTGCGGACTTCGGCCACGGCCCCTTTGACGATATTGTGGACTTCGGAGCGCTCGAAAATCAAAGCGCCCGCCGCTTCTGCCGCCTTGGCCAAGGCCAAAGAGTAACGCAGCGGATGCAAATGACCTGCACCTTTGTCCAAGACACCGCCCTGATATACAGGCGTTTTTATTATCTCGCGCAGTTGCGCGGCGTCCAGCACTTCGATCTGGTCATAGCCATAGGTCTCGGCCAAATACTCTGCGTCGCGGTGCTCTTCGGCCACTTCCGAGCGGCTATATCCGCCATGCGCGACGCCAGCGCGGTAGCGGGCATCGGGGGCGTAAGCCTCTACAAAACCCCGCAAATCCGCCTTGGATTCCTCGGCCATTTCCCACAGTGCGCGGGCAGGGGCTTTGCCCAAAGACTTCGCCAACCAGCGCTGCGATTTATTATAACCCGATCCGACCTGACCACCATTGCGGCCAGAGGCCCCAAATCCCGCCCGATGCGCCTCAAGCACGACAACCGAAAACCCTTTTTGTGCAAGGTTCAACGCAGCAGTGAGCCCCGTAAACCCTGCGCCAATCACGCAGACATCCGCCTCGATGTGTCCATAAAGCGGCGGACGCTCGTCGGGAATTTCGGCTGTCGCGGCATACCAGCTTTTGGGGAACTGGCCTGCGCGATCATTGCGATACAGCGGGTTCATACGTTTAACAGAAGATGTTCACGCTCCCACGGGCTGATGACCTGTAGAAACTCGGTGTATTCAGTGCGCTTGACGATAGAGTAGACACGGGCAAATTCGGGCCCGAGAATCTCGTGAAGCTCTTTTGCTTCGTCAAACAAATCCAAAGCGTCCCATAGCGATCCCGCGATTTCAGCCTCAGAGTCGTAGGCCTCACCCGTCCAGCGTTTGTCAGGGCGGATCTCGTTCTTCATGCCCAAATAACCACAAGCAAGCGACGCAGCGATGCACAGGTACGGGTTGCAATCCATCCCCGGCAAGCGGTTTTCAATGCGGCGGGCAGAAGGCTCGCTGATTGGAATACGGATACCTGTGGTGCGGTTATCACGGCCCCATTCAAGGTTCACTGGTGCCGCACTGTCAGGCACATAGCGCCGATAAGAGTTCACGTAAGGCGCAATCAACGCGATTGCGCTTGGCATATGTTCTTGCAGACCACCAATAAAGTGGAAAAATGCATCGGTTTCGCCGCCACCCTTGCCGGTAAACAAATTACGGCCATTTGCATCGATTACTGAATGATGGACATGCATCGCCGATCCAGGTTCGCCCTCAATCGGCTTGGCCATAAAGGTGGCAAAGCAATCGTGCTTAAGCGCCGCTTCTCGGATCAACCGCTTAAAGAAAAACACCTCATCGGCCAGTTTCACAGGGTCGCCGTGGCGCAAGTTGATCTCCAACTGACCAGCGCCGCCTTCTTGCGTGATGCCATCAATCTCGAACCCTTGAATTTCGGCAAATTCATAGATGTCATCGATAACAGGGCCGTAGTCGTCGATGGCCGACAGCGAATAGGCCTGCCGCCCGGCAGAATTACGGCCCGTGCGGCCCACCATTGGCTCGATCGGTTTTGCAGGATCAATGTTGCGGGCGACGAGATAGAACTCCATCTCGGGAGCGACAACAGGGGTCCAGCCTTCCTTGGCATAAAGATCGCAAACACGCTTCAACACGTTACGCGGGCTAGCCCCGACAGGTCGGCCCTTCTGGTCAAACGCATTGTGGATCACCTGCAAGGTGCCGTCGGCGGCCCATGGTGCAGCAGTCGCCGTTGACAGGTCAGGCTTGAGGATCATGTCAGGCTCTAGGAATCCCTCAGGCCCCGCAGCTTCACCCCAATCCCCTGTAATCGTTTGGAAAAAGATAGAATTGGGCAGATGGAAATGGCTACCCGCCTGCTTTTCCCATTTGCTGGCAGGCACCGCCTTGCCCCGCGCAATGCCGGGCAGATCGGGGATCATGCATTCAACCTCGTCCAAGCGATTGTTTTCGAGGTATGTCCGTGCCGCTTGCGGAATTTCATCCAACCAAGTCATGCGATTTGCCTTTCTAGGAAAAACCGCGCGATCTGAAGCGCGAGTTTCTGGTTGGCGTTGGTTTTGCCCAAATTGGCATGCGCCTCTGCCAAGACCGGATCAGGCACCAAGCCGGGACCGCGCAGTGTCGCCAGCCCGTCGATCATCTGATCGCCAAACTCAGGATGGGCCTGAACAGTAAACGCATTGCGTCCATAAAGTAGCGCCGCATTTTCGCAAAAATCGTTACAGGCCACAGCCTCTGCGCCCTCAGGACGGGTCACAACCTGATCTTGGTGCCATGCATTGAGCGAGACTTCTTCGCCCTGCCAGTCATATGTCTGACGACCCACGGCCCAGCCGTCCTTGAACTTTTCAACCTTACCCCCCAGCGCTTGCGCGATAATCTGATGGCCAAAGCAAACCCCGACCATAGGCACATCAGCGGCAAAGGACGCGCGGATAAAATCCTCCAGCGGAGGGATGAACGCATGATCCTCGTAGGCTCCGTGTTTGGACCCCGTCACAAGCCAGCCATCGCAAGACGTGACATCCTCGGGGAATTCCATATCGACCACGTTATACGTCTCAAACGTCAGGCCGCTGCCCTCTAAAAGCCGTGCGAACATAGCATCGTAGTCACCAAGCGTTGCTTGGATTTCGTCTGGCGCGTGGCCAGTCTGCAAGATACCGATTTTCATAAGTCACCATTGGTTGGATGACCTCAGCCTAACGCGGCCCTTAAACCGTGTCGAGATAGAGATCGAGTTGTTCTTCAGGAGTAAGCTCCGCGAAATACTTCAGCTCTTGGCGCTTGGTGCTCAGCAGGTTCTCGACCAATTGCGGATCGAAAATGCGGCGGGCAAGGGCGCTTTTGTCAAAGGCTTCAATCGCTTCGGCCCAAGTTGTGGGCAGTTGTGGAAGCGCCTGATTATAGGCTGACCCTTCAATCGGAGCAGGCGGAACCAGCTTGTCCTCGATCCCCACAAGGGCAGAACCCAGCACAGCAGCCAAGAACAAATACGGGTTCACATCACCACCAGCGACACGGTGCTCGATGCGGCGGGCCTTAAAGCTGCCGCCCGGAACGCGCACGGATGCTGTGCGGTTATCATACGCCCAGCAAATCGCCGTTGGCGCATGTTGCCCCGGCACAAGGCGCTCATAGCTGTTGCCGTGTGGTGCGAAAATCAGCGCGAGGTCATTCATCCCCGCCAAACACCCTGCAATGGCTTGGCCCAGCATTTCTGTGCCTTCAAAGGTGTCATTGGCAAACACGTTGTTGCCCGCTTCATCAAGAACGGAGAAATGTGTGTGCAACCCGTTGCCCGCGTAATCCTCGTAAGGTTTCGCCATGAACGACGCTGCCATGCCGTGGTTACGGGCAATCCCGCGCACCAGCATCTTAAACAGCCATGCATCATCGGCGGCCTTCAATGCGTCTGGCACATGCTCGAGGTTAACCTCAAACTGGCCCAAACCACCCTCGGAAATAGCGGCTTCCGCTGGAATGCCCATCTCGTCGCATGCGTCATAAAGATCGTTAAAGAAACGGTCGAAGGCATCAAGAGCACGCAAACTCAAAATCTCGGCACCTGCACGGCGCTTGCCTGTGCGTGGCGACTTCGGCTGGCGGATTTCTTTACCACTGTCGTCGATCAGGTAGAATTCCATTTCGGTCGCAGCAACTGGGGTCAGGCCCAGCTTTTTGTAGCGGGCCACAACAGCTGCCAGCGCATGGCGCGGATCGCCTTCAAACGGGGTGCCATCCTCGTGGAATGACCAAAGCGGCAGTATCGCAGACGGGGTCGACAACCACGGCATCGGGACATAGCCGCGCTCTGTTGGCAGCAAAACGCCATCCGCATCGCCTGTTTCGAACACCAGCGGGCTGTCGTCAATGTCCTCGCCCCAGATATCAAGGTTCAGCACGGACAAAGGAAAGCGCGTGCCTTCCTTTTCCAGCTTTGCCGCAAATTTGCGCGGCACACGCTTCCCACGCGCTTGTCCATTCAAATCGGCGCAGCCACAACGAACGTTGCGTACATCGGGGTTATCTTCGAGCCAGCTCATTTTATCTAATTACCTGTGGGCGGAACTTTAACTTCGCACGTCTGTCTTGTGGCAGATGGCGGTTCAAGCGGTTGTTAATGACGCCAAAGATTGTGGTAACAATCAGCGTCAGAATGATGAAATACATAGCGAGGATCGGGTAGGGCACAAAGGGGTTAAACGTCTTATCCGCAAAATAATTTGCATAATACAGCGCATCTCCGCGTTGCTGGGTGGCCGGAAAGCCTGAAAAGAACACCAAGGTCGTCGCATGGAACAAAAAGATCGCCTCGTTTGTATACGCAGGCCACGCCAGCCGCATCATCGTAGGCCAGATCACACGGCGAAAACGAGACCAGCCTTGCAGACCATAAGCGTCGGCAGCTTCCGTGTCGCCCTTCGGGATCGATTGCAGCGCACCATAGAAAATCTCGGCCGAATAGGCAGCGGTATTGAGGAACAGAACGACCAATGCCCCAAGCCAAGCAGAGGTCAGCGGCGACAGGGCAGGTTGCACGGTCTTCAATGACAGGAACAAGAAGTATGCGAAAAAGAACTGGATAAACAACGGCGAACCACGGAACAAAAAGATGAACCACTCAGACGGCTTACGCAGCCAGGCGGACCGCGCCGCCTTGCCCATCGCAAGGGCCGTTGCAAAGAAAAAGCCACTGACCAATGCGAAGAGACCGAAATAGATATTCCAGATCATGCCAGAGCCGATCAGCGTAAACTGCTGGCACAGCGTAAAATCGGCTCGCGGCAAAAGTCGCTCGCCAATCCCTTGGGACCGCAACCCGTAATCCACGATCGTCTGGATGCACTCTTCCATCAAACGCCCGCCTTTCTCTGCGCTTCGCCCGCAGATGTGGCTTGGCCGAATGTCAGGCGGGCCATGATTTTATCGAGCACGATCTCCGACACTTTGGTGAAGCACAGATAGAACACCAGCAAGAAGCCAAAGTAATAAATCCGCCAATCCCCATGTGGGTAATCGGTGAAATTCGGTGTCTTTGTCCCACCAAGTTCACGTGACCAATACACAATGTCTTCGACGCCCAAGAGGAACAATAGCGGCGTGGCCTTAATCAAAACCATCCAAAGGTTCGACAAGCCCGGTAGCGCAAAGACCCACATTTGCGGGACCAACACGCGCCAGAACGTCTGACGGCGGCTCATGCCGTAGGCTTCGGCGGTTTCCAACTGGCCATGCGGCACAGCGCGCATTGCGCCATACAGAACGTTGGCGGCAAAAGCACCAAACACAATCGCAAATGTCAGCACAGCAAGGCTAAAACCATATGCCTCGTGGTAAAACTGCGGGGAATTGCCAAGCGGCATCTTTGCCGCGGCGCAAACCACAAAATCATTGCCCTGACGAATAGGCAGATCCCAATCGGGGCATTTCACTTTGTGGCGCAGGTATTCAATGCCTTGATCCAAGGCGATGACAAAGAACAAGAAGAATGCGATATCAGGCACGCCGCGCACAATCGCGATATAGGCTTTGCCGAGCCAGCGTAGCGGGGCGAAATGGCTACGGGCCGCCGATGCACCGCCAAAGCCAAAGGCGAGGGCGACAGGGGCCGTGATTGCAAGCAAAAGCAGAACAGTGCCGAACGACCAATAGAGGCCCATGTGTTTCCCCGTTGTCAGGTAACACGAAAGCCACTTAGCGCCTTCTAGCGAGGCTGGATCAGCACAATATTCAAAAATGGGGACACCCGTTGTGGGGTTGGAGACAGGAAAGATGCGCCCCGATCAGGTGACCGAGGCGCAAATTGTTACTTATTCAAACTGGCCGCCTTCTGGGAGCCATTTTGCGAGAAGTGCGTTCAAGGAGCCATCAGCCTTCATGGAGATGATCGCCGCGTCGAACTTTGCTTTCAGCTCTTCGTCGGACTGACGCAGGCCGATGCCGATACCGCCACCGATCATAACTTCTTGGGCAACCATGGAGAGTTCGCCGTCAGCTTCTGCAAGTGGTGCGAGGAAGGATTTGTCGGCCAAAACCGCATCCGCTTCGCCGTTCTTCACAGCTGCCACAGATTCGTCAGGCGTTGCGAACTCAAGCAAAGTCGCACCAGTAGAGGCCACATATGCCGCCTGGATTGTGCCAGCCTGAGCTGCGATCACGCCTGTGGTCAGGTCTGTCGCATCGTTCATCACGAGGTATGCGGATGGATCTGGAAGCGTATATTGCTCGGAGAATGCGATCACTTCTTTGCGCTCGTCTGTGACGGACATGCCCGCGATGATCGCGTCATAGTTGCCAGATACGAGGTTTGGAATGATGCTATCCCAATCGTTTGTGACCCACTCGCACGTCAGCTCTGCACGCACGCAAAGCTCGTCGCCCAGCTCGCGCTCGAAACCGTCAACTTCGCCAGCGTCGTTGAGAAAGTTATATGGAGGGTAGGCGCCTTCGGTGCCGAGGCGCACGACGGAACCGTGGCTTTCAGCCAATGCAGCGCCAGCCGTCAGGGCCAGAACGGCCGTCGTAAGGATCAGTTTGTTCATCAGAATTCTCCCGAGTTGATGAGGTATTAGGCAGGAACGGTTGCGGACAAGAATCCTTGCAAGCGTTCGGTTTTGGGGGCGCCGAAAAGTGTTTCGGGCGGCCCTTCTTCTTCGATTTTCCCCATATGGAGGAAAACGACATGGTCGCTGACGTCCGCTGCCAATCGCATATCGTGGGTCACGATAATCATGGTGCGGCCTTCAGCGGCCAAATCTTTGATAACTTTGACGACTTCCTGCTCTAGCTCTGGGTCAAGCGCACTTGTCGGCTCGTCAAATAAAAGTGCCTTTGGTTCCATGCAGAGCGCCCGCGCAATCGCGGCCCGTTGCTGTTGGCCACCCGACAGCATGGCAGGATAGGCATCACATTTGTCGCCAATGCCCACCTTTTCCAGATACTTTCGCGCCGATGCCTCGACCTCTGCCTTGTCACGACCCAGCACGGTGACAGGTGCCTCCATGACGTTCTGCAAAATGGTCATATGGGCCCAGAGATTAAACTGCTGGAACACCATCGACAGGTTCGTGCGAATGCGGGTGATCTGCGCGCGATCTGCGGGACGACGGTTCAAACCGGTCCCCTTCCAAACGACAGGCTCGCCGCAAAACAAAACGTCACCTTGCTGGCTGTCTTCTAGCAAATTCGCGCAGCGCAAAAGCGTGGATTTACCCGACCCGGACGAACCGATCAGCGACACAACATGCCCAGCATGAGCCGAAATATCGACGCCTTTTAAGACCTCCAATGATCCATAAGATTTATGCAGGTCGCGAATTTCGATGACAGGTGTATCAGTGGTCAAGTTGGGCCGCTTTTTGTTGTTATGCCACGCAGTAGTGCGCATTTCGTGGGATTCTGCAACGCTTTGATTCGACGTTACCTAGCGTTAAGCGTGAATCGCTGCGGGAAGGGGCGGAAGGGGGAGGTCATAATCAACCGCAGGTAGCGCAACAATGCCGTGTAGACCCAGACATACCTGATCGGCAGCCGATAAATCCGCAATTGCCGCTTTAATCGCCGCAAAGTAGACCGCCGTATCCTCGCAGCCCTTGGTGACAAACGTCTGGCACGGCGACGGGTCCGTCTTTCCGATCACACGCACCAAAGCGGCCTCAGGCATATCTTGCTTTTGCATCCACCATGTCTGCGCATCAATGCACGCGATATCCGCGCAGCCCTCCACAACGGCCCGCAAACTCGCGTCATGTGCGTCGGAGACAGCGGGCAAGTTAAAGGTAAATCCATGCCGCAATGCCCATGCCTGCGCCGCCCCATAGCCCGAATGTGACATCAGGGAATTTGCGACAAACCGCGCTTTGGCAAAATCCGCAGGGGTCTCGCCCTTGGCATCATGACGCACCACAAAGACGCTGTCATAATGCCCCGCAGGGCAATCCTTGAGGGCGTAGTCCGCCGCGCCAATCACCGTGAATTTGCCTGCAAACATCGCCCGCAGCGGTAGGCTGCAAATCTGCCCCAAGACCAGATCGGGCCTTGCCCACCCCGCCTCGTAGTGGGTCACACGGTCCAGCCGCGCCGGGGCTGCAATCCCCGCATCCTGTAGATTATCACGCACCTGCGCCCACAATGCATCATGCGCCGCTGCATTCGCAGGGCGGTCATACATCGGCAGGCTTGCGATCATCTTGCTCGGTTCTCAATCGCGATCCGTGCCGCGTTGCTGTCTTGATCCTCAACGCCGAGCATCGGGGCAACCATACGCATCAGGCTATTCTCGTCCTCATCGCGCACGCCGTCGGCCAGCACAATTTCCCACATCGCGGCAATCACCGCACGGCGATCCTCGTAAGGCACAGCCGCCTTGATCGCACGGGTAAAGCGGACGGTATCAGGGGCTTCACGCTCCAAAACCTCGCATTCAGCACGCAGGGCAGCAGGATCAGCGACCCCGTAACGCTCTGCCAAAATGCGATCAATGCGGGCCTTTTCCACAGGGGCGTAATCGCCGTCAGTGCGCGCAAGGCGAACCAGCAGCGCACCAAGCGCTAACCGCGCATCGGTATCAGGCATTTGGGCGGGGGCGGGGGCGGTCAAGCGCCGAAGGAGATCTGCAAACATGACTTAGATATAGGGCGGCAACGGCGGGGCGAAAACCCCCAACTCACGCCTTGAGCGTTTTGAATTTCGCCGACAGTCGCCCCGCCTCACTATCAAACCCGTAAGGCGCGTTGACCACAAACATGCCAGAGCCAACCATACCGTGGCCGGGACGTGCTGGCGGAAAGCGAACCTCGTGCAATGTCGCGTCAGGAATGGCATCCAGCAACGCCCGAGTCATCGGCTTATGCCGTTCGTCGACCAAAATAGGATACCAAAGCACCAAAATCCCAACAGGCCATTTGCGGTGAATTTTGCGAAAGAAGTCAGGAATATCGTCGTAATCCGACTTAATCTCAAACGACGGATCAACCAGCAAGATACCCCGTCGCGGATCAGGCGGGCAGCGCGACATCGCCATTTGCCAACCGTCCAGATGGTGGCAGCCGACAGGGTGGTTTATCATCGCCTCGCGCAGTTCCACGATCTCACCGGGATGCAACTCAGCCACATCAATCTGGTCGATATCGCGCAGCAAATGCGCCGCAATCATCGGTGATCCGGGATAAGCATTGGGGCCGGCCTCGGCACGCACCGCCGCCAAAATGCGAGAATAGGGGTGATCCTTCGCAAACCAACCCTCCGCAATCGAAATCCCGCGCGCAGCCTCACCTGTTTTCAGCGCCGCTTCATCGGTGAGATCATATAACGCACGGCCCGCATGGGTCTCGAGATACGACAGCGGCTTATCCTTGCGGGTCAAATAATCGAGCATCCACGTCAAAAGCCCGTGCTTATGCACATCCGCCAAATTGCCAGCGTGGTAACCATGTTGATAAGATAGCATCAGGGGACTTTCCTTAACACATTTGTCATGTGGATATGGTTGTTTACATTACGCAATGCTCTACACTCACTAGTGAACGATTGAACCAGAGGCCACCCATAATGCGAATCCTTGCACTGCCATTCCTGCTCGTTGCCACATCCGTTGGGGCGCAAGAGGCTCCAGGCGGGAATTACGTCTCCTTTGAGTTTGGAGTTGGCGTGCAAAACGCGCCGTCCTACTTCGGGGCCGAAGACAGCGATTTGGCCATGTCTGGCGCATTTTTGAACCCAAGCCTGAGCATTGGTTCGCTTGCGTTTGGCCAAGGCAGTGACGCCTACGGGCTTGGCGCTACCGGCAGCTTCCGCATCGTCAATGAACGCACTGCTGCCGCGAATCTCGAACTTGGCGGTCTGGCCGATATCGACATGGCGATCGAGGTGGGCGGCGGGCTGACATATTCCACCCAAAATTCAGAAGTCTTTGCTGTCGGCCGTTACGGCGTTGTCGGGCACAATGGCTGGGTCGGCGAAATTGGCGGCGACTACATAATTCAACCAAGCGACCATGTTGAACTGCGCGTTGGGCCACGGCTCTTTTTCGGCGATGATACCTATTCAAACACATATTTTGGCGTTGATGCTGCTGGTGCGGCTAGCTTAACGAGCAGCAGCGATAGCGTAGTTGATGCATTTGATGCCAAAGGCGGCTTGTTGTCGCGCGGGATCGAAGTAAGTGCCGAATACAGCTTCAACGACAATTGGGGACTCGTTGGCACGGTCAACTACGACACGCTTTTGAACGACGCGGCCAAGAGCCCAATCGTGCAAACAACCGACCAATTGGGCGTAAGCCTGATCGTTACACGCAAGGTCACGTGGAGCTTCTAAAGCTCCACGCGCTTTTCTTCATACCAAACGGGATGTTTCAACCGCCGCACGCACGAAATCCGCGAACAGCGGGTGCGGCGCAAAAGGCTTGGACTTTAGCTCTGGGTGATATTGCACGCCGATAAACCAAGGGTGATCTTTCCACTCAACGATCTCGGGCAGTTTACCATCAGGCGACATACCAGAGAAACACAGCCCAACCTTTTCAAGCTGATCGCGGTACTTTGTATCCACCTCATAACGGTGACGGTGACGCTCTTCGATATGCGTCGAGCCGTAGATCTCGGCCACCTTCGAACCTTCGGTCAGGGTCGCGTTATATGCGCCCAGACGCATAGTGCCGCCTTTATCGTCGTCGGATTTACGCGCAACCTTATGGTTGCCCTGAACCCATTCCTTAAGATGGTACACAACAGGCTCAAACCGCTTGCTACCTGTCTCGTGATCAAACTCTTCCGAGCCGGCGGTCTTGATGCCTGCCACGTTGCGGGCGGCCTCAATCACGGCCATCTGCATCCCGAGGCAAATACCAAGATACGGAATTTTCTTTTCGCGGGCGAATTGTGCCGCTTTGATCTTACCTTCGGTGCCGCGCTCGCCAAAACCACCCGGA
>Ga0181560_10000017_pt1 | contig 124654 bp, 130 predicted proteins | sample 011ome_20_FD_133751 | JGI IMG/M metagenome (GOLD analysis project Ga0181560, IMG submission 133751) | Coastal salt marsh microbial communities from the Groves Creek Marsh, Skidaway Island, Georgia - 011509CT metaG (megahit assembly) | ecosystem: Environmental > Aquatic > Marine > Intertidal... | reverse complement strand
GCACCTGTCTGTCTTGTCTCCGATTTCTGTCTCATCTGCGTTCCCTTTGGTCACTACGATGAGCTAGAAATCCTCTCTTATGCAATCCTGCTAATCTGTTCCATAGGCGCTGACGTCAGACAAATAGACCACAATATAAAAACGGTTTTAGGTGAACGCAAGGGAACGTCGGTGAACTAAATAGGATATTTCTAACCTATATATCAATAAGTTAGTGGACTTCTGGGGATTTTGTTGAACAGGTAAGTGGCGGAGGGAGCGGGATTCGAACCCGCGATACGGTTTCCCGTATACACGCTTTCCAAGCGTGCGCCTTCAGCCACTCGGCCACCCCTCCTTAGAAAGTCGCCGGAACCTAACCGACACGCCGCCTCTGGGCAAGTCCCGAGGTACCCAGATTGCTTGGCGAATTGAAAAAAAGCTCGGCTCATCAATAATGGGGGATTGAGCATTCTGCGGACCCGCCTAGGATACCGCGAATTTGCACAGGTGAATTTAAACAGGCGCTGTTAACCAATTTGGGGCATCATACATCGATGCGACTGGGATTTTATATCGGATGGCTGCTTTTGCTGGCTGCTTTTGCGGCGGCGGCGGCAGAAACCATTGCCCGTACCCTGCCGGGTGGGTCGGGATGGATGCTTTCGGCGGCTGAGCTTTGGCAAGCCTTATGGCCGGGCGCATACTTAATCGCCTCGATCCGGATCAGCGGCATGATGCCTGAATTATGGGACCCGGCGATTTTGACGCTCTTGTCAGTCCCCGCATGGCTACTTTTTGGTTTTCCTGGCGTAATTTTGGCGTGGATGTGCCGCCCCAACCGCGTGCTGAGTCCCGAGGCGGAACAGGAGCTACAAGAGCACGAAGCATCTTTGTTTTTGTATGATGATCTTGCCCGAGAAGCCCGCAAGTGGGCGCAGGACGAGGGCGATGACCGCTCCGAAGACGACCGTCTGCCCAACCATGATGTCGTCGATTTGTTTCAGCGCCAGCCCGATGATCCGGATGATTACGGCGGCGATGGCGATCTGGGGCATGTGGGTGTCTCGGATGACCCCGATACCTTGGACGAGGACCCGATCAAACCGCTGCCTGAATTTGTGAAACCACGGGGAGAGTGACCCCCCCCTCACCTAACCTCTCCCTCTTTGAAGGGGGAGAGGGATAAGATTACGTGATGCTGATGCTGGGCCCCTCTCCCATGCGATAGCGGGGGAGAGGACAGGCGAGGGGGGCGTTAATCCGAACCTGTCTTGAGCGCCGCCAAGAACGCAGACTGTGGGATTTCCACGTTGCCGATTTGGCGCATGCGTTTCTTACCCTTTTTCTGCTTTTCCAGCAGTTTCTTTTTCCGGGTGATGTCGCCGCCATAGCATTTCGCGGTGACGTCTTTGCGCATGGCGCTGACGGTTTCGCGCGCGATGACCTTGCCGCCGATCGCTGCTTGTACGGCGATTTTAAACAACTGCCGTGGGATCAATTCTTTGAGTTTCGCGCACACCTGACGGCCGCGGCTTTCGGAATGGCTGCGGTGCGCGATGAACGCCAGCGCATCGACGGGTTCGGCGTTGACCAGGATGGAGACTTTGACCAGATCGCTCTCGGCGTAGTCTATCAACTCGTAATCAAAGCTGGCGTAGCCGCGCGAGACTGATTTCAAATGGTCGTAGAAATCAAACACCACTTCGTTCAACGGCAGGTGATAAACGGCCATGGCACGGTTGCCGACATAGGTCAGTTCTTTTTGAATGCCGCGACGTTCCTCACACAGGCTGAGGACAGAGCCGAGATATTCATCGGGCACCAGGATGGATGCCTTGATCCACGGCTCTTCAATTTTTTCGATGTGCGTGGGGTCTGGCATATCGACTGGGTTGTGCATTTCGAGAACTTCACCATCGCGTTTATAGATTTTATAAACAACGCTTGGGCTGGTGGTGACGAGGTCGAGATCGAATTCCCGCTCAAGGCGTTCCTGCACGATTTCCAAATGCAAAAGCCCTAAGAACCCGCAGCGGAAACCAAAACCCAACGCGGCAGAGCTTTCGGCCTCGTAATGGAAACTGGCGTCGTTCAAATGCAGCTTGGAGAGCGCGTCGCGCAAATCTTCGTACTGACCAGCGTCAGCCGGGAACAGGCCACAGAACACGACGGGGATTGATGGTTGGAACCCGGATAGTGGTTCGGCGGTTTCGCGTTTGTCTTCGGTAATCGTGTCACCGACCGATGTATCGGCCACGGTTTTGATGGCTGCGGTCATAAAACCGACTTCGCCGGGGCCCAGGCTGTCGACTTTTTCAGCTTTGGGCGTGAACACACCGACTTGGTCGATCTGGTGAACGGTGCCCAACTGCATCAGGCGCGCTTTCATCCCACGTTTCAGATGCCCGTCATAAACCCGAACCAGCGTCATCACGCCGAGATATGCATCGTACCAGCTATCGACCAGCAGGGCTTTGAGCGGTGCTGCTGAGTCGCCCTTGGGTGGTGGCATTTTCGTGACGACGGCTTCCAACACGTCGGGCACACCCATCCCGGTCTTGGCTGAAATCAACAATGCTTCGGACGCATCCAAGCCGATGACTTCTTCAATTTGCTCTTTGACCCGTTCCGGTTCTGCGGCGGGCAGGTCGGCCTTGTTGAGGACCGGAATGATCTCAAGATCGTTTTCAATCGCCAGGTACACATTGGCGAGGGTTTGGGCTTCGACGCCCTGCGTGGCATCAACAACCAGTAGGGCGCCTTCGCACGCTGCCAAGGAGCGGCTGACTTCGTACGAAAAATCAACGTGGCCCGGTGTGTCGATCAAATTGAGGACATACGTCTCGCCGTCTTCGGCCTTGTATTCCAGGCGCACGGATTGGGCTTTGATGGTGATGCCGCGCTCACGCTCCAGGTCCATATTATCCAGGACCTGGGCCTTCATTTCGCGTTCCGTCAGGCCGCCACAAACCTGGATCAGGCGGTCGGCCAAAGTCGACTTGCCGTGATCAATATGGGCGATGATCGCGAAGTTCCGAATGCGAGAAATATCAGTCATAGCGCGGGTATGTATCATTCAGCGGGATGCTTTTCCATCCCATTATCTTGGGGCCATTTGTGACCCCTTAGGTGGGTTATCCCAGGTCCACCTGCAAGCCTGCAAAATCGGACTGCCGTTTGCTCAACAATTCACGGTATTCGCCGGGACCAAAGGAATAGCCGCACACCATACAGCCAATTTCCGCATCTAACGCAAACGGGTCGGTTGAGCCTTGCATGGTGTTCTGGGCCTCGCCGCAGCGAGGACATTGAACCGGCAGAATTTCTGTATCCAAAAGTGTGTCGCGGGGTTCGATTGCGGTGGACATTCTAGTTCACGCCACAGGCTTTTGATGCCGCGTTGTAAGCAGCGGTAAAGCCGCTCAAAGAAAATGTGTCTGTGGTCAATGTGCCGCGGCTCGACGTGCCCTTAATGACCAAATTGCTGCCACGGATCATGGCTTGGACCAAAGGTGCGTCTTCATAGGCAAACGAATGCCCACCATCTGGGAACATCGCATAGGACTTGCCGCCGATTGTCGCGGTGACTTTGCTTTTGGATCCGTAATTGTATCCAGCTTCTAGGCTGACCACGCCAATGGAATTGTCTTGAGGGCGATGCGAGACGAGCAAAAAAATGTCACCGCGTCGCGTGTAATCGCCTTCGGATTTCGTCGGCAACGTAGCGATATAACAAAGCTGCCCTCCGGCATTGGTCGTATAAGCTTCCCAATCACCGAATGTTCCTAGGAAATCTGCCTTGGCTTGTGTCAGACCGTTAGTGGGTGCAGCCAAAAGGACGACACCCATCAGCGCAGCCATGGGAAGATATTTTGAAAATCGCGTGTTATTCATAGTCTTGGTGATATACCGGAGTATGCCGCTGCCGCAAGTTCAATTCAGCGCATCTTACATTAATTTAAGTGATACAGGGACTGAGAATTGAACAGTCCAACGGGGGAATGAAATGGCGAAGACTGATCCACTGATTTGCGAAGTCACACGTGGCACGATGGTCGAAAGTGTGCACCGGGTGCACGCCATCGCGATGGATGGCTCGGGGATTATTCAGCAGTGGGGTGATGCGGACTTGATGATGTATCCGCGCTCGGCGATCAAATACATGCAAGCCATCCCTTTGGTTGAACTGGGCGCGGCGGATGCCTGGCAGTTATCCGAAGAAGAAACAGCATTGGCCTGCGCGTCGCATTCGGGGGAGCGCACCCACGTTTCTGCTGTAACCGATTGGCTGTCACGCATGGACTTGGGAGAGGGCGATTTGGAATGCGGTGCGCATTTGCCGTATGACGAACCCTATGCCCATAAAATGATTGCCGCCGGTGAAAAGCCGACACGATTGAACAACAACTGTTCGGGCAAGCATGCGGGGTTTTTGACCACGGCCAAACACTTGGGCGAGCCGACAGAGGGATATCTTGATCCCGATCATCCGGTGCAAAGGCGCCTGCATGACATTTTGGTCGATTTTGGTGGCGAGGACTTGGTTGGTACCGGGCGTGGCATCGATGGTTGCGGAATTCCTGTATATGGCATGACATTGGGTGCCTTGGCACGTGCTGCACAACGCATGGCAGCGCCCTTGTGCGTCAGCGAGGTACGGGGTCGGGCCATTCAGCGCATTTTAAAAGCAGGGATGACATATCCTTATATGGTTGCGGGTCGGGCACGTTTTGATACCGATGCCATGAGTGCCTTGAACGGCATGGTGGCGACCAAGGCTGGGGCCGAGGGTGTGCATGTCGCGATTGCCCCGTCGAAAGGACTTGGAATCGCCCTTAAGGTTGAAGATGGGGCGAAACGTGCAGCCGATGTGGCCATGGGATGCTTGCTGGATCGCTATGGGTTTTTGAATGACGCGGCAAGGCAAGATCTCGCATCGCATTTGACGCCCACCATCACGAATGCGGCAGGCGATAAGGCCGGGATCATACGTATTGCCGAGTGACCTCCTATAGCCCACGATAGAGTGCTGTTTGCTCGGTGGATCGGCGTCTAAGGGCATTTTCTGACGCTAATCATCTTGCGGCTGTTAAGGGGGTGTTTTGCGTAATCTCCGCGTTGCTCGGCTTGCTTTATATGCTGTTGCCATTGGCGCAGTGATTATCTTGTTCGATTTTTTCATTGAGTTGCGGGAATCTGCTGAAGATCAGGTGATGACCGATCTGCGCGCTGAAACGTCAGTCTTTACGCAGGATGTCCTTCGCACTGTATCGACGACGATCGATAATGTCAGCAGTGTTGGCGCGTTCTTCGAATCGAGTGATCTCGTCAACGAACAGGAATTTTCGCGGTTTGTGACCCGCTCAAATTTGTTGCGCGGAAACAAACACGTCCAAAGCATCTCCGTGATGCACATCGTATATGGCGAACATCTACCAAAATTTCTGGCGGCTCTTGATGCGCGGAAATATGTGCGTGCCCTTATCGGTTTTGGGGAAACTATGATCGAAGAGGTGCCGGGACGTGAGATGTATGCGCCGGCTGTGTATGTCGAGAGTATCGCAGGGCGTGACACGGTGCTGGGGTATGATTTGGCGTCCGATCCGACCGCACTGAATGTGGCTCGCGCCTCCATAATGGCTTTTCAGCCGCACATGACCCCGCCCGCACGCGTCACCCTTCCCAACGGTCGTAAAGTCATTCAAGTGAAGATCATAGGCGGAGTGAAGTACGGTGGTGATCTCGGTATGCGCTATTATCTGCCCGAGGAGGCGGAGCGAAGTTTATTCATCACCGCGATTTTTCGGCCAGATGCAGCCATCAATGATCTTTTGGGGACTCAGGTCAGTCCACGATTTATGGTTCGGCTTAGGGATTACACAGAAGACACACCGATACCAATATTTGAGACCGAACAAAAATTCACGCCAGCCACCTTGGTCCACCAGGATCAAATCGTGCTCGGCAATCGTCTGTGGGCTTTTGAATACGGGTACCCAGGTTTGACTAAGGGAAACCCGGTCGTCGATCGATTTATGATACTGGGTTTTATCGGGGTTGCGGCGATCATCGCGTTGGCCGTCGCGTTGGATAGGCTTCTGCATATCCGGGGACGCCTTGAACAAGATGTTCATGATCGGACACGCGCATTGGAGTCGGCGAATGCTGCTTTGATGGACGCCGCACAAAAAGCGAGCGCTGAAAGCGAAGCGAAATCCATGTTCTTGGCACATATGAGTCACGAGCTCCGCACACCATTGAATGCGGTCATCGGTTATGGGCAGATGTTGCAGTCTGAAATATTCGGGAAGATTGGTGACAAGCGATATGTGGATTACGCAAAAACGATCGTCGATGCCGGAACCATCCAATTGTCGTTGGTCGAAGATTTGTTGGCTTTGACCGCATTGGATTCTGATGGCCGGGACTTGGTTAAATCTGACATTGATATCAATGCGTTGGCAGACAGGTGTATCGATTTGGTGCGCACCAAAGCTGATGAGAAATCCATTTCATTGAAATTGGACTCCTCAATGCAGGGCCGAACCCTCAGCAGTGATGAGCGCGCCGTTCAGCAAATACTGACCAATTTGCTCTCTAATGCGGTGAAGTTCACCGAAGAAGGTGGCACTGTGTCTATTCATCTTGATCATGGCGGAAATGGCCAAACCGTCATCACCGTAGAAGATGACGGAATCGGCATTCCACGCGATCAGGTGGATAAAGTCTTACAGCCCTTTAGCCGCGCACACGCAGATTCCTATCAAACGCACGAGGGTGTGGGGCTCGGCCTATCCATCGTTCGGGGCTTGGCAGATGCGTGCGGGGCAACTGTACGCCTTAGTAGTCAACAGGGTGTCGGCACCTGGGTCACAGTCACGTTCCCCGCGGAATCCCCCCTAACCAGTCAGGCACCCGCTGCTTAATCGTTATAAATTTTTGGGGGTGTGCTGCGAAACTGCTCGGCCTCTTTGCGAAATTTAACGCCGCCATGGACTGGTTTTTGAAGCTCTTCGGTCGGGCCACCTGGCCGGGTAGAGCGGGGCGCAAATCGGCCCAAGGATTGAATCCGGTCGTACATCACGATGGCACCGGCAATACCCACGTTAACGCAAAACTTGGTCGGGATTTTGAGAATGTGATCACATCGTTCGATCATCTCGGGCGACAATTCGCCGCGCTCTGGCCCCATCACATAGGCAGCTTGCGGCGGGTGATGGAAACTGGGCAGTTCGACCGAGTCATCGAGCAATTCAACCCCGACCAGTTTGCAGCCTGCTGGTAACATAAGCTGATCAGGTGTTGGAAATTCATAAAACGGGACATGGGCAAGCGAGTCAGAAGTGTCAGCCTTGCCGCCGCCGCGCCGCGAATACGCCGCCGCCACGGTGAACACAAAACTTGCCCCGAAAGCATGGGCGGTTCGAAACAAATTCCCCACATTCATTTCCTTGGAAATTCCTTCGACGCCGACACCAAAAAAACCACGCATAATAATTGCCTAAGTTCGACCGCACGCACGCGTGCGAATTGTTTGTTCCAGTCACGGTGATCATATAAATCATGTGACCAATGATGTGCAGACCGAACATTCCAGACGGTCGAACGTATTGCAAGAAGGAGCCACCACATGCGTGCAGCTGTATGCCATGATTTTGAAAATTCCGGCCCGTTGATCGTGGGTACATTGCCCAGTCCTGATTTGGTTGCGGGTTGTGTTCGCATTCAAGTCCGGGCGGCGGGTGTGAACTTTGCCGATACGCTAATCGTTAAGGGCGAGTACCAAGTCAAACCGCCATTGCCGTTTGCGCCGGGTTTGGAAGTTTCCGGTTTTATCACCGAAGTGGCATCCGATGTGACGGGCTTACAGATCGGCGACCGGGTGATGGCATGTATCGATTACGGCGGGTTTGCCGAAGAAGCCGTCGCGCGTGCAACGGATGCGGTCGTCATGCCGGACAATATGACATTCGTCGAGGCAGCCGGTTTTCCCATCGTTTACGGCACGTCGCACATCGGCTTGGTCAATAAATTGAACCTTCAAGCTGGCGAGACGTTGTTGGTTCATGGTGCCGCAGGCGGCGTCGGGCTGACGGCGGTTGAAATCGGTAAGGCACTGGGCGCGCGGGTCATTGCGACCGCAGGTGGGCCAGAGAAGCTCGCGATTGCCAAGAAATATGGTGCAGACGAGTTAATCGATTACCGGACTGAAGACATTCGTGAGCGTGTAAAAGCCTTAACCGATGGCCGGGGGGCAGATGCGGTTTATGATCCGGTCGGCGGTTCAGTATTTGATGCGACGTTGCGCGCGACCGCACAGGGCGGGCGTATTCTCTTGGTTGGATTTGCCAGTGGGACGGTGCCACAAATCCCGGCCAACATTTTGCTGGTTAAAAACATCACGGCGATTGGTTATTACTGGGGCGCGCATCGCAAACTTGATCCGCAGTTGGTCAATGACTCCTTTGCCGAGCTGATGACGTGGTATGCAGATGGCAAGGTGAAGCCACATGTCAGCCACGTATTTCCGCTGGATGATGTGCAGCAGGCCCTGGACACGCTGGCACAGCGAAAATCGACGGGCAAAGTTGTGGTGACGCTGGCGGACGCCGATTCCTAATGTTTGGTGCACGTCGGTAATGAAGATCGGGCCAAAACTTGCGATCTGTTTCGTCGGCATGGTCGTGGTGCCGTTACTGATCACGGCATGGATTTACGCGCGCTCGTCCGAGGACTTGGGCCGCGACATGGCGGATCGTGGCAAACAACTCCTGACCAGTCGAATCACCGAAGACCTAAATCGCGCTCGGGATCTCAGCATTGCATCGCTTTACGAGATAAAAAAAGAACTCTTAGGTGAAATTGTTCGCAACGCCGCCGAGGTTTCGCGACTGTTGGTGGTTGAACCCGATGAGGCGTTGGTCGAAGGCGCACTCGCCAAACCTTTCGCGCAGCAGGCTGCCGAGGATCAGTTGAACGGCCCAAACTTGTCGCGTGGCAATGTTCGTTTTGAGAATGATGTAGATGCCGATGCAGCGCCCCGTATCTTGGCGCAATTGGGTGGGCTGGCTGATGTCGCGCGTACATCACATTTGCGCAATAAAAATGCGGTGCGCGCCAGCAGTCTGGTATTGGAAGCGGGGGTCACGATCTGGTATCCGGGGGGAAGCCGGATTGAAGTGAACGACCTCCGCGAACGTGATTGGTACCTAGCAACCCTGGAAAAATTGAAGCCGCAGTGGTTCGCATCCGACGTTGATCGTTTTCAAGAATTGTTCGCCGTTGCGCCGCTAGTCACATCCGATGGCCAAGTGGCGGGGGTGCTGCGCACGATTGTGCCAGTCAAAAAACTTTTGGATTCCGCTGTTTCGGTGGCATCCATCCCGACAAATGCTACTGCGTATATGATTGTCGTTCCCGACGATCATCCAAATTTATTTCCGCATGTGATTGCATCTTTGTCACCCGAATCACTTAGCTGGACGGTGTTGGATGGCATCGAGGCGTTGGATTTTGAAGGTGACGACGCGTGGCTCAAACTGCTGAGTGATATGCGATCTGGCGTCGATGGATTGGAATTTGTGACACGTGGCACGTCCGAGGAAGTGTGGTCGTTTAAGCCGCTGGGTCGGGTCGCGGGTGGCGAACTTCATTTTGCCGTCGCGCAGCCGCAGTCTGTGGTGGCCATCGCAGAAGTGCAGGCGGATGTGGCTGTGGGGTCCGTTATATCAACGCAAGTGCGGAACACAACGATTGTTGCCATCGTGGCAGGCTTGATCGCGATTTTTGTCGCGCTGGCCGCCGCCAAAACTCTTACAGGGCCCATTCGTCAACTCCATCAAGCGGCCCGAAAATTGGCCAGCGGTGATTTTAGCGTGCGTGTGGAGAACAAGTCCAAGGACGAGATCGGTGAATTATCATCGGATTTTAACGCCATGGTCCCGGCGCTTGAAGAGCGATTGAAGGTCAAGCGTGATCTGGATTTAGCGCGGGAAATTCAGCAGTTCCTGGTCGAAAGGGCGGCGCCGTCACTAGAGGGTTTCGACATTGCAGGTCAAACCATCTACTGCGATGAAACGGGTGGCGATTATCAAGATTTCATCAATGTCTACGATGATAAGCGCAACATCAATGGATTGGCAGCGGTGATTGGCGATGTGACAGGGCACGGTGTCGGTGCAGCGCTGTTGATGGCGGCTGCGCGATCGTCATTGCGGGCCCATATGCGCCACGAGCATGACGCCGGGAAGTTACTGGATGCAGTGAACAATGACCTGAGTGCGGATAGTTCGGGTGGACGCTTCCTGACTATGTTTTTTGCAATGCTTCAACCTGGGTCGAGCAAGTTCTCATGGATATCAGCAGGGCACGAAGTTGCGCTGATGTTTGATCCGGCGGCGGACACATTTACCGAACTGGATGGCGATGGGATTCCGTTGGGTGTGGATGCGACGTGGGTCTATGCCTCGGCCAGTGCAGAAATACCCAAAGGGGGTCTGTTGGTTGCGTATACGGATGGTATTCGCGAAGCCAAAAATGCAGCGGGTGAACGATATGGCATGGAACGGCTAAAAGACTCCATCCGCGCGGTACATGCGCGTGGAAGCTATGCCATCAGTGAACAGATCATTGCCGATTGGCGAAATTATTGCGGTGATGTGTCGCCGGACGATGATGTCTCGTTGATGGTGATCAAATTGATAAACTAGGGTCAGAACGTGACGGGCGCTGCGCTATCGGACCTTGCCCATGAATTGGCTGTGACCGCACCGGTCACATTTTGACCATCATCAGAGAGCGGCAGTCGGGCACTCGTGGTATGATAGATCAGGCCGCGGATGGACTGCCATGTAACGCGATGGAAAATAGGCTCTTTCTGCTCAATCAACTGCGGGAAGAGTTTTTCATTTACGAAGCCATACCCTTGGATTTTGTCTGCGAAATAGCGCTTTCCGGTCAGTTCCATCCCCGACACTTGAACCAGGTTCGATCCAAAAAAGCGGTAATGATAGTCGATGGGCTCGCCCACGAAATCGACGAGTGCGATGCTGGGGATCAACTTGGTTGGTAACTCATCGAGCCTGATATCGCGTTTTTTGGGTGCGAATAGATCTCCACGCTTGTCCTGCCAATAGGCGAACGCCGGGGCGATTTCGTTGTCCGCTATGTCATCAGCTGTGAACTCTTGCTGCTCGATGAGTTTGGCGAAATCGTCCTTGTTGAATTCGGGCAGGGCGCGGACAAGCCCATCGCGCGAATTCGCGTCTTCTGGCGGCGTTGATTGAGACAAATCCATAGCACAGACACTCTAGCACGTAATTGCATTAGTTGGGATTGTGGACTCCCACATGGGGAAACTTGCGGAATCCACCTTGGGTGATTTCTCTCATCAGCGATAGGTGCGTGCAAACAAGGAGATCGTGTTGGCGGTGACCATGCCGGTGATTCTCTCGCCATCATCGGATAGGGGTAGGCGCACGGCTTTGCTTTCATACGTCACGCCACGAGATGATTGCCATTCGAAGTGATGGAACATGGGTGCACGTCGCGCGATGAGTTCTGGCACCAACGTTTCGTTGATCGCGCCAAAACCGACAACCTGATCTGCGAAGTAACGTTTGCCCGTCAGTTCCATGCCCGCGACATGAACAAGATGAGTACCAAAAAATCGATACAGAAAATCCATCGGCTCATCGACAAAGTCGATGACGGCGACCGATGGAATAAGTTTTGGCGGTAATTGATCAATTTGAAAAGATTTTCGCGATGGAGCGACATCGATGCCTTTGATTGACCGCCAGTAAATCAAGGCTTCTTCTATCGTTTCGCCCGTGATATCGGTGTCAGTAATCTCTGTCAGCGTTTGGAAATGAGACAGTTTGTCCGGGTTCTTATCGCTGGAAGTTTCCCTATCCCCTGCATGGGCAAGGATGCTTGGCCGAATGGATTTGGGGTCAAACTTGTCCATATCTGAAAGACAATACGAATTCGCGTCCTTTTTGTCGATTGTGGGAAACCGCATTTGTCAAAGTGATCATAGCGTAGGATGATAACTTATGATCATCTTGGAGGATTCTATGAAAACGATTTTCCCCACGTGTGTGAAACTTTTCGCATTGCTTGCAATCGTTGGAACTGGGTCTGCATGTTCACCTGAGGTTGGCTCGCCGGAGTGGTGTGCTGATATGAAAGAAAAGCCAAAAGGTGACTGGTCCGCAAACGAAGTGGGTGATTTCGCCAAGCACTGCGTCCTTTAAAGTGTTCCTTGATCACTTGATCGGACGTTTGCCTGTTTCGACAAGTACGTACGTGGCCCTGTGACGCCAGATCAGAGCGCACCGTTTTTTCCTGACTCATTTTTGATCGAGAGCGAGAGGCTGCGTATTCAGCCATTGGTCGAGGCGGATGCCTCGGATCTCTGCGCGACAGTCTCGTCGCCAACAATCACGCAGGCTGTTTACATCCTTCGCAATGGCCTGTCGCTGGCACAGGCCAGGGACCTGATCGAAGACAATTCTTCAACAAACGTTCACTGTGGGATTTGGGCGAAGCCCGAGGGGCCACTTATCGGCGCGTTTCGGCTGCATCTTCATCGCAATGGGCAAGACAACGGGACCGTAGAGGTGGGGTATTGGCTCGACATTGATTGGCATGGCCAAGGCTTTGCCAAAGAGGCACTCAAGACTGTTCTGACGTATCTGAGAGAACACGACGCAAGGCCCGAGGTGATCGCCGAGTGCGATCCGACCAACGGGCCCTCTCAGGCCATTCTGTTGAACAATGGATTTCAATGCACGGGTGAACCGGGCAAACGCCCAGGCCGGGAACGGTATCAATATTGCGCCGAAGACGCGTCGCCCTGAACCGTTAATCCAAAAGACTTATTCAATCGCGCGTAGATAGATCATGTAGTCCAGCGGTGGTGGGTCCATGGGCACCTTAGACAACTGATCATGGGCTTGGCCGCGATGATGGGTCGCATGGTTGAACATATGCGCGATGATGGTGCGGCGCTGATCGATTGCGGAAAATCCGATTAAGCTCGAGTAACTGACGTCTTCCTCGAATTCAGTTGCAGATAAACCTTCAACATAGTCGATGATGATATCGTCTTGGGCGGTGCGATCGTTGATATAGGTGTCGCGATCTTCGACCACGACTTGATCTAGGCTGTCAGCGGGATATGGGTTGTCGATTAACCGTCCATGCCACAACCGATCAACTAGCAATAGATGATTCAGCGTGCCGTGGATCGAACCAAAGAATGATCCGCGCTCTTTCATATATTCGTCTTCGGGTATGGCGGCGATGGCCTCAGACATGCGGCTATTGGCCCATTTGTTATAGTGTGCCATGGAAATAAGGTGCTGTTGCATCAGATGTCTCCCCGATTATGTGTGTCGCGTTGGCGTAATAATGCGGTGTCGTCGCCCATTCACAAAGAAAAATGAGGATCGGGCGGCCCGACCCTCGCTCAAGTTCTCGATGATATGGGGGGATTACGCGCGCCAGAATGGCTTCGCGCTTTCGGTGAGGGCGTCTTCAGGGGACATGCCCATATCTTCGAGTCGTCCGTAAGTCATACGTGACAATGCTTCGCGGTCTTTCGAACGTTTTTCCCACATGACCAGCACATCGACGCCGCGCTCTGGTAGCGAGAATGTCGCTAGGGCTAGGGCATGGGCCGCGTCACGTAAGGCGCCGGCGGCTGTCGGGAAAGTTCTTAAGTACTGTGTCATGTCATTATCCTTTTTTTGCTCGGTCCAGCGCGCGGTGCGCTTGATCACGCTTGTTGCCAAGACTTTATGTGCGACCAAAGGTGTATTGTTGATACGACGACTTGAGATTTCGAACAAACGACTTTAATTCATTTTTTCATTAGAAAATATAATCTTAATGTTACCGATACAATTTAAAAATACGTTATTTTGTAGGGCTATAGAAAACCTAAACGTGCGTATTAGCAAATATAATGAGTTAAATTATTGCATGTGAAAAATTCACCGATATAACTGATGTATGAAACGCAGATTGCCATCTTTGAACGCCTTGCGTGCTTTTGAGGCTGCCGCCCGGCACCTCAGCTTCACACGTGCCGCCGATGAATTGTCGGTCACGCAGGCCGCTGTCTCTCACCAGATCAAGGGTCTGGAAGAGCAAATTGGTATGCAGTTGTTCCAGCGCCGCAATCGCAATCTGATCCTGACCGAGGCGGGCCAAGCCCTGTTACCGGATATGACAGAGGCATTTGATCGCATGGATGCCGCGCTCAGTCGCATCAAACGCCAGGACGAGGCTGGCATCCTGACCGTGGCCACGATGGACAGCATGGCGGCGACATGGCTGATGCCGCGTTTGGCCAAATTCCGTTCGGCGCATGATGATATCGATGTGCGCTTGGCCACGTCGGACATGATCGTCGATTACGAACGCGATGGCATCGATATTGGGATTCGCTACGGGTTGGGGAAGTGGCCCGGATTGATCGCGGAGCGCATGCTCCCAGAACAAATTTTCCCCGTATGTGCACCGGAATTGCTGCACAAGAACGGCGGCCTGTCGGAGCCCAGTGATCTGCGAGGTCACACGTTGATCCACGATGATATGCCCGAAGACTGGAACATGTGGCTGCGTGCCGCAGGCGTGTCTGACATCGACCCGGCCCGCGGCCCTGGATACACCCATTCCAACTTGGTCATTCAGGCCGCAATCAATGGCGAAGGGGTGGCGCTCGGTCGCGATCTGTTGGTGGCTGATGCATTGTTGGCGGGTGTGTTGGTGAAACCCTTTGATCTGGCGTTGACCGCCAGTTACAGCTATCACGTGGTCAGAACGGAACTGGGTGCTGAACGTCCCAAGGTCCGACTGTTTTATGAGTGGCTGATGGGCGAGGCGCGGGAAACGGCATCGCGTCTGGCACGAACGGCCCCGTTGGAGGAGATCGACGTATGAGCAACCCGTTCATCTTGGCGATACGCAACAATCCGGATCAGTTCCTGGGCGAATTAGAAGTCAGTGAACTGCGCGCCATCGCAGAAGCTTGCGTCGAACAGTTGGAAAAGAGAGCCAAGATGGGTGACAGTGCCGCCCCCGGTGCACTCCAAGCCATGTACCGGGCGGTTGCGAATATCGAGATTTAGGCTCGCTTCCCAAGTAATCTAAGGAATCAAAGCGGATGTCGCCGCTTTCCGGCATCCCAGTCTATATCGCCGCGTCGTCCACAAACACGTGGGACGGTGCCGATTATATCAGCCTCTGTACGGAAATAGATTTGCCGACCGTTCTCATCGCGACGGTTTAAGTAATCTTCCTCCACTGCCCGATAGGCAAATATATCGGTGGTATCGACGCCGATCATCTGTCCGTTCATCTTAGCCCGCCAGCGCGTTTCATATAGGCGGTCACGCTGCGCCGCTGTGAGGCCGGAATATCGGACCAGGCGAATGGGAATGCCGTTGCTGGGCGATGCGCTGAATGCCTCTACAATCGGGGAACCCTCGGGCGCGTTACAGTAGTAACGATGGATGTACGGCAGCACGCGCAAGATATCGATCTTGCATGTGACGCGGCTGATATCACCGCCCAGAATATTCGACGTAAAAGCACAGGGGTCCCCCGAGCCCCTGGCGGCGGCATCCGCGAGCACCCGATAGAAGTTACCGTTAATGACCGGTGGCAAAGCGTTGGCCTGTTGCCCCGTGGTTGTCTTGGTAACTGTTTCCGTTGTGGGCCCCGACGTTGTTGTTGTGGTTGTTATGGTCGTGGTCGCGCCGCCAGACGACGTCTGCGTCGGGATCTGTGGCGCTTGGACAGCATTCAAAATCTGCTGATTTTGTGCCAACTGACCTTGGATAAATTGTTGCGCGCGCCGGGCCTCGGCCAAATCTGCCTTGCGCTCGTCTTCGGCCTGTTGGGCACGATTACGTGCGTGTCTTCTGGCATCCGCCGCATATTCCCGGGCCATTCTTTTTACGTCCAGATTGGGATCGGCCATCACCGCCAAGCGCTGCTCGAACACTTTGGCCGCATCCTTGGGTTGGACCGTCAGGAAGCCCGGGATATAGCTGAAAGGCGTCGGGGTTTTGCGCTTTTTGAGTTTACCGCCCGCAGCACGCCATTCCTGCTTCTTCGCCTCTATTTGCGGATAAATAGCCTGATAAGGGGCGGGGTCGTAGGTGGTCTGCAGTGTCTCGACGCACGCCTCGTGCTCATAGAAATAGTCGAGCTTCTTTCGGACCCGCGCTTGTTGTTCGTCGGTGCCGAAGATGGGGAACGATGATTTGCTGGTGTCCGGTACTTTGCCGCAACGAAGATACATCACCCCATGTGGCGAGACCGTCCTTATGTTTGCTTTCATCCAGGCCGAAATTTCTTCGCGTTTTTGCTGATCGATTGCCTGCGAGGCAAAAGCCTGCCTAAAAATCTCTTCACCGTTATCGAGAGCGGTCAGGGCCTGATCGCCGGCCATCTGGGCAGACAGACGCGACCGAGGCGTCAGGCGTTTGCCGTACGTGGATGGTCTGTCCATCTCCGATGCGGGCACCCATGATAGTTCTATCCCGTTGTCGCAGCCGCTTCGGCAGCCGTTAGCTGGCGAGAACAAAGGCATATACATCGGGCGAGTTGTGCGGCGTGTAGCGATATAACTGTAGTTGGTCTCGAACCGTTCCCGGCTTTTGGTGTCACGAGCGATGTCGGATTTAAAAATCTCCCGCTCACCCGGGGCATGTATCCAACCGCTGTCTAGCACGGTCCCCATGCTCTCTTGTCGCCGATCCATTTTTCGCAGATTGACGATACCGAGCGATAGCGTGCTGCTGGATGCTTTTCCTTTCTGAAAGGTTGTTCGGACCGTGTAGTAGCTTTGCTCGACCGGAAGCGCATCTAGAATGCGGAAGGCCTCGGGCGGCAATCTAAGAAACAGCCGGAAAGTGAACGTATCGTCTTTTCGCTTAATAAAAACCTGCGCGGCCGACCGGGCATGATCACTGATAATCGCCGCATTTCCCCCAAAGATTGCTAAGTCCAGCGGGCTTGAAGGGTTAGGGTAAGAAGGCTTAATCGAGTAGGCTACAAAATTTAAATCGGTTTTCGGCACGGACAAGCTGGTAACGGGTTTTTGGATTTGTTGTTTCGTTCGTGATGATGGAACGGGCAAGGTTCGGGGATTGCTGTTCTCAATCTGCGGCCAAACGGCCTTGAATTCTGCTGTGATGGCGGCGTTATTTTTTTTGTCATGGCTCAGGTATTGGCCAACTGTGATGTTGCGACTGCCCGCGTTTACGGTCTCGCAGATTTGGCATGAACGCTTCATGCAAGACCCGGCGCATCAATGGCTTAGGCGGCTCATAAAAGCTGAGTGCAAAAAACTAGAATTATCTAGTGTATGATCCGACAACCTAATGCGTCACGTTGACCATGCCGCTCGCTACGATTTCAACGCGTCCAAATCTTCAAACAGTTTCAATGCTTCTGGGTTGGCCAGGGCTTCCTTATTTTTCACCCCACGGCCATGAACGATATCGCGTACCGCCAGTTCGGTGATTTTGCCGGACTTGGTGCGGGGAATGTCCGCGATCGGTATGATTTTGGCTGGGACATGACGTGGCGTGCAGTTGTCACGAATCTGTTTTTTGATCCGCGCAGTTAAATCTTCATCGAGTGTAATGCCGTTCTTTAAAATCACGAACAAAACCACACGCACATCATTGTCCCAATCCTGACCAATGACGATGCTTTCCTGAATTTCATCAAGCTTTTCGACCTGACGATAAATCTCGGCTGTACCAATCCGCACCCCGCCGGGATTCAGCGTCGCGTCGGACCGCCCAAAGATCACAATGCCATTGTGTTCGGTCAGCGACACATAGTCGCCATGCGTCCAGACGTTCGGGAACATATCAAAATACGCTTCATGAAACCGTTTGTCGCCCTCGTCATTCAAAAAACCAAGGGGCACGGATGGGAACGGTTTAGCGCAGACCAGTTCGCCTTTTTCGCCGCGTAAGGGCTGACCCTCGTCATCGTAAACCTGCACATCCATGCCCAAAATCCGAGCCTGAATTTCACCGCGCCACACGGGGCGAGTCATGTCGCCGCCGCAAAAGCAGCCCATGATGTCGGTGCCCCCCGAAAACGACACCAAGTGCACGTCCGGTTTTACCGCGTCATAAACATAATCAAAACCTTCAGGGACCAGTGTCGATCCGGTCGAACACAGCATTCGCACACTGGATAAATCGTGGGTATCGACGGGGCGCAGTTCCGCCTTGTTCAACGCGTCGATGAATTTCGCCGACGTACCAAATAGCGTCATTTTTTCTGTGTCCGCCAGGGTGAACAGCACTTCGCCCGACGGGTAAAATGGCGAGCCATCATATAGTAACAGCGTGGCACCCCATGCGATGTTGGTCGCCAACCAGTTCCACATCATCCAGCCGCAGGTGGTGAAAAAGAACACCCGGTCATCCTTGCGGATATCACAATGCAGCGGTTGTTCCGATGCGTGTTTCAGCAGCGTCCCGCCTTGCGAATGGATGATACATTTGGGTGCGCCGGTGGTGCCGCTGGAAAACATAATGTAAAGCGGATCATCGAAGGGCAGTTGTTCGAATGTGACGTCTGTGGGTTCAATGTCTTTTGTTGCGTCGGCAAATGTCACCGCATTTTGCAGTGGGCCCACATCGGCATCTTGATCACCATAGGGTAAAAGCACGGTCTTGATCAGGGTCGGCAATTCTGCGGCGATGGATGCCGTCTTTTCACGAACATCGTGGCGCTTTCCGTTGTACCAGTAGCCATCGGTGCAGAACAAAACCTTGGGCTCTATCTGTCCAAAACGGTCCAGCACGCCTTGTTGCCCAAAATCAGGCGAGCACGATGACCAAACAGCCCCCAGTGAATTGACCGCCAACATACAGATGATGGTTTCCGGCATATTCGGTAGGTACCCGGCGACACGGTCGCCTTTACCCACGCCCAGATCGCGCAGCAATTGCTGGGTGACGGAGACTTGGTCGTATACATCTTTGAAACTGAGGCGCCGGACCACCTGTTGCTCGCCGATGAACACCATCGCTTCACCATCGTCACGGCGGCGCAGGCAGTTTTCAGCAAAGCTCAACCGCGCATCGGGGAACCATTTGGCACCCGGCATTTTATCGCCATCCGCCAGGACGCGGTCACCGCGGGTTTCTGCGACCAACCCTGTGTAATCCCAGACCGAGGTCCAGAATTTTTCCAATTCGGTGACGGAAAATTCCCACAAGGCTTCGGTGTCGGCGAGTTCGACACCCCAATCTTGTTCAACTTGTTTTTTGAATGCGGTGATATTGGCGCCATCAATTTGATCTTGGCTTGGCGTCCATAGTAGTGTGCTCACGTGATCCCCCGTTTGATATCGTGTCTTATAACTGGTTCGGATCCTTGTCCGAATGTTTCCCCAAGAACATTTTTGCCTTTTCCCGATGAGCCGTCGAGACGTTTCCGCTGACCGTGCGCCACGCCATCCAAAAAACGGCCGCGTCATCGGTGAATCCCAACAGGGCGATAAAGTCGGGCAGTAAATCCAGGGGCAGTACAAAATACGCCAATGCCCCCATCAGTGTCACTTTCACGCGTTTAGGCGTGTCTGGGTCCATGGCGCAATAATAGGCCGCAACCGCTTCCTCTGAAAACGGCACTACGCCTAAGGTTTTGATCGCTTTTTTGACAAAGCCGTCTTTGACGATCTTTTCGTTTTCTTCTGGTGTACGGCTCACGTTGTCGCTGCCTTCATCAATTGGTACAAATCTGGTGCAATAGCATAGGATATTGATATGGACGTTTCTGGCGTAAGCGCAATCGTTACAGGTGCAGCATCCGGGTTGGGGGCAGCAACGGCGCGTGCCTTGGCCACAGCCGGGGCCAAGGTCGCGGTGATGGATTTAAACATGGATGCCGCGTCCGAAGTTGCGTCTGAAATCGGCGGGATCGCGATCAGCTGTGATGTGGCATCTGCGGAAAGCGCCGAGGCGGCCGTAGCCGAAGCCCGCGATAAACATGGCCCGTCGCGGGTTCTGGTCTGCTGCGCGGGGATCGCGCCCCCTAAGAAAATCGTCGGACGCAACGGCCCACAAGCGCTGGAAGACTTCGCCAAGATCATCAACATCAATCTGATTGGCTCGTTCAATATGATGCGGTTGGCGGCTGCCGATATGTTGGCGTTGGATGCGCTGGATACTGGCGAGCGGGGGGTGGTGATCAACACGGCCTCTATCGCCGCATTCGAAGGACAAATCGGCCAAGCTGCCTATGCCGCATCCAAGGGTGGCGTGGTGTCGATGACGTTGCCCGCCGCGCGTGAATTTGCCAGCAAGGGCATTCGTGTGCTGGCCATTGCACCCGGTATTTTCGGTACACCGATGTTATTTGGTCTCCCCGAGGATGTTCAGGATTCGTTGGGGGCCAGTGTACCGTTCCCATCTCGCCTGGGTGATCCGGCTGAGTATGCCAAACTGGCGATGCATATGATTGATAACGTGATGATGAATGGCGAAGTTGTTCGCTTGGACGGCGCACTTCGGATGCAGCCCCTATGATCCGGACATTTTCAGTTGGCCTATCAGCGCTCGCCTTGGTCGGGTTGGCATTGCTGCCGACTGTCGCAATGGCGCAGGCGACGGATTATAAATACAAACCACGTAGCGTATTCGGCACGAGTGACAAACGGGTCAAAGCGGATTCTCGTGTTTATCCCTGGACGGCTGTCGGCCGCTTCAACAGGGCCGGACGAGGTCATTGTACCGCGAGCGTGGTCGCACCGCGCATCGTTGTGACGTCCGCGCATTGCTTGGTGCATAAGGCGTCTGGCACGTTTATGGCCCCTGATAAATTGCACTTCGTCGCCGGCTGGGACCGGGGTGAGTACATTTTCCATTCTTTGGCCCAGGAAATTCATGCGGCACCAAAATACGATCCGCTGGCACCGCCAACGCTGCGGGTTGTGGTGCATGACTGGGCGTTGATCGTCTTGGAAAAAGATCCGTCACCGGTGACGGGTATTTTAAAACCTGTCCCTTATACAGATGATATTTTCTGGAAACTGCGCGAGAAGAATACGGTCTTCACACAAGCGGGTTACAGTGGCGATCGGGGCCAAGTGCTGACCGCGCACCCTAAATGCCTCATGCTCGGCTTCACCAAGGGCTTGAAAGTCGCCGAACATGGTTGTCAGGCCGTCCCGGGCGATAGCGGTTCGCCCATTGTGTATTCATCGAACGGCAAGGATTACAAATTGGTGGCCGTGCATTCCGCGCACTCAAAAGATCGGGTGACGGGTAAAGGGTTTGCGGTGCCCAGCAGCACGTTTATCAGCACCCTCAACCGATTAAAAAAAACGATCAGGTAGCTGCTGCGGCTTTGTCCATGAAGCTGGCGAGCTTGATGTCCAAGTCGGTGACGCCACCAGCATCGTGGGTGGCCAGGGTGACGTCGACTGTCTTATAGACGTTGAACCATTCGGGATGGTGGTCCATTTTTTCGGCCATCATGGCAACGCGGCTCATGAAGCCGAATGCCTGATTGAAATTCTTGAACGTGAATGTTTTTTGGATCGCATCGCGTCCGTCTACATCGGACCAGCTATCCAGGTTGGCGACAGCCACGTCTCGGTCGCTCGGCGATAATTTATCAGCCATCATGATCTCCTTATAAAAACGGGGTCATTCAGCTATATAAATTGGCCTTCAATGTCTTAGCGGCAAGGTGGGCATGTCGAATAACTTCGCTATTCGGTTGCCATGTGACCCGTCCGTACTTGAGCGCTTGATTGACGTAAGACGCGACGGCGGTTCGGCCCACGGCCAAGAAAACCCGGATCAGTTAATTTAACTGTTCAAAACCTGCGACAAGGTTTCAGCTTGAGCGGCTAGATCATTCGAAACGGTTAATACTTCCTTCGAAACATCGTTCACGTGGCTAATCTCTTCTTTCACGTCGGAAACATTACTCGTGACTTCCTTAACGCCGCTCGCGGCCTCTTGCACGTTGCGTGCAATTTCTTGGGTGGCTGCCCTTTGCTCCTCGACCGCTGAAGCGATCGTCGATGAAACGTCGTTTAGCGAATTAATAGCACTGCTAATTTCACTAATAGATTGAGCGGCCAAGTCCGCGGCGGATTGAATTTCTGTAACTTGCTTTGCAATACCTTCCGTCGCTTTTGCCGTTTGACCGGCCAAGCTTTTGACCTCAGACGCGACAACCGCAAATCCTTTTCCTGCTTCACCGGCGCGCGCGGCCTCAATTGTCGCGTTTAGCGCCAATAGATTGGTCTGACTGGCGATGTCATTAATTAAGTCGACCACCTGCCCAATCGTATTCGACACCTCGGTTAAATTGGCGACCTGTCCGTTAGCTTTTTCCGCAGCAACAACAGTTTCACCTGACAATGATGCAGACTGAGAAACCTGTCGATTGATTTCCTGAATGGATGCATTCAATTCTTCGGCGGCAGCTGCAACAGTTTGCGTGTTTGTGCCTGTTTCCTCCGCAGCCGCGGCAACCGTCACGGTTCTGTCACTCGCGAGCTTCGCTCTTTCTCCCATGGACTCAGCGCTGACGTTCAGTTCCGTTGAAGCGGAAGCAATAGTGTCTACTAGTTCAGTGAACTTGTTCATCTTGTTTTCGATGCCATCGGCAGCATCATTGACTGCTATCGCAGCTTCTTTGTATGCGCCCAGCATGCCATGTTGCGCTATGCGCCGGAAATATTGGTTCTGCGCAATAAAACCGAGACAGGCTGTTGATTCACGCACGGACAGCCGTTTCCTGATCCGCATTTCCTGTAAGCATCATACGCACTGTATCAGGCGATTTCCGCTCGAGAATTTCAAGAAATTCAACGCCATCCATTTCAGGCATCCGCATATCCGAGATAACAACAGCAAAAGGCTCATCAGATGAGAGTTTCTCTATGGCATCAGGTCCACTGGTTGCTGTGGTCACCTGATATCTTTCGCGAAACTGACGCCTCAATCCAGAGAGCAAACTTTCATGATCATCAACAATCAAGACCTTCATCAGGTTACTCACAATTGGTCTCCTCGTGTAACGATTCCCATGCACTCAGCCGCTCCAACTGACCAGCCTCTGCCAGAGCCATCTCGTTAAGCTCAGATTTTATGTAGCGTTCCACACAGTCTAAGCGTTCTGCTGAACGCCGCGAAATATACTGCGCGATATAAACAGCTGTAGACGCGGTGAACTTGGAATCATCAACGACTTCGGGCTGATGATGAAATGCCACGGACTCGACCACCGGATCAGAGAAGCCCCATAGACCGAGGAGATAAGCACCGATTGATGCATGCGATGCGCCAAATGCTGCATGTTCAGCTTCCATTATTGAACGGTTGTTTTTCTCAACCTCTTCAATAACTCGCTCAAAATCATCTGGTCGGTTCATTACCAGGACCAAGGTACCAACATGTGCCAGCAGTGCTGCGCTGAATGCGATCTCACATTCAGATTCGCTCAACCCTTCTGATTGGCAAATCCGCTTTGCAAGCCGAGCCATAGTGAAAGACCTTCGATTCAATTTCTCCAAGGTTTGCATTTGCCAGTCATCACCACTGAATGCTTCGTAAAAACCTGCAACAAATACAAGATTTTGGAGCGTCTCAAATCCAAGCAAACGAACTGCTTGTTCAATGCTGTTAACATTATTGGGAAGGGCAAAATAGGCGCTGTTCGTAAGTTTTAAAGTCTGAGCCGCAAGCGTAATATCGCGTTCTATAATATTTGAGACTGATTGAATCGTCGCTTTCGGAGAAGTAAGTTCCTCCGTTAATTTATAGTAGGTCGCCGAAGGGGTCGGCATTCGACCCAAAGCCGAAACTAAGTCTCGAAGATTTGCACCACCGATCCGTTCTCGGACCATCAAAGCACGATCAATAGTATTCTTCAGAGTTTTTGAGTCACATGGTTTCGCAAGGTACTGATGAGAAGGACCCACAGATTGCAAAAGTGCCTCGTTCTCGACATATCCTGATAATATGATACGGATCGTACTTGGATGCCTTTCCCGTATGATTGAGAGAAGCTCAGCACCATTCATAACCGGCATTCGCATATCCGAGACGACAACATCGAAGGATTTTTTTGACATCACTTCGAGGGCCTCTTTTCCCGAACCCACAAATTGCATATCCCAATCTTGCCTCTTTTCGCGGAGCATACGCCGGAGACCAAAAAGCAATTGTTCCTCGTCATCCACAAAAAGTATGCTGGTCTTATCCATTGCTCATCTCCGTCAAGTTTGACCCCTAAGATGATGAGTTTTTACCTCACCAACATCCTCATATGGGGGCCTCCAAGCACATTACAGTTTGAAATTCCAAACTGATTGGCAGAAGGTTGCGTTGGGACAGTCGGCACAAACAAAGGTTAAGCTAATGAAATCGAAGGTGTTATTTGTCGATGATGAACAAATGATTTTAGATGTTCATCGTCGCCAAGCTCGTTCATTTCGTGAGGAGTGGGATACTAGATTTGCCCTGTCGGGAGAGATTGCCCTTAAATTACTAAGTGAAGAGCCAGCAGACGTAGTTGTTTCCGACCTTCAGATGCCCGGCATGAAGGGTTTGGAATTAGTCGCCAAGATCAAAAAGCGATTTCCCAACACGCAATGCATTATTTTGACAGGCACAGCAGACATGCAAACTGCAATCGATACGATTAACCAGGGCGATGTCTTCAGATTTTATGTTAAACCAAGTGCCTTTGCAGACCTGGCTGCCGGGATATCTGACGCTGCAGCAATTGCGTCGGCGGCGCTGGGGGAAAGTCAAACCTCGAACATTGGGCGGGTGGCACTTGATTCGATGCCATTTGCGGTTTTCGTTGTTTCTGTTGATGCTGAAGTGCTTTTCACGAACGCTATTGCTCAAGCACTGGTAGAGCGCAAAGAATGCCTCAGCATTGGACATGACCGCGTGTTGCGCGTTTCACGACCCTCGGAAACACTATCGTTACATCTTGCCATCGCTAATGTCGCTGCAAGCGTACCCCCAACCAAAGGGCAAGCTTTACACTTCGAACGCACATCAGGCGAGCGCCCATATTATTGCGCTGTTCAACCATTTCCTGAAAAAAGCGTGGTCGCACCCATGCAAGCCTCCGTCTATGTAACGGACCCAGAAAAGGCACCCTTGGTATCGCCTGAGATCTTATCCGGCCTTTTTGATCTCACAACTTCCGAAAGCAAGCTCCTCGTACATTTGGTCGCCAGTGGAAAGCTTGAGCAGGCTGCAGAAGACGCTGGTCTAACCGTAAGTACTGCACGCACATATCTGAAACAGATATTCTCTAAGACCGACACCGGGAGGCAAGGAGAATTGATTCAGATGGTCTTATTATCGCCAGCAATTTTTGCAAAGCACGATTAGGCTTACGTTGCTGTCTCTATTTCACCAGCCATTGGCAACTCAATGAAAAACGTCGTCCCAACACCATCTTCTGTTTCGAAATAAAGTCTTCCTTGATTGCGATTGACGATGAACTCATGACAAAGCGCCAAGCCTTGGCCCGTTCCTTGACCTACGTCCTTAGTGGTAAAGAACTGATCGTAAACTCTATGATGCAATTCGGCGGGTATTCCTGTTCCATTGTCGGCAATAGAAATGGTTACTTTGCCGTCACGCTTCGAAGTTTTGAGCTTTATTCTGCCTTCTGGCCGCCCTGCCGCTTTAACGGCGTGCGCCGCGTTCACAATGATGTTTAGAATTACCTGATTAAGATCACTTTCATTGACGTAAGCCAACAACGCTGGTTCACAAAGCTGCCAGTCCATTTCAGCTATGTATTTCCACTCGTTTCGCGATACTAAGCTCGCTCTTTCGAGTGCTCGATTTACGTTAACGTCCGACTTCTCTTTTTGAGTGGGGTGAGCAAACTCCTTCATTGCCAAAACGATATTCGCCATCTGCTTAACGCCATCGCTAGATTGCTTTATAGCCTGTGGGAGTTCCTCTTTAAGAAACTCGTAGTCGGCGGCCTCGATCGCTTCGGCCAATGCGTTTAGATCGCGAGGCTCTTCATTTTCTTGAAGTTGTCGCAGCAATGTAATGTGTTGTGCAACAATCGCATTCAAATCATCGCAAGCATCATTGATGAAGCTCAGGTTATCTCCAACAAACTGCATTGGCGTATTGAGTTCATGCGCGATACCACTGGCAAGCGTCCCTATCGCTTCTAATTTCTGACTTTGTATCAGCTCACTTTGGAGTTGCCGTGAGTTCATTTCAGCCATGTAAATTGACGAGACATCACTGGCCATCACCAAGTTGCCGCCATTTGCCATTTTGTTGGCACTAAAAAGCAAAGTTTTTTGGTTTAAATATTTGCAGGTCCATTGATCCCCGCTATCTGATCCCACAAATCGACCAAAAGGTGCAACAATTTGACAATCATTATCTTTATCAATGAGATCATCAATCGATGCGACACCATCAATAATGCGCTCAATAGTTGGAGTTAGTATCAAATCTAAAGTTCTTAGGTCATCAATTTGTTTACCCTCAAATTGTTCCAGATGCAGATCCCTGAATGCATTGTTTACATGTGATACTTTGCCGTAGACATCACTGATTAGGACGCCTTCTGACAAACTAGACATCGCATCTTGCAGGATTGACTCAGCAGCTTCACGACGAGCCTCAGCATCCTTCCGGGCTGTTTCTATGTCACGTGCAAGGACGGCAAGTGAACTCGACATCTTATTAAAACTCTGGGCCGTATCCGCGAGTTCGTCACTTCCCTTTACAATCAGCTGATGACCTAACTGTCCCTCCGCTACGCGTTTTGCCCCAAGTTGAAGCGCGGTTAACTGCTTTGTCAAAGCGCTACCCAATAGATAGCCAAAGATTGCAACAAGAAGAATCTCAATACCCGCTACAGATAGCATCCACTGAGTTGCATCGAGGAGTGTTACTTCTAAGTATTTTGTATCCAGCCCTATATCGACGTAGCCAAAAGGTGTGCCTTCGATGGTTATCTGGTTCGTAACGTCGATACGACCATCTGAAATTGTGCTTGGCGCAGTAAGATTATCGAGCAATTCCAAGATCTCTGGATTACCCGCTTTTGAGAGCACTATTCCATCACGTCCTCTGACTCGAACGTATTGAATGTCGCGATTCATCATGGCCTCTTCGACCAAAGCATCTAATGTCGCGAGATCAAATGCGACAACAGCATCAGTTGTCATTGTCGCTAACAAGCGAGCCGTCGTTTGCGCACGTTCCTGAAACTGAGTTTCATTCGATGTTTTGACATAATGCAAACCGCTAAAGACAAGAATTGTCAGCAGAGCAATTTCAATTATAGCAATCCCAATAACTGTCTTTAGCCTGAATGACATTTACCATCCGCCTTTAAAATATCAGTTTGATCGCGCGTCAGTCTAAGGTTTCGAACGTCGTTCCAATCCTCATCTGTCGCCTTAGAAATCCCTTTCATGCCAAGAGCTCTAAGTTGTGCTGATTGTTCATCCATTGCCGCCATCGCGTCTGCAATTTTCTTAACAATAGATGGTGGCACTCGAGGGTGGGCAGCAAACGCATGGGGGGTATATGCCTCGGTTTCGTAGAATACACGAAGTTGGGCTCTGAGTTCTTCAGGAATTCTTCCGAAAGTCCGTAAGACTCCACCCCCAGCCGGATAGATGCCAGCCGCAACAGCACGTTAAACAGAATCATGTGACTTCACATAGTGGGGTTGAAATGAAATCCCGAGGCGGCGGATCTCAGCCCTAGGCAAGACACTCGCACCGAACGCTGCCGGTGAAGGAAACGCAATATCGCGCGCTTCAAGATCGCTTAGCTCTGTTACCAAGCTATCTTTCTTGGTGACCAAAATTCCTTTTAGTCGCTTTCCTCTCTGATGCGAAAATGCAACATAACCAGGATCAATGCTAAATTCGGTGTAGTGGTATGGGTTCATATAGGCCATGTCATAGGCCCCTGTAGCCAGGCACTCTTCAAAAGTGGGAATATCCTTAGCCGTGGCGAAGTTGATTTTTATACCTGAACGGATTCCAACCTCAGTCATGAACGGGACCCAATTCATGGCCAATCGGGTTGCCGATTGTTGAGGGACGATACCCATCGTTACCTTTTGATCTTCAGCAGATACTGAGCTTGGAATGGCATTTATGATTGCCATTATTCCCAGTACGCAAACAAACCCTAACTCCCTTTTTCTCATCTCATCCTCACTGATTTGGTTAGCCGCCATTCACTCACATAAATGCATGATGCGTGCGCATATACCCCCATTTGGGGGATGCCTGATAACTCATCTAACATTAAGTTGCCTGAACTTTGGGTTGCCATGTAACCCGATCTAGTAATTCAGGACGATAGTAGAATGTTAAAAAATCCAACGACGGATGAGATGGAAGATATCTTGAAGCAGGCAGTATGGCCGACAATTTTGATCATCGATGATGTGCCGTTTGTGACTGCCGCGTTGGAGCGGAACCTGAGAAATGATTTGATTATTTTGACGGCAAATAACGGGATTGATGCCAGAAAAATCATTGCAGAGCGATCCGATATTGACGCTCTTCTGCTTGATGTAACAATGCCAGATTATGATTCTGTTGAAATGCTCACAGATTTAGCGAAAAGCGGGCGTTTTCCGCCAATCATCCTTTTCAGCGGATACTGCCAAGATTTAATGAGAATCGTGAGTGATTTTGCTGAGTCTTTGGGCTTTGCAATACTCAACACTTTAGAGAAGCCCGCCTCGAAAGACGCAATTCTGACCAGTCTGCGATTGATAAATAAGCAACCCCTAAGCACTAAATAGGCTTGCTTGAGTCCAGCCTTCTTCATCTCAACTGAATAGCCCCTAGATTCATAGACGCTTTCTTCCCTAAATTTGAGGCAAGGAGGCCATCATGAGCAGAACCAATTTCAGCGACGATTTCAAACGGGACGCGGTCCTTCAGATCACCGAGCGGGGGTATCCTGTTTCGGAGGTTTCGCGGCGTCTGGGCGTCAGTCCGCATTCACTTTACGCCTGGAAGAAGAAGTTCTCGCAACCTTCCGGCAGCGATGACAAGGATGCCGAGATCCGGCGATCGAAGCGAGAACTGATGAGGGTCACCGAGGAGCGCGACATCTTAAAAAAAGCCACCGCGTATTTCGCCAAGGATGCAAAGTGAGATACGTGTTTGTGGCCGAGCATCGCCCACTGTTTTCAGTGCGGATGATGTGTCGCTGCCTGCGCATCCATCCGAGCGGCTTTTATGCCTGGCTCAAGAACCCGCTGAGCGAACGGGCCAAGGAAGATGTCCGCCAGACGGAACTCATCAGGAAAGCGTGGAATGACAGCGGCAAGATATATGGCTATCGCAAGCTTCACGATGATCTTCTCGATCAGGGCGAGACGAGCTGCCCGAACCGTGTTGCACGTCTGGCCAAGTTGGCGGGGATCAAGTCCCAGATCGGCTACAAGCGCCGACCGGGGAGCTATGGCGGCAAGCCATCCGTGGTTGTCGACAACACGCTGGACCGGCAGTTTGATGTGGCAGCGCCAGACAGCGTCTGGGTGACGGACATCACCTACATCAGGACACTGGAAGGCTTCTCTTATCTGGCAGTCGTGATTGATCTCTATTCCCGTCGCGTCGTCGGCTGGTCGATGCAGAGCCGTCAGACAACCGACATTGTCCTGCAGGCGTTACTGATGGCCGTATGGCGCAGAAAGCCGAAGGGACCAAACGCAAAAATCATTTTCCATCCAGCATTCCCCCGGTATTACCCCCCCAAACGGGGATATTTTCATCACTAGTTTTTACTTATTTGGTCGAGATCTTATATTATATAAAATTCAGGCAGAGAGTCATGAACGCAGATGTATTGATTATTGATGACGACATTCCAGTTTTGCACGGGTTACGTCGTACTTTCAGAGAAGACTATAATATTGAAACAGCTGAGAATGGCGCTCAGGCGCTAGAATTTGTGGCGAATGGGTGGACGTTTAAAGTAATTATCTGCGATCAACGCATGCAAGGGATAGATGGGGTCACAACTTTGTCCCGACTCAAGAAGTATCTACCCTTAGCATCTGGTATCCTTCTTACAGGTCACGCAGACATTAGCACTCTGCGCCGGGCAATCAATGAGGCTGGCGTTCTCATGGTGATTGAAAAACCTTGTCGCCGACAAATATTGGAGGAGGCAATTATCGATGGTCTGAAGCATCATGAGGTATCGGTACAGCAAACTCGGTCAAGTGAAAAACTCGTTCTTGGCGTTATTAAAATGATCGAGAGAATCCTGGTGACCTTTGATTTTAAGCCCGGAGAAAATAGACCCAGGGTGTTGGCTCTGGCAAATTCAATAGCTACTCAGACAAAATGTGCCAAACCTTGGGAGATGCAGGCCGCGCTGATGATGTCAGATTTGAATCAACTTCCTCTCGAAGCGGACCGCCTTTACAATCGGGATGTTGATCGACACGAGAGATTAGCTTTTGCAAATGATATTCTGGCAGAGATTCCTCGACTGAGTCACGTTGGAGAGGGACTGTATTATAAAGATAAGAATTTCGATGGTACCGGGATTCCAAATAATCTTTTGGCTGAAGACGGAATACCGGCTTTTGGCCGAGCACTTCACGTTATATTTGCATTTGAGCGGCTGATTGATCAAGGATTGGGCATCTCAGAGGCAATATTAGATATGCGCAAGCATCCTGAATTATTCGATCCATCATTTACAGACGCGTTGGCTAATGCAGCAAAAGAACTAATAGAGACTAGTAGGCCTAAGTAAGATGTTTGACTGTTCTTTAAAATTGAGGTTCAACTTGAATATTTTCTCAGATTAGCATCGTTTTGCAAGTGCTACGCAGTTGTTGGGCAAATTCTCTATAATCTCTTTTTTTGAGTGGGATGCGCGCACTCCTTCATCGCCAAAACATTATTGGCCATTTGGTTAATACCATTGATTGACTGTTCGATCGCTTTTGGGAGTTCATCCTTAAGGAACTCATAATCGCTAGCCTTCAAAGCCTCAGCCATAGGTGATGAATCTACCATTTCAGAGTTATCTTCAAGGCTTTCAAGCAGTGATATGTGTTGATCAATAATTTCGCTCAGATCGGTTAAGGCAACTTTTATGAAGCTTAAATTGTCTCCAACAAATTGCATGGGCGTATTGAGCTCATGAGAGATGCCACCTGCCAGCGCACCAGCAGCCTCCATTTTTCGACTTTGTGCTAATTCCCTTTGAAGTCTTTTCGCGAGCTTCTCGAATTGGTGTATGAAGGTGATATCGCTGGCAATGAACAAATGTCCCCCATTTGAAAGTGGACTCGCCGTGTACAGAACTATTTTTTGATTTACGTAGCAGCAGGTCCATTGACCTTTCAAGCAGGTTGAACTGAATTCAATAAATGGTGACACAATTTTACAATCATTATTACCCACCGTTAGTTGCTCTTCGGATGCTTGTCCCTTAATTATAAATCCTATTTCCTTGGCCAATAATAGATCAAAAGTTCTCAAGTCCTGAATTTTGGATCGACTGAAATTGTCATCATGAATTTCATTAAACTTTTCATTTATATGTATTATCTGACCTCTGGAATTTGAAATCAGGACACCTTCAGATAAGTTTAAAACAACATCTTGCAAAATTGATTCCGCTGCTTCTCGTTCTTTTTCCGCATCTATCCTTGCTTGCTTGAGACCTCGTACGAGGAGCGCAAGTGACGACGACATCGTATTAAAACTACGGGCAACATTCGCCAATTCATTATCCCCTTGGACACCCGTTTGAAAACCCAACCCACCCGCTGCGACCCTCTGTGCGGCATCTTTCAGCGCAGTCAATTGGTTGGTTAGAGCAGACCCTAGTGAAATTCCAAGGAGCCCAACAAGGATTAACTGGACACCGGCTACAAACAACATCCATTTGGCAGCTTCAACGAGTGTCGCATGCAAAAATTTAGTTTCCAGTCCTATATCGACAAAACCAAAGTTCACACTTTCAATACTAATTGAAGTAGTTACATCGATACGACCTTCTGATATGCGACTCGTTTCATCAAAAGTATCGACTATATTTTTCTTTGGGGGCCTACCGTATTTTGACAGTTCGACCCCGTCTCGATCACGCACTCTCACAAAAATGATATCGCTATTTTTCATAGCTTCGGAGACAAGAGCGTCCAATGTCGCAAGATCCAAGGCGACGACAGCATTAGTTGTCATTGTCGCAAGCAACTGGGCTGACGTATGAGCACGCACTTCGAGCTGCTTCTCGTTTGATGTTTTGACGAAATATAGAGCGCTCAACAAAAGGACAGCCAATAAAGCAATCTCGATGAACGCAATTCTAATGACCGGTCTTAGTTTAAATAACATTTGCTGTCTGCATCAGGAAATTCAATTGCTGCGGGCGGTAGATTTAAAAGGCGCACGTCATCCCAAGCATGATTTGTAGCAGACTCAAATCCATTAAAACCTAAGTTTCTTAGGATCGGATGAGTGGGGGGCAATTTAACTAGTTGTTCGGAAATCCTTTTTACCAAATCAAGTTCAACACGAGGATGTGCTGCGAAAGCATGAGGGGTGTATTGTTTTGTTTTATGAAAAATACGAAGTTGGTTTCTAACATCTTTAGGAATATGTTTGAATGTTTGCAGCGATCCTCCTCCCGCTAGAAACAGCCCTCGAGCTACCACTCGATAAACAGATTCATGCGCCCTCACATAGATTGGCCTCACCTTGGTTCCTGATTCTTCCAAGTCAGCACGCGGAAGAATAGTTGCCGCAAAATCCCGAGAAGACGGGAAGGCTATTTGTAAATTTTTTAGGGCGCTTATCCCCTGGATTGCACTATCCTTCCTAGTCACCAGAATTCCGGCCAAGTTCTCTCCACGCTGATATGCAAATGCGGTATAGCCGTTGTGCCAATTGGCCTCGACGTATTGAAAAGGGTTCATGAAAGCGAGGTCATATGCACCTTCAGACAAGCATATTTCGAATGTAGCTGTGTCTTTAGCTGTCTTGAAAATTATTTCTAAATCCAATTTTTTGCCCAGTTCATCAAGCAATGGGACCCACTGCTTTGCCAATTGAGATGAAGATTGTTCCGGCACAACTCCCATCGTCAGTTTGTTGATCTCAGCTGACTGACTGCTGGCACCGCCAAGGAAAGTGAGACCAATTAACACCGGCAGCAAGATAAAGAGCGTTTTCGAATACATAATCCGTATCCCTTCACAGTTCTTTTTATTAATTACGCAATTTAAATTTTTTCATCACCCCCATTTGGGTAGGCCCTAAAACTTGTGGCGCTGATTAATTGATCGTTTTTCTTTTCGACTGAATAGCCCCGAGTTTTCTAGACACCCTCGGTTCTCATTCTCTGCTGCCGTTCGAACTCGACGGGCGACAGCATTCCGTTCCTCGCGTGTTTGCGTTTCGGATTATAGAACATCTCAATGTATTCGAACACCTCCTGCCTGGCTTCGTCCCGGGTTTTGTATGTCCTGCGCCGGATCTGCTCCCTCTTGAGTAGATTGAAGAAGCTCTCGGCCACGGCATTATCGTGGCAGTTGCCGCGGCGGGGATGATCTCCTTAATTAAGGGTTTTGAAAAAACGGTCATAGTTTCTGGTATCACAACTTGGGAGGTGTATGACATGTCCCTAAGAACTAATGCGGACTTAGTCCAACCAACATTTAGATTAGATGAGATCAGATCTTTGAATTAAAACGATTATCAACAGGGGTAAGAAAATCAATCCAGTGAGCGAAGAGCTACAGCTCGATATTTTCATTTAAAAGGGCCGACTCGATAACATGTTGTTTCAAGGCGCATACAAGGTTTGTGTCAAATAAATCTTGTGCTATCTCAATCTTGTCCCACGCGTCGCACGGTTCGCTGCCAGACTCAACCATCGAAACATATTCAAGTAGTATCCTAAGCATTCGGCCAATAATTGGTATATGTTCGCCAGAGGTTATATTGGCAGGCAACCCACTGCCGTCAAAATTTTTGTCCTTGTGATTAATACCGTCTGCTACGCTTTGCATTTGCGGCAGCGCGGACAAAATGTCTGAAACAAAATATTCACAATCGGTATCGATATCTGGATTTTGACTGGATGCAATCGAAAAAAATTTATCTAAATCTGATAACAGTAACGCTACCTCTATCTGCCATCTTGGCACTCCGTTTATGTGAGTTACGTCATTTCCGAGTAGTTTCAAAATATGTTTTTGGGTTACCTGCGGTTTAATCCCGAAATATCCGATGACCTTGCTCAGCATTTTAATGCTTCCAAGGGTCGTAAGTTCTGTCGCCCGCCTTATTTTTTCTTGTTTATTGAACCGTTCAATAGAGGAAAAAATACAGTTTTCAATTTCTTCCCGACCAGACGGCTTCTTGATAAAATAATGGATAGCAGCTTCATTGACTGACTGAAACATGACATCCTCCGACAATTGACCAGATATTAGTACGCGCGAAGTACTTGGTGAAATCTCTCTAAATTTTGTCAATGTAGCAATCCCGTTCATTCCGGGCATTTGGTAATCGCAAATGGCCACACTAAAAGTGTTTCCTTGCTGGAGTATGTTTACGGCTGCTTCTCCACTGTCTACTGACTGAATTCCTACAACGCCTCTAAAAGTTCTCTTCAACCCATTTAAAACTCTTTGATCATCATCAATCAAAATTATGTCGGCATTGTCATTCATACTCTCAGTCCAAAATGCATATGTTCAGAAATTCCCATTGACCTGCCCCCGTTGACTGGTCCAGTTCGAATGTTAGTGCATCATCCGCTTTTCCTTCAAGGGGGTGATGCTTTCTGGTGCTGGCGGTCTGTATCCTAAAGCTGAGTGTGGCCGCTTCGTGTTGTAGTGTCAGCGGGGCCTTGGCGCCCAAGCTGTCACCCTCCGATGGACTGGTGCCGAGCGAAGTTCGTGATCTTTCCAATTCGTTTGAGCAAATGGTCACGGACATTGAGAAAAAGAACAAGGATCTTCAGACCGCGACAGTTCGCGCCCTAAGGGCCAGCGAGGCGAAGTCAAAGTTCTTATCATCCATCAGTCACGAACTTAGAACACCAATGAATGCAGTTTTGGGTTTTTCTCAAATTCTGATGCGCCGGTCTAAAGATGAACTGTCAGCGCAAAGCAAAGATTCCCTGAACCGTCTGAATGGCAGTGCAGAGCACCTGATGGAATTGATTGATGAATTGCTTGATCTGAACAGCATCGAAGAAGGTCATGTTCAACTGACCATAGAAGATACAAGTATCGATGATGTCGTGGCGGCATCCATCATGCACCTGAAGGCGCGCGCCAGAGAAACGGACATTAGCATACACTACGATCCGACGAAGATGCCTGGGTCATATTTTCGCGCGGATCGAAAACGTCTGATGCAGGTGTTTCTCAATCTTCTTTCAAATGCTGTGAAGTACAACAGACCGGGCGGTCAGGTCAGCATTGAATGCGAGGAAACGGAAGACGATATGATACGCGTTTCTGTCACAGATACCGGGCTTGGTATTCCGGCGCACATCCAAGCCAAGGCCTTCACACCGTTTGAGCGATTGGGCCGAGAAACCGGCGAAATTGACGGCACAGGCATAGGCCTGACCATTACCAAGCAGCTTATTGAGTTGATGGGCGGGAAAATGGGGTTCAGCAGCACTGAGGGTGTCGGTAGTGTGTTCTGGTTTGATCTTCCCAGGGGCGCGGCAATAACAATCGAATTGGATGCGTCCGAGATGACAAAGGCTGGTTCTTCCAATGTGAAGATCGCGTAGCCCGGTATTTATCTGTAACAAAAAAACGCCTCAACCGGAATCAGCTAAGGCGTTGAAATTATTGGTGGAGCCAAGGGGAATCGAACCCCTGACCTCTACAATGCCATTGTAGCGCTCTCCCAACTGAGCTATGGCCCCACACTTTTTGGAGCGGCCTTGCGGCTACTGCGTCTTGGGGACGCGCACTCCTGTATTTGTTGACGGGCCGGACATTACGAACGCGACCCGCAGCGATCAAGTTAAAAGTCGCCGCCTTGCCGGGCCGCGCCTTAGTAACCTTTGATCAGGTATCTTCTTTTTCGACTTCGATGTGCTCTTTAACTTCGGCGACGTCATCGTCGTCTACGTCGTCGTCGTCATCATCCAGATCTGGCAGCAGATCATCATCATCGTCGTCATCAATTTCGAGATCATCATCGTCATCGCCGAGAAGATCGTCATCGATATCATCGTCGTCGTCTTTGGCTTCCTCGACCTTGGCGACCACTTTCTTTTTCGGTTCCGCCGCAGGCTGGCGCTTTGGCTTCAGCAAGGGTTGTGCGTCGAACGTGTGCTCGCACTTCGGACAGGTCGCGGGCGACTTGCCCAAGTCGTAAAAACGTGCACCGCAATCAGGGCAGGTGAGCTTTTTTCCAAGATCAGTTTTCGGCACCGGATCACTCCTGGTCATGTCACATGAATTGAATTTGGGCATTTGCCATGGTTCACGTCGGCTGTCAAAGTCAAAAACGCCATTCTGAAATGTTTATGGTGGCGGGGATGCCCCTCGAAAGTTATCTGATGGCATGCTATGAGCGATCAACCCCTGTTCGGCGGTGCCGAAACCCACAGTTTTAAAGAGAAAAAGTCGTGTCCTCATTGCGATCTAAACCTGCCAAGCCCCTGTCCGGTACGATCCGCGTGCCAGGTGATAAATCCGTCTCGCACCGATCCTTAATGTTGGCCAGCCTGTGCGTCGGTGAAACTGAAATTCATGGTCTGTTAGAGGGCGAGGACGTGCTGGCCACCGCCGACGCCATGCGCGCGATGGGGAGCGAGATCACGCAACTGGGCACCGGCCACTGGCGGGTTGCCGGGCGCGGCGTGGGCGGACTGTCATCCCCCGCCGATAAAATCGATATGGGAAACGCGGGCACGGGCGTGCGGTTGCTGATGGGCCTGGTCGCGACGCACCCGATCACGTGTACGTTTGTCGGTGATGCATCGTTATCGCGCCGCCCGATGGAGCGTGTCATGGGGCCGCTGCGGCAATTCGGCACGGTGTTTCAAGCGCAAGAGGGTGGTTTGTTGCCGGTCACGGTCCATGGGTCCGAAGACCCCATGCCGATCACGTACGAGCTGACGGTGGCTTCGGCCCAGGTGAAATCCGCGGTGCTGCTGGCGGGCCTAAACACGCCCGGCAAAACCACGGTCATCGAGCCAATCCCCACCCGTGATCACACCGAAAACATGTTGCGGCATTTCGGCGCCGAGGTGGTGACCCAGAAGCGCGCCGAGGGCGGAAATATTATTACCCTGACGGGCCAACCGGAACTGACGCCCGCCGATATTCAGGTGCCGAGCGATGTTTCATCCGCCGCGTTCCCGCTTGTGGCGGCCTCCATCGTGCCCGGCAGTGATATTACGGTCAGTGCCGTCGGCCTCAACCCGCTCCGCGCGGGCCTGATCGATACGCTGATCGACATGGGCGCTGACCTGACGGTATTGGATCAACGGGTCGAGGGTGGGGAGCCCGTTGGTGATATCCGGGTGAAGGCTTCAAACCTACATGGCATCGACGTACCGCCGGAACGCGCGCCATCTATGATAGATGAATACCCGGTGCTGGCCGTCGCCGCCTCGTGCGCCACCGGCACCACACGGATGACCGGCATTGGCGAACTGCGGGTCAAGGAATCAGATCGCCTGCAAGCCATGGTCGATGGATTGACCGCCGCGGGCGTCACGGTCCGTCATGGCGATGACTGGATGGAAATTGACGGCAATGGCACACCACCCCGGGGCGGCATGATGGCGACGGTGGATTTGGATCACCGCATCGGGATGAGTTTCTTGGTGCTGGGCATGGTCACAGAGGCCCCGGTCGATATCGACGATGGCGCCGCCATCGCGACCAGCTTCCCGGGCTTTGTCGATCTGATGAACGGCCTGGGTGCGGATATTTTAGAATTGTAGCAAATGGCACCCTTTGTTGACGGCGTCTATGCTTGGAACTGTCGAACGTGATCCAGTTTAGGTTGGGACATTGGTGAACGCTCAGAAACTGCTCATCGTTTTGGCCGGTTAAACGGCGCTCATCAACTGAACTTAGAATGAGAGACTCGATCATAGGTGCAGGAATGTAGGTCGATGAAGAGATAAATGGGGTAACAATGAAAATTGATGGAGAATGTCATTGTGGTGAAATTGCATTCGAAGCTGAACTCAATCCAGACAATGTGGGCTTATGCCATTGCACGGATTGCCAGAAACTCTCCGGTTCCGCATTCCGAATGACCGCTCGGGTTCAGGGCAGTACCTTTAATTTGTTGAGAGGTGAACCCACAAGATACGTAAAAGTCAGTGACAGCGGGAAACGACGCATTTAGCATTTTTGTGGGAAATGTGGTTCTGATCTCTATGCGCACGACGACACCGATAGTCCAGAAAGGATCAATCTCCGGACTGGGGTCGTCCGTCAGCGGGCACAGCTCAAACCCAAGTTCGAAGGCTGGTGTGGTTCGGCCCTGCCATGGTTGCCCCGCTTGGAACACACCGACAAAACAGATGGAAATCAGGTATAGCTGGACCCATTCCGCGACGGCGCCAAGTGCATCCATGGGTCCCGGGTCTTAAGGATCGCATCCGACCGCGTGCCGCGCCCGGGCGATGCCTAACGCCCGGGATGACGCGTTGCGAAAAAATGCTATTCGCCGCACAGTCATCTCCATTGTTACCTTTGTAGGGATTAGTATAATCCTGAGCTTTGCCGACCTGATGAACGGCCTGGGTGCGGATATTCAATAGATATCGGGATGATCTTTTTGCTCCGGTGCAGATTACACCTTAAAGTTTGAAGGCAAGCAAATGGTGGATGAGAACATGGTCGTTGACTGAGTGGCACGTAAAGCAAGCGTGAAGTCGTTGGAGTAATAATGGCGCCAGATTTTGATGCAGGAGATTTCTTCGCTGCTTACGGGCTTTTTCTATTATTTATGGCTGCAATGTTCAGATGCCTTGCAGTATTTTGCAGAGTAAAAGGTGCGGACTATCTTGATGTTCAGCTTATCCTCCGGACCAACCGAGATGACATGCTGACCGCGAGGGGTAAAACTCTTAAGAAACTATCGAATTTTTTCTCTCATCAATTCTTGGTATTGATCGCCTTCTACGTGGTGTGGGTTGTTTTTATGGGGTTTGTTGGCGGGTGGCCGGACTAAAGTTGAGGCAATTTCGCTTCTGCCAGTTCTTCCCGGTCACTCTTACCCCTCATTGTCATCCCGGACGCGGGTTTCCTACGAGCGAGAGCGAGGTTAGGAAAGCCAGCGATCCGGGATCTATCTCGCTACAGCGCCAAGCGCATCCATGGGTCCCGGGTCGTAAGGATCGCAACCGACCGCGTGCCGCGCTCGGGCGATACCTAACGCCCGGGATGACAAGTTGGGGGATGTTGGCGCGAACGGCTAATCCCCATCTTTCCCTAGCCAACCCCACCCCTCATTGTCATCCCGGCGAAAGCCGGGACCCATTTCGCTACGGTGCCAAGTGTATCCATGGGTCCCGGGTCGTAAGGATCGTAACCAACCGCGTGCCGCGTTCGGGCGATGCCTAACGCCCGGGATAACAAAAAAGAAAGATGTCGCTGCGGCACCAACTCAATCCATCATTTGAAGTCCCACCCCAACTCTAATAGTCTCCCCACAATCGCCAATGGTGCCAAGGAGACCACCCCATGATAATCGCCGTAGACGGACCGGCTGCTGCCGGGAAGGGCACGTTATCTAGAAAAATCGCCGAGGCGTTTGATTTCGCGCATTTGGATACGGGCTCTATTTACCGGGCGACGGCGAAGAAGGTGCTGGATAACGGGATTGACCCGGAAGACGATGCGGCGTGCGCCGAAATTGCCCGGAATTTGACCGCCGATGATCTGACGTCTGATGGACTGAGGACAGAGGCTGTGGGCCAAGCGGCATCCAAGGTTTCCGCCATTCCTGACGTGCGGGCGGCGTTGTTGGATTTCCAACGGGACTTCGCCAACACTCCGCCGCACGGCAAATCAGGGGCCGTTTTAGATGGCCGTGACGTGGGCACGGTTGTGTGTCCGGGCGCAGAAGTTAAAATATTTATCACCGCCGCCACGGAGGTCCGGGCCGAGCGACGCTTTAAAGAGTTGCAGCTTACGGGCCAGAACGCTATATACGCGCGCGTTTTAGAAGAGATGAAGGAGCGCGACGAGAGGGACAGTTCCCGCTCGGTGGCTCCGTTAAAACCGGCTGACGACGCCATTGTGATCGATACGGGTGAACTTGATGCCCAACAGGTATTTGATCAGGCGCTAGAGATCATAAGATCCAGGCAGTCGTAAAAGAATAAATCTCCGATAACAGAACCACCCGCGATAAGGGTGGCACTGAGACAGACGCACTCCTTGGCCATGGTGGCTTCGGGGTAATTTGGGGTTTAACCCTGTTTCAAGACCGTCGGAACCAACCGGCTGGCCAGAAACGAGAACATAGGAAGATATTTTAACATGGCTAATACAGATACCTCGACAGAGGTCCCTCCAATGACTGAAGATTTTGCAGCGCTTCTCGATGAACAATTGGGTGTCGAAGACGATGGCTTTGAAGGCCGCGTCCTCAAAGGCACCGTGATCTCCGTGGACAGCGACGTTGTCGTCGTCGACGTGGGCCTTAAGTCCGAAGGGCGCGTTCCACTTAAAGAATTTGGTGCTCCTGGCACTGACCTGGCGATTGCCGCTGGCGACGAAGTCGACGTTTTCGTCGAACGCTACGAAGATCGCGATGGCATCATCCGCATCAGCCGCGAAAAAGCCCGTCGCGAAGAAGCATGGGCCGAGCTTGAGAAGTCTTTCAACAAGGGCGAGCGCGTCAACGGCGTCATCTTTGGCCGCGTCAAAGGTGGTTTCATTGTCGATCTGTCCGGCGCCGTGGCCTTCTTGCCAGGCAGCCAAGTCGACATCCGCCCGGTTCGCGACGTGGGTCCATTGATGAACTCACCACAGCCGTTCCAAATTCTGAAAATGGATCAGGCACGCAACAACATCGTTGTGTCGCGTCGTGCGGTTCTCGAAGAAACCCGCTCCGAAGCACGTTCGGAACTGATGCAGAACCTGGAAGAGGGTCAAATCCTCGACGGTGTGGTCAAGAACATCACCGATTACGGTGCGTTCGTTGATCTTGGCGGCGTCGACGGCCTGTTGCACGTCACCGACATCGCCTGGAAGCGTATCAACCACCCATCCGAAGCGCTTCAAGTTGGCGAAACGGTTAAGGTTCAGGTGATCCGCTTTAATTCTGAAACACAGCGTATCTCGCTCGGTATGAAGCAGCTTGAAGCTGATCCATGGGAAGGCATCGATGCCAAATACCCGATCGGTGCGAAACTCACGGGTCGCGTGACCAACATCACCGATTACGGCGCGTTTGTTGAGCTTGAAGCCGGTGTCGAAGGTTTGGTGCACGTGTCCGAAATGAGCTGGACCAAGAAAAACGTTCACCCTGGCAAAATCGTTTCCACCAGCCAAGAAGTCGAAGTCATGGTTCTGGATACAGACCGCGACAAGCGTCGGATTTCCTTGGGTCTCAAACAGTGCATGGAAAACCCATGGTCGGACTTCCTGGCGAAGTTTCCAATGGGCACCGAAGTCGAAGGCGAAATCCGCAACATCACCGAATTCGGTTTGTTTGTCGGTCTCGACGGCGACATCGATGGTATGGCGCACTTGTCAGACCTCAGCTGGGACAAAACCGGCGAAGAAGCCCTTGCCGATTACAACAAAGGTGACATGGTCAAAGCCAAGGTCCTTGATGTTGATGTCGAAAAAGAGCGTGTTTCCCTGGGTATCAAACAGCTTTCCGATGACCCAGTTGGTGGCGCACTCGAAGGTGTGAAAAAAGGCCAAGTTGTGACGTGTACCGTTACGGCGATTACGGACGGTGGTATCGAAGTCAACGTCAACGATGCGATCCCAGGCTTCATCCGCAAGGCTGATCTGTCCCGCGACCGTTCCGAACAGCGTCCTGACCGCTTTGCCTCTGGTGAAAAAGTCGACGCCAAGGTCACACAGGTTGATAAGTCTGGCCGTAAGGTAACGCTTTCGATCAAAGCTCGCGAAGTCGAAGACGAGAAAAAAGCGATGCAGGAATACGGTTCCACCGATTCCGGCGCGACCTTGGGCGATATCTTGGGTGCCGCACTTGCGGGCAACCAAGCCGAGGAAGCCCCTGCTGAAGAGCCAGAAGCACCAGCTGAAGAAGCGGCCGCAGAAGAAGCACCAGCAGAAGAAGCAAAGCCTGAAGACGACAAGGCTTAATCTTCTAACGTATCAAAAATGCGGGCGGTCTGGTGAAAAACCGGTCCGCCCGTTTTTTGTTTCTGCTAAGATGAGCACATATATCAAAAGAACGACGGAGTCCGTGAGAGTATGAGTGCCGGTTTAGAAGGTGACACCATCTTGGCCCTGCGAAAATTGCGTAGGCATTTGACCGTTTGGCGTTTGTTGACGGTCGTTGGCTTTGCGCTGGCGATTTTCATGACAGTGCGTGATGACGCAGGACTTTCTAGTGGCCCACATGTGGCCTCGGTCGAGGTTGAGGGCGTAATCCTCAAAGATCCTGACATGCTCGCGATGTTCGAAGAGATCGCTGATGATCCTGATGTCGAAGCGTTGATCGTCAATATCACCAGCCCAGGCGGCACGTTTGGCGGCGGCGAAGCGTATTTCAAGGTGCTCCGCCAAATCTCAGATAGCAAACCCGTAGTTGCGATCATGGGTGATCTGGCGACCAGTGGGGCCTATATGACGGCCATCGCAGCGGACCGCATCTATGCCAGCCGCGGTACCATCACCGGGTCCGTTGGCGTGATCATGCAATCGGCTAACATTACGGGATTATTGGATAAATTGGGGATTGAGCCTGAAATTATCAAAAGCGGTCCGGCCAAGGCCGTGCCCAATCCGATGGAACAGCTATCCCCGGATTCACGTGCCCAACTGCAGGGTATCATTGATGAATTGCAGGGCATGTTCTTGCAAATGGTGTCGGATCGACGCGGTCAATCGGTTGCAGAATTGAATGCTGTTATTGGCGATGGACGCATTCTAACCGGCACGGCGGCCGCCGATGCGGGATTGATTGACGAAGTGGGTGATGAAAACGATGCGCGACTGTGGTTGCAATCCGCCCATGATGTGTCGACAGACTTGCCTGTGATTGAATGGTCGATAGAGGATCCGATTGATTGGTGGCGCGAAGTGGGAACATCTTTGAGCACCGCTATATTCGGAAAATCTCTTCTACCTGAAAGACTTAGACTTGACGGCATTCTTGCCCTTTGGCACCCTTCGATGAGTGAATAATCTCTCAGGGTGGGAACCGCACAGCGGTGGAGGAAGATTACGATGACGAAGTCGGAGTTAATCGCGAAATTGGCAGCGGAAAACCCGCGCCTGTACCATCGAGAGGTTGAGCGGATCGTATCCACCATTTTCGAAGAAATTACCGCCGCGTTGTCTCGTGGCGACCGGGTCGAGTTGCGGGGCTTTGGCGCGTTCTCGGTCAAGTCGCGACCATCGCGGGTTGGTCGCAACCCACGCACCGGTGAATCTGTCAGCGTCGACGAAAAGTTCATTCCCTATTTCAAAACCGGCAAACAGTTGCGGGAGCGTTTGAACAACGGCGAGTGATTGCTGGAACGAAGCCCGACCGTGATTGCGGTCAATAAAACGGAGCATGTCGCGTGAAGCGCATCATTTCCTGGATCGTCATGATCCCCTTTGCCCTTATCGTTATTGTTTTCTCGGCTTCGAATCTGGAATTGGTCACATTAAATTTGTGGCCGTTGCCGCATGAGATATCGGTTCCGATGTTCACGATGATTTTGACCGTGCTCATTTTTGGTTTCTTGATGGGTGGCATCGTTGCGTGGCTGTCCGCAGGCAAAAGCCGCATTGCAGCGCGCCAGAATCGATATCGGGCCGACAAGGCCGAGCGCGAATTGCGCAACCTCTCCAACAAGTTGGATGATCGAGCGCGTGAGACACAGCCAAATACGTCAATCGCCACCGTACCTGCGACCAATACGCGGGCTTAAACCGCTTCGCGATCCCCAAAATGATCGGTGATCTTGCCTATCCTGCGTCAGGCGGGTAAACCGACGCCATTATGACGATTGCACCCAAAGACAGAATTTACGTGGCCCTCGACACTCCCGATGTCGGTACCGCTATATCAATGGCGCAGCAACTCGCAGGCTATGTCGGCGGCGTGAAATTGGGCAAAGAATTCTTTGTCGCCAATGGTCCCGATGCCGTTCGCGCGGTCGGCGGTTTGGGCATGCCGGTATTCTTGGATCTTAAGTTTCACGACATCCCCAATACGGTGGCAGGGGCTGTACGCTCGGCGTTGCCATCGTCACCTGCGATCCTGAACGTTCATGCGATGGGCGGCTCGGCGATGATGCGCGCCGCCAAAGAAGCATTGTATGCCGGCGATGGGCCGGCACCCATGTTGATTGCCGTCACGGTGCTGACGTCGCTGGGTGACGATGATTTGGCAGAGCTTGGGATATCGGTAAATGCCGAAGAACAAGTGGTGCGGCTGGCAAAGCTGACCCAATCTTGTGGGCTCGATGGGGTTGTTTGCAGCCCCCGCGAAATTTGCCCAATCCGAGCGGCCTGTGGCGATGACTTTAAATTGGTTGTGCCGGGGATTCGTCCAACCTGGTCCGCAGCCGGGGATCAAAAGCGGATCACCACGCCATCCGATGCGCTGGCGGCTGGTGCGGATTATCTGGTGATTGGTCGGCCTATTACCTCGGCCGATGATCCGGTCAAAGCGGCACAGATGATTGCCGACGAGATTGGTGGGTAGAATCCTGAAGTTGTCATCCTGGACAAACGAAGCGCGATCCAGGACCCATTATGGCAACATTTGACCCTGGGTCTCGGCGTGCGCCGGGATGACGACGTGGTTATGTGATGGCCCTCAACCCCATATCCCAAAATGCGGCTTCAAGCCGCGTCGCTTCGGCAAAGGTTTTGATCAGTGACGCCATGCGGCCCGGCCCGCCGCGCTCTTTCATCAGGCGATCCAGGGTCGCGCGTTCTTCGGCGGCGACGTCCTGGTAATCCTTTGAGGCATACATCTCGATCCACGGTACATAGGGGTTGCCCGCGATCTTGGTGTTGGGATTATGCGCCAACGCGTGGCCGATTTCGCCGTAGCCCAACATGCACGGCGCCAGCGCCACGTGCAGATCAAGCAGGTCTCCTTGCAGGCCCTTTTCCAGCACATAGCGGGTGTAGGCCATGGTTTCGGGGGCTTCGGGGACGGCGGCCATTTGCGCTTCGGTCAGGCCCCAGCCAGCACAAAACTCAACGTGCAGCGCCATTTCGGTGTCGATGATGGCGCTTAGGCCCGCAGCGGCTCCGCGAATGTCTTCGAGGGTTTCAGCCTTGTATGCCGCCAAGCCATAAGCACGGGCAAAATGGATCAGGAATAGGTAATCTTGTTCCAGGTAAAAGCGGAATGCGGACTCCGGCAGGGTACCGTCGGCCAAGCCAGCGACAAAGGGATGTTCCACGTACACGCGCCAATCGTCAGTGCAATTGTCACGCAGCGTTTCGAACAGATTTTTTGATACGGTGCTCATACACAATATATTGGTCCGGGACTTGACGTTGTCGAGCCTTCGAACGACATTCCGCGCATTATTAAAGGAACAAAAGCGATCATGACTGTGCCAAAAGAAACACATGTCAAAATTTGTGGACTGCGCGAAGCCGAGCACGTTGATGCCGCTGTTGAGGCCGGAGCGGCGCTAACCGGTTATGTGTTTTTTCCAAGATCGCCGCGGAATGTGTCCATCGCAGAAGCCGCTGCGCTGACCGCTCGCGTGCCAGACGGCGTGCGCAAAGTGGCGCTGGTCGTTGATGCAGATGATGAACTACTGCGCGCCATCGTCGATGGGGCAGGCGTCGATACCCTGCAATTGCATGGGCACGAAACACCGGAACGGGTGCGCGACATTCGTGACACCTTTGGTTTGCCGGTGATGAAGGCGCTACCGATTGCTGATCGGTCCGATGTCGAAACAGCACGTGCCTATCAAGACGTTAGCGATCTATTGTTATTTGATGCGAAACCACCCCAGGATGCGACACGCCCTGGCGGCAATGCGACGGCGTTTGACTGGACGTTGCTCAGTGGGACCGACTGGTCGGTGCCGTGGATGCTGGCTGGGGGGCTGGATGCGACCAACGTGGCCGAGGCCATTCGCATTAGCGGGGCCCAGATGGTCGATGTCTCAAGCGCGGTCGAAGACGACACGGGCCGCAAAGATGTTGAGAAAATTCGCGATTTCATTGCCGCCGCGCATCTCGCTTAGATCGAATAAATTTGGCTGAAAGCCCGCAAAAATCCCTGTTAAACAGGGGTTTCAACGGTTAAGTTTCGGGCCTTACGGAAAGGGTGACCATGAATAAACCAAATACGCTTAGAACAGGTGTCGATGAAAACGGCCATTTCGGGATTTTTGGCGGCAGATATGTCGCTGAAACTTTAATGCCGCTGATACTCAACGTTGAGAAAGCCTACGAACAGGCGCGCAACGACGACGATTTCTGGGCCGAGTTTCATCACCTGATGAAGCATTATGTAGGGCGTCCTTCGCCGCTGTATTTTGCCGAGCGCCTGACCGAGCATTTTGGCGGTGCCAAGATTTATATGAAGCGTGACGAGTTGAACCACACCGGCGCGCATAAAGTGAACAACACCATCGGCCAGATTTTGCTGGCACGCCGCATGGGAAAAAAACGCATCATCGCTGAAACAGGTGCGGGTCAGCATGGCGTGGCAACGGCGACCGTGTGCGCGCTGTTTGGTCTGCAATGCGTTGTTTACATGGGCGCGACCGATGTTGAGCGGCAAAAGCCGAACGTCTTTCGTATGAAGTTGCTGGGAGCCGAGATCATACCTGTGACGGCGGGGACCGGGACGCTCAAAGACGCTATGAACGAGGCACTGCGTGACTGGGTCGCCAATGTCGAAGACACCTATTATTTGATCGGCACTGTTGCCGGACCACACCCGTATCCGATGATGGTTCGCGATTTCCAATGTGTGATCGGTGATGAAACCAAAGTCCAAATGCAAGAAGCCGAAGGCCGCTTGCCCGACAGTCTGGTCGCCAGCATCGGCGGCGGATCGAACGCCATGGGCCTGTTCCATCCGTTCCTTGATGATGACAGTGTGCGAATCATCGGGGTTGAGGCTGCGGGCCACGGCATCGAAACCGGCGAGCATTGCGCATCGTTGAATGGTGGCAAGCCGGGCGTGCTGCATGGCAACCGGACGTATCTGCTGCAAAATGATGATGGTCAAATCCTGGATGGGTATTCGATTTCGGCGGGGCTGGATTATCCGGGCATCGGTCCAGAGCATTCGTGGCTGCGCGATATTGGCCGGGTCGAATATGTATCCGTGACCGATAACGAAGCGCTGGAATCGTTTAAGCTTTGCACCGAGATGGAGGGCATTATCCCCGCGTTGGAGCCCTGTCATGCACTGGCACACGTTGGTAAAATCGCGCCCGACCTGCCAAAGGATCATTTGATGGTGATGAATATGTGTGGGCGTGGCGACAAAGATATCTTTGCGGTCGCCGAGATACTAGGATTCGATCTATGAGCGGGCCAGAAACACGTATCGGTCGCCGGTTTGCAAAACTAAAAGCCGAGGGCCGCGCCGGATTGGTGACGTTCACCACAGCGGGTGATCCCGATTACGATACTTCGGTGAAAATCCTCGATGGCATTGCCGAGGCGGGGGCAGATCTGATTGAAATCGGTGTGCCGTTCTCTGATCCCATGGCCGATGGCCCTGCGATCCAGGCCAGTTCACTGCGCGCCATCAAGGCGGGCATGACGCTTAAGAAAACCTTGGATATGGTTGCCGGTTTCCGCAAAAAAGATGACGACACGCCGATCATCCTTATGGGCTATTACAATCCGATCTATATCTACGGTGTGGATCAGTTCTTGGTCGATGCCAAACAGGCGGGTGTCGATGGTTTTATTGTTGTCGATCTGCCGCCTGAAGAAGAACAAGAATTCTGCCTGCCAGCGATACAGGCTGGTTTGAATTTCATTTATTTGACCGCGCCAACGACGGACGACGAACGTCTGCCGCGTGTGGTCGAGCACGCCAGCGGGTTCATTTATTTCGTCTCGATCCTAGGGATCACCGGAACACGCGCGGCCAATGCGGATGACGTGGCGGGTCACGTGGGACGTATCAGACAATATTCGGACCTACCGGTGTGTGTGGGCTTTGGTATTCGTACGCCCGAACAGGCCGCCGAGATCGCCAAAATCGCCGATGGCGTAGTGGTCGGTTCTGCGTTTGTCGACAAGATAACGGAGAACTTGGGCGCGGATGGCACCATCGGGCCGAACACTGTTGACGATGTTTTGGGGCTCGTGCGCGAGCTTGCCGGTGGTGTGCGCGGCGCGCATACTGGGCGCGGAGAATAATCTATGAGCTGGATCACAAACTTCGTTCGACCCAAACTGCAAAGCCTTGTTGGTCGCAAGGAAGTTCCCGACAATCTGTGGCACAAGTGTCCGAATTGCGGGCAGATGATTTTTCATCGTGATCTGACCAAAAACCTTCAGGTCTGCCAGCACTGCGATCATCACATGCGTCTGGGTGCCAATGATCGGATGAAGATGCTGTTTGATGACGGCAAGTTTACACGCGTGTCGTTGCCCAAGGCGATTGCAGATCCGCTGAAGTTTAGAGACCTCAAGAAATATAGCGACCGTCTGAAGGACGCGCAGAAAAAGACCGATATGAATGACGCCATCGTCGTGGCCCATGGCAACATGGATGGCCAGGAAACCGTCATGGCGGCGTTTGATTTTTCATTCATGGGCGGCTCCATGGGGTTGGCCGTTGGACATGCGATCATCACGGCTGCCCGCGAGGCGGTGTCACGTCACGCGCCATTGGTCATTTTACCATCATCGGGCGGGGCGCGAATGCAAGAGGGTATCCATTCCCTGATGCAGATGGCGCGGACCACGATTGCCGTCGAGGAAGTGCGTGAAGCCGGCTTGCCGTATATCGTTGTCTTGTGTGATCCGACGACCGGTGGTGTAACGGCATCGTTTGCGATGCTGGGCGATATTCATATTGCCGAGCCAGGGGCCGTGATCGGCTTTGCCGGGGCCCGGGTGATCGAACAAACCATTCGCGAAACTCTACCCGAAGGCTTTCAGCGATCCGAGTATCTTTTGGACCATGGCATGGTCGACATGGTTGTTGAACGTAAAGATTTGAGGGACACCTTGGCCCGTGTGATCGGCCTATTGATGCGCCCCGTTGCAGGTGGTGATGGACCAGAGGCTGCCAAAACGACCGAGATCATCATCCCAAAAAGCGTCGAAGTATTGCCCCCCGAAGAAGACAATGATCCGGCCCCGGTGATCGTGACCGATGCGGTGTCCAACGAAAGCAAGGACGACGGTGACGACAAGCGCTAGCGATGCGATCCTTGCGCGGCTTCTTGATCTACATCCCAAACTGGTCGATCTGTCGCTCGGGCGAGTGGAAAGGCTGCTCGCAGCCCGTGGAAATCCTGAACTAAATTTGCCGCCCGTCGTTCATGTGACGGGGACCAATGGCAAAGGATCTACGCTGGCATTCTTGCGCGCCATCTTAGAGGCTGCCGGATATCGCGTGCACGCCTATGCCTCCCCGCATTTGGTGTACTTCCACGAGCGGATCAGGCTGGCCGGTAAATTGATTACAGAGGATCACTTAGAAGCCGTCTTAGCAGAATGCGAACGTGCCAACGCGGGCGAGGATATTACGTTTTTTGAGATTACAACCGCAGCAGCGTTTTTGGCATTTTCGCGCACACCTGCGGATATCGTGTTGCTGGAAAATGGATTGGGCGGACGCTTGGACGCGACCAACGTGGTGCCGCGCCCGGCGATGACGGGGATCACGCCGATCTCGCTCGATCATCAACAATTTCTGGGTGATACCATTGATCTGATCGCCGCTGAAAAAGCAGGCATCATCAAATCGGGTGTGCCCTGTGTGGCAGGACCCCAAGTGCCAGAAGCCCACGCAGTGCTGGCGGCGACGGCGGCGCGTGTTGGTGCGCCCTTGGTTTCGTATGGCGAAGATTGGTCGGTCGAGGCGTCCACGGATGGGCTTCAATTGGCATTGCAAGGCGAGATGATGCCTTTGCCAAAACCGAATTTGGGGGGTGCGCATCAATTCATTAATGCAGCGCATGCGGTTGTCATGGCGCGGCATTTGGATGGGTTTGTTATCACGGACGATCACTTGCGGGCAGGTGTATCAGGTGCTGATTGGCCAGCACGTTTGCAGCGTTTGACCAGGGGGCCGATCATCAATGCGCTGCCCGATGACTGCGAGGTATGGTTGGATGGTGGGCATAATCCGGATGCGGGTCAGGCGTTGGCCGCCCATGCTGCTGATGCCTGGGGTGACAGACCGCTGTATTTGATTGCGGGGATGATCAACACCAAGGACCCCGTTGGCTATTTTCAACCGCTCTGTTCGTTGGTTGAAAGTGTGCAGTGTGTGACGATCCCGAACGAGACAGCATCGGTCTCTGGCGATGATTTAGCAGAAACCGCAAGGGGTGCTGGTCACACTGCGATGGCTGCCGCATCCGCTATTGAGGCTGCCGAGGCCATAGCCGGGAATGTATCAGGTCCAGCCCGTGTGTTGGTCTGTGGCTCGCTTTATTTTGCGGGTCATATTCTGCGGTCACATGGCTAGCCAAGTCTTGCCCCCTCACCTGTCCTCTCCCCCATTTCATGAGGGAGAGGGAACCTGTACTTACGTGGCTCGATCTAATTTCCCTCTCCCCCTTTAAGGGGGGAGAGGTTTAGTGAGGGGGGAACTCTCTGTGCCTGGTACTCACTTTATAATGCAAATGATAATGATTTGCATTTGCATAAGAAATCATGCATGCTATCACCGAAATCATGTGCGCCCGAGTGCGCGATAAAAACGGCCCAAAGACGACACCAAAGATGATGAAGGAGAGATGCATGACACTTCAAAAGACCAGATCATTATTGTCTGCGGATAATAGCACGCGGTTTTGTGAGCCAGAGGCCTTGTTACTTGATGGCTTCCGGTTGTAGTCACAAAGCCCTGAGAACATGACCTACATTCGGCGTATTTTTATCGGAGCGTTGGGTCCGCAATCGGGCGAGCGGGCGACCAAGGCGCTGAAAATGCTTTCGTTTTTAATCGGCACCCACGCGCATCGCACGTTTATGATGTATCATCCGGGAAATCTCAAAGTCACAGCGGACGAACGCTGGTTGCTGGCACTGATTGGTGCCGCGCTGCACGATCAACGGCCACATGCGACAGCAATTGTATCGTATCTTTTACCGGTGAATTGCCATGGCACGGTGCTGGCGGTCGCAGGAGAATTGGGTCGTGCGTTTAAATCCGGCGGTCAAGAGTTTGCCCCACCGCGCCCATCCATCGCTCCAAAGCAGCGAGAAAATGAAATTCGCGCCGTGGCCTGAGGTTAGCCGAATTTAGAAACCCGGTGCGTCCCTCCGCCGCCACCGCCGCTATCATCCGGAGAATGATCATGGGCGACGAACTCGACTTTGGCCCCACAATCGGGGCAGATCGCGGTTAAGTGTTCCTCCTTGCGATAGCCCGCGCGCAGCATCGCGGCGGCATCATGGGCGGTCAGACCCAATTCTTCTTGCAGGTGGCGCAACGCTTCTTGCTCGTCAAAATCAACCACACCATCGGCCAAAACCTTGTCGACAAGTTTTTCATATTCGTGGCGACGTTTGTGCAATGCTTCGTTAAAACCGGACGCCAGAATCCCTGCGGGCAACGCCACCATGCCGACGCTAATAATCCCGATAACCGATGCGCAAATCCGCCCAATCAGGGTTTGTGGGACCACATCGCCATATCCGATGGTTGTCATGGTGACGACAGCCCACCATAGGGCATGCGGGATCGATCCAAAGGCTTCCGGCTGGGCTTCGTGCTCGGCCATGTACGTGACACTGGCGGCAACCACGATCATCATCAGAAGCACAAACATCGCCGCCGCAATTACAGCTGATTCGTCGCGCAGCACTTGCAGCAACAGGTTCATGGATTTCGCATAGCGCGTCAGGCGGAAGGCGCGCAGCAATCGCAGCGCCCGCAACATCCGTAAATCGGCACCCAATATGGCGCCAATATAAAACGGTAGCAAAACGATCAAATCGATCAACGCCAACGGTGACATCATGAAACGTAGTCGACCTTTGACCCGGGATTTGTATCTGGGATTGTCGCTCTCAACCGATACCCAAACCCGTATCAGGTATTCGATGGTGAAGATGATGACGGAAAAGACTTCAAACGCATCGAAATACGGACCATACGCCGCATACACGCTGTCCATGGATTCAAAAATGACCGCGACGACGTTTAACGAGATCAGCGTCACGATGAAGAAATCGACCGGGCGCGCCCATGGCTCTTCATCATGCCCGGCGTCTAACATTAAATAGAGGCGTCTCCGCAAGTTCACTCTATTCCACCCTCAATCATAACTTTGTCCGAATCATCCTTAAGACTACATAGCGCGTTGGTGATGCGGAACCCTCTGTTTGTAAAAATAGGTTAAGTTGGCTGGGGCAGGGGTTTCTGTCGCCAGAGGGCAGCAACAGCCACGCCAAGTCATCCGGCCATCATCATGTAGCCACCCATCGGGGCCACGCCATACATGTATATGGTGCTGTGGATTGCGAAGTGATAGAGGATCGAGGCGAAGACCAAACCACCCAAGAGCATCGCCCATCCGGCGTTCAGTGCCAGTACGCGCGCCTTGCCATGCCGTTGGGTGGCCAGCCATGCGGCTGCGATCGCGCCCAAGCTATGCCACATCTGATATGTCACGCCCTTGTCCCACATCAGCTTGATGTCGGCATCGGCCTCTAACACATGAGAGCCATAAGCCCCCAATGCGACACAACTGGCTGCAACAATGGCCGCGAAAGCGATCAGGATATCTGTCCCGCGTCCGCCCCTTGTGTTCATTTCTGCAAAGGCTCCATCCGACGAATTTCGTCCAGAATGGCCTCTTCAAAGGGCCCCGATGTCATGGTATCGGTACCCCCCAGAGCGTCGACAAAGCTTGATACATCCTTTTCCAAAATGCCCATCGTATTGGCGGGATCATAACCCTCGTCCGCCCAATCAATCTTATCCAGATTATCGCCGTACCATGTGCTGCCGGAACTGGACCGCATTACCGCCAGCATATCCTCTGATGCGATTCCATAGGCTTTAGATGCTGCCAACGCGCGACGCACGGCAACAACCCCAGCGGCGGCGCACAGATTGTTGGAAACTTTGGTCGCGGCACCGGCACCGGTTGGCCCCATGTGATGGACTTCATCGCCCATGGCTTGGAACGCGAGCCTGAGCGATGCGACGCTCTCCGCATCACCGCCGACCATAAACGTCAGGGTCCCTTCGCGGGCACGGTAGGGTGCACCTGACATTGGGGCATCGACCACCGTGGCGATATCGGACAAACGCTTTTCGACTTCGACCACATACCGGGGCGACAGGGTTGATGACAACACGATCAACTTGGGATGATCATCACGGGCCATGATGGCCTGATCATCGAACAGCAGATCATCGGTTTGTTTGATGTCGCGGACAACGGAAACCAGGATATCGGTTTGGGATGTAAATGCAGCGGGGTCCTCGATCATGCGATCATGGAACGCGCCGAACTCTGAAATCGGGCGAACATCGTATCCGCAAACATTGAATCCCGCGTGTCTCAGGTTCTCGGCCATGGGCAGGCCCATCGCGCCACACCCGGCGACGCCGATCATGGGGGTATCGCTCATTCCCGCCGACCAGCCTCGGCGATCAGATGTTCAAACAGGGCGAAGTTCGGATCTCCATCGCCCAAGAAAAACTCTGGGTGCCATTGCACACCAACGGCAAAGCGCCGGTCCGGCAATTCAATTGCCTCAACAATTCCGTCGGGCGCGCGGGCACTGATGGTGATCCCGTCGGGGATATCTTTTAGCGCTTCGTTGTGGGCCGTGTTGACTGCGATCTCGGATGACCCTGCAATAGCATGCAGGCGGGTGCCCGCTTCTATGGAAATGGTGTGCGCGGTTTCTTCGGCGGGTTTTCCATTCAAATGATCAACTGCGCACTCCAACTCGTTTTTGATATCGCGCCACATGGTTGCACCACGCGCTGCAGCCATAACCTGCATACCGGCACAGATTCCCAGTGTCGGTAAATTTCGATCCAAGGCATCGGCCATTAGTTGTTTTTCGAACGCATATCGCGGGTGCAGGTCTTCACCGTTGGCAGGGTCACCATACAATTCGGGGGGAAACGCATAGAACCCACCTGGGACAATCAGACCATCCAGGGCGTCCAAGTATGCATCGCGTGCGGATTCGATATACGGGATACCCATGGGTAGGCCGCCCGCTTTCCAGATGGCATCAAAGTACGCGGTTCGCAGGGCGTAATGCGGGCGTTTGGAAAATGATCCCGATGTTTCGTAGTCGAGCAAAATACCAATGATGGGGCGAGTAGACATACCGTGATTCTAGGCGAGGTGAAGCAGTTTGCAAAGCACCCCATCACCTAACCTCTCCCCCTTTGAGGGAGAGGGGACAGATGAGGGGGTCAGCAAGCAGATGACAAAAACGTGTAGGTATGAGGGCGCGAATGCGTTGGAACTATCACCGGGATTCCTCTAATTTTGAGGGAATGAAATCATATGAAGGCTCGTGAATGATGTTCAAGCGTAGTGCAAAGACCTTGTTGATCGGCTTAGTGCTCGGTCTTTTCTTTCAAGTCCCCCATCTGAGTGCTCAGGAAACCTTGGGTGGTTCTGATGAGGAAATACTTAAATTTGCGACACCAGAGGTCTTACAGCGCGCTCGTGATGGTGATGCCGTCGCTCAAATGATGATTGGTGGCGCCTGGGTCGGCGGGAAATCGGGCAGGCCCAATCATGCAAACGCCAAGTACTGGCTGCAATTATCTGCGGACCAAGGCCTGTCGATTGCGCAGGTGCAATTGGGAACACTCCATCAGTCCGGCTTGTTGGGCGAGTCTGATTTTGAAACGGCGGCCGGGTTGTTTGAAAAAGCTGCGGAGCAAGGCGACCCGATGGGCGCGTTGCGACTGTCGGAACTGTATTTTTCCGGCCGCGGTGTCGAAAAAGACGATGTGGAATCAGCCCGCTTAATGAAACAAGCCGCTGATGGCGACATCCCGGTGGCCAGCCATTATTATGCGGATATGTTGTCCGGTGGCCATGGCGTCGCAAAGGATGATACCAAGGCGCTTCAGTATTATGTAAAAGCTGCCGAGGCTGGATGGCCGGAATCCGCACGGACCCTCGCCGTGCTTTATTTCGCAGGAAAAGTCACCGAGAAAGACAATGTCGCGTCGTCTAAATGGCTCCATGTCGCAGCGGGTGTTCTGGGCGAGAACGACGGACTGACCCGGCAATTCGCTTTGGCGATTCTACCTAATTTGAGTGCCGAAGAGATTTCTCAAGGGAATGACTGGGCCATCGAATTTATCGCTGCCAATGAAGAAAAGATCAGCGCTGCCAGGAGCATGCGTTAGGCATTTCTATTGCTTTAAGCACCCTCTCACCTAACCTCTCCCCCCATTGAAGGGGAAAGGGATAGGATCGAACCAAGCTGATGCAGGGTCCCTCTCCCCTATGGAATGGGGGAGAGAACAGGTGAGGGGGGCTTATTCCCCAGCTTCCCGCATTTTGGCTTCTTCTTCGATCGTGGTTGGGTGCTCCAACTTGCCAATCATCTCAAGCGGGACGACCTGAACAAACTTCGGCAACTCGCGTTCCCAACCGTTGAGAAGTTTCAGGCCATGACGTGAATGTGTCCGGCGCACGTGCTGTTGGATCTGAACTTTCAGCACGTCCTGCCAGTACTCGGTCTCAACCCCGTGCCAAGTGATCGTTTCCGGGTTGGCTTGCATCTCAAAGGTACCCGCCTCGTCGTAGATAAATGCCATGCCACCGGTCATACCGGCACCAAAGTTGGCACCGACTTCACCCAGGATCACGACCAGACCGCCGGTCATATACTCACAACCGTTGGATCCGCAGCCTTCGACGACCGCGTTGGCCCCAGAGTTCCGCACGCAGAACCGTTCGCCCGCTTGGCCTGCAGCGAACAATCGCCCGGCAGTTGCACCATAAAGGACGGTGTTGCCGATGATGGTATTCTTGTGACTTTCCAGCGGGCTAGAAACAGGTGGGCGCAAGGTGATGGTGCCACCGGACAAACCCTTACCGACATAGTCATTGGCATCGCCCAAGACTTCCAATGCTAGTCCCTGCACCGCGAACGCACCCAACGATTGCCCGGCTGAGCCCCGCAGGCGCACTGTCAGATGATTATGATCAAGGCCAGTCATGCCAAACTTTCGCGTGATCATAGAACTGGTGCGTGCGCCGACGGCACGGTGCGTGTTCCGCACCGCGTAGGTCAGCTGCATTTTCTCGCCGTGATCAAATGTTGGTTGCGCGTCTTTGAGGATTTGCGCATCCAACGTATCAGGCACTTCGTTGCGACCTTCGCCACTGTAGTGACGTGGATGTCCGCCATGATCCGCCTGTTGCAGTAACGGATTGAGGTCCAGATCGTCCAAGTGCGACGCCCCACGGCTGACCTGGGTCAACAGATCGGAGCGTCCGGTGATCTCCTGCAAACTAGAAAAGCCCATTTTAGCCAAAATCTCGGTGACCTCTTCGGCGACGAAGGTGAACAGGTTGACGACTTTTTCCGGCGTACCGCCGAATTTTTCGCGCAGCTTCTCATCCTGCGTGCAAACCCCGACAGGGCACGTATTGGAATGGCACTGACGAACCATGATGCAGCCCATGGCAACCAGCGAAGCAGTCCCGATGCCGAATTCATCAGCCCCCAACATGGCGGCGACCACGACGTCACGACCGGTTTTGATACCGCCATCAACCCGCAGTTTCACCTTATGGCGCAAACGGTTGAGCGTCAGCACTTGGTTGGCTTCGGACAAGCCCATTTCCCATGGAATACCAGCGTACTTGATAGAGCTTTGCGGGCTCGCACCAGTACCGCCATCATGCCCGGAAATCAGGATCACGTCGGCCTTGGCCTTGGCGACCCCGGCGGCAACCGTGCCGACGCCGGAACGCGCGACCAGTTTCACACAGACGCTGGCGTCCGGGTTGATTTGTTTCAGATCATAAATCAGCTGGGCCAAATCCTCGATCGAATAAATATCGTGGTGCGGTGGCGGGCTGATCAAAGTCACTCCCTCTGTCGCATGGCGAAGCTTGGCAATCATCGATGAGACTTTGAAGCCCGGCAGTTGCCCCCCTTCGCCCGGCTTTGCCCCTTGCGCGACTTTGATTTCGATCTCGCGGCAGTTGTTCAGATATTCCGCCGTGACGCCAAACCGGCCCGATGCGATTTGTTTGATCGCACTGGATGGGTTGTCCCCATTGGGACGTGGATGGAAGCGCGCTGGATCTTCGCCGCCTTCACCCGAATCAGATTTCGCCCCGATCCGGTTCATGGCGATAGAAAGGGTCTCGTGGGCCTCGGGGCTCAATGCGCCCAAAGAAATCCCGGGTGCGACCAGTTTTTTACGCACTTCGGTGACCGATTGAACCTCTTCGACCGAGATCGGTTCTCGTTTCGGGCTGAAGGCCAGCAGATCGCGTAAGTAGATCGGTGGTAGGTTCTGCACACCTTCTGAGTATTTCTTATATAACGAATAAGATTCCGTTCCGACCGCAGATTGCAGCACATGAATCAATGGGCCGTTGTGGCCATGGGTTTCGCCACTCGCACGGAATTTAAAGAACCCGCCGACGGGCAACGGAACGACGGTTTGATCAAACGCAGCCTTGTGCATCTCCGCGACTTTGCGCTTGATACCCGACAGGCCAAGACCGGAAATCCGTGTGGCCATGCCGGGGAAAAATTCTGCAACCAACGCGCGCGATAGGCCGACAGCTTCGAAGCAGTATCCGCCGCGATATGAACTGAGCACGCCGATACCCATTTTGGACATGATCTTGAGCAAACCCTGATCAATCGCCGTTTTGAAATTTTGCACGGCAGTTGCACTATCCATATCCCCCAACAAGCCGCGATGCTGACGGTCATAGATGGCTTCTTCGGCCAGATATGCGTTCACCGTCGTTGCACCGACGCCGATCAGCACAGCAAAATAATGGACGTCCAAGCATTCCGACGCGCGCACATTGATGGATGTGAAGGTTCGAAGTTCTTCGCGCACCAAGTGGGTGTGAACGCCAGCGGCGGCTAGGACCATCGGTACCGGCGCTTTATTCTCGCCGACAGCCATGTCCGACAAAATCAGATGGGTTTTGCCGGCACGGACGGCGGCTTCTGCATCGGCGCGAATTTTATCAAGCGCTTCAGTCAGAGATCCCCGGCTTGTCGGGTCGAACGTGCAATCGATCTCGGCGGCGGTGTCGCCCATGTAACCACGCATGGCATCGAACGCGGCATTGGTCAGCACAGGGCTTTCCAGTTGCAGCACTTCGCACTGGCTGGGGTCTTCGTCCAAGATATTACCCAGGTTGCCAAGACGCGTTTTCAACGACATCACCCGACGTTCGCGCAAGCTGTCGATGGGTGGGTTGGTGACCTGGCTGAATGCCTGGCGGAAGAAATGGTGCATGCCCCGATATTTGTCCGAAAGCACGGCCAGCGGCGCATCGTCACCCATGGACCCCACGGCTTCTTTGCCACCTTCGATCATGGGTTGCAGGATCATTTCCATGTCTTCCATCGACAGCGCAAAGCAATGTTGGCGGCGAATCAATTCTTCGGATGTGAACATCGGTTCAGCCGATGTGGCGGAACTCACGATGTCGTCCAAAACCTCGGTGCGGCTGGTCCAAGATGCAAAGTCCTGGCGCGCGGCCAACAGATCTTTCAGTGGGCCATCATGGAAGAACTTACCCTCGACGAAGTCGATGCCGATCATTTCACCGGGGCCAACGCGGCCTTTTTCGGCGACCATCTCTTCGGGGACCTCGACCATGCCGGCCTCGGAACCGACGACCAACAGGCCATCCGTGGTAAGGGTGAATCGCATGGGGCGCAGACCGTTACGGTCCATGCCTGCGACAACCCAACGACCGTCCGTCGCGCAGATCGCAGCCGGGCCATCCCATGGCTCGAGCACCGCATTACAATACGAAAATAGCGCTTCGTGGGCAGCGGGCATGGACTTGTTCTGGGCAATCGATGCCGGAATGGTCATGGCTTTGACCATCGGCGCAGGGCGGTCGCCTCGACACAACAATTCAAAGACGCTGTCCAAGGCTTCGGAGTCAGAACTGCCCGCCGGGATGATCGGTTTTAAGTCTTCGACGCTCTCACCGAATAATGGTGATGCGATTTTAGGCTCGTGCGCCTTCATCAGCTTCACGTTGCCGGTCAGCGTGTTGATCTCGCCGTTGTGGGCGAGCATGCGGAAAGGTTGCGCCAGTCGCCACGTCGGGAACGTGTTGGTCGAATAGCGCTGGTGATAAATCGCGAAGTTGGAAATAAACCGTTCGTCCAGCAAATCAGGATAGAACGTGGTCAACTGTTCCGCCAGGAACATGCCCTTGTAAATCACCGAACGGCAGCTCAACGAGCAAATGTAGAAATCGTTGATGTGCTCGCCCAGCACGCGTTTTTCGATGCGGCGACGGACCACATAAAGTTCGCGTTCAAAATCATCATAAGAAACACTGGCATCGGTCGCCAGCATGATCTGTTCGATTTCAGGGCGTGTCGCATTGGCTTTTTCGCCGATGACTTCGACCGCTGCCGGGACCTGACGCCAGCCATAAATGCGATACCCTGCGCGCAGGATTTCCGTTTCCACGATGGAACGGCAGACTTCTTGTGCGCCCAGGTCTGTTTTCGGAAGGAACACCATGCCCACCGCTATTTTCTCGTCGCCCACTTCGTGGCCCGTACGGCGGATATGTTCCTTGAAAAATTCCCATGGGATTTGCACGTGAATGCCCGCGCCATCGCCGGTCAGGCCATCGGCGTCAACGGCGCCTCGGTGCCAAAGTTTCTTCAGCGCGTCGACGGCAAGTTCAACAACACGACGGGTCGGCACGCCGTCAACATTGGCAACCATGCCAACGCCACACGATGAATGCTCTTCGGCGGGATCGTACATCCCGTTTTCTTCCAAATGCTTGGCGCTTTCCTGCCAGCTTTTGACGAACTCTTCACCCGTTTCAACGTGTTCTTTTGTCATCTTATTAATCCTTGTCGCCTTGATCCGCAAAGAGGGCAAAAACCTCTTCACCGGTCATGGAGGGAACGTCGCCTGCAAAGGCGTAGTAATCAGGTTTTTCTTCAATAAATATTTGGCATGCCAGTTTGAGCTTCGACTGATCATCGAACGTACCGGCAAAAACAGAATATTGTGGCTCGTCCCCGTCCAGTCGATAGAACAAGTTGCTGCCACATTCGGAACAGAAACCGCGCTCGGCCCATTCGGAACTGCGATACCATTTGACGAATTCTTCGCCGTCGATTTCAGGTGCGCCACTGGGGTGTGTCGCGAACCCTGGCCCGCCGGACCATCGTTGGCAAAAGGAGCAATGGCAGACGCCAACTTCATTAAATTCCTGGGGAACGGTAAAGCGGACTTTGCCACAAAGACAGCCTGCAGATGCACTCATGACTCTAATCCTCAGGCTGCTTTATTGGTGGGCTTTTGATCGCGGTTCTGAATGTACTGGTGAATACCTTCTGCCGCGTCGCGACCATCCTTGATCGCCCAAACCACCAACGATGCGCCGCGATAAATATCACCGGCGGCAAACACACCTTCGAGGTCGGTCATTTTTGTCGGCTCGTGCACGTTGACTGTACCCCATTTGGATACGGGCAACCCAGGTTCGTCGAACAACGTCGGTAAATCTTCGGGATCGAAACCGAGCGCCTTGATCACAATATCGACGTCAATGTTAAAGCTGGAGTCCGGCAAAGGTTCAGGGGTTTGACGACCCGTCAGATCGGGCATGCCCAAATGCATGCGATGGGCCTGAACGGATGTAACATGACCTTCGCCATGGAAGGCTTCGGGGGCGGACAACCAAACGAATTCAACACCTTCTTCCTCGGCATTGGCAACTTCGCGCTGAGACCCAGGCATGTTGGCCTTGTCGCGGCGATAGAGGCACTTCACCGATTTGGCCCCTTGGCGGACGGCGGTACGGACGCAGTCCATCGCCGTATCACCGCCGCCGATGACGACCACGTTTTTGCCGTCGGCATTCAGGGTGCCATCGTCAAAGGCGGGGACATCGTCACCCAACCCCTTGCGGTTGGACGCGGTCAAAAACTCCATGGCGGGGAAGATGTTATCTAGGCCCGAGCCCGGTGTTTGGATTTCGCGAGGCTTATAAACACCGGTTGCGATCAATACGGCATCATGTTTTTCGCGAAGGTCAGCCAGCGATGCATCGCGACCCACTTCAAAGTTTTCGTGATAGATCACGCCGCCGTCGGCCAGCAGTTTGGTCCGACGCTCAACGACATCTTTTTCCAATTTAAAGTTGGGAATGCCATAGATCAGCAGGCCGCCCATGCGGTCATAGCGATCGTAAACATGCACTTCGTAGCCTTTGACGCGCAGCACATCGGCCGCGGCCAGACCAGCGGGCCCCCCACCGATGATACCCACGGACAAGCCCAATTCTTCGCGGGCTTCGGGTGGTTTGACCCAGCCGTTTTCCCAGGCTGTATCGGTGATGTATTTCTCGATCGCACCGATAGAGACCGTGCCATGCTTGGATTGCTCCAACACGCACGACCCCTCGCACAGGCGGTCTTGTGGGCAGATGCGACCACAGACTTCTGGGAACGTGTTGGTAGCTTGTGATGTTTCGTAGGCTTCTTGCAGACGGCCTTCAGTCGCTAAACGCAACCAATCGGGAATATTGTTTTGCAGCGGGCAGTGCACTTGGCAATAGGGGAGGCCGCACTGTTCACAACGCGACGCTTGTTCTACCGCACCGTCCTCGGAATATTGATCATAAATCTCGTCAAAGTCCTGACGACGGACCTCGGCATCGCGTTTTTCCGGCATCGCGCCATCAATCGAAATGAATTGCTGCATTGGATCTGGCATGCGTCACGTCCTCCCAAAATCTTGTAAGGCCCGGGCCTTTTGGCCCATCGCCCAAATCTCTGCGAACCGCCATTTTTGGCGTGCAGATACCGCTTGCTGCCTCTGAATATGGCGAGGCACAAAAGCGGCGATTCAAAAATAGGTCAGCTTTATTTACTATTTTCTGACCAGAAAATATCAATGTTAACATTGTATGTGCCCTATGGTCGGCAGAATTGCAAGAAATAACTGTATTTAGTTCCGATATGCGACTAAAAACGATGATTGGCAGCCCCTGCCATACGCGGTATGTACGCATTGGGGAAACCCCTTGGATATCCAAGGGTAGTAGAGGTGTTCGATGCCCATTCTACATCTGGTCGTTTTGGCCGTTGTGCAGGGAATAACAGAGTTTTTGCCAATCAGTTCGTCTGGGCATCTCGTCTTAGTTCCTATTTTCATGGATTGGCCGGATCAGGGGCTGATGCTGGACGTGGCGGTGCACGTGGGCACCTTGTTTGCGGTAATGCTCTATCTATACAAAGACGTCTGGCAGATGCTCAGTGGCCTCGGCCAGTTGGCTAAGGGGCGCGGATCGCCAGGACTTCGGATGATTGGCTTGCTGATATTGGGGACGATCCCCGTGGTGGGCGCCGGTTATGCGCTTCACACCTATTGGCCGGGCATGTTCCGCAGTATCGAAGTGATTGCCTGGGCGACGTTGGGCTTTGGGATTTTGCTTTATATCGCCGATAAGGTCGGCATGACCGTGCGTCGGATCGAACATTTGGGCATTTTCGATGTGCTTTTGATAGGGCTGTCCCAATGTTTGGCGTTGATCCCCGGCACCAGCCGCTCGGGGATCACAATGACAGCGGCGCGATTTATCGGAATGGAGCGTCCGGATGCCGCGCGATTCTCTTTGCTGCTATCGATCCCTGTGATCATCGCAGCCGGCACGCTGAGTGGCTTGGATTTATACAAAAGTGGGGACTTCGCCCTGGCCTATGATGCGTTGATTGCGGCCGGCTTGGCCTTTGTGTCCGCATTGATTGCCATTGCGATCATGATGGCGTGGCTGCGCCGCGCGTCATTCACGCCGTTTGTCATTTACCGAATTTTCCTGGGCGGTGCACTTCTGGTTGTTGCCTACGGCCTAAATTAGTACCCGCGTTTCAGATCAACCGTATTCAGCGGTGCCTTACCGGCCTCAATCAATTTGATGTTCTCTTCCATCCAGTCCGCTGCCGATGACGGCACGGTCAAACTTGCCATATGCGGAGTCACGACGACTTTGGGATGGGACCAGTATGGATGATCGCTCGGCAATGGTTCGACATGGAATACATCCAGCGTCGCCGCCCGAATGTGCCCGCTATTCAGCGCCGCCAACATATCGTCATCGACCACGTGCGCCCCGCGCGCGCAATTAATCACGCACGCATCCTCTGGCAAGGCCGCCAGGGTTTCTGCATTGACGATCCCCCGCGTGCTGTCGGTCAGGGGTAACAGGACGATCAGAATCTCAGATCGGTTGAGAAACGGCATCAACCCATCATCGCCGAAATATGATGTGACGCCATCGATGTGTTTTTCACTTCGTGACCATCCCGCAACATCGAACCCCAACGCGGCGACTTTTTTTGCAGCATTCGCGCCCAATTCGCCCAGTCCCAAGAACCCGACTTTGCGGTCACGGGTATCGATCTGGCGCAATTGTTTCCATGTGCCGGCCCGTGTCCAGTTGGCATAGACATCCATTTTTCGGTGATAGTGGATGGTCCAGTACAACACGTATTCGCTCATCCCCTCGGTTAGGCAGCGATCAACCAAGCGCACGATCGGCAGATGATCTGGCAATTCCGTATCGACCAGAATGCCATCCACCCCAGCCCCCAGCGATAGAATTGCTTTCAAGTTCGGGAACGTTTTCAACTCACCCACGGGAGGCTTCCAGACAATTGCGTAATCATAGGCGGCCTTGTCCGTGACGTCGTCGGGCCAAACATCGAACCCGGCTTCTGGGAACTTCGCCAGCATGGCCTCGCGCCACGCATCGGCCTTATCGGCGTTGGACAAAAACAAAAAGCGCATGATGGAGACCTTATCGTTAGAAGTGGATGTAACCTCATCCAACAGTGTTGTGGCGGAATGTTCAAGCCAGCCTTTGCAAAAATCACGTCACTCCCGCGCAGGCGGGAGACTTCTTGTCAGCAAATAGATTCCCGCCTTCGCGGGAATGACGAGCAAAAAGTCTCAGGTGCTCACAGCACCCGTCTCGTCGGCTTCAAGTTTGAGGGCGGCGGCGAGGAGGGCCTGCGTATAAGCCTCGCGTGGATTTTCAAAGATGCTCTCGGCGTCGCCTTGCTCCACAACCTTGCCATCCTTCATCACGACCACATGATGGGCCAAGGCGCGAACGACCTTGAGATCATGACTGATGAACATATAGGCCAGATTATATTTCCGTTGCAGGTCGCGCAGCAGCTCAACAATTTGCGCCTGCACGGACATATCAAGGGCGCTGGTCGGTTCATCCAACACGATAAAACGCGGCTTCAAAACAAGCGCGCGGGCGATGGAAATCCGCTGACGTTGCCCACCGGAAAATTCGTGCGGATAGCGATGCTGCATTTCGGGTTCTAGGCCGACTTCGGTTAATGCTTCAGTAATGCGGGCACGGCGCTCATCCTCGTCACCCATGTCATGGATCAGCAATCCTTCTTCTACTATTTGCCCGACCGAAAGACGAGGGCTGAGAGAGCCAAACGGGTCCTGGAATACGATCTGCATTTGATTGCGAAGCGGGCGCAGGGCCTTCCAATCGAGCGCTTGAAGATCTTTACCTTCAAACGTGATGTCGCCCATTGATTTTTCGAGACGAATCAATGCCCGCCCGAGCGTGGACTTGCCAGACCCGGACTCGCCGACAATCCCAACTGTATGACCCGCCTTGATATCGACGGAAATCCCATCGACCGCTTTGATATGGCCGACGGTTCGGCGGAGTATACCGCGCTTGATCGGGAACCAAACTTTGATGTTGTCACCCTTCATGATTGTTTCTGCTTCGCGCGCCGGATCAGGGCGCCCCTTGGGTTCTGCGGCCAACAAATGTTGCGTATAGGAATGCGTCGGATGATCAAACACGGTCTTGGCATCGCCGTCTTCGACGACCTTGCCTTGGTGCATTACAGAAACCGTATCGGCCATGTGGCGCACGATGCCAAGATCATGGGTGATCAGCAGCATCGCCATACCAAGCTTATCCTGAAGCTCCTTCAGAAGTTTCAGGATCTGTGCCTGCACCGTGACATCTAGTGCCGTTGTTGGTTCATCCGCGATCAATAACTCGGGCTCGTTCGCCAACGCCATGGCGATCATCACACGTTGTTGCTGACCGCCGGAAAATTCATGGGGGAGGGCATGCAGCCGCGATGTGGCCTGCTCCAAGCCGACCAGTTCCAGCAATTCGATCACCCGGTCACGCGCCTGCATGGGGTTCATGTGTTTATGAACCAGTAGGACTTCTGAAATTTGTTTTTCAATGGAGTGCAGCGGGTTCAGACTGGACAGGGGTTCCTGGAAAATCATCGCAATGCGATTGCCCCGAATGGCGCGCAGTTGGCGTTCTTTTTGTTGCAGCAAATCTACGCCATCAAAGACGATGCTCCCTGATCCGTGCCATGCCTTAGGATACGGTAACAAGCGCAGCACCGATAATGCCGAGACCGATTTACCGGATCCAGACTCGCCGACCAAGGCATGGGTTTTACCTTTGTGCACTGCATAGGACACGCCATCGACGGCTTTTACCTCGGCATCGCCATGACCAAACGAGGTGCGCAGATCGGTCAGATGCAAAAGTGGGGTGCTGCTATCGTTCATCGACCCGCTCATCTAAATGTCTTCCGTGGATCAAAGGCGTCTCGTACCGCTTCGCCGATAAACACCAGCAGCGTCAACATGATGGCGATGGAAAAGAAACCGGTGAATCCGAGCCATGGCGCATGCAGATTGTTTTTACCCTGGTTCAACAATTCGCCCAGCGATGGTGACCCGGCGGGCAGGCCGAAGCCCAAGAAATCGAGCGAAGTTAAAATCACCACGGAGCCACTGAGGATAAACGGTAAGAACGTAATCGTGGCAACCATGGCATTGGGAAGAATGTGACGGAACATGATCGTCGTGTCACTGACGCCGAGCGCGCGGGCGGCCTGCACAAACGTGAAATTCCGGGCGCGGAAAAACTCTGCCCGCACAACACCCACCAGCCCCATCCACGAGAATAAAAGCATCAAACCCAATAACCACCAGAAACTGGGCACCACGACACTGGCCAAAATGATCAACATATAAAGCACCGGCAGGCCCGACCAAATTTCGATGAAGCGCTGGAATAAAAGGTCAATCCACCCGCCGAAATATCCCTGTACTGCGCCTGCCGCGATACCAATGATTGACGACAGCACGGTCAGCGTAAACCCGAACAACACGGATATTCGAAATCCATAGATCATCCGTGCCATCACATCGCGGCCTTGATCGTCTGTCCCCAGCCAGTTTTCCGAGGTGGGTGGCGAGGGGGCTGGCGCCGGCAAATCAAAGTTCACGGTATCATATGAGAACCGGATCATCGGCCACAGCATCCAGCCTTTTTCTTGGATGAGTTCGATGACGAACTCGTCGCGGTAATCGGCCTCGGTTGCGAACTCGCCGCCGAATTCGGTTTCGGCATAGGCGACAAAGGCGGGAAAATGCGCGGAACCATCGTACCAAACGAAATACGGTTTATCGTTGGCGATCAGTTCCGCAAACAAGGTCACGAAAAAGATAAATCCGAAAATCCAAAACGACCAAAAACCGCGACGGTTGGCTTTGAAATTTTCCATCCGCCGTTGATTGAGTGGCGATAGAAAGGCCCGTGGCGGGGGCGGGGCGACGTGGGCATCCATGATCAGGCCCCCCGACTTTCAAAGTCAATGCGGGGATCGATGATGTGATACATGATGTCGCCCAGAATGTTCATCAGCAATCCGAACAACGTAAAGAAGTACAGCGTCGCAAACATCACCGCATAGTCACGGGTCAATGCCGCTTCAAATCCCAACAGCCCTAAACCATCGAGAGAAAATATAATCTCGGTCAGCAATGAACCCGTGAACAAGATACCAACGAACGCACTGGGGAATCCCGCGATCACAATCAGCATGGCATTCCGGAAAATATGACCATACAGCACGGTACGCTCTTCCAACCCTTTGGCGCGGGCGGTGACCACGTACTGTTTGTTGATTTCTTCCATGAACGAGTTTTTCGTCAACATGGTGAGACCGGCGAACCCGCCAATAACCATCGACAGGATCGGCAACGTCATATGCCAGATGTAGTCTTTGAATTGCGCCCAGGTGGACAGGTCGTCGAAATTATCTGAGACGATGCCGCGCAATGGGAACCAATCCAGATAACGGCCGCCGGCGAACAACACGATCAACAAAATGGCGAACAAAAAGCCCGGAATCGCATTGCCGATGATCACGACGCCCGAGGTCCAGATATCGAACTTAGATCCATCGCGCACCGCCTTGGCGACACCGAGCGGGATCGAAATCAGGTACACGAGCAACGTCGTCCAAAGTCCCAGCGAGATCGAAACTGGCATTTTTTCGATAACCAGATCGACCACGGATTGGTCCTTGAAGAAACTATCGCCGAAATCGAACACGAGGTAATTCTTGAGCATCAGCAGGAACCGCTCGTGCGCGGGTTTATCCAGACCAAATTGCTTTTCGAGTTCTGCAATGAATTCTGGTGGCAGGCCCTGCGCACCTCGGTATTTCGATGTGGTCGATCCTGTATCACCGACGTTCGCTGCGCTATCCCCTTCAAGGGTCTCGCCGCCCACGTTGCCAGATACCCGGCCCGTGACGTCGACGGCTTGGCCGCTCAGTTCAGATAGCAACTGTTCCACCGGGCCGCCCGGCAGCACTTGTACAACCGCGAAATTGATCAGAATGATCGCGAACAACGTCGGCGGTATCAATAATAGGCGGCGGACGATATATGCGAACATGGCCGGATTATAGGCAGTTAATGGATCGGGTGAAAACGATCAGTTCATCCTGACCGTGCCTTAGTTCGCACGATCTTTGGCCACAGCTTCGGCCTTTTCAGGAACGACCCACCACGCCATCAACTGATTACCGCTGTCAGGCGTAATGTCTGGTCGATCAAAGATGTTCCAATAAGCCACGCGATCATAAGGGATATGCCATTGTGGGATCACGTAATGGCCCCACTGCAACACGCGATCGAGCGCTCGGGTCGCGGTGATCAAGCTTTGGCGATCAGGGGCGGCGATCAGGGTTTCGATCAATTCGTCAATGGCGGGGTCTTTGATGCCGATGGTGTTCCGGCCGCCTTCTTGATCGGCTGCCTCGGATCCCCAAAACGCCCGTTGTTCATTGCCAGGCGACAGGGACTGCCCCGCCCCGCCAACAATCACGTCGTAATCATAGGTGTCCAGGCGACGCCGATATTGTGATGGGTCGACCGTCCGGACGCGGGCCTCTATCCCAAGTTTCTCAAGGTTCTGAGCAAACGGCAGGACAATCCGCTCGAATAACGGGCTGCGCAGCAAGACTTCGAACTCAAACGGCTCACCGGTCTCCGCGTTGACGCGCTGCTTGCCCTTAATTACCCATCCGGCGTCGGTCAAAAGCTTCGATGCGGTACGCAGGTTTCTGCGCAGACCGTTTTTGCCTTCGGTGCTGGGCGGGTTGTATTCGGTGGTGAAGACCTCATCAGGGATGCGCCCCCGCAGTGGTTCCAGAATTTTCAACTCTTTGGCCGATGGCAGACCGGTTGCCGCCAGTTCGGAGTTGTCAAAAAAGCTGCGGGTGCGGACGTACTGACCATAAAACAGCGCTTTATTCGACCATTCAAAATCAAATGCATAGGCCAGCGCTTTGCGGACGTTCTTATCTTTGAACATATCGCGACGTGTGTTGAAGACAAATCCCTGCATCCCGGCAGAGCGGTTATGGGCGATTTCTTCTTTAATGATTTTACCAGCTTTAACTTGGGGTGACTCGTACGCGGTTGCCCACAGTTTGGATGCATTTTCGGAACGGTAATCGAAACGGCCCGCTTTAAACGCTTCTAGTGCCACCGTGGTGTCGCGGTAATAGTCATAATGAATGGTATCGAAGTTGTTCATGCCCTTTTGCGTGGGGATATCTGCGCCCCAATAATCTTTGACGCGTTCCAGTGTGATGGATCGCCCGGCGTCAACCTTGGCAATTCTGTACGGGCCACTGCCAAGCGGCGGCTCCAACGTGGTTTTATTGAACTCTCGAGTTTCCCAATAATGTTTTGGCAATACCGTCAACTGGCCCATGATCAGCGGTAACTCGCGGTTCTCGCCGGGTTTGAAGTTGAAACGGACGGTCCGATCACCGGTTTTGACGGCGCTGATGACGCTGCCATAGTAAAAGCGATAAAACGGGCGACCTTCCTTTAAAAGTGTCTCAAAAGTCCATATCACATCATAGGGCGTAACGGGTTTGCCATCATGCCAACGAGCATTTTCACGCAGGCGAAATTCGACCCACGAACGGTCTTTGGGGGTGCGCACGGCCTCGGCCAACACGCCATATTCGGTGAATGCTTCGTCAGCGGCGTTGGACATCAAAGAGTCATAAATGAGTCCCGTGCCCGCCGCGCCACTACCTTTGACAATGAAACTGTTCAGGCTGTCGAATGTGCCAATGGCGCCTAAGCGAATGTCACCGCCCTTGGGCGCGTTTGGGTTCACATAATCAAAATGTTTGAAATCAGGGCCGTATTTCAGATCGCCATGCATCGCGAGCCCATGCGACCAGGCCGGTTCTTCGGCGATGGCAGACGTGGTGGCGCTGGAAATGACACTTGCCAGGGACATGATTGAAATCGCAGCGGCGGCAAATAGGCGATGTGCGGACATGGTTCCTCCCGGAAACGATGGTGTACCTTTATCTTCGCTAAGATATTGGGTGTACGGTGTGGCAGCTTCAAGGCAAGCCTGAGCCAGTCTAGGTAAAACCGGCGTGATCGGCACGATCAACTTAAAGTTCGTTCATGTCCTGATTGGAGGAATCACAGAGAATTTTTACTGCTTCGGCGTGAAGGTTTTTATCGGCGGCTGCGAGCACGGAAATTGACTTGCTGTCCGGTCCGGAACTGAATTTTAGCGCATCGCCATTCCAATCGGTGATGATGCCCCCCGCCCCTTCAACTATAGGGATCAGTGCCGCATAGTCATAGGGTGCCAACGTATCTTCGCAGACGATATCGAGCCACCCGCACGCTAGGAATCCGTATCCTTGGCACTCCGAACCGTACGTCGTGTGTTGCGTGGCCGCAGTGAGGGCCTCAAACTTACCGATGTTTTCGGATGCGAACATGGTGTGCGATGTCGCAGTCACCCAGGCATCTTTGAAGGCGCGGCCCTTGCGGGTTTCGATAGCTTTGCCGTTAAATTTGGCCGGGCGTCCGCTGGCCCCAATCCATCGGTCATCCGTTGCCGGGCTATCTATGACGCCAACAATCGCAACACCGTTCCTGACCACGCCGATCAGGGTGCCATACACGGGCTTTCCTGTGATAAACGCCTTCGTGCCATCGATGGGATCGAGAATCCACACCGTGTCGGCATCGGGATTCGTGACACCGAATTCTTCGCCGAAAATACCATCCGATGGTCGTTCGGCTTCGATCATCGTGCGCATGACGCGTTCTGATTCGCGGTCAGCCTCGGTGACGGGGCTGGCGTCGGATTTGGTATCGTGTTGGATACCGCTTCTAAAGCGCGCAAGAGTCACCGGACGCGCGGCATCTGCCAGGCGTCCGGCCAAATCGATGATATCATCAATGTCGTTTATGTCTGCCGATGGATCGCCAGGCATTCGCCGCTTCGCTTATTCAGGAAGTGGCGGAGGGTTGCTGTGATTATCACGCAGATACAAGATCACTTTGGCGCGGTCGGATGCTTTCCGTAGGCCACCAAAGGTCATTTTGTTGCCTGGTGCGTAGTCTTTGGGGCTTTTCAAGAACGCATCTAAGTTCTCGTAGCTCCAGGTACCGCCGACAGACAACAATGCTGCGGAATAGGCATATCCGGCATGTTTGCCTTTTTCAGCGCCCACAACACCCCAGAGGTTTGGACCGACTTTGTTCGGACCGCCTTCTTCGATGCTGTGGCAGGCTGCACATTTTTTAAATGCTTTTTCGCCATCTGCGGCGCTGAATGACGCCAACAACGCGACGGCGGTTTCTTCGACTTTTTCTTCAACGGCACCAGCGGCAGACGCCGTTGATCCTGAAACTTCAATCGGATAGGCGTTTTCCGCCAACTCTGTGGGCTTCACGAGCGCATTCCCTACTTGGATGCTGCCCCATACGACCCATGCAGCCATCAATACTGCGAAACCAGTTTTTTCCCAAAAAGAGAAGTGCATTCTTAAACTCCTGCCCCTAGACGCGACTTTGTTTTATCCCGTCGCCTGCCTCTGTTCAACACCTGTAAAGCACTGAAAGCAATACTTTTCATTACCCGTTAACATTAAATCGTGAAAGGCCTGGGATAGCTGTGGGCGACGCGGTATATCAATATGACCAATTTTTAATGCATGATCACCCACAGATCATCCTGTGCTCGTCTGAGAGACCGACCATGACCTCGCCCATGAATCACAGCATGAACCCCATTGTTATTGTCCCCGCCCGCATGGCTTCAACCCGATTGCCGGGAAAGCCACTCGCAGAAATTCATGGGCGCGCGATGATCGTTCATGTCATGGACCGCGCGGCCGAGGCGAACTGTGGTCCCGTAGTGTGTGCGGCGGCGGAGCCGGAGATTGTTGAGGTGATTACCGCGGCGGGCTATCAGGCCGTTCTGACCGATCCTGAACATCCATCGGGTTCGGACCGGATATTTGAGGCACTTAACCTGTGTGATCCGGACGGAAAGCACGATGTTATCGTCAATTTACAAGGTGACCTGCCGACGCTGGCCCCCGAACTGGTCAAAACCGTTGCTGGGTTGCTTGAAAACCCAGATGTCGATATCGGTACGCTGGTTTCAGAAATCACCGACGATGAAGAGCGCAACAACCCGAACGTGGTGAAGTGCGTGGCCCCATTGGATGATGCCCACGCGACGGCCCGAGCGCTGTATTTTACGCGTGCAACCGCACCGCATGGCGGCGGCCCGCTTTGGCACCACATCGGCATTTATGCCTATCGTCGTGACGCGCTTGGCCGTTTTGTCGCGATGCCGCCTGGCATGTTGGAAAAACGCGAAAAATTGGAACAGCTCCGTGCGCTCGAAGCTGGCATGCGCATCGATGCCGCTCGCGTTGACACGGTTCCGCTCGGTGTCGATACTCCCGCCGATTTAGATCGTGCCCGCAAATTGCTCGCTTAATTGGATCCAAAGCTATGACTGACGCATCGAAACTTATCGCGTTTCAGGGCGCCCCCGGCGCAAACTCTGATATTGCGTGTCGCACCGCCTATCCCGACATGACCAGCCTGCCGTGCGAGACCTTTGTCGATGCGTTTTGGGCGGTTCAGAACGGCGATGCGGCGTTGGCAATGATTCCGATCGATAACACGGTCGCCGGGCGCGTTGCGGATATTCATCATCTGTTGCCCGATAGCGGCTTGCATATCATTGCCGAGCATTACGAGCGGATTAATCATCAGCTTTTGGTGTTGCCCGGCACAGATATTAGCGAGATTAAAGAAATCCACAGCCATGTTCATGCCCTCAGCCAGTGTCGCACCTTGATCGAGGATTTGAGCGTGAAGGCCATGGTGCATCTGGATACCGCAGGTGCAGCCGCGGATGTCGCCAAATGGGGCGATAAAACCAAAGCTGCGATTGCCACACGGTTGGCAGCCGAAATTTATGATTTGGAATTGATCCGCTCTGACATCGAAGACGCCGAACACAACACAACGCGCTTTGTCGTGTTGTCGTGTGATGCGGTGATACCCGAAGCGGGTTCTGGTGATGTGATGACTAGTTTTGTGTTTCGGGTTCGAAACATCCCCGCCGCTTTGTATAAGGCAATGGGCGGGTTCGCGACCAACGGTGTCAACATGACCAAGCTTGAAAGCTATGTTGGGGCGGGCTTTGTCGCGGCACAGTTTTATGCAGAGGTAGAAGGTCATCCTGAAGATCCTGCATTAAAGCTCGCGTTGGAAGAACTTGGTTTCTTCTCTGAAGAACTCAAAATTTTGGGCGTGTTCCCGGCAGACCCGTTCCGCAAAGAAGCGGTGCCTGAATAATTCACATAACAAATTGGCGTCACCCCCGCGAAGGCGGGGGTCTGTTACATAAGCAGATTCCCGCCTGCGCGGGAATGACGGTATGTTTGTTCAGTCTTTGTGATCTCGACACCGCCCAGTAGCACTCAGCCCACATCATCTAGCCAAGTCTGGATCAACCAGCGCGAGATCGAGTCTTTGCGCGGCAGGCGGATGTCATCGCCTTGGGCATCAGCGAATTCCTTCATGTCCAAAACCTGTTCGCGGGTGAACCATTGCGCGTCTTTCAACTCGTTCGGGTCGCACTCGATATCGTAGCTGGTGGCGCGGGCGCGAAAGCCCAGCATCAAAGATGACGGAAACGGCCATGGCTGGGACGCCATATAGGTCACGTCCGTGGTGCGGATACCGGATTCTTCGAACACTTCGCGTTCGACGCACTGTTCCAGGGTCTCGCCGGGTTCAACAAATCCCGCCAGCGTGGAATACATGCCGAACTGCCAGCGGGCGTGTGATCCTAGCAAACAGGCGCCACCAGGTACATCATCGCGGCTGACCAACATGATCACGGCGGGGTCGGTGCGGGGGAAATGACTGACGCCGCAATCTTTGTTCAGGCACACGCGCTCGTGTCCATGATGGCGAGAATCCGTCGGTGCGCCACACACACCGCAGAAACCGTGGCGATCATGCCAGTACGTCATTCCACGGGCATGGGCGAGGACGTGGCCGTCCCCATCGGATATGCGGGGGCCGACTTGGCGCAAATCCATGAACTCGGCGTTTGGTCCGGCCATCTCGGCGATTCGTCCCGCCACTTTGTCATCCAACGCGACAGCAAAGACGGGTGTATCCCCCTCGGTCCCCAATAGGATTTCTTGGCGGCCCGCATCGATCAGGGCGCGCGCGGCCTCGCCCTCAAAAATGGCGGCGGTGGGCTCATCATCCATGATGATAAGGTTATGCTGTCCGTGAACGGCAACCGCTTTGATGTTCTTCTTGGCGCGTCTGGAGACCCAGTCTGCGGGGCGGCGCGACATGTTGTCCCGCCGCAGCGTGATGGCGGTGTACGATAGTTGATATGACATGCCGGAATTTTGCACAGGCGTCTAGCTTCGGCAACGCCTCGACATGTTCTCAAAACAAAAAAAATGCCTAAAAACAGCAGAAAACGCCTGTTAACCATGAAAAACCGGGAAAGTCGCTGGACACCTAGCTTTGATTGAGGCTTTGTTAACCAATCTATTCCATGCTGATGGTGGGTAATGTTCCGCACCCCTGGGTGCCATTGCGTTAACTGCAATCGGTAGGTGGAGAGAGCGGTGGTTAAAAAAGTTATGACGTTGTGTGGTCTGGGCAGACGCACACTTTCAATCAGTGGGGCCATGCTGGCCGTCGCTGTCCTTGCTGCGTGTGCGGCACCTACGGGTGTCAGCAGCTTCAATGTTGCTGAATGCAAAATTCTATCAAATCGCGCAGAAGCCAAAATCAACTGGGCACGGGTACCTGAGCGCGAGCTTCGTATTCGCGATGGCGATTTTTCACCGATGGTGATGCGCCTGAAACAGGGTCGCCCATATGTCATTCGCATTCGAAACCGCGATGATGAGACTCGGGTTTTCCGTGCGCCGCGTTTCTTTGAACAAAATGCGGTCGTCGCCATCGGGGTCGAGGGTGTTCGCGCAGACAGTACCTGCGTCAATGCGATCACCATTCCGTCGCGTCAATCGGCAGAAGTTCGCGTCGTTGCGATCACGGATGGTACTTTTGAATTCGAAGACAACGGATTGCTGCTGCCATTCGTCATGTCAGCGGGTCCATCGGGTGTGATCGTCGTCGAAGAACGTCGCGAGACGGCCCGATTGAACTAATTGATTCAACTAATCGAATCACGCGATGACGTTCGCTCAATGACAAAGTCAGACGTCAGCGCTGAAACCCTGATCCGCCATCTGGATTTAAAGCCCTTGCCATGGGAAGGGGGCTATTTCCGTGAAACCTGGCGATCAGAAGTCTCGGTGCCGCAAACGGCCCTTGGCGATGAATATACGGGTCCTCGCGCGGCGGGCACATCAATATACTATATGCTGACGCCGGATACGCTCTCTAAAATGCATCGATTGCCGTCACCAGAAACATTTCATTTTTACATGGGTGACTTGGTCGAGATGCTGTTGCTGCATCCAGATGGATCTGACGAGGTTGTCGTCTTTGGCCATGATTTGCGCGCGGGGCAGTTCCTGCAATTCACAATAGCGGGCAACACGTGGATGGGCGGTCGGTTGGTCGATGGTCATCAACGCGGTTTCGCGCTGATGGGGACGACTGTGGCCCCGGGCTTTGATTTCGACGATTTGGAAATGGGCGATGGGGACGCGTTGGCGTGTGAATATCCTAATGCTGCCGAAATGATCCGCGCCTTAACCTGATGGCAGACCAAAATATCCCCAGCCATATACTCGTGCGTCCTGCTGAAATCAATGATGTCGATGCGATGACGGATGTGTCGATCCGCTCCAAACAATCCAATGGATATGACGATGCGTTCATGGATGCCTGCCGCAATGAACTGATGATCACGGCTGCTCACTTGTGCCAAGGCGAATACTGGGTGGCCATTGATGGCGAAAAGATTGTTGGTTGCGCGTCGCTCTGTCCCGTCAAGGATCTACGATCTGGTGAAGTGCACAGTTTTTTCATCGACCCCGATTATCAGGGTCGGGGGGTCGGTCGATTGATCTGGTCCCAATTATTGGAGCGCGCGCAAGCCTACGCCATGACCGACGTTCGCCTAGATGCTGATCCTAACGCGGTGCTTTTTTATGAAGCGATGGGGTTTCAGGTGGTGGGTGATGCCCCGTCGGGGTCAATTCCCGGTCGCCGTATTCCGCATATGACTTTGTCTCTAAAACCCTAGTCGTCATCCCGGCGGACGCCGGGATCCTGTGTGCAGGTGCCCTGGGTCCTGGATCGCGCTACGCTTGTCCAGGATGACAATCAAAAGGGTGGTGTCAAAAAGAACCTACTGCGCCTTACACATCTGGCCGACACGGCGATACGGTTCCGTGCATTCCCAGTCATTGCCGGAATAGCCGATGTGCGCGTTCTCAGGTATTTTGATGGGTTCGCACCCTTTTCCCTTGGCCTCAAACCCGCGATCACATTTCCAGCCGGTGCCATAGCCGGTTTCGGATAGATAGGCGTTGTCCGGGATCGTGATTTTGTTGCAGCCCTTGTTGTCGGCCATGAACCCGCGTTCACATTCCCACCCGGCGCCATAGGTTCGCCCGGTTAAGAAGGCATTTTTGGGAACGTCGATATTCACACATTGGTTGTTTCGTTTTTGATAGCCGCGGTTGCATTCCCAACCGTCACCACTTGATCGCAAATAGGCGTTATCAGGAACAGAAATCTCTGTGCAAGTATTTCGTTGCTCGCGAAAACCACGCAGGCATTTCCATTTTTTGCCATAGCTTGAATTCGTCGTGTACGCATTTTCGGGTATCGCGGACTGCGCAGAAGTGACGGCAGTCTGGAATATAATGATCGTCGCGAATAGCACGAAAACCCCGATCTTTATTGAAGTCGAAGTCATTGGTATCGCTCCTGATGGGCGGCTGCCGGGATAGGCAAAAGGTCGTGCCGCCGAACTTACGTTTTCTTTTTGGTCTTCCGTTTCGGCTTGGGATCTGCGGCTTCGGCTGCGCGTTCGGCAGCTTCTTTTTCCAAGCGTCGCGCTTTTAAGGTCGCCATATGTGCTTTGCGCTTCTCGTCTGCGGTTTCTAGGTCTTCTAGCTCTTCTGCCTGATCAAGCTTTAGGGCCGCGAGCCTCTCTTCGGCAACGGATTTGGTCATTTTAGCCACTGATATTCTTTCATCGCGTCATCGTGGTCAGCTAAAAGCGGTGCCTGCGCGATGAGTTCGGGTGCGACATCCAACGAATTGGGAAACACACCCCTGTGATCTGGTTCAAAGAGACCAGACGATGGTCGAGAGTAGAATAGGGTTGTCCCCCCGGCGTTCACCGAGGGGACAAAACAGTATCAGTCGAGAGCCTGAAGGTTCTCAGCAGATGCTTTGCCGTCGCGGCCAGCTTCGAGGTCGTAAGAGACCTTTTGACCGTCGCGAAGGGTGCTCATACCTGCACGCTCTACAGCGGAGATGTGTACGAATGCATCTTTGGAGCCATCTTCTGGCTCGATGAAACCGTAACCTTTAGTTGCGTTGAACCATTTTACTGTACCGTTTGGCATAACTTATATCCTTAAGCGTATAATTGCCGCCCACACCCCACACCGTGCGGAGTCAGGCCATAGTCACGTTCACACTGTCGGGGTATTTAAGCTATGCGGCGTGTACCGAAAGAGCAGGCAACACCAAACGAATGTAAGACGTAAAACAAACACATAACACAAATGGGGTTTTCGTCAATCAAATAGGGTGAGTTGTGCTCTCTGCTCGTTTCCCATCAACCTCTCGGAGAAGGGGTTCTTTTCCAAAAGTAGCGATACCGCCTTCGCGCAGATGACGGCAGCTTGTTACGACGTAAACCGCTTCACCACGTTTTCCAGCAATCGGGAAATATTATTGTCGAAGTCGTTCCAAGGCAGCGAACCTGCGAATGTGATGGACCCGGTTGAAAAGACCTGACCGCCGCCGGGCACATCGAAATAGGTCATGTCCGCACGGATCAATTCTTCTGGGGTGCCATCGGCCCAGGTCTTTACATGCGTCAGCCATTCTTCGGGGGGCAACACAAAACTCTCTGGATGGTTTTCGGACTGCGCCACGACCACGACATTGGGTGGTGTGCCCAGGCGTGGTTCGACCCGGTCCAATTCGTATCCGGCGGCCCCACCGCCACTGAACCCAAAATCACCGATGATTTCGTCATCGATGCCGTCGAACATCCAGGCCAGGTCCGGTGATTGGGATGCAGGCGTGCGACGATAATAGGTGCCCTCAAAATCGCCCTGACAGGTATAGCCGATGCCCGTCAATGCATTGGGCGGACGCCCGTTGCGACGCCACAGGCCGCCGTATTCGCCGGTGAAGCCGCTATAGTATTCGCCGGGTTCCGATGCCCAGGCGCGCAAGCCACCCTCGGCACGGCGGACTTCGATCAGGTCGTCTTTTTCGGGGTGCAGCGCGACCCGCCAATAGAACCCATTGCCGCCCATGTAGATCAAATTGCCACCATTGTCGCGATAGCCCTGCACCCCGTCCAAGGTTTGCTTGGTGTGGTATTCGGGATGGCTGGTGGTCAAAACCGTTTTGTAGGGGGCGAGGAGTTCAGCCCCTTCGTTGTGCAGTTCCCAGTCGGTGACGATATCGAACGCGATACCCTTGGCATTCAGCCATGCCAGTATGTGTGTATCGGCTGGAAAATGCCTGAGGCCAGATCCGCATTTATCATCGGCAAACGGATGGTAGCCGGGGCGCAAGTTCATAATCGGGCGGTGCCAGGTGGTGTGAGCGATCCCGGATCCATCGGAATGATCGTTATAGGTCGATAAGCCAAATTCTGGATGATCAGCGGGATTATGCGGGAATGCGCCCCAATATGCCGCGCGGTCGCGCCAGTGCTGGCCGAAATCGGCCCGTGCCTGATTGGCATAAATCACGTAAGTGAAGGTCGAGATCAGGAAACATACGTCCGCGGTTTGCGTGCCTTTGGGGGGACAGATAAAGATCGGCAGCAGGTCCCAATGATCGCCACACGTCAGGCGAATGGCATACGCGCCAGTGGGTAAATCATCAGGGATTTCGAATGTGAAATCCGTTTCCCAGTTGCAGTCCACAATGTCATCGTCATGAAAATGAATGGCGGCGTATTGTTCTGGTGCGCGGTTCCAGTTGTTTTCCGATGCGTCCCAGTTTGACCCGGTGACAGCGCGCATGGGTGCGTTGATCAGATCGCCGATTTCGCCCAGAGGCCCATCGCCATCGATTTGGAACGACGTCATGTTCTTGGAAAAATCCCAGGCGGCAATAATCTCGCCCCCGGTCGACATACGCGGGTGTTCGATCTTGCCATTAAAATGCGTGGCGGGATCATGGGGCGTGATTGCCGCGACCAGAACATGATCGCCGATGCTTTTTTCTAACGCGACCGAAGCGTTGGTTTTCTCTGCGATATGATCCAGCTTTTCGATGGATTGCCCAACCGTGACAGTGCCGACCGCTGTATCAACTTCGGCCCAAATTTTGGCCCAATTATATGCGGGCAAGGGGGCACCCGTTGCTATGACGGAGGAACCTGTTTTACAGAACACGCCCTCTGGTCCAATACCGAGTATGACACCATCATCATCGCCCATATGATGCAGGGTGATGACACCCTGCGGTCCCTTATCCGGTGTGGTTGGAAAAATGGTCGCATCCAGTCGGAATGTCTCTGGCAACGGTGCCGAGAGCGATGCCTCCATATGCGAGCCCAGGTGTGTTTGCTGTGGCCGAGATGGGTATTCACCATCAATGGGCGAAGGGACAGGGCGTAAATCCATCCCTGGTCCATCGGGGTTTGGATCGCCCGAAATCACATGCACCAGCTCGGCGCGATAAGGATCAACGGCCGTTGATGAGACTTTGACTTCTATCGTCTCACCTGGCCTTGCGGATAATGTGTTGGTGTAACCAATAAGTGGAATCATGAGGGGATGATGGCAGAACCGATATTCTTTGTCATCCTGGTGGATCTATGTACGTCGCCACAATTCCATACCCCCGCCTTCGCGGGGGTGACAAGTATCGTAATATCACTGGCTGTGATTCCCGCGCAGGCGTGAATCTCCGGCGAACCGGACCGGGATGACACATTAGAGATGATTCAGGTCTTTAAGCCTCGGACTTCGATTGATATATTGCGCGCGGAAGGTCGGCGCGGACGAGCTCCTCGCCAACCCGGTCAGGTCCGGAAGGAAGCAGCCGTAACGAGTTTTCGGTTCGGGTCGATGTCCGACCTTCCACTTTAGTTTTTCTCGGCAACCACTCGGTTCCATGTATGAGCGATAGCACATCCACCGATACTGCCGATGACCACGGCGCGAAATCTGGCGAGTACCAGGTGCTGGCGCGCAAATATCGTCCCACCACATTTTCAGGATTGATCGGCCAAGAAGCGCTGGTCCGCACGCTGACAAATGCGTTCGCGTCGAACCGGTTGCACCACGCGTTTGTCATGACGGGCGTGCGTGGGGTCGGCAAAACATCCACCGCGCGGATCATCGCCCGGGCGCTGAATTGCATTGGTCCTGACGGCAACGGTGGTCCGACGACGGAACCCTGCGGTGTATGTGACAACTGTGTGGCCATCGCGGGTGACCGCCATGTCGATGTGTTGGAAATGGACGCGGCGAGCAACACCGGCGTCGATAATATCAGAGAATTGATCGATGGCGTGCGCTATCGGCCCGCGTCCGCGCGCTACAAAGTATACATCATCGATGAAGTGCACATGCTATCGAAAAGCGCGTTCAATGCATTGCTCAAGACCCTCGAAGAACCGCCTGAGCATGTGATTTTTATCTTTGCGACCACGGAAATCCGTAAGGTCCCGATCACTGTCTTGTCGCGCTGTCAGCGGTTCGATCTGCGCCGCGTGCCCGTTGAAAAACTGGTCACGCACTTCGCCGACATTTGCCAGAAAGAAGGCGCTGAAATCACCGATGGTGCGCTGCACATCATCGCCCGAGCGGCGGATGGGTCGGTGCGCGACGGCCTTAGTTTGTTGGATCAGGCCATCGCCCATGCCGATGGCACGATTGATGATGAAAAAGTGCGCGCGATGCTTGGCTTGGCCGACCGGACGCGGACCTTTGATTTGCTGGAACTGATCTTTAAGGGCGACATAGCGCAAGCGTTGAATGACCTTGCCGATCAATACGACAACGGGGCCGATCCGACGTCCGTGATCGAAGACATGCTGGAACTCGTGCATTGGCTGACCAAAGTTAAGGTCTCGCCCGAAGCAGCCGACGCCCCTGACGTGCCTGAAAACGAGCGTACAAAAGGCAAAGAATTGACCGAAACATTGCGCATGCCTGAACTGACCCGGGCGTGGCAGTTATTACTCAAAGGCTTGACCGAAGTGTCGAACGCGCCATCACCCTTGGCCGCGGCCGAGATGGTTTTGGTCCGCTTGGCCTATGCCGCTGATTTACCGACGCCCGGTGACGCCATCAAAACCTTGCAGGATGGGGCCACACCCGCAGCCGGTGGCGCACCTCAGGGTGGCGGGGCTTCAGGGGGCGGGAATGGCGGTGGATCTTCTGCAAGCGCAGCACCTGCAACTCGGACATCACCCAGCCCGAGTGCCAATCCTGATCCGGCACCTACGGCACAGTTGGCAACCCAGGCACAACCCGTTGCGCGAGTCTTCGCCAACCTGGACGAAGTTGCCTTACGCGCGGGTGAAATGCGCGAAGGCCGCCTGCAATGGTTCATCGAAACTCAGCTGCGTACGGTCCGGTTCGAGCCGGGGCATCTGGAAATCAACGCAGGCCAGGGTGCCGACCGCGAGTTGATTCAGCGCTTGAAGAGTTTTCTTGAAGAAGAAACCAAAATGCCCTGGTCGTTGGCCCTGTCATCCAAAGAAGGATCGACCACGGTTGCCGAGAACAAAGCCGCCGATGCCGAAGCCGCGCGCGCCCACGCCGCTGGCCATCCGCTGGTCAAGGCCGTGCTTGAAACGTTCCCCGGTGCCCAGGTTGAAGATGTGCGTGCCGTGGTTCAGCCAAAGCCTGATATGGAAGAAGCCACCATTTCCGATGACGAGCGGCCAGACAATACTGACGATATCTAGACCACAGCACTGTTGATCATATTCGGGCGTTTTGAATAATTGTGAACACAGAAAATCATCCCGAATATTTCCGCGTAGACGTTGCCGACATGAAGATCGATGCGCTGGTGCGTGCACACGATATCTGGGCGTCGAGATGTATCGGTGATCATGTGCCGGTTTGGGGTGATTTGGATTTCCTGGATTTCGAGAGCAACATTATCCCGTACATGATGTTGGTCGATATTGATGGCGAACCGGGATACGGTCGATACCGCTTTTGGGGATCGCGTGTGGCCAGCGCCGATGAGCGCACCATGACGGGGTTGCGTATTGCTGATTTGTCGCCTCAGCGGCACGCCGAATATTCCGAGGAGCAATACCGCTGGGTTGTTGAAAACGCCAAACCGGCTTTGTTTGTCTCATGTTTGTGGGAAAAAACCTGGAACCAAAAGTTCGAGGCCGTGCTGCGGTTGCCGTGTCGGTCTAGCGCTGAGTCCGGTATTGATCGGGTGTTGGCGGTGGGCTTTTACAGCACCGCGATGCATTCGATTGCTGATTATGTGGATGCGAACGTCGATCTTGGGGACTATTTCGGGGTGGATAAGTGAGGGGGCGTGCTCAATCTAATATAAATTTATTGTCCGAAGCTTCCCCCCAGGCATTCATAAAATCGTTCAGGTAAGGGCGGTTTTCTTTTTCCGCATCGATGAAGGATATCACATCGGCGACGGCGGCGTTGTAACTGGTCTTGGACAACGTCCCAGTGTGAAGCTGATAGCGCAGATACACCAGGTAAGTGTTCAGCACATCGGTTTCACAGTAGTGGCGGATCTCGTCGATCTGTCCCGCATCCATCATCTCGGCGACCTTGGACCCATCGACGCCGAATTTACCGGCAATCCCAAATGCGGCACAGACTTCGTTGAGCTTTACCCGCGCCGATGCACCAAAGTCCGACAGCACCTCTAACAGATCGCAATGCCAGTCAGTGGCAAAGCGATAGCTGTAGCTGTTCCACTTATCGCCGGATTTGTGCAACCAGGGCGCCGAAATGCCATGCACCATGGCGCGATATTTCAATACGGGCAGATCAAACGACCGCCCGTTGAAACTGACCAGACGCGGGCGGATGCGCTCAACATATGTAAAGAAGCCCTGCAGCAGTTGCTTTTCATCAAACCCGGCTTCGCCGCCGGACCGCAGGTCCTTTAATACATAACCTTCTTGTCCTGAGTCTCGCTCGATCTCGGCTTCCAGGAAACTGATCGCAACGACTTTGTGGAACGGTTGGCGGGGAAAGCTGTTTTTGCCGTCCGTGATATCCAGGTGGTAATCCTCAATCGCCTTTCGGCGCAAGTCCGTATCTGGCGACGTTTCACCCGTCAGGTTAAACGCGGCATCGGTATCCGGGACGGTTTCGATGTCAAAAACAAACAGGTTTTGATGCTGCATTCGTGGCCTTTCCGATAATAAATGCTATAACGCGTGAACAGGATGTGGCGTAGATAGATTTATCATAACCCGCATCGCACACGAACACATCACCGGAGCACTAAGACCCATGAAAAATCTGGCGCAAATGATGAAACAAGCCCAGGAAATCCAGCAAAAGATGGCTGATATGCAGCAGGAAATGCTGGAACTTGAAGTCACGGGCAAGTCCGGCGGCGGTATGTGTCAGGTCACGTTGAACGGCAAAGGGGAGGCCAAGAACGTGCTGATCGACCCCGCACTCGTGAAACCCGAAGATGCCGAAGTGCTCGAAGATTTAATCGTCGCCGCAATGAATGATGCCAAGGCCAAGGCCGATGAAATGATGCGCGAAAAAATGCAAGAAATTACCGGTGGCCTGCCATTGCCGCCCGGCATGCAACTGCCGTTCTAAGGCTGTCCCTTGGCCGAACAAGAAATCGATCGGCTGGTCCAATTGCTGTCCCGCTTGCCGGGGCTGGGGCCTCGTTCCGCGCGCCGCGCCGTCCTGCATTTATTGAAACGTCGTGAATCCCTGATGCATCCGTTGGCAACCGCATTGACCGATGCCAGTGAACGCGTTCACGCGTGTGATACCTGTGGGAATCTGGATACGGCGAACCCGTGTGGCATTTGCACCGATTACAAGCGCGATCCTAAAATCCTCTGCGTGGTCGAAGACGTCGCCGACTTGTGGGCGCTGGAACGCACCGCGAGTTTTAAGGGCCGTTATCACGTGTTGGGAGGCACGTTATCCGCGTTGGATGGGGTCGGCCCCGATGACTTGCGGATTCCAGAACTGGTCAGCCGCGCTGAATCTGATGCGATCTCTGAGGTAATCTTGGCAACCAGCGCCACGGTCGATGGACAGACTACTGCGCACTACGTCGCCGACCGCTTGCGCGCTCAGGGGGTTAAAGTTTCCGGCCTCGCACATGGTGTCCCTGTCGGGGGCGAGTTGGATTATCTGGATGATGGGACGTTGTCGGCTGCGCTGCGTGATCGTAGGCCTGTTTGAGGTTAGCTGTGAGCCAATAGCTAAGAGTATCGTCACCCCCGTGAAGACGGGGGTCTTATAGATCTAATGAGATTCCCGCCGTCGCGGGAATGACAACTCAAGGGGAATGGGGCAGAGGACAGGTGAGGGGGCTCTACTCTGCTGCTTTTGTGCCGGGGAGTAACTCGGTGACCTCGTCCACGTCGCCCAGTTGCAGGGCGTCGATCTTGGCACCTCGATTCGTGACTTTGTCTGTGGATATGCGGATATCGCGGATGTCGCGCGTCGCCTGATCAAAATGCGTTTGCAGCTTGTCGACACGCTGATCAAGGCGTCCCAGGTCTTCCAACAGTTTTCCGATCTCGGCCTGAATAACATGCGCCTGCTCGCGCATGTGCACATCACGCAAGATCGCCCGAACGGTATTGAGCGTCGCCATCAACGTGGTCGGCGAGACAATCCAGACCCGGCGCTTAAAGCCCTCTTCAACCACATTTCGGAAATTGGCATGAAGCTCCGCATAGACCGCTTCGGACGGTAAAAACATCAGCGCACTTTCCGCCGTTTCACCCTGAATGATGTAACGTTCCGAAATGTCTTTGACGTGCTTGATAACGGACGCCCCGAATGCACGACCGGCCTGGACCTTATCGGCATCGGTTTCGGCGTTGCGCAGTTGCTCGTAGCTTTCCAGAGGGAATTTACTATCGATGACAATCGGGCCCGGCGGATTGGGCAGGTCGAGCATACAGTCCGCGCGCTTGCCGTTCGATAAGGTGGCCTGAAACGTATACGCCGATTTCGGCAGCGCCGCGGTGACTAGGTCATTCAGTTGAATCTCACCAAACGCGCCCCGCGCCTGTTTGTTGGACAGGATATCATGCAAACTGACCATCTGTTGCGAAAGGTCTGTGATATTTTTTTGCGCGCTGTCGATGACCGCCAAGCGTTCGTGCAGTACCTTCAACGTTTGGCCCGTGCGTTCCGTTTGTTCGTGCAGGCTATCGCCCATACGTTTTTGCAGGGCTTCCAGTCGGCTGTTGGTATCGGATTGCGATTGTTCCATCCGGCCGGCCATGGCGTTTTGCGTGTTGGCCAGACTTTGCGCCGCATCGGTGAGTTGCTGCAGGCGGACGGCCTGTTCGGTGCGGGTCTTTTGACTGCTGAGAAGTGCGAACAACCCGACAAGCACGGCAATACCGACGGCGGTCAAAATCATCAAGGTCTGCGGATCAACTTGCACGTTGCCTCGCTTTCGTCAAAATCGTCAGGCAATCGGGGCTGACGCTAATTATAAGTGAGCCGCTAAATGTACGCCGATGCCTGCAATGATCGCAATCCGCATGCGGGGTCATTGGCCCTCTTGGAGAATGAATAAATGAAGATGCACCGTTCTGTTGCTGTCGCCGCCCTGGTCGCAGGGGCCGTATTTTCCCCGATGACGACCATCGCTGATGACGCCAACCCCGCGCTGAGACTGACAATCTACGCCAATGGCCTGACCCTGGTCGACGAGGCCCGAACCATCAAAGCCAATGGCCAGGACACGATCCGCATCCGTGGTGTCGCCTCGCAGATGATCGTCGACAGTGTGCATTTGGATGCCGGCGGTGCGGCACACGTCGCGGAATTCGCCCTCGATTCGGATATTCTGAGCGCGCAGACGCTATTGCAGCAATCTGTCGGTAAAACCGTGCGGGTGGTGCGCAATCATCCGACCACGGGGGCCGAGATCGTCGAGATTGCCGAGGTGTTGAGTGTCAAAGGTGGGCTTATTCTGAAGATCGGCGACCGGATCGAAACATCGGTCCCGGGTCGACTGGTGTTCGATCAAGTGCCCGATGATCTGCACGTCGAACCCAGTCTGACGCTGCGCCTGACCGAACCTGTCACCCAAGACATGGATACTCGTCTGGGTTATTTGGCGACCGGCATCGATTGGGGTGCGGTCTATACGGCAGTGTTGAATGGGGATCATGACGAAATGGATTTAGAAGGCCGTGCGCGGATTTCGAACAACGCGGGGCTGGATTTAAAAAATGCCAAGATTTCGTTGGTTGCCGGTGACGTGTCGCGGCAATCACGGGGGCCGCAGGTCAAACTGATGGGGATGGCTGCGCGCGCGGAGTCGATGGTGGCCGATGCGCCGCAAAGCCCACAGCGCCAGGATCTGTCAGCGTTTCACATTTATCATCTGCCGGGCAACGTCACGATTAAGGACAAGGAAACCAAGCAACTGCGATTGCTCGGTCGTGATGACATTCGGGTAAAGCGTGTGCTGACCTATCGCGGGTCGCCCCAGGTCTTTGGGCCTATGCGCGGGCAACAGCAGCCGGTGCCGGTATCGTTATCCGTCAAGATGGATGGCGAGGCTAACGGCGCGATTGGTGAGCCACTGCCGGGCGGACTGGTCCGCGCTTACGTGCGCGACAGCGCCGGGGCACTGCGATTCATCGGCGAGGACAACATTGCGAACACTCCCGTCGGCAATGATATCGAGCTCAATTTGGGTCGCGCGTTCAACGTGACCGTGACGCGTAAACAAACCGATTTCAGCCGACTGGGTGAACGCACCACGCAAGCGTCGATCACGTTGACGGTCAAAAACGGCGGCGACAAGGCAGCCAAAGTCGAAGTGTTCGAAAATATCCCCGGCGATTGGCAGATCATCGAACAGGACCAAGGGCATACCCGTGACGGTTCGGCGGCAAAATGGCTGGTCGCGGTCGCTGCCAAGGGCGAGACGACACTGAGTTACCAAGTACGGGTCCGCCGTTAGGTGCAGATGAGATAAGCACATGTAATTTGTGTGAAATAAAAAGGCGTTTTTGCAAAACAAAGCCAATTCACACTTTATTCAATGAAATCATATAGTTATGGGAAATTAAGCCTAAAAAAACAATCCGGCGATAGCCCCGGTCAGACAGACCGCCAACGTGCCTGAAATCATGGTCCGCCCGCCAAGCGCGATGATGTCGTCGCGCCGCTCGGGGCACATGGTTACCAGTCCACCGATCATGATCCCTAAGCTGCCGAAGTTGGCAAACCCACACAGCGCATAGGTCATGATGAAGCGGCTGCGATCCGATAGCGCGGCGTCGGGGGTGCCAGATAGCTGTAAGTAGGCCAGGAATTCGTTGAGCACGATCTTGATCCCGAGCAATCCACCGGCGGTCACGGCTTGGTCCCAGGGAATACCCATCAAAAATGCGACCGGGGCCATGATCCAGCCCAGCATCCGCTCCAGTGTCAGTGCGTCACCCGCGATATCGGGCAGCAGTCCCAACAGCGCATTGACCAACGCCACCAGGGCGACGGCGACGACCAACAACGCGATCACGTTGATCAGCAACTTGACCCCATCCATCGTACCACGCGTGATGGCGGCCATGGCGTTGCCGTCATCGGGGATATCGATGTCGCCCGGTGTCGGTTCGCCCAATGGCACCATCAATTGCGCGATGGTGATGGCGGCGGGCGCACTCAGGATTGATGCGGTCAGAATGTGGCCTAGCGCACCTGGGATAGTGGGTTCCAGGATAGAGGCATAGAGCACCATCACGGTCCCGGCGATGGTCGCCATACCCGCCGTCATCATCACAAACAGCTCACCTCGGCTGAGATTTTTCAGGTAGGGCCGCACCAGCACCGGGCTTTCGACCATGCCGATGAACACGTTGGCGGCAACCCCGATGCCCAATGCACCACCGATCTTGAAACTGCGGCCCAACGCCCAGGCGGCACCCTTCACGATCATCGGCAGGATGCGCCAATGGAACAGCAGCGCCGATAACGCACTGACCACGAGGATTAGCGGCAGCGCCTGGAATGCGAGATTGAACGACGCGCCGGGGGCCGTTTCGGCAAAGGGCAACGGGCCACCGCCGATGTATCCAAATACAAACGACGTCCCTGCGCGGGTCGCATCCATCAGACCAGTGACGATGGCGTTCAGCCCTAAAAACACGTTGTGCACCGCCGGAATCCCTAGCAGCACAGCTGCCAATGTGAATTGGATAACCAGCCCGATGATCAGCGCGCGTTTGTCGACAGCGGTGCGGTTCTCGCTGATCAACCATGCGATCAGCGGAAATGCGATGATTCCCAAAATGCTCTGATATGCGATCAACTTCGGCCCCCGACGTTTTTCAGAGTGTGATTTCTTGACGTTCCGATGCCAAGTGCTTATTTCCACAGAAGAATTTTATAGTATCATCGAGATATCATGACTGTATTACCGATCATCGTGGCGCCGGACCCGCGCTTGAAAATTAAGGCCAAACCCGTCGATATCGTCGATGATGATGTGCGTCAGTTTATGGACGATATGCTGGACAGCATGTACGCCGCCAATGGGATCGGCTTGGCGGCTCCGCAGGTGGCTGACGACCGCCGGGTGATCGTCGTTGACGTGGCGCGCCCAGAAGAAGACCCGCAACCCCTCGCCATGGCCAATCCACAAATCATCGAAGTGGCTGACGAAGATCGCATCCACGAAGAGGGATGTCTGTCGTTGCCCGAGCACTATGCCGAGGTGGTTCGTCCTGATTTCATCACGGTGCGATACTTGGACCGAGACAACGAAATTCGCGAGTTAAAAGCGGATGGTTTGCTCGCCACGTGCATCCAGCACGAGATCGATCACCTGGATGGTATTTTGTTCGTCGATCATGTGTCGGCGCTCAAACGCAACATGATCCTGCGCAAACTGACCAAGGCGAAGAAACTCGCCGAAGCCCACGCGTGACATCATGACCACGACGGACCGGCCCTTGCGGCTGGCGTTCATGGGCAGTCCTGATTTTTCGAACGGCACACTGCGCGCGTTGATCGCAGCGGGACATGATGTGGTGTGCGTGTATGCGCAACCGCCGCGCCCCGCAGGCCGGGGTCAAAAGGAACGGCTTTGTCCCGTTCATGCCGAAGCCCAAGCCCACGACATATCGGTGCGCACGCCGAAAAGCCTGAAAGATCCAGACGCCCAACAGGCGTTCCGAGATCTGGATTTGGATGTGGCCATCGTCGTTGCGTACGGGTTGATCTTGCCGCAAGCGATCTTGGATGCCCCGCGTTTGGGGTGTCTGAACGTGCACGCATCGATCTTGCCCCGGTGGCGCGGTGCGGCCCCGATCCAGCGTGCGATTCTGGCGGGCGATACGGAAACAGGTGTCGCGATTATGAAAATGGATGCGGGGTTGGATACGGGCGATGTGTTGGCCGAGGCCAAAACGCCGATCTCTGCTGATGAAACGGGGCAGACGTTGCACGACCGCTTGGCGATGATGGGGGCAGAATTGATGGTCGAAACGTTGCCAGACTACGCCGCCGGTACCCTTCAGCCCACCCCTCAGGTTGAGGACGGTGTGACCTATGCATCGAAATTGGAAAAGCACGAAGGACGTCTGAACTTCAACGACACTTGCCAAGAATTGGATCGCCGTGTGCGTGCCTTCAGCCCGTGGCCGGGGACGTATTTTGAATTCGATGGTCAGCGGGTCAAAGTTATGTCGGCAGAGATTGATGACACACCGCCCCATGCCCCACCCGGCACGGTGCTGGACGATTGCCTGACCATCGCGTGTGCCAATGGTACATTCCGCCCGACGCGCATACAGCGTCCGGGCAAAGGCGCGATGGAAACGGATTTGTGTTTGCGGGGATTTCCGATTGATCCAGGTACGGTGCTGGACCCGGTCGTCTGATCACATCTTGGGTGGCTTGGTATCCAACTGCTTAATCTTGTCCATGCCTTGGCGCATCTCGGTCATGATGAATTCCGCTCGGCGTTGTGGCCCGCCGACAGATTTTTGCGGAAACAGATAATGCCAAGCATCCAGTTTGACGCTCAACGCACATAAAACGCCACCTAATGTAATGTGATAGCTTTTGATCACCTTCTGAAGTTTTCGGAATTTTTCGGCCGACAGGTCCTCCCACATATCCTGGGTTTCATTGTCGAAACTTTCAAACCGCGCGCGGATTTGGTTGTTCAGCGTGTAAACTTTGTTTTCCAACATATCGATAGTGGTCTGAAGTGTTGGGTCAGATTTCAGGGTGAAGTTTTTACGCATTTCCGGGATCGCATCCAAAAAGTTATCGATGATCGGTGACACCGAATCCATGCACCGTCGATAATACGATAACGACATAAAGATATCGCCGTAGTCTTCGAGGAATCGCGGTAGCTCCTCAACTTTGATCCCCAATTTGTCGGCCATCATATTGAGGCGTTCGAGCGCTTTTTTAACGTCGGGGTCGCGAAACAACTGGACGACATCCTTAAAGGTCTGGATGTCCATGTCTTCGCTGCCATAAATTTGTTTCACCAACGGGCGCGTGAAATCGGTCATGTAGGTGCTGAGTTCTTTTTTCATCTCTTCGGAGAGCTTCAAGTCATCGTAATCGTTGACCTTAATGTTCAACTGCCTAAGCGTGACCCGCAGCGAGAATACATCGTAACTGGGCATTTTTCCGATATTGCGCAGCATGACCATATCGGGGTGCGTGCCCGGGTTCTCCCAGCCGAATTCATTTGGCAAATCCAAGATATGAAGCTGGCCGCTGCCCGAATAATCATTGCGAAACAGTTCGATGACGCTGTCCAGTTGGGCATTCTTAATCATGCGCGCGTTGGCAAGCCCGGGAGTCGAAAGCGGTAGAATCTTCAACGGCAGGATGTGCAGGGCATCGCGCTCGTTTTCGATCAGGATCGACGTGTTTTCTTCTTCCGACATGGACGACTACCTGTTTGCGTATCAGGTGATTTATCAGATAAGACACAGTAATTCCACTTATCCGGCAGAAGGCTATGCCGGATAGCGGATGCAGGAAAGCGTTCTATGCCAAGATATCGTCTCTCCCTTGAATATGATGGCGGCCCTTTTGTCGGCTGGCAACGCCAAGACAGCGGTTTGGGCGTACAAGCAGTTTTGGAAGACTCTATTCGCAATTTATGTGGCGAAGATGCGCTTGTTTACGGGGCGGGGCGGACGGATTCCGGCGTTCATGCCACCGGGCAGATCGCGCATGTCGATATCACTAAGGAATTCACCGCTGATAAGCTTCGAGATGCATTGAATTATCACGTGCGACCGCATCCGGTGGCGGTGATCGATGCCCAAATCGTCGGAGAAGATTTCCACGCCCGGTTTTCGGCGACCAAGCGCGCGTATTTGTATCGTATTTTGAACCGGCGGCCGCAGCCGGTATTGGATGATGGGCGCGTATGGTGGGTGGCGGTATCCCTTGATGCCAAGGCCATGCATGATGCGGCGCAATCGCTGGTAGGCCATCATGATTTTACGACGTTCCGGGCCACGGGCTGCCAATCCGATAGCCCGGTCAAAACACTCGACCGACTGGATGTATCGCGGTATGGCGATGAAATTCATTTGATTGTCGAAGCCCGGTCGTTTTTGCATCATCAGGTGCGCAACTTCGCCGGGTCGTTAAAACTGGTCGGCGAGGGGAAATGGCGCCGCCGCGATTTAGAACGCGCACTGGCCGCCAAGGATCGCGCAGCTGGTGGACCGACTGCGCCGCCGGACGGGTTATACCTGACACGGGTTGACTATGATGCCCCCGCAGATTGAACTGCTGACAGATTTCAGAAAGCACATAATAGATGAATAAGATTCCGCTGACGTTGAACAAGAAAGACCCAGAAGACCGCTCTCGCCTGCAAAGTGAACGTGAACTTGCGCGAGAGCAGCAACAGCCTGTCGCCGGATGGTGCGCCGTTGGCTTTGGTGTGATCTCAATCGTCTTTGGACCGGCGATCATTTTTACGCCGTTGGGCCTGCTATTTTCGATCATCGCGTTGTTTCGTGGGCAGGCCGGTTGGGGCTTTGTCGGGCTGCTGCTGGGTGTCATCGGTATCCTGGCGTCGGTGGTCACCTGGATTTTGATCGGCGCTGGTGCGGCGTACGCGATTTTTGATTGGAGCAGTATTCTAAGTCCGGTCTACGACATGATGCGCGACGGCATGGATATCTGATCGGTTCTGTGCGGTGATAGGTTCAGCCAAACATCAAGCTATGTGAAAAGGCTTCCCACACCAGCGCGACAACCAGATCAAGTGCGACGACGGTGACGGCGGGTCCGCTTTCAATTTCCAAGACCGAACGCGCGACAAACCAGCCATACATCATCACATAGGCCAGCATCATCACGCCCAGTAGCGCACGGGCTTCGTCCGGTGCGCCGAACGCACCCAAGACCAAATGCATCAGCAGGAATAAGCCGTTCTGAATGACCGCTGTCCAGTTATAGGCGGTGATGAAGCGGGGATAGCGATCATCCCTATCCATAAACACCAAAAGATGAAAGGCGATCACTGGAAACAGCAGCCAGCCCACTGTATACGACAGCCATTCGAACATGATGGATGTCAGAAAAGGCGTGCCTTCGGGCGAGCTAAACCCATCCATGGCAATCCACATCACTACCATGGGTGCAACGATGAGCGCGGCTATGAACGAGAACCACGCCTCGGCAGTGGAATTACCAAACGCTTCCGCGCCCGACGCGTCGAACCGCGCCAATTTTAATGCGCCCGTTAACTGGGCCCGAATGACGAGCCCCGGTGGCATTACGTCGATCTTTCGAAAAAACGGTTCAGGGCGACTTCGTACACATCGGCCAACTGATGAATGTCGGCGACGATGCTGAATTCATCGACCTTGTGGGCGGTTTGATTGATCAGGCCGTATTCGACAACAGGGCAATGATCTTTGATAAACCTTGCATCGGACGTGCCGCCGGTGGTGCTGAGTTCTGGGACCGCGCCCGTCACATCGGTCACTGCGCCACTCATCACTTCGCTTAAGGGACCTGGGGGTGTTAAGAAACTTTCGCCAGATACGCGAACACGCATTTCGTATCCGCCGCCCGCTTGATCCAGTCGGTCGCGCAAGATTTTCTCAACACCAGCCGATGTGTGCAGGTCATTGAATCGGATATTCACCCGCGCCTCGGCCTTGGCCGGGATCACGTTGGTGGCTTCGTTTGCGACGTCGACGGTGGTGACCTGCAGTGTTGTTGCCGGGAAGTGATCGGACCCTTCGTCCAGCGGGACATTGGTCAACGATGTCAGCAGGTTCAACATTTTGTGAATCGGGTTGTCGGCCAGATGCGGATAGGCTGAATGCCCCTGCACGCCATCAACCGTCAGCCAGACGTTCATCGATCCGCGGCGGCCGATCTTGATCATGTCGGTCAGGTTTTCGGGATTGGTCGGTTCGCCGACGACACAGGCGTCGATGGTCTCGCCGCGTTCGGCCAACCAATCCAAAACCTTCTTCGTGCCGTTGGTGGCATCGCCTTCTTCATCGCCAGTGATCAGGAAACTGATCGATCCGCCGAAATCGGTGCCATGTTTTTCAACAAATCGCGCCGTTGCGGCCATCATGCAAGCGACTGCGCACTTCATATCGGCGGCACCACGCCCATACAACTTGCCGTCACGGACTTCTGGGGTGAACGGATCAGATGCCCAATCGTCCAGATTTCCGGGCGGCACCACATCGGTGTGACCGGCCCAGCAGAAGTTGGGCCCTTCGGTGCCCAAACGCGCATAGACGTTCCGCGTCGCCTCGCCCGCCGGATCGTCGAACGTCAGATCATGACATTCGAACCCCAGCGGGGTTAAGAAGTCGATCAGCACATCCAGCGCACCGGCGTCGACCGGGGTCACGCTGGCGTGGCGGATCAGCTCTTCAGATAATGTAAGCGGATTATGTCCGGAGGAGGTCATTGATCGATGTCTTGGACCGGGTCTGTTCATCAACGCGTTTGACGATCACGGCGCAGGCCAACGATGGGCCGGGTGTGCCGTCGGGTAAAGGCTTGCCGGGCATGGAACCTGGCACCACAACCGAATATGAGGGTACACGACCATAGAAAATCTCGCCGGTGTTACGGTCGATGATCTTGGTCGATGAGGTGATGAACACACCCATGGACAGGACCGAGCCTTCCTCGACGACGACGCCTTCCACGACTTCGGAGCGCGCGCCGATGAAACAGTTGTCTTCGATAATGACGGGGCCTGCCTGAAGTGGCTCCAACACGCCGCCAATGCCGACACCGCCCGACAGATGGACGTTCTTGCCGATTTGTGCGCACGACCCGACGGTGACCCAAGTATCGACCATGGTGCCTTCGTCAACGTAGGCCCCCAGGTTGACAAAACTTGGCATCAGGATCGCGTCCTTAGCGATGAATGCGGAATGGCGCACGATGGCACCGGGGACTGCCCGGAAGCCGGCGCTGCGGAAATCATCGGCGGACATTTTTTCGAACTTGGATGGCACTTTATCCCACCAGTGCGCGCCACCAGGGCCGCCGGGGATCATTTCCATATCGTTCAGGCGGAAAGACAGCAGCACCGATTTCTTTAGCCACTGATTGACGACCCACTCGCCCGAGGTCTTTTCTGCGACCCGACGCTCGCCAGAATCCAGCATATTGAGTGCGGTTTCAACGGCGTCGCGGACTTCGCCTTTGGTATCCAACGTGACGTTGTCGCGATCTTCCCATGCCGCGTCGATAACCTGTTCCAATTGGGCGCTGTCCATAGCCGTGGTCTCCGTAAAATATTGTGATTTTGGTTGCGCCGGGAATGTGGCGATTGCGGCTCATTTAGTCAATGGGCGAGGTGCTGATATACCCCCTTACCTAACCTCTCCCCCTATAATGGCGGAGAGGAATAAGATCGAGGAATGTTGATACAGGGTCCCTCTCCCTTGCGATAGCGGGGGAGAGGACAGGTGAGGGGGCTAAACCGTCGTGTGTGCCGGCTTGCCCTCAACCCCTTTGTATAGAACACCTTGGCGAAGGGCCATGATCCGGTCGTGTTCGGCCATCGCGGCGGCGTCCATGTCGGCCTCGGGCGGGGTTTCGAGGATAAAGTTGCCGTGCGTGTCTTCACCGCGCACCAGCCATGCGCTGTCCCCCTCGGCGTTGATCTGTTTCACGTGCGGCGCGATGAAGCGAATGGCGATCCCGATCCGACGTTCATCTGACTGGTTCGGGGCGGATGCATGCACAGTGCGGATGTTGTGCAGCGAAATCTCACCAGGCTCCAATTCCAGATAAACAGCATCGTCTTCGTTCACATCAACGGCGATCTCCTGGCCCCGGGTCAGCAGATTTTCCTGGGCCAGTGTGTCCTTGTGTTCGACCTGTTCCCATTTGTGGGTGCCGGGCATCATCTTCATGCAGCCTGATTGTTTGTTGGCGGGTGACAACGCGATCCATGCGGTGACCACGTCGGGCTTGGACAATCCCCAGTAGGTACTGTCCTGATGCCACGATACGTATGATGGGGAATTCGCGTCCTTCACGAATAGGCTGAGGCCCCAGACCATCAGGTTCGGGCCCATGACATCCTCGACCGCATCCAAAATTTTCGGGTGCTGGCCCAGGTCTCTCGCCCAAGTCTGCAGCAAATACAGCTTTTGCCCCTTGGACATTTCATACCAACCTTCGTGCGCGGCCTCGTAGGCTTCGAACTTTTTTCGAAAATCAGCGGTTTCCGCATCATCCAACGCGCGGATCGGTGCTGCGAACCCATCACGGTGATAGTTGGCGACCTGTTCGTCGGTTAAGGCTTTTGGCATCTAATTGTCTCCCCATTCTTGGGCACATTTTAAACATCATGTCGGGGGTGATACCAATTTTTCATGGTTCGTAGAGCGTGATTTCGAAACGAAAAACGGAGCGATACAAAGTGCATCGCTCCGTTCAGGTCGTCGCCTAAAAAAGGGGGGTATGATTTAGGCGGCTTGTTCGCTTACTTGTGCTTTGCTTTTCAGATAGCTCAGCATTGTATCAGCGTCGGAGACTTCGAATGGGTCGGTTGGGCAGTTGTCGCCGAAATCTGGCTCTTCGAACAGCTGCTCAATCTCGCCGTTGTCGACAACCATGGAATAACGCCAAGAGCGCATGCCGAAGCCGAGGTTCGATTTGTCGACCAGCATGCCCATTTTCCGCGAGAACTCGCCGTTGCCGTCTGGTAGCAAGAACACGTTCTTAGCGTTTTGGCTGAGGCCCCACTGATACATGGTGAAGGCGTCGTTTACGGACAGGCAGATCACGGCGTCTACGCCCAACTCTTGGAATTCTGCATACAGTTCTTCGTAGCGTGGCAAGTGGCTGGTGGAACATGTTGGCGTGAACGCACCTGGCAATGCGAATACGACGACGCGCTTACTGTCGAAGATTTCGGACGTTGTCAGGTCTTTCCACTCGAACGGGTTTGGACCTTCGATAGCGTCATTACGGACACGGGTTTTAAACGTTACGTTTGGGACACGATTTGGCATCAATCTCACTCCAATTAGTAAATTCAATTTTGATCTCTCACCGCTCAACGACGGTGTGAGAGGAATATGCCTTCGCAGGTGCAATATTAAAAATCGTTTGTTTGTATCGGAACGATAAGTTTTGCCGATTATGAATTAATGCATTGGATGGCGTGTCATGCCGCTCCTGCGTTCAGGCATTTCCGTTTTGGGATAGTGATGTCGCTTTTGGCGGCCCATGCTTGCATCACAATTCGGGTCTTGGGGTGTCAGGGAAGTTCATATGAAAGAACATGTGCAGGCCGCAGTGATCGGCGGCGGGGTTGTCGGGTGCAGTGTGTTGTACCATTTGACCAAATTGGGCTGGTCAGACGTTTGTTTGATCGAGCGCTCTGAACTTACATCCGGCTCGACCTGGCACGCGGCGGGGGGCTTTCACACCCTCAACGGTGACCCCAACGTTGCCAAGCTGCAGGACTACACGATCAAACTGTATGCAGAGATCGAGGAAATTTCCGGCCAGTCCTGCGGCCTGCATCTGACCGGTGGCGTGATGTTGGCAACCAACGACGCACGGATGGATTTCCTGAAACTCGCCCGTGCCAAGGCGCGCTACCTGGGCATGCAGGATATGGAAATCATCAGCGTCGATGAAGCCGCCGACCTGTTTCCGCTGATGGATAAATCCAAATTTGTCGGTGCCATGTACAACGCTGACGAGGGGCACTTGGACCCGTCCGGTACCACCCATGCCTATGCCAAGGCGGCGCAAGTTCAGGGTGCCGAGATTTATCTGCGCAATCGCGTCGTTGATTTACAACACCGCCCTGATGGCACATGGGATGTGATCACCGAGCAGGGCACCATTCATGCCGATCATGTGGTCAACGCGGGCGGTCTTTGGGCGCGTGAATGTGGTCGCATGGTGGGATTAGAGATTCCCGTACTCGCCATGGAACACATGTATATGCTGACCGAGGATATGCCCGAGGTCGCCGAGATCAACGAGTCGTCGGGCAAAGAAGTGCTGCACGCCATCGATTTCGAAGGCGAGATCTATATGCGCCAGGAACGCGGCGGTATGCTGATGGGCACTTATGAAAAAGCGGGCAAGCCGTGGTCCGAACACGCCACACCATGGGAGTTCGGGCACGAATTGTTGCAACCCGATCTGGATCGGATCATCCCGTCGCTTGAAGTTGGCTTCTCGCACTTCCCGGCGTTTGAGCGCGCGGGCATCAAACAAATCATCAACGGGCCGTTCACGTTCGCGCCTGACGGCAATCCGATGATTGGCCCGGTCCGCGGATTGCAGAATTACTGGTGTGCCTGTGCGGTGATGGCCGGTTTCAGCCAGGGCGGTGGCGTCGGCTTGGCGCTCGCCAGTTGGATGGTCGATGGCGATCCCGGTATGGATGTCTGGGGTATGGATATCGCGCGCTTTGGCGACTGGACCAATATGGCCTACACCAGCGCCAAGGTGCAGGAGAATTATTCCAGGCGCTTTTCAATCCGTTACCCGAACGAAGAACTGGACGCCGCGCGCCCGTTCCGCACCACGCCGATGTATGGCGTGCACAAATCGAATAATGCCGTGTTCGGTGCGACGGTGGGGATTGAGCATCCGCTTTGGTTCGCGCCCGATGGCATGGACCCGGTTGAGGATGTGACCTTTCGCCGGTCCAATGCGTTTTCTGTCGTGGCTGCGGAATGCAACACGGTACGCAGTGGCGTCGGTATCATAGAAACATCGACGTTTGCCAAGATTGAAGTGACAGGGCCAGCCGCACGCGAATGGCTGGATGGCATCATGGCTGGACGGATTCCGAAACCGGGGCGGACGGCGCTCAACCCCATGCTCAATAATGCGGGGAAGGTCATCGGTGACTTTACGGTGTCGAGCCTGACCGACGAGCGGTTCTTTATCTTTGGTTCCGGTTTGGCAGAGACCTATCATCTCCGCCTGCTCGAAGCGGCCTTACCGGATCGCGGCGTTTCTATTCATGCCCATGGATTGGATTTGGTGGGTTTATCTTTGGCCGGCCCCAAATCAACTGATGTGCTTTCAGGTCTGACATCCGAAGACATCACCGGCAACGCATTCCCCTTCATGTCGTTCGCCGAGATGCGGATTGGGCTGGTTCCGGCCATGGTCGGGCGCATCACCTTTACGGGCGATTTAGGCTATGAAATCTGGTGCAAGCCCGAACACCAGATCGCGCTCTATGAAACGTTGATGGCGGCGGGCGTTGAACATGGCATTCGGAACTTCGGAGGGCGGGCGCTTAAATCACTATCGCTTGAAAAGGCCTTCGGGTCTTGGGCGACAGAGTACCGTCCGATCTATGGTTTGGCGGAGACCGGGCTGGACCGGTTCGCAAAATACGACAAGCCCGCGTTCTGGGGACGGGACGCCGTGCTGAAAGAACGCGACGAAGGCCCGAAACGAAAGCTCTGTTTGTTTGATATTGATTCGGGCAACGCCGATTGCATCGGGGACGAGCCGATTTGGCATGACGGCCAAGTCATTGGCTGGATCACGTCGGGCGCCTATGCGCACCATGTCGGCAAGTCGCTAGGCCTGGGTTATATCGAAAGCAGTGTGTTCGAAAATGGCGGCACTGATGGGTACGAAGTCGAAATCATCGGCGATCGCCGCAGCGCAACCATCTTGCTCGATCCCCCATTTGACCCTACAGGCTCACGTATGCGGGGATGATCTTAAACGTTCTTGTCATCCCGGCGGAAGCCGGGACCCAGGACCAACGCCTCGCTAAATGGGTCCCGGATCAAGTCCGAGATGACAAAACAATTTAAGCCGCCACAGCCTCATGTGCATTCAATGTCGCCACCACCGCGTCGGCGGCTTCGCGACCCTTAGTCACAAAGTGGGTTGAAAAGAACTCGATATGTTCTTTGGCCCCTTCGGCGAATTGATGCGGGGTGAGGACAACCGAGAACACGGGTGTTTCGGTTTTTAATTGCACATCCATCAGCCCCGACACCACGGCGTCGGCGACGAATTCGTGTCGGTAAATCCCACCGTCAACGACGAACGCAGCACCCACGACAGCGGCAACATTGGCGTCCTTGGCAGCTTTCTGGGCCAGTAGGGGGATTTCAAAGGCGCCTGGCACATCGTGTACAACGATGTCGTAATCGGTGGCGTTATGCTCGGCCATGCGTGCTCGGAACCCCACCAAGGCTTGATCGACGATATCCGCATGCCAGCGGGCTTTGATGAAAACGATTTTCTGGGTCATTGCAGTACTCTCCAAAACACAAGACAGCACGCAATCGGGACAGACACGCAAAGCCGTTTGGCTCTGACGCACCCTGTTCTCTCACATCCGGACTATGACCGTCGGCACCGGCATCTCACCGGTTCTGCTGACCCCATCGAAGCCGATGGGCGCTCGCGGGCTCACATCATTAGATGCATACCGCCGGTGGGGAGTTTCACCCCGCCCCGAGAACGTACCTCTTGTATAGCCCGCCCTTACCGCCTTGACGAGAGGTATCGCACAAAAGAAGCATGCGTATTGACACTTTTCGGGATTGATGGATTGCTCGCCTGATATATTCAAAGGAGCAACCATCATGCCCATCAGCCCAGAACTTTATTCTGCCTATGTGCTGGCGACCGTTATCCTGATTTTGATGCCGGGGCCCATTGTCACGTTGGTGATTGCGAACTCGTTGGCTTATGGGACGCGCACGGGCGTGAACTCTGCGCTGGGGGCAAGTGTTGGAAATGCCGTGTTGGCCATTGGTGGTGCTTTTGGTTTGGCGGCTTTGCTGGGGTTGCTCGCCGACGTGTTTGATATCATTCGTTATGTGGGCGCGGCATATCTCATTTATCTCGGCGTCAAAGCATGGCGGGCGAAACCCGAAGTCCTCGATGACACCAAGCCGATAAAAAGTAAAAAGGCTGTCTGGGGGCAGGGGTTCCTCGTCGCCATCACCAATCCGAAAACGCTTTTGTTCTATGCCGCATTCTTTCCGCAGTTCATTGATCCTGCGCAACCCGCAGGCCCACAGTTGGCGTTACTGGCTGTGACGTTCGTGGTCATCGCGACGACTTTGGATTGCATGTATGCGTTACTTGCGGGGCGCTTGCGGTCCTATTTTAACGATGCCAAGCGTGCGCGCATTCGCAACCGAATCACAGGCACCTTGTTGATTGGCACGGGCATTGGGATGGCGCTGGCGCGGCGATGATTAAACTTTGTCATCCCGGCGTAAGCCGGGACCCAGGGTGCAAACCTCGACCGATGGGTCCCGGATCAAGTCCGGGATGACAAAAAGTTGTGCTTTAAACCCGCGCGATATCGACAAACGTTTCGTTGTACGCCGCACCGTCTTCGATGTCGGCCCGAATGTCGATGGGAATGAGCGCGTTGACAGTTTGTCCCGTGGCGCTGGTCGAGCACCATGTGCCCTTGGGTGAGTAGAGCACACCGGGGCGCACCGCATCCGTTACGACAGCTCTCAATTCCACCGCACCGTGATCATTCGAGACACGGATCAACATGCCATCCGTGATGTCATGTGCCTTTGCGTCTGCTGGGTTGATTTCAACCACCTCGGCCCCATCCGATGGGCCACAACCGCCAAAGGTTGCGTTGGTGCGTTTGGACGAAGACGGCGAGATAATCGCAAACGGGCGGTCACGGGTGACGCGCTCGAACGTGGGTACGCCGCGTCCCCATTTATCTTCGAGTTCCTGGCTAAACAGTTCGATTTTCCCCGATGGCGTTTTCGGCATGACGGTTTTGCACATGATCATCGGCTCGCCATCCTGAACCGACATATCAAAGGCCCGATCCAAGGGGATGGTGCTGGCCTTCATGCCATCCAGACGTGGATCACCCGCGGGCACGGCGGCGTCGATCAATTCTTCATCTGTTTCTTTGAACATCGGGTCGTCATAGCCAAACCGTGCAGCCAAGCGGCGGAAAATCTCCGTGTTGGGCAATGACTTTCCCACACATGGGATCGCCGGTTCGGCACGCTGCAAATAACTGTGACCGTAAGACCCATAGATGTCTGCATATTCGAAATGGCTGGCGGCGGGCAGCACAACTTCGCAATACATCATGCTATCGGTCATGGCGACGTCACAGCCGACGGTGAACAGGTCATCACGGCTGAGACCTTGGCGCATCCGGTTTTGATCCGGGTGCACGGCGATCGGGTTGTGGTTGTAGATAAAGACCGCCGCGATGGGTGTCTTCATTTTGTCGTCATTCAGCAATCTGCCCACATCAACGATGTTGAAGGTTCGCGTGTTATCTGGAATCAGATCAGGGCGCTGCAACACGTCGGTGGTTTTCGGGATCGCCAAGCCAGGCTTGGCAAATACACCCGCGCCCAATTGGCCAAAATTTCCGGTCAGTGCTTGTAGGGCCATGGCCGCGCGAATGCCGGATCCACCGCTACGACCGCGTTCGATACCGTTGCCAACAGACACAGACACGCATTCGGCGGCGGCATACCAATCGGCCATCTCAGAGAACTGTTCGGCGCTGATGCCCGTCAGTTCGGTCATGGTGGCGACGTCGTATTTCCGAGCTTCAATCATGTAAGCGTCGAAGCCTTCGACCCATTCGGCGATGAACGCGTTGTCAATGCTGCCGCGACGCTCCAACTCGGCGGCCAGTGCCAGTGCCAGCACAACATCGGTGCCGGGTTCGATCTGCAGATACATGTCGGCTTGGGCGGCAATCTTGATCCGTTTGGGATCAATGACGATCAGCTTGGCTCCGTTTGCGCGGGCTTTTTTGATGACGCTGGCCAAGTGCAAATTCGACACCGTAACGTTGTTGCCCCAGACAACAATCAGATCAGCGTGTTCGGCTTGTTCCGGCGACATACCGGGGGCAGCGCCGAATAGGCTGGTGTAGGCCGATCCACGCACGCCACCGCACAGCGGGCCACGGTTCAAAAGCGTCGCGCCCATTTTGTGAAAGAACCGACGATCCATCGATCCGGCCGCTAATTCTCCATGTGGACCGGCATAGTTGAACGGCAAAACGGATTGCGGGCCATAGCGTTCGATGGCGGATGATAATCCGGCGTGTACCAGATCAAGCGCTTCGTCCCAAGAAATCTTTTCGAACTGATCGGTGCCGCGTGGGCCGACGCGCTTCAATGGGTGCGTCAGGCGATTGGCGCCATGAACAAACTCCGGATACGACGTTTTAACCTTGTTGCAGATCGCGCCGGCTGTATACGGATTCGCGCGTGACCCTTTGACCGAGATGATTTTATCGTTTTCGACCTCAACACTTAGGCTGCAGGTATCGGGGCAATCCAGCGGGCAAACGCTGGGTTTGTTTTGAACAGTCATGGTTTTGACCTCAATTATCGGCAATTTCGATTGGTTCTATTGAATGCCGGAAACACCATTAATGACAGGACCATTTTTGATTTTGTTTGCTGACCATTTATCCGCATGTGCAGATACAAGATTCCGGGTCTCAGGTTTGTTCGCCCGGGAAGACGTAGTGATACAAACACCCCCTCTTGACCGCAAACCCATCCAGGCGTACTTTCCGATCATGATGTTGAACGCAACCAAAGCACTCGACCTACTACTTACCAACCCGGGGTCCTAAGGGGACGTCGGGTCACGCGTGCTTTTTCCGTTTTCGTTTTCTCTGAGTGAGAGACATCATGACTTTCAAGATTTCTAAAATGAACAACGCCACCATCGCATCTGACGTGATTCGTCATGTCTCTCTTTGGCGACTTATCGGCAGTCGCCGGTAAACTGCGGCCCGCCGGCGGCTGTCTTTCGCGCCGTTTTCGCGATTACAATTTTTACACGACATTAAGGCCCTCAGACTAAGATTAGCCCGCGCAGAATGCAGGCGAGCGGCCAAGGAGAACGAAGATGACGACCCAAAAAATGAACCCCGGCAACAAATATGTGGCGTTTGAGCCGATTGATTTGCCAGACCGCCAATGGCCAGGACGGACCATTACCGAAGCACCGATCTGGTGTTCCGTAGATTTGCGGGATGGCAACCAAGCGCTGATCGAACCGATGGGCCCCGAACGCAAACTGCGCATGTTCAAAAAACTGGTCGAGATCGGTTTTAAGGAAATCGAAGTCGGCTTTCCAGCGGCCTCGCAAACCGATTTTGATTTTGTCCGCCAACTGATCGAAGAAGACCTGATTCCCGATGATGTGGCGATCCAGGTCCTGACCCAATCCCGTGCGCCGCTGATCGAGCGCACATACGAATCAATTGCCGGTGCGAAGAAATCCATCGTGCATTTGTATAATTCGACATCGACCACGCAGCGCCGTGTTGTCTTCAATTCTGACATGGCGGGCATCATTAAGATCGCCACTGAGGGCGCTGAGTTGGTTAAGAAATTGGCGGATCAAGTCACCGATGGTGATGTGTATTTCGAATATTCGCCCGAGAGCTTTACAGGCACCGAATTGGAATTCGCCAAGGAAATCTGTGACGAAGTGATGAACGTTCTGGAACCGACTCCGGATCACAAGGCGATCATCAACCTGCCTGCGACGGTCGAAATGGCGTCACCCAATATCTATGCCGATCAGATCGAATGGATGCATCGCAATCTGAACCGCCGCGATTCTATTGTCCTCAGCTTGCATCCGCACAACGACCGGGGAACCGGCGTGGCCGCTGCCGAGTTGGGTGTCATGGCTGGTGCGGACCGGATTGAAGGCACGTTGTTCGGCAATGGCGAACGTACAGGAAACGTCGATGTGGTGACTTTGGCATTGAACATGTTCACGCAGGGCGTTGAACCGGATTTGGATTTTTCCAACATCAACGACGTCATGCGCGTTGCCGAATACTGCAACCAATTGCCGGTGCATCCGCGTCATCCGTATGTCGGTGATCTGGTCTTCACCGCGTTTTCTGGCTCGCATCAGGACGCCATCAAAAAGGGTCTTGCCGCGATAAAGACGGCCAATTCAGAAACTTGGGATGTGCCGTATTTGCCAATCGATCCAGCCGATGTCGGTCGCAGCTACGAAGCTGTCATCCGCATCAACTCGCAATCGGGTAAGGGTGGCGTCGCCTATGTAATGGAAACGGATTACGGGTTTGAATTACCACGCAAGTTGCAGATCGAATTTTCTGGCGTGGTACAAGAACATGCCGATGGCACCGGCAAGGAACTGTCATCCCGCGAGATTTTCGAGATTTTCGAAACGGTGTACTTGGATCAACCGAATGCACGGTTCAAATTTGTTGATCATCGTTCGGTGCCCGATACGCACGCGTCCGAAGTGCGTGATATGACGGCGAACATCTTTGATAACGGTAAAGAGGTCGTGTTGAAGGGCAAGGGCACAGGTCCCATCGACGCGTTCCTGACGTCACTGAACGCGCATATCTTGGAAGATCTAAAAGTCGTCAGCTACAACGAACATGCCCTGGGCCACGGTGCCAGCACCGATGCTATTGCCTACGTTGAATTGGCGAAATCAGACGGCACAAATGTCTATGGCGTCGGTCGTCACGCCAACATCACCAAGGCATCGTTGACCGCTGTTGTGAGTGCTGTGAACCGCGCGTTGGCGGGGTAGTTACTCTAATTGAGCCCCCTCACCTAACCTCTCCCCCTGAAAGGGGAGAGGGATGAGAGCGAGCCATACGGATCCTGGGTGCCTCTCCCCTACGTAGTGGTGAAGAAGGACAGGCCAGGGGCTACCCCATCTCTCCACCATCATCGCGGGTGACAGCAATGACTGATGAGCGAGGCACGGTGTTGCGACCGCCCGGGAAATGACTATTACCGCGTTCGCCCGGATGCTGGATGCCGACGAACATGGTTTTCTTATCGGCGCTCCAGGTCAGGCCCGTGATTTCACATCCGTTGGGGCCGACCATAAAGCGGCGGATATCGCCGGTGGCGGGATCGCCCACCAACATTTGATTGTTGCCCATGCCGGCGAAATCACCTTTGTTTGAATACTTCCCGTCAGTCTGAATCCACAAGTACCCCTGGCTGTCGAACCGAAGACCATCCGGGGAATTGAACATGTTGCCCGCATGGATATTTTGGGATCCCGCATAGGCATCGTTGTGCACAGTCGGGTTCCCGGCGAGGACGAATAAGTCCCATTGAAACGTATTGGATGAGTGATCTTCGTTTGTGGGGCGCCAGCGAACGATCTGTCCGTATCGGTTGTTATCGTGTGGATTGGGGCCGCCCGCAGGTGTCGGATCATCACCACGATTGGGTTTCTTGCCACGATTTTTGTTGTTGGTCAGGGCACAGTAAACCTCCGCCCGGCCAGGATGTGCGGCCACCCATTCCGGGCGGTCCATGGTCGTGGCCCCGACCGCAGACGCGGCCTGACGAGTATGAATGCAGATTTCGGCTTGCGATGCCATGCCCGTGGTTTCGGATGTGAGTGCAAGCCATTCGCCCGACATATCGTCGTGGAATTTGGCGACATATAAAACGCCATCATCCAGAATATCAGCGTTGTTTTCCCCCGTCATAAATTTTTTCGTACTCACGAAGCGATACAAGAACTCGCCGCGTTCATCGTCGCCCAGATAGACCACCACGCGACCGTCGGCGTTCACAACCAGTTCAGCGTTTTCGTGTTTGAAGCGTCCCAGCGCGGTGCGTTTTTTCGGCGTCGACGTCGGGTCCATCGGATCAAATTCTACCACATACCCAAATCGGTTTGGCTCGTTCGGGTGTTTGGCGATATCGAAACGCTCGTCCGTCATCGCCCAGTTGTAACCCCGGTCTTTTTTGCCGATGCCATAGCGATAAAATGCGGGGCTGATATCGATGTCTTCGTCGGATGATGAAAAGTAGCCGTTGAAGTTCTCCTCGCACGTCAAATAGGTGCCCCACGGCGTTGTGCCGTTACCGCAGTTGTTGAACGTGCCGAGCACGCGCGTCCCCGTTGGATCAGCCGCTGTTTTCAAAAGATCATGTCCGCGCGCGGGGCCAGTGATGTCTATCGGCGTGTCGGCGGTGATGCGGCGATTTATTGGTGAGTCCATGACTGGCGACCAGCGGCCATCAGTGTTTGATATTTCCATCACCGTCACACCATGACCGGCTTTGCCCTTGCGGATATCATCTGCTGTTTCGGGCAAATTACTGTCACGATTACCGAACATGATGGACCGATTGACGTATTCGTTGTTAATGACGAGATAGTGGCGTTCCCCATCAGCAAAGAACGACATGCCGTCGTTGTTATCGCCAAAGGCGCGTTCTTGGGAACTTCCGTCGCCGCGCGATGCATGATCGAACGGGGCAGCGTCAGACCATAGTGGGTCGCCCCAGGATGCGACCACATGCCAACGAAACCCATCGGGTATGATCACGGTATCGGCGGTGCTTGTTTTGACGGGATCAAAGGTGAGACGCGAGGAGGCATGTGAAGACAAGGGGGTGAGCGCCGTTGTGCCCATGATAAATGCGGCGGTGGAGAATGCTACGCTGCCGCCTAGAAATTTCCGGCGGCTCAGGGCGCGATCAAGAACATTATCGAAATCCGTTTGGTCCGGTGGCGGACGCAAGACTTCATCATACGCATCAAAAGTGTGCTCTAAGTCACGATCCATGTTCTTGTTTTTCATCTAATGTGTCACCCGCAATACCTAAACCAAGCGCATGTATTATGTACGGATCAAAAATACTTTGGTTTTAAATGTGTGTGACAGGTCCATGATGGTTTTTCGACCGTAAAGTGGATAAGCCCTCGAATCTCCGGGGCGAAAGGGATATATACCGATTATGGACTCTATTTTACCATTTTTGCTCGGCCTTGCGATGGTCGCGACATTGGTCATCCTTGTGGTTGGATTGGTCAATTTCGCCCGCAATGGCCCGTTTTATCAAAAGCATTCCAATAATTTGATGCGCGCACGCGTCATTGGCCAAGGTGTTGCGCTGCTGATATTCGCGGCGATTATGCTCCTCGCGGGCAAGTAATTCACTCAACTCAACATTACGAGGGATCAACGTGGTTACGCTTTCCAAAATCTATACACGTGGCGGCGACGCTGGCGAAACATCGCTGGGCAGCGGTGACCGGGTCAAAAAACACGATGTGCGTGTGGCGGCTTATGGCACGTCAGACGAGGCCAATGCTGTCATCGGGATTGCGCGACTACACACCGAAGGCGATGTTGATGACATGCTGATGCGCATCCAAAATGATCTCTTTGATTTGGGCGCCGACCTGTGCACGCCAGAAAACGATAAACGGTCAGAAGGCGCGCTCCGAATTGTAGACTCGCAGGTGGATCGCCTTGAACAAGAAATCGATGCGATGAATGCGGATTTGCAGCCGTTGAGCTCGTTTATTCTGCCGGGTGGATCCGCAGCAGCCAGTTATTTGCACTTGGCTCGCACAGTTTCCAGGCGGTGCGAACGGTTGATGACCGAGCTTGCCATCGACGAAGACGTGAACCCCGCGGCTTTAAAATACATGAACAGGTTGTCGGATCACTTGTTTGTCTTGGCGCGCAAGGTCAATGACAACGGGGCCACGGATGTTCTCTGGGTGCCGGGGCAGAACCGCTAGAAATATCTGTCATGGAACCGGAATTTTGGCAAAAACGTTGGCGAGACAACAACATCCCCTTTCACGAGGGAAAGCCAAATACACTCCTGATCCGACATATCGATAGGCTGAACCTGCCAAAAGGGGGACGGGTTTTTATCCCGTTGTGTGGTAAGACCAAGGATTTTGAGTGGTTGGCATCGCAGGGCTATCGCGCGGTGGGCGCGGAACTCAGTGAAATCGCGATCCAACAATTGTTCGAAGAACTGAACATTACCCCGACAGTTTCAGAGGTCGGGACGCACAAGCATTACGCCGCCCCCGGTATCGATGTATGGGTGGGTGATATTTTTCAGATGACCGCAGAGATGATGGGCCCCGTTGACGGCACGTTCGATCGGGCCGCGATGGTCGCTATGCCCGAATCGATGCGCCAACAGTATGTGAACAAGGTCGCAGAAATATCCAAGTGTGCACCGCAGTTGTTGACTTGCTTTGAATATGATCAAAGCTTGCTGGACGGACCACCGTTTGATGTCAAAGAGCCCGAAGTCAGAAGCCTGTATGACCAGCATTATGACGTTAGTCTGGTTGAGCGTGTCCCCATTCGGGGTGGGTTAAAGGGCAAATGCCCTTCTGACGCTGTTCTTTGGCATCTTGTTCTTCAATCTAGATAATCTTATAAAATAACAGATCAATCGTACTATTTTGGCAGTTTCCCGATAATCGCCTCATTTCGCAACGGGTTTGCCTTCGTTTGTTGTAACACATTCGTCGTAAACGTGGCTTGACCCTGAATATGGCGAGCCCTAATGTTGCGCCTGCGAAAAGAACCGGTTTGGGAGGACTGTTCTTTGATCGTGAGATGTGGGGGAGCCGTGAGGCCGCTTGATCGCGGCACAAGGAGAACTGATGAAGGCACTAGTCGCTGTTAAGCGGGTTGTCGACTACAACGTTAAAATCCGCGTGAAGCCTGATAACTCGGGCGTTGAACTCCAAAATGTCAAAATGTCCATGAACCCATTCGACGAGATTGCTGTCGAAGAGGCTGTGCGTTTGAAGGAAGCTGGCACCATCGAAGAAGTGATCGCTGTGTCGATTGGCCCTTCGCAGGCGCAAGAAACCATCCGCACCGCACTGGCTATGGGCGCCGACCGTGGCATTCTGGTCGAAACTGACGATGAGGTTCAGCCTCTCGCAGTTGCGAAAATTCTCAAAGGTCTGGTCGACAAAGAGAGCCCTGATGTGGTGATCGTCGGCAAGCAGGCTATTGATGACGATTCCAACCAAACGGGCCAGATGCTGGCCGCCTTGATGGATTGCCCGCAGGCGACGTTTGCATCCGAAGTTAAGATTGGTGATGGCAGCGCAGAAGTCACGCGCGAGATTGATGGTGGTCTTGAGACCATCAAAGTCAGCCTGCCAATGGTTGTGACGACTGACCTTCGTTTGAACGAGCCACGCTACGCATCACTTCCCAACATCATGAAAGCCAAGAAAAAGCCGATTGATACGGTGACTCCTGGTGATCTGGGGGTTGATACAGCGCCGCGTTTGAAAACGCTGAAGGTTGAAGAGCCGCCGAAACGCGAAGGTGGCGTTAAAGTCGCCGATGTTGCGGAACTCGTCGATAAACTGAAGAACGAAGCGAAGGTGATCTGATATGGCCAATGTTCTACTTTATGTCGATCACGACAATACATCCGTCAGCCCAGTTACACTGAATGCTGTCACCGCGGCTGCCCAATTGGGTGACGTTACCGCCCTTTGCGCCGGTAGCGGTTGCAACGGTGTCGCTGAAGAGGCGGCTAAAATTGCTGGCGTTTCCAAAGTGCTTTGCGCTGATGCGGACTATTATCAGTATTCGTTGGCGGAAAGTGTCGCTGACTTGATCCTGTCCGTTGCTGATGGTTTCGATTACATCGTTGCCCCGGCGTCCACATCGGGCAAGAATATCATGCCACGTGTTGCCGCGAAACTTGATGTGCAGCAGATTTCTGAAATAACAGCCGTTGTCAGCGAAGACACCTTTGTCCGTCCGATCTATGCCGGGAACGCCATGGCGACGGTGCAGTCAACGGATGCGAAGAAAGTCATCACAGTTCGGGCAACCGCGTTCGATGCTGCCGCCGCCGAGGGTGGTTCCGGCGTTGTCGAAAGCATTGATGCGACACCGAAAAGCGATTTGTCTGACTTCGTTGGGCAGAACCTTACGAAATCTGAACGTCCGGAACTGACAAGTGCCGGCATCGTGATTTCCGGTGGTCGTGGTATGCAGTCGGGCGAGAACTTCCCGATGCTTGAAGAAATCGCCGACAAACTGGGGGCCGCCGTGGGCGCATCCCGTGCTGCGGTCGATGCAGGTTTTGTGCCCAACGACTATCAGGTTGGGCAAACGGGTAAGGTAGTTGCACCTGACCTATATGTCGCCGTCGGTATTTCAGGTGCGATTCAGCACTTGGCCGGCATGAAGGACAGCAAGGTAATTGTTGCCATTAACAAAGACGAAGAAGCACCGATCTTCCAGGTCGCAGATTACGGGTTGGTTGCCGACTTGTTCGATGCAGTCCCGGCACTCTCTGCTGAACTCGATAAATAAGTTTGGGATGAAACTGAATACAAATGGATAAATTAGTCAGCGCCCCGTTTGATGGCGAGGAGAATACAATGTCAGTGAATATCCAAAAGATCGGCGTGATTGGTGCTGGTCAGATGGGCAGCGGAATTGCCCATGTGTGTGCCCAATCAGGGTTCGATGTTTTCATGCTCGATATGAGTGAAGATGCCCTGGCCTCTGGGCTGGCCCGCATCGAAAAAGACATGACCAAGTTGGTTAGCCGCGAAAAAATGTCAGCCGATGATATGACTGCAGCCATCGCACGTATTGCGACCGGCACCGAATACGAAAACTTCGGCGATTGCGACATCATTATCGAAGCTGCTAGCGAAGACGAAGATATCAAGAAAGCGATTTTGAAATCTCTTTGTCCAGTTATCAAAGAAGAAGCAATTGTCGCTTCGAACACATCGTCGATTTCAATCACCCGTTTGGGTGCGTCGACCGACCGTCCAGGTAAATTCCTCGGTATGCATTTCATGAATCCGGTTCCACGCATGGAATTGGTTGAGTTGATCCGTGGCATCGCTACGGATGAAGACACCTACAGCACCGTTCGTGAATTGGCGGCCAAGTTGGGTAAACGTTCGGTGAACGCCGAAGATTTCCCAGCCTTCATCGTGAACCGCATTTTGTTGCCGATGATCAACGAAGCCGTTTACACGCTTTATGAAGGCGTTGGCTCTGTCGATTCCATCGACACCGCCATGAAGTTGGGCACCAACCATCCAATGGGTCCGTTGGAACTGGCCGACTTTATTGGTCTGGATACGTGTTTGGCCGTGATGCACGTGCTGCACGATGGTTTGGCCGATACCAAGTACCGTCCATGCCCATTGCTGGTGAAATACGTTGAAGCGGGTTGGCTGGGTCGCAAGACGGGTCGCGGTTTCTACGACTACTCGGGCGATGTGCCTGTGCCTACGCGCTAAGGCAACATGCTATATTCAAAAATTGGGGTCCGCTTGGGCCCCTTTTTTTGTGCATTGTCTGGGTTTTAAGATGGGCCAAGGGGTAGCTGTGATCGGCAAAATCTGGTCAAATATGTAAAAGAAGATTGGGGAGACATCTGATGAAAATCAAAGCCGCCGTTGTTTACGAGCAAGGCCAGGCCAAACCTTATGCCGACAGCCAGGCCGTGAAGGTCGAGATGGTTGATTTGGATGGCCCCGGTGATACCGAGGTCTTAGTCAAGATTGAAGCGGGTGGCGTCTGTCATTCTGACCTTTCGGTAGTTAATGGCAATCGTCAGCGGCCCATCCCGATTGTATTGGGGCACGAGGGAGCTGGTGTTGTCCAGGAAGTCGGCAAGGACGTGACAGATCTAGCACCGGGTGATCACGTGGCGTTCATTTTTATGCCGAACTGTGGTGAATGCATGCAGTGCCGATCCGGGCGACCCTCTAATTGTGAGCAAGGGAACGCGGCCAATGCAGCAGGTCAACTTCTGTCAGGCAAAAAGCGTCTGTCTGTGAACGGGACCGAATTGAACCACTACGCGGGTGTCAGTTGCTTTGCCGAGTACGCCGTTTCAGATCATCGTTCGTTGGTGAAACTACCCAAAGAAATTCCGCTGCAAGTCGCCGCCGTGTTTTCGTGCGCGGTGATCACGGGCGTGGGCGCTGTCGTGAACACAGCCAAAGTGCCACTTGGGGCATCGGTTGGTGTCGTCGGCTTGGGTGGTGTTGGATTTTCAGCGATGTTGGGGGCCAAAGCAGCCGGGGCGCGTCAGATAATTGGTATCGATCCATCAAAATACAAACGCGATATGGCGCGTCAGATGGGCGCGCATCTTGTATTCGATCCCGGCGACCCGAATGTGGTTGAGAATATTAAGGACGTTACAGGCGGTGGGCTGGAATACGTTTTTGAGGCTGTAGGAGAGGTTGAGGCCATCGAATTGGCTTACGCGGTGACCGGGCGCGGTGGCACCACGACGTCCAGCGGGCTATCCCATCCGTCCAAGGACTTCAGTGTCAACCATGTGCAGTTGGTATCTGAGGAGCGCACCATCAAGGGCAGTTTCCTCGGCAGTTGCGTGCCAAAACGGGATATTCCCAACTATATTAAGCTGTTTCAGGATGGAAAATTACCCGTCGATCAATTGGTCAAAGGGACCATTGATATCGAAGACATCAACGAGGCATTCGATACATTGGACCGCGCGGAAACGGTGCGCCAAGTCATCACGTTCTCTTAAAGAATCTGAGAAATCGGACATTTTTGCCCGCCGAGCGATTCCAGCTTGGCGGGTTTTCTGAGTCTACATTCTGAAACAATTGCTCACGCAGCTTTACGCGCCCGAAATATATATCTGACGTCCTTCTGACATAGTCGCGGCATAGAGATCGGTGTAGCGGGGATAATCCTCGTACCCGGACAAACATTCGGAGCGTCCAAGAGATGTTGAACGAACTAGCAAGACAGTACGATTTTTCAAATATATCTGTATTGGTTGCGGAGCATCATACCTACATGCGTCAAACCATGCGGAGTATCCTGCGGACTTTTAACATTGGCGAAATTCACGAAGCCGATACACCGTTATACGCGTGGAAGCTTTATTGCAAAACCCGCCCGGATGTGGTGTTCGAAGATTGGGCACCCGGGTTTGATGGCATGACCTTGTTGAAGCGCATTCGCCGCGACAAACATAGTCCCAATGCGTATGTCCCGGTAATCATCGTGACCTCTTTGACAGAACAAGATCATGTGCTGACCGCCAGAGATCTGGGTATGACCGAGTTTATCGCTAAGCCGTTTTCTCCAAAGCTGATCTTCTTGCGCCTTGCTGCGGTCGCTGAAACCCTGAGAGCATTCATTCGCACAGATGGGTTCTTTGGCCCGGATCGTCGTCGCCGTCGGCTTCCTCATAATCCTGATCGTCGCGAGAGCTCAGAACAATCTGGTGATTTGCCTGTTGAACGGGTCCATGACCGCGAACCGGCTTAATCCAAACCGAGAAAGAAGGGGCACGTAATGACACAGTTGTTAAAAATGTTCTTTCAAAGCGCCATGACCCGTCGCGGAAAATGGCGGAGAAGATATTGCTATGCGCACTAGAAAACGCCCACTCAGACCTGTCGGGTTTAGCCCACGAACCGTTTCCAGACAAAAAGAGTCTATGTTATCGCATCTGGTTTCAAAGGTCGCTATTGCGCTCGCTGAGATTGAGGCTATTCAGGAAGCACGTGGTCATCATTCGTTGAAGTCGCGGCGAATTGCGGGATTGTATGCCGCCGAGTGATCATCTCTTCAATATCTAGTGTGCCACTGGCATAGAGTTTTTCATCGACTCGCGCTCCGAGAATTCATCAAACCACCTGGATAAGGTTTGGTGCCCCTCTCTGAAATCAATACCAAGGGTTTCAATCCGAAACTCGATCCAACCCACACCACACGCCGTCGTAATCTGACCCAAGTCTGGTTGGCTCGCATCAAAGCTGCTCGCATCCGTTTCCAATGCGTCCAATGATCGGGCAACGGTGCCCCGCATCCGATCATCCCAGAAATCCCAATGCAGTTCCTCGGGACGGCGGGTCAATTCGCTGAACAACAAAATGACCGCATCCATCATGCCATCGGCAAGCGCCGCGATACGTAACACCTCATACCGCTCTTGCCCCTTGGCTGGGATCAGTTTCGGTCCATCGTGTAGACTGTCAAAATAATCAATAATGACCGGGCTGTCATAAATGGTCTGGCCGTCATCGGTGATCAGGGCTGGCACTTTGCCGACAGGATTAACATTGCCGTACTGTGTATCTGGCTCCCAGGGGAGAGTGTTCACCCGCTCGATCTGATCATCGAGACCAAGCTCGATTCCGGCGACAACAACTTTGCGTACATAGGGCGAGGTGGTGCCGTAATAGAGTTTCATAATTGTCCTAGTATGATTAGATGCGACATAGAGTATGTCGTGAGTACTCTAAAGGGCGAGCGACTTTGGGCAAGCTTATGGTGGGGTGTTTCTTATATGGATCTCGATAAAAATGGCCTCGGTATGGGTGGCATTGCGAGTGGTATCGATCTCAATGCACCAATGGAAGAGCAAGAGGCGCAGCAACTGCGGTCCTGGTTTTTGGAGTGTCAGGTCCTATGCATCCGAGGGCAATCTTTGACGCCGCATCAATTTGCCGATGTCGGCCGAATATTTGGCGAGCCACAGGTTCAATTGCTGGGAGATTATCGGCTGAATGACCCACCAGAGGTCACGGTGATTTCGAATTACAACAAGATGGCAGGTGGAAAGCCTCACGTCCGGGCGACTCATTGGCATACAGATGACAGCTATTTTGCGACGCCGGCAAAGGCGACGGCACTTTTTTCAGTTGCCTTGCCCAGCACCCAAACAAGAACAGAGTTTATCAATACTCATGCCGTGCTTGAACACATGCCTGATCACTTGCGCGCGCGCATCGAAGGGCGACAGGCTGTTCACAAATACCATTCAAGGCGTGGCAAAGCGATTGTGGCAATCAGGACACCCGAAGAAGAAGCCTTGACCCCGGATGTTGCCCATCCGCTGATACGTACCCACCCGGAAACAAGACGGCAATCGCTCTATATCAATCCCAATAGGATAGACAATATCGTGGGCATGGACGAGGTGGAGAGCGACGCTTTGTTAGACGAACTCTATGATTTCGCGTTCCAAGAGCAATTCCAGTATGCCCATTATTGGGAGCTGGGCCATATGGTCATCTGGGACAACCGCTGCACCATGCATCGCGCGACGACAAATTTTGAAATCACCGAGCGTCGGGAATTTCAGCGTCTCCTATTAAAAGGCGACAAGCCCGTCTGACGTTAGTGTAACTCCGCGCGCAGCTGTTGGCGCAGGACATCAATCGGAATGGTGCCTCCTTCGACGTTCACATGCCAAAATGTCCACCCGTTGCAAGCCGGCAAGTTTTGAACGTGCGCGCCCACCTTGTGGATGGAGCCTTTGAAATCATCCGTTATCAGCGTGCCATCCGCGCGCACGCGTGCTTTGTGCCGACGGCGTTGATCGACCAAGACGGTGCCGGGTTTCAGCATCCCGCGTTCGACCAACCATCCGAACGGAATACGTGGTTGGTCCCGCTTTGAAGGTGAGTTGAGTAATTCTTCGTCGGTCACTTTCTTGACCTCTGCAATGCGCGCTTCTGCGAACTCCACGTACGTATCCTCTCGTTCTAGTCCAATGAATTTACGACCCAGCCGCTTGGCGACCGCACCCGTGGTGCCAGTGCCAAAGAACGGGTCCAACACGACATCACCCACTTCGGTTGATGCCATAATGACTCGGTGCAGCAGGCTTTCAGGTTTTTGCGTGGGGTGGGCTTTTTTGCCGTCTTCGCCCTTTAATCGCTCGCCCCCAGAACAGATCGGCAGCAGCCAATCTGAACGCATCTGAAGGTCATCATTCAGTGCCTTCATGCTATCGTAGTTGAAGCGATATTTGCTGTTTTCGGAATGAGAACACCAAATCATGGTCTCGTGCGCGTTGGTGAAACGTCGGCCGCGGAAATTTGGCATCGGGTTGGTTTTACGCCACACGACATCGTTCAAGATCCAAAAGCCTAAATCCTGAAGGGTCGAGCCAACCCGGAAAATATTGTGATAACTGCCGATGACCCAAAGTGTACCGTTCGGCTTTAGGATGCGGCGCGCGGCCGTCAACCATGCTTTGGAAAAATCGTCATACACTTTGAAGCTATCAAATTGATCCCACTCATCATCGACGGCATCGACTTTTTTGTGGTTCTCAGGGCGCATCAGATCGCCGCTCAGTTGGAGATTGTATGGCGGATCGGCGAAGATCATATCGACGCTGTCTTCGGGCATGGCGTCCATCAACGCCACGCAATCACCCACATGAATTTTGTTAACCCAGGATTTCATAATAGCTGCCCCTATTTGAGGGCATCCTGATTCAACGACGATTCACCGTCAAGAAGTAAATAGAATCAATAACTTAGGTTATCTTCTTAACCATATATGTTGAACTGTGCCGTCCGAGAATATACCAAATATAGGCTGCCGTAACGCTATTTGGCCAACAGCAAAACTTGAGTCATCTGATCAAAATCGATGTTTTACTTACACAAATTGCGGCTAATCGGTTTGGGTATTCCCAGCTAAAGCCTCAATAACAGATGCAGTGACCTCATTCTGGGCTGCAAGTTTAATCGGTAAATCCAGGATGGCATCCTCAGGACCCGCGGGTCGATATGGCTGATGGAGCTTCAAAATCTTTTCCTGCAATTTAACATATTTGCAAGCGTATAGATAGAATTTTACTTCCATCTGTTGTTGTTTCGGATACTTGGTCACAAACTCTACTTAATTCGGGAGCGAATTGGAGTATTCAGCACGACACGATCGCCCGAACAGGCGCAAAACTTCTTCGGTGATGTGGGGTGACGCCAAGCCGCCCAAGCGCTTCCATGTGCTCCTTGGTCCCATATCCGGCATTGCGCTCCCACCCGTAGCCCGGGAATTGAGAGGCTAAGTCGGCCATGATCCTGTCGCGTGTGACTTTGGCAATAACCGATGCCGCCGCAATCGATAGGGACTTTGAATCACCTTTGATAATGCAATGGGCCTCACACATCAGCGTGGGTTCTCGGTTGCCATCGATCAAAGCCAGCGCTGGCGCGATTGGTAGGTTGCGAACGGCATCCGCCATCGCCTTCATCGTCGCCCCCAAGATGTTCAGAATATCGATTTGATTGATGTCGACGATTCCAACACCAACCTTGGCATGTGCATTGATCTGATCAAAGAGTTCATCACGTGCAATGGCCGTCATCTTTTTTGAATCGTTCAGCCGCGCCCACACGGGATCGGAAAGAGTCTCGGGATTCAAGATAACGGCGGCAGCAACAACGGGTCCTGCGAGGGGGCCGCGCCCCGCTTCATCAACGCCACATACGGGTGCTTTGCTGGACTCAATCGCGTCGGTCTCATACAGAAAATCAGGCATCGCCAGATTTTTTAGGTTTCGGTTTTCGAGTGCCCTTATTCGCCACCGGCGACGTCGATTTTTTGGGTTTCTTTGCAGGGGCCTGTTTTTTGCGCGGTGCGGGTTTGGAGTTTACCGGTGTCTCCGTCTTTATCGGGTCTGCTTGTTCTGCGGATGAGTGGCTAGGTTCGGGTTTTACAGAAGATTCGTCAGAAGAAACTGCCTCCGACTCGGCGACCGTTTTTTTGATCGCCTCCAATTGCATAGCTTTCTTGCGTCGTCTTTTGTTTCTGGCTTTTCGGATGTTGAGCGCGGTCATCCTCAACGCGCGTTGGGTGCTGCTAGACGCCTGCTCGGCAGCATTGCTGAGGGCTTCTGTTTCTGGGCCATAAACTAGGCGCAGGAATTCCGTCGCTTCGGTGACACCATAACTTGCCAAAAGTTGGAAACGCCGTGCAGTGATCACCCAAAGGGGGCTAAGTGCCAGACTTAGCACGGTGACGGATACGATTAGTCGTCGGCCTTCCTCGTCTAAGACCCCGGCCGAAATCCCGACAACCGCCAACAAGAACGAAAACTCCCCAATCTGCGCCATGCTGACGCCCGCCAAGAAAGCGGTCGACCAGGGTTGCCCGACAAGGCGCAAAAATCCCACGTTCAGTAGCGTTTTGAAAACGGTGACCAAAAGGAACAGCGTCGTCACCATCCCGATGTTGGCCCACATATAATGCAAATCGATCAGCAGGCCGATGGATAGGAAAAACACCATCATCAGCACGCTCTGAATGGGTAGCACCGACGAAAGCATCCTTTGCCGTGCATGAGAGTTGCCGATGATCAGGCCGGCAATGAATGCACCATAAGCGGCTGACAATCCGATCAGGCCTGCGATGGCAGAACACCCGAAGCAAAATGCCAATCCGGCGATCGGGGCGAGTTCTTCGTTTTCAGAAATAACCTGGGCAAAGGGTAGGGGGATTTTTTTATCTCTGCCGCCGTAAAAAATCAGACCGCCCAAAAACACCACTGAACCAATCATGACGGGAACCTGCGCGACTTCGAAACCGTCTCCGCCGAGCGCACCAATCGTCAGCATCATCGGCACCACGGCGATGTCTTGGGCAATCAGCACACCCACCGTGATCTGGCCCACTTTTGTGCGAAGCTCGCCAATGTCGGCCAGAATTTTAATAGCAACGGCGGTGGATGAGAGCGCGACAACAAATCCCAACAACAATGCCAATTGCCAAGACACATCTGTATAATGAGATATCCCGAGCATCACGCCCGTCGATGCGGTGATCTGCACGACCGCGGTGGCGACGGCCACCCGCCAAATGCGTAAGAACGCACGTAGCGACAGTTCCATCCCGATGATGAACAGCAGCATCAGGACGCCCATCTCGGCCAAGACCTCGATACCGTCGCGTGCGCTGACTAATGATAAGCCTGCGGGGCCTAGCGCGACACCGGCGACGATGTAGCCGACGATGGCGGGTTGTTTGAGTTTTTCTAGGAAGAGACCGAAGATTAGTGCGCCCAGGGCAACAAATGCGATCCCTGTTAAATCGACGTGATTTGCAGCTTCCATGAACAAACGGTAACATACGAATTCGAGTGCGGCTAATTGGATTATGATCGCAGTCGCATTTTGTAATAATTCTCGGGACACCGGCGTTTGGGGTGTCTAAAACACAGCCATGACCGATCCGTCACGCACATCATCTAATCGGCGAATTTTGGCTTTGGCAGCGGGCACGTTTTTAAACCTCTCATTCGGATCACTCTATGCATGGAGTGTTTTCATTACCGCATTGGAAATGGATTTAAACATACTGCGTGCTGATGTCAGCATCGTGTTCTCGCTCGCAGTTGTCAGTTTTACGGCAGGGAATTTTGTTTCGCCCATGTTATTTGGGCGCGTCCCCATCTGGACGCTGCCAATCGTCGCGGCCATGAGCGCTGTCGGCGGTCTGGGATGGGCCGCGATGGGTACGGGCTATGTGCCAATCGTGGTCGGATATGGGGTTCTGTTTGGGTTCGGTTGTGGTTTTGCTTACAACACGTCATTGCAGGCAGCACAGCGTGCCTTACCAACCAAACCCGGCCTCGCCAATGGTGTTGTCATTTCGGCATTCGCATTGGGCTCGGTGATCGCAGCCTCAATATTATCCGACAGCATCATGGATATGGGGGCGCGCTCTGCCTTTTGGTTGCTGGGGCTAACTGTTGGCTGCTGCGGCGTGGCGGCCACGATTTTATTGTTAGTCAGCGGAGAGGGGTTCCCCAAACAGTCATATGGTGCCGGTAAACGCGCGCATCGACGGATTCTCAGTATCTGTTGGGTTGGTTTTTTCCTCAGTGCCCTTGCCGGGATTATGGCGATTGGTCACGCGGCGACGATCATCACTCACTTTGGGGGCGCTGTCGAAGCCGCTGTGTTTGGCGTGACCTTGTTGGCAATTGGCAACGCCCTCGGCCGACTGGGTGCCGGATGGTTAAGCGACATTATCTCTGTCCGATCGGTTGCCGGTATTTCACATCTCACGGGGTCCATTGGCTTTGTGGTTGTGCTGGCCAATCCCACGGGCGATGGGGCGATAGTTGCGATGACGATGGCTGGGTTGGCGTATGGAATTGCGGCCAGCGTCTATCCGTCAGCGCTATCTATTTTCATTGGTCCTGATGGCCACGGACGTAATGTTGGAATATTGCTGACCGCATGGGGGGCAGCGGGTCTCATCGGGCCCCTGCTGGCGGGATACTTTTTTGATCTGACCAGTGACTATCGTATCCCCATTGAGTTTGCGTGTATTGCCTCGGTTTTGGCGCTGATCAATGCCATGCGATTGCCAAGGACAAATACTATTCAGGCTTAAGCGCTTTGACGTCTGCCGGTGCAGGCCCTCCGACGCGTGCTGGTTGAACGGGGCGAGGCGTTGCGACGTACACCGTTTCGGGAACTTGTTGGCCATCAAGAATGATTTTGGCCTCGACAAAATTTTGAATTTGCACCGTCCAGCGACAACGATGTCCGCCAAAGCACGACACGGGGCCGTCTTTTTCCAATACTTGAACCCAGGTCCGGGCATCCAAGATCGCGTCTGCGTGTGGGACCGGCCAATAGGTGATCTGGGCTGTAAAGCAATCTGCCTTGCCACTGATCACGGCTTTGCTTTCATCTTGAATCTGTTGATTGGCACCTTCTCCCATATCGACGCTGCGGGTGCGGATGTCCCGGATGGAGATGGCATGCCATCGCTTAGCACACACGGTGGTGTGACGATTGTCTTTTTCACCCCATGCGATGGGGACATCGTCCAAAGATGTGGCCTGGGCGAATGCCCAGTTGGGTGCAAACAAAGCGATGAAGAAGAGGGCGCGAATCATGACATTAGTGTACATGAATTTAGCAATGGGTAATCCCTTGTTAGGTTACTTGATTCAGGGTCTCATCACTCAAACAAGCTTGGCTGATCAAGCGTACCCAACGGACGGATAAATAAATCGGTGCGCTGGGCAAAACCGCTGGCCCGGTTGTGATTAAACCCGGCACGGCTGCGCGCTTTTTGAAATCTTGTTTTGATCAAATCCGCATAAATGCCGGTGCCTGACATGCGCTGCGAAAAATCACTATCATAGACCTTTCCGCCGCGGGTTTCGCGGATCAGCCGTATGACTTTCTTGGCCCGACTGGGAGCATGAGTTTGCAGCCATTCTTCGAACAAGTCATGAATTTCAAGGGGTAGTCTGAGCATGATGTATTCGGCGGCAATGGCGCCTGCGGCTCGCGCCTCGGTCAAGATAGCCTCTATCTCATGATCGTTTAGGCCGGGGATGACAGGGGCCACCATGACAGCCACTGGAATGCCCGCATCTGTTAATTGTCGGACGGCATTTAGTCGTTTGTCCGGCCGTGGGCATCGAGGCTCCAAGGTGCGGGCCAATGTCCGATCCAACGACGTGATGGATATGCCCACGGCGGCCAAGTTCTTATCAGCCATCGGTGCCAGCAGATCGATATCCCGTGTCACCAGATCAGATTTGGTTGTCACGCCAACCGGATGATTGAATCGGGACAACACTTCGATGATTTCGCGCGTGATGTGGCGAGTTCGCTCAATCGGTTGATAAGGGTCTGTGTTTGCCCCCAATTGAATGGTTTGAGGTCGATAGGAGGGTTTCGAAAGTTCCTCTTCTAATAATTGCGCTGCATCTGGTTTCGCGAACAACTTGGTTTCAAAATCCAATCCCGGCGACAGGCCGTGATAGGCGTGGGTCGGGCGGGCAAAGCAATACACACATCCATGTTCGCATCCCCGATACGGATTGATCGATCGATCAAACGGAATATCGGGGGAGTCGTTTTTTGCGATAATCGATTTAGGGTGTTCGTTCGTGACGGTTGTGCGCAGTGGCTCGTCCGCCAAAAGTGCCGCCGTATCCCAGCCGTCATCAATTTTGGATGAGGTCGTCGGCTCAAACCGGCCCGTCCGATTAGAAACCGCACCACGCCCCTTGCGGGCCATATCTGGGACAACGTCGACCATCCTAAATGATATTTTGAGACATAGAACAAATCAAGAACATAATTTATTAACTTGTCATCCCAGATCAAGTCCGGGATGACAGTTCTGGTTTTTACCGCTGACTGAACCGTCGCCCGACAAGGGCGGCTGCGATGTTCACTTTTTGAATATCGATGGTGCCGCCAGCGATGCCCCAACCCCAGCCGTCGCGCATTTTCTGCTCGATCGGGTACTCCGTGGAGTAGCCATATCCACCCATCAATTGCATCGCTTTGCCGGTCACGTCGCGGACCATTTCGTTGGCAAAGCATTTGGCAATAGAGCTATCCGCGATGGATGGCAGGCCCTGAGACGCATTCACGACAGCGCGATACAGCAACAAGCGCGATGCGTCGACTTTCATTTTCATTTCGGCAATCTGCAATTGAACAGCCTGAAAATCGACCACAGGCTTGCCGAATTGTTCGCGTTCCTGAACGTACTCCAACACATAATCCAATGCGGACTGGGCAATCGCCAGGGACATGGTTGTATTGCCGCAGCGTTCCAAATCGAACGCCTCCATCAATTTGCGGAAACCACCTGCAGGCACGACGACGTTTTCAGCCGGGACTTCGATGTTATCCAGGAAAATATCCGCACTGGTGATGCCCCGGAAACCCATGTGGATTTCAGGTTTGCCAAAACTTAACCCATCGCGGTCACTTTCGACCAGCACAGCACCTATCCCTTTGGCGCCCGGATCATCGGACATGCGGCAATAAACGACATAGGCATCGGCGTGCCCTGCACCTGAACACCAACGCTTCATGCCATTGATGCGCACCGTATCGCAATCGACCTCTGCGCGGGTGGTCAAATCAGTCAGTGCGGTGCCGGCATTGGGCTCGGACATCGAAACCGCGACGATCATATTGCCCGCACAGACTTCTGGGATGACGCGTTGTTTCAAGGCATCGGGTGCGAAGTGGGCGATGGCCAATGATGGACCAAAGCAGGATTCAAAAATGGGGAATGCGACCGCAGGCGAGATCTTGGCGACTTCTTCCAACACCAGCACAGCATCCAAATGCGACAGACCTAAGCCCCCCAATTCACTGGGTAAGTTCACGCCCAAGAACCCCATGTCCGCATAGCGTTTGACCAATTCATGGCTGGGCGGCTGGGCGGATTGTTCTATCTCTTTGGCGATTTCCGGCAATTCGGCCTGCGCGAATTTTTTGACGCTATCTTGAAGTGCCAATTGCTCGTCGCTGAGGGTAAAGTCCATGGAGTGCTCCTTTGAATTTTGCGCACTTTAAGAAACCGCATAAGGCTTGTCACGATGCCCTCGCGCGCTTAGGTCTGCACAAGTGCAATTCTGCAAAAAACGAAAAGTAGATCGCTAATATGGACCGGACTTTTGCAGCAAAGTGCCATTTGAGCGCGGAATTCGGCTTCAAGTGGGGCGCATTAACTACGGCCATCACGCGATCTTCGGCAGCGAGCATAAAATCCGATAATTCACACTTTTATCTTTGGATACCGAATAATTTCCGCGTTGAAACGTTTATCTGTATGATAGGGGCGTGATTTGCGCCTTGGGTAACATTCTAATCAGAGGATTATTAAGATGTTTAAACGGTCACTTATTATCGCTGCGATGCTTGTTGGCTTTGCCGGACCTGCATTGGCCGGACATTGCCCGGTCGATGTCAAAAAACTCGAAGCGGCTATGCCGAATTTAAAAGTGTCCGTCGTCATAGTAATTGGAACACGTAGCTGCCTGATCTAAGAGAGGATCTGGCTCATCTGGTTGATAATATTAAGCGGCGTGTTTGCGGTATTGCACGCGCCGGGTCTCCATGGTTT